>ERZ857955.276-NODE-276-length-66980-cov-4.579455_pt1 | contig 66980 bp, 69 predicted proteins | sample MGYA00519956_ERZ857955 | MGnify/ENA primary metagenome ERZ857955 (study PRJEB31778, sample SAMEA3449378) | human gut metagenome | biome: human gut; feature: human-associated habitat; material: faeces | place: United Kingdom | collected 2010/2012 ...
AAACCGTCAGCTAACAGTTGATAAGTAAATTAGTTCCTTATCACTGTTAAGCCAATTTTCTGCGTGCTTTCTTTTTGCCCGCAATCAAAGAAAGCCGTTTTGACAGCGGGAAGCGAAAAACCTGTTGACGGATAAAGTAATATGTGATACTATATTATCACGCTAAATCAAAGTAATAGGGAGGCGACGGGATGATCGCACTTATAGATTACGGCGCGGGCAATATCCGCAGCGTAGAAAAAGCGCTTATGCATATCGGCTGCGAGGTCGAAGTCACACAGGACCCGAGCGTTCTCATGAAAGCCGACGGCGCCGTGCTGCCGGGCGTCGGTTCGTTTGGCGACGCCATGCACGAGCTGCGCGGGAGAGAACTGGAAGCGCCGATTAAAGCGTTCGTCGCCTCCGGCAAGCCGTTTTTGGGCATTTGTTTAGGGCTGCAAACTCTGTTTGAGAGCAGCGAGGAATCCCCGGGTGTCTCCGGCCTGTCGCTTTTAAAAGGTAAGGTGCTGCGTATTCCTGCTGCGCCGGGGCTGAAAATTCCGCATATTGGGTGGAATTCGCTTGAAATCAAAAAGGACGGCGGGTTGTTCCGAAGCATTACGGGCGAGCCGTATGTGTACTTTGTGCACTCGTATTATTTAAAGGCCGAAGAGGATGTTGTGACTGCTGCGGCGCAGTACGGTGTGGAAATTCATGCGGCGGTGCAGAAAAATAACCTCATGGCATGTCAATTTCACCCGGAAAAAAGCGGAGCGTTGGGACTGAAGCTGCTCGAAAACTTCGCCGCCATGACGCAGGGAAAGGGGGGCGTGTAATGTACGCCAAACGCATTATCCCGTGCCTTGACCTTAAAAACGGCAGGGTCGTTAAGGGCACAAATTTCGTGAATTTACGCGATGCGGGCGACCCTGTAGAGGCCGCCATCGAATACGACCGGCAGGGCGCGGACGAGCTTGTTTTGCTCGACATCACCGCGTCCTCCGATGCGCGCGGTATCATGCTGGATATCGTTTCCCGCGTGGCGAACAGCATTTTTATCCCGTTTACGGTGGGCGGCGGCATCCGTACGGTAGAAGATTTCACGGCGCTGCTGCGCGCAGGCGCGGATAAGGTTTCGGTAAACTCCGCCGCGCTGAAAAACCCACAACTCATTGCGGACGCGGCGTATAAATTCGGCAGCCAGTGCGTTGTGATGGCGATGGACGCGAAGCGCCGCCCGAACGGCGCGGGCTGGACGCTGTATTTAAATGGCGGCCGCGTGGACACGGGCATTGACGCCGTAGAATGGGCAAAGCGCGCGGAGAAACTCGGCGCGGGTGAAATTCTGCTGACGAGCATGGATTGCGACGGCACGAAGGCCGGGTATGACCTGGAGCTGACCCGCGCGGTTTCCGAAAGCGTGGGCATTCCGGTCATTGCATCCGGCGGTGCGGGCAAGATGGAGCACTTTAAGGACGCGTTTACAAAGGGTAAGGCGGACGCGGTTTTGGCGGCATCACTTTTCCACTTCCGCGAGATCGGCATACCGGAGCTCAAGGGTTACCTTGCGGAAAACGGCATCCCGGTGCGCCGGTGAAATTTAATAGAATGATTGAAGGACACTCCCGCATATCTTTTGGTGCGGGGGTGTTTACTTATGAAAAGACATTTTCTTGGCTTCTGTTTGGCTGCTGTATTGCTGATCGGTGTGTTCTGTCCGCTTGCGCGTGCCGAGACGCCGGATTTCCCCGCGCAGGCTTTGGTGCTGATGGAAGCCTCCACGGGTCAGGTGTTATACGAAAAGTCTGCCCATGTGCAGCGACCTTGTGCGTCCATCACGAAGGTGATGACGCTTTTGCTCGTATTTGAGGCAATCGATGCAGACACGCTGCATCTGGACGATGTGCTCACGGCCTCGGCGCACGCGGCGGGCATGGGCGGCTCAGACATTTGGCTCAAGGAGGGCGAGCAGATGACCGTAGACGACCTCATCAAAGCGTGCGTGGTGATGAGCGCGAACGACGCGGCGGTCGTTTTGGCGGAGGCAGTCGCGGGCAGCGAGGACGCATTTGTGGAGCGCATGAACGCCCGCGCGGCGGAGTTAGGCATGAACGACACCGTTTTTAAAAACTGCAACGGTCTTGACGAAGACGGGCACATTACGAGCGCCTATGATGTAGCGGTGATGAGCCGCGCGTTGATGCAGCACGAGAAAATATTTGATTACACGCTCATCTGGATTGATTATGTGCGTGACGGGCAGACGCAGCTTGTGAACACAAATAAGCTCGTGCGCACGTATGACGGCATTTTGGGGCTGAAAACCGGCACGACAAGTGCGGCGGGCAGCTGTATTTCGGCTGCGGCAGAGCGAAACGGTATGCGGCTCATTGCGGTAGTGCTCGGTGCGGAAAATACAAAAGACCGCTTTTCGGCCGCGTCTTCGCTGCTCGATTACGGCTTTGCAAACTGGAAGCTGACGACACCGGAGCTTCCAGAACTGCCCGAGCTGCCCGTTACGGGCGGCATGGTGAGCGCCGTTTCGCTTGCGTGTGAAGTCCCACGCGGCGTTTTAACAGCCTCGGGCGGCGCGGAGATCGGGATAAAGCTCATTTTGCCGGAAAACGTTCCTGCGCCGGTAGAACCGGGAGATGTGCTCGGTACGGCGGAGGTCGCGCTGAACGGCGACACGGTGCAGTCGCTCAAAATCACGGCGAAAACCGAAGCGCCCGCCATCACATTTTCTTCCGCATTGCAATATTTTTTGGCTTGTTTTTTCGCAGCAGAAGCGGCGTGAAATCTGATTTACAAAAAAACCTTCGTTAACTTTTCATGAAATCCGCGTTGTGCACTTGCAAAATGCGTCAAATTATTGTATGATGAAAGCACATAGATTTGACTTGTGGTGTACCTTGCATAAAGTGGAGCTGTGAAAACGGTTTCACACGTGCAAAAGCATCATCATGCAAATAGGAGGCAATAGAAATGGCATTGAAATTGGAATGCGGATACTTGAAGGGCTTTATCGGCGAGCACGAATACGCTGCAATGGCTTCTCAGGTTGAGAGTGCACATGCGCTTCTGGCATCCGGCAAGGGTCCGGGAAATGATTTCCTCGGCTGGGTGGACCTGCCCACCAATTACGATAAAGAGGAATTTGCACGCATCAAGGCGGCTGCGGAGCGCATCAAAAAGAACACGGATGTGTTTATCGTCATCGGCATCGGCGGCTCCTACCTCGGTGCACGCGCAGCAATCGAGTTCCTCAAGAGCGAGCACTACAATGCACTGAAGAAAGATACGCCGGACATCTATTTCACCGGCAACAGTATTTCTTCCACCGCGCTGGCGGAGCTGGTTGAGATCTGCGAGGGCAAGGATATTTCCATCAACATGATTTCCAAGTCCGGCACCACCACGGAGCCGGCTATCGCGTTCCGTGTTTTCCGCGAGATCCTCGAGAAGAAGTATGGCAAGGAAGAAGCAAAGAAGCGTATTTTCTGCACGACCGATAAGGCGCGCGGCACGTTGAAGCACCTTGCGGACGAAGAAGGCTACGAGACCTTCGTTGTACCGGATGATGTCGGCGGCCGTTACTCCGTTCTCACCGCTGTGGGTCTGCTGCCCATCGCTGTGGCCGGTGCGGATATCGACGCACTCATGGCGGGCGCACAGAAGGCACAGGCTGCCTACAACAACCCGAACATGGAAGAAAACGATTGCTACAAGTATGCTGCCATTCGCAACATTCTTTACAATAAGGGCAAGACGACCGAAGTGATGGTCAGCTACGAGCCGTGCTACACGCTCATGAACGAGTGGTGGAAGCAGTTGTACGGCGAGAGCGAGGGCAAGGACGGCAAGGGCCTGTTCCCGGCATCCGTTGTCTTCTCCACAGACCTGCACTCCATGGGTCAGTACATTCAGGACGGCAGACGCAGCCTCTTTGAGACCGTGATGCTGTTTGAAAAGCCGAAGCGCGAAGTTGTCATCGGCAACGATCCGGCAAACGTAGACGGCCTCAATTTCCTCGAGGGCAAGAGCATGGCGTATATCAACCGCAAGGCGTTTGAGGGCACTGTGCTGGCACACAACGACGGCGGCGTGCCGAACGTTGTGATCTCCGCTCCCGATTTCTCCGAGGATACCCTCGGCCAGATCATCTACTTCTTCGAGAAGGCCTGCGCCATCTCCGGCTATCTCCTCGGCGTGAACCCGTTCAACCAGCCGGGCGTTGAAAGCTATAAGAAGAACATGTTTGCTCTGCTTGGCAAGCCGGGTTACGAAGGCGAAAAAGAAGCACTGGAAGCAAGACTTTCCAAATAAAAAGGCGTAAATCCGCACCTGCGGAAAAAATACACAGGAGGACTTCACTATGATCACTCTTTTAATCGGCAAAAAAGGCTCCGGCAAAACCAAGAAGCTCATCGAGCTTGCAAACGAAGCGGTTCAGAACTCCAACGGCAACGTTGTTGTTATCGAAAAGGGCCTTAAGCTTACTTACGATATTTCCCACAAGGCACGTCTTGTTGACTCCGACGCTTACGGCATTGAGGGCTTGGACGCACTTGTAGGCTTTGTCAGCGGCATCTGCGCTGCAAACTACGATGTGACGGACGTTTTCGTTGACTCCACCCTGAAGATCACCGGCAAGGGCGTTGAGGAAGTTGAGCCGCTCACCGCGAAGCTCAAGACGCTCAGCGAATCTTCCAACGTGAACATCTGCCTGCTCATTTCTGCTGACGCAGAGGAACTGCCGGCTTCCGTTCGGGAATTTGTCGCAAAGTAATTTCGGCCTCAAAAAGCCTTTGCACCGCCCGAAACAGTAACGAAAAGCAGTGCAAAAACGAAAAAAGCAACAGTGTTTCGGCGGAAACGACCCGCCGAACACTTTTTTTCGCGGCATAATGCCGAATTTTCAAATTTTTCTTGACAAAACCGCGCGTGGTATTTATAATATATCAAGTACGGTATGAGGAAAAACTATGCTTATCGATTTGAAAAAATATTTCTCGGGAGAGGATATTTCACAGGCGATCGATTATACGGTCGATCTGTCGGAGGTGGAGATTGACGGCTGTAAGCCGTTTGTCACGCCGGTTCAGGTCAAGGGCAGTATCCGTTCGTTCGCTTCCAGTGCGGAGCTGAACGTGGAGGTGCGCTATGCGTATTCGATGCCGTGCAACAGGTGCTTGACGTTGACGCGTAAAGAGCTTTGTCACAACATTTCTCACGTGATTGTGAACAAGCTGAATGATGAAGAGGATTTTGAAGATTATATCGTGATTGAAGGCGATGAGCTGGATTTGGACGAGCTGATTTATTCCGATATCATCCTTTTGACGCCGACGAAATTCCTTTGTAAGGAAGACTGCAAAGGGCTTTGCCCCACTTGTGGAAAAAACCTGAACGAAGGCGACTGCGCCTGTGCAAAGCAGCAGACAGATCCCCGTCTGGAGGCTCTGCGGCAGCTGCTACAATAATTCCAGATAACCAAAGTTTTAGTTTAATATAAGGAGGTGCTGACGATGGCGGTACCCAAGAGAAAAGTGTCCAGTGCCAGACAGAATAAGAGACGTTCTAACGTGTGGAAGCTTAGCGCTCCTGCCCTTATGAAATGCCCGCAGTGCGGAGAGTATAAGACACCTCACAGGGTTTGCGGTAACTGCGGTTACTACAACGGCAGAGAAGTTGTTAAGAAGGAAGCATAATTTTGCCTGAAACAATAATTGTGCCAGATAGAGAAGGGGCATTTGCGTGCTCCTTCTCTATTGTTTTGTCGGCATTTTTTGGCGCCGGGCCGTAAAACAGCGGCAAATTTCGCGCATACTACCTCAAAACGGAAGGGAGAAAAGCTGTGGCAGTTGAAATTTTCGGCGTGGATAAAAACAGCCTTGCCGAACGGGCCGGCATAAAGCCGCACGATAAGCTTATTTCAATCAATGGGCATGACATCACGGATATTCTCGATTTCCGTTTTTACGAGACGAACACCCATCTGCATGTGGTATACGAAACGGCGGAGGGCGAGCGGCGCGAAGAGAAATTCGTAAAGCCGCAGTACGGCGCACTGGGCCTTGCGTTTGAAACGTATCTTATGGACAGGCAGCGCTCCTGCCGCAACAAGTGCGTGTTCTGCTTCATTGACCAGCTGCCGCCCGGCATGCGCGAAACGCTCTATTTTAAGGATGATGATGACCGCCTTTCGTTTTTGTTCGGCAACTACATCACGCTGACGAACATTGATGAGCGTGAGATCGACCGTATCATTGAAATGCGCATCAGCCCTATCAATATTTCCGTGCATACGATGAATCCCACGCTGCGCTGCAAGATGATGCACAACCGCTTTGCGGGCGACGCGCTGCGTTTTGTGCGCAAGCTGGCGGAGCACAACATCAAGCTGAATTGCCAGATCGTGCTGTGCCCGGGGCTGAATGACGGCGAGGAGCTGGAATTTACGCTTTCTGAAATGTACGCGCTCGGCGAGAGCTTACAGAGCGTCGCCTGTGTACCGGTCGGCGTGACGCGCTACCGCGAGGGGCTGTATCCGCTGGAGACGTTTAACAAGGATACGGCGCGCGCGGCGATCGAGATTTTGGAGCGGTGGGGCGATAAATTTAAGACAGAGCGCGGCTCGAGAACCGTGTTCCCGAGCGACGAGTTCTACCTCATTGCAAAGCGCGAGCTGCCGCCGTATGAATTCTACGAGGACTTCCCGCAGATTGAAAACGGCGTGGGTATGCTGCGCGACTTAGAAGAAGAATTTTCCTGGGCGGTTGAAGACGAGCCGGAGCGCGACATAAAGCGCCGCGTGACGATTCCGACGGGCGAAGGCGTGTATGCGTTTATGGAGCATGTGATGGACTTTGCGCGCGAAAAATTCCCGGGGCTCGAAATCAACCTTGTGCCTGTGCACAACGATTTCTTTGGCGGTACGGTCAACGTGACCGGGCTGCTCACGGGGCGTGACCTTGTGAACCGCTTGAGCCGCGAAAACCTTGGCGACGCAATTTTGCTTGCACCGTCCATGCTTATGGCGGACGAAGATATTTTCTTAGACGATATGACCGTGCAGCAGCTCAGCGAAAAGCTGGGCGTGCCGGCTTACAGAATGCATAAAGACGCCGCAGGCGAGCTCAAGGACATTTTGGGCACTGCGGAGTAAGGAAAAAAGAAGGAGGAAAACCGTATGTCAAGACCTATTGTAGCCATCGTGGGCCGACCGAACGTCGGTAAATCCACGCTGTTCAACAAGCTGATCGGGCAGCGCCTTTCCATCGTGGAGGACACGCCGGGCGTGACGCGTGACCGCATTTTCGGCGAGTGTGAATGGAAAAACAGAAAGTTTTCACTGGTAGATACGGGCGGCATCGAGCCGGAATCGAAGGATATTATTTTGTCCCAGATGCGCACGCAGGCGCAGATTGCCATTGATTCTGCGGACTGCATCATTTTCGTGACCGATGTGCGCACCGGCATGGTCGCAACGGACCTCAACATCGCACAAATGCTCCAGCGCAGCAATGTGCCGGTCATCGTGTGCGTCAATAAGTGCGATACGCTGGGCGACCCGCCGGCGGATTTTTATGAGTTTTATAACCTCGGCCTCGGCGACCCCATTCAGGTGTCTTCCGTGCACGGACACGGCACGGGCGACCTGTTGGATGCCGTCCTCGAGCATCTGCCGGAGGAAAAGGAAGAGGAGGACGAGGGCGAGATCATCAAGGTCGCCGTCATCGGCAAGCCGAACGTCGGCAAATCTTCCCTTGTGAACCGCGTTTCCGGCGAAAACCGCTGCATCGTTTCCAACATTGCGGGTACGACGCGCGACGCGGTGGATACCACCATCGAAAACAAGTACGGCGTATTTACGTTCATCGATACTGCCGGCCTGCGCCGCAAGAGCAAGGTGGAGGATTCCATTGAGCATTACAGCAACCTGCGCGCCGAAATGGCGGTGGACAGGGCAGACGTGTGTGTCATCCTCATCGATGCCACGGTCGGTTTTACGGAGCAGGACTCCAAGGTTGCCGGCATCGCGCACGAAGCGGGCAAGGGCTGCATCATTGCGGTCAACAAGTGGGACGCCGTTGAAAAAGACGACAAAACCATGCAGGAATATAAGACGAAGCTTGAAAAGGACTTTTCCTTTATGTCCTACGCGCCGATCATCTTCATCTCCGCGCAGACCGGCCAGCGACTTGACCGCTTGTTTGAACTCATCCACAAGGTTGCTTCCAGCAACGCGATGCGCATTACGACCGGCACCTTGAACGACATTCTGGCACAGGCAACGGCACGCGTACAGCCGCCGACCGATAAGGGCAAGCGCCTGAAGATCTACTACATGACGCAGGCTTCCACCAGACCGCCTACGTTCATTTGCTTTGTCAATTCCAAAGAGCTTTTCCACTTCTCGTACCAGCGTTATCTGGAGAACCGCATCCGCGAGATCTTCAGCTTAGAGGGAACGCCGGTGCGCATGATCGTGCGCGAGCGCGGCGATAAGGCAGACTGACGGGGAAGGACTTGATCTACATGGAAAATTTCGGTTCTTTAATTTTGCCGCTGCTGCTTTCGGCGCTTGTGGGGTATCTGCTTGGCAGTATCAGCTTTGCCATTTTGCTGACCAAAGCGTTTGCGCACGAAGATGTGCGCGCGCACGGCAGCGGTAACGCGGGTGCAACGAACGTACTGCGCGTGGCGGGCAAAAAAGCCTCTGCGCTGACGTTTCTGCTCGATTTCTGCAAGTGTGTTGCGAGCGTTTTGGTCGGCTATTTTCTTGTAAAGCACGCGTGCGTTGCAAACGGCGTAGACCCCGAAATGGCGCGCCTTGGCATGTATGCGGCGGGCTTTTGCTGCATGATCGGCCACATGTACCCGCTGTACTTCGGCTTCCGCGGCGGCAAGGGCGTTGTGACCACGGCGGCGATGATGCTTTTGCTCGACTGGCGCGTGTTCCTCATTTGCTTTGCGGTGTTCCTTCTGGTGTTCCTGAAAAAGCGCATGGTCTCGCTTTCGTCTATTACGGCGGCGGCGATCTATCCCGTTGTGACGTTCTGCATGACGTATTTTGTGGACTGCTGCGTGGGCGGGCTGCCGGTGCTTTACGTTGTAATGGCAACACTTGTGGCAGCACTGATCGGTGCTACCGTTATCATCAAGCACCGCGCGAATATTAAGCGCATCCGAAACGGCACGGAATCTACGATCTCCTTTAAGAAAAAGTAAGTGTAAAGCACAGTACCTATACAGAAAAAAGGCGCGCAAACGGCCGGGTTTGGCATTTTTCGTTTACATAATCTTGGAAAAACCTTCCAAATAGCCTGTGGCTTCTTGACAATTTTTCCATTGTGTATTATTATGTTTACTGGTCATACTATATTTTGCGATCACTTTTTCTTTAAATAGATGCGGCAGTGTATGTTTTGTTTTAGACTGCCTTAGTTTTTTGCGCACGGCATTGGGCTTTTTTCGTACCCGCGCTGTGTAGCTGCCCAATCGGCGGCAGCCCGTTTCAGGAATAAATCAGTCGGTCACGGACCGGCGGGCATAACGAAAGATCCTACTTCGTGCAGCGCGTTGCGGCGCTGTGTGGCGGCAGGCAGTGTGCCTTTGACTGCCGAGGATATGCCGCGCCCGCAGAAAGGAAAATTACAGTGGATAAATTTATCATCAAGGGCGGAAAGCGCCTGCACGGTGAGGTTGTCATCAGCGGCGCGAAAAACGCGGCTGTGGCGATCATTCCGGCCGTAGCTATGGCGGAATCTCCCTGCCGTATAGAGAACGTACCGAACATTTCCGATGTGAAGCTCAGTGCACGCATCCTGACCGAGATGGGCGCGACTGTGCGCTGGCTCGGCAAGAATACCGTGGAGATCGACCCGACCACCATCCACACGAACGTGGTGCCGAGCGAGTTGGGCCGCAAAATGCGCGGCTCTTACTACAATATCGGCGCTTTGCTCGGCCGCTGCTCCAAGGCCATTGTGCCGCTTCCCGGCGGCTGTGATTTCGGCGTGCGCCCCATTGACCAGCACATCAAGGGCTTTAAGGCGCTGGGCTGCACGTATAGCCTCAACGACGGCATGATCGAGGTCTCCGCAAAGGAGCTGCGCGGTGCGCACATTTACCTTGACATGGTCACCGTCGGTGCAACGATGAATATTATCCTTGCAGCCGTAAAGGCAAAGGGCCTTACGGTTATTGAAAATGCCGCGCGCGAACCGCACGTGGTTGATCTTGCTAACTTCTTAAACTCCATGGGTGCGAACATCAGCGGCGCCGGTACGGACGTCATCAAGATTCGCGGCGTGGAACATTTGAAGGGCATTACGTATTCGATTATTCCGGATCAGATTGAAGCCGGCACGTATATGGCGGCTGCGGCTGCAACGCGCGGCGATGTGCTTGTGAAAAACGTGACGCCGAAGCACTTGGAATCCATCACGGCGAAGCTGATGGAGATGGGTGTGACGGTCGTGGAATATGACGACGCGGTGCGCGTGCGCTGCGACGGCCCGCTGAGTAAGTGCAACGTGAAAACGATGCCGCACCCGGGCTTCCCGACGGACATGCAGCCGCAGATCGCGGCGCTGCTCTCCATTGCGCAGGGCACGAGTATTTTAAATGAGAGCGTGTGGGAAAACCGTTTCCGCTATGTGGAAGAGTTGAAGCGCATGGGCGCACAGATCACCGTAGAGGGCAAGAGCGCTATTATTGAGGGCGTGGAATACCTGAAGGGTGCACCGGTGCGTGCGACTGACCTGCGTGCGGGCGCGGCGATGATTATTGCCGGTCTTGCTGCGCATGGCGTGACGAAGATTGAGGACATTGAGCACATTCAGCGCGGCTATGAGGACATTGTGGAGAAGTTCGTCGGCCTTGGCGCGGACATGTATTTGATGCTCGATCCCACAAACAGCGATACCGCAAAGATCGGTTAAAACCGTATACAGACCGTTTCGCCCCGACAAAACCTTGTCAGGGCGTTTTTTATGAAAACAGGGAGGGTGCAAATGGCAGAGCTTTGCCCGCTGTTCAGCGGCAGCACGGGAAACAGTTATTATATCGGTTCAAAATCTTCGGGCATTTTGGTGGATATCGGACGCAGTTGCAAGCAAGTGACGACTGTCATGCAGCGCTGCGGTATAGACCCGCTTTCCGTGCAGGGCATCCTCATTACGCACGAGCACAGCGACCACATCAGCGGTCTGCGTGTGTTCGCTTCCAAATACCATATTCCCGTGTTTGCCTCTAAGGGCACGCTGGGGGCCTTGGAATCGATGGGAATTTTAAACGACAAATATCCCGCCTACACGATTGAAGACACATTAGAGCTCGCCGGAATGCACGTAAACGCGTTCCGCACGCCGCATGACTGCGCGGAGAGCTTCGGCTACCGCATAGAAGCCGAAGACGGACACACCGTCACGGTCGCGACGGACATTGGACACATCACGCCGGAGGTGGAAGAGAACCTGCACGGCACAGATCTTGCGGTCATCGAATCGAACCACGATATCGGTATGCTGCGCACGGGGCCGTACCCGTACAGCTTAAAGCGGCGCATTTTATCGGACTTCGGGCATCTCTCAAACACCGCGTGCGCCGACCTGCTGCCGGAGCTTTTTGAAGACGGCACAAAGCACTTTTTGCTGGCGCATTTGAGCCGCGAGAACAACACGCCGGACATTGCGCGGCAGACTGCCGTTTGCGGCATGCAGATGGCGGGCGTGGAGAACGCGGAGGACTACATATTGCAGGTCGCGCCGATCGAAAACCTGACCGGCGGCGCCATCACATTTTAACATAGGGAGACAATATGCTGGAGGTAAAGCTGATTTGCATCGGTAAGCTCAAAGAAAAATATTGGCGTGACGCCGTGCAGGAATACGCAAAGCGGCTTTCCGCATTCTGCCGGTTTCAGATCATCGAACTGAACGAAGCGCGCCTGCCGCAGGATCCGAATGCGGCGGAGATTGCAAAGGCACTCGGCGAGGAATCGAAGGCGATTTTGGCGGCGGCGGGGCGCAGCGTGCTTTACACGCTGTGCATTGAGGGCAAGCTTGTCTCCTCCACGCAGCTCGCGCAGCAGATCGACGCGGCGGCCGTAAACGGGGAGAGCAGCTTAGCGTTCGTTATCGGTTCGTCACACGGGTTGGACGACAGTGTGAAGCAGGGCTCGAAGCGCATTTCCATGTCGCCGATGACGTTTCCGCACCAGCTGGCACGCGTTATGCTGTGCGAGCAGCTGTACCGCGCGTTTTCCATCAATGCGGGCACGAAGTACCACAAATAATTTGAATACGAAAGGTTGAACGACATGATTAAGATCGAACGTACAAGCGTCATGAACTTTGAAAACGCCATCAGAGGCGCACGCAACCCCATGAACAGCTGGGGCCGCATGGACAGCCACACCGAGCCGGACGGCACGTTCGTTTTCGGCGAAAACGACCTGAGCCTTGCAAAACGTCTGTGCAAGGCGGGTATGGATCACCGCAAATTTATCCGACAGATCTTCGTTTCGGTCGACCTCACCGCGCCGATCTACTGGTGGAAGGAATTCGACACGTATAAGGTGGGCACCGTGGCGAACTCCACGAGCACGATGCACAAAATTCAGGCGAAGACGTTTGAAGAAGCGGACTTCAGCTGTGACCGTATGGTGCCCGCGGCAAAGGAGAGCCTGATGCAGACCATTGGCGTGCTGGAAAAGCTGCGCGTGGAATTTGTGGAGACGAAGGACAAAGACCTTTGGTACAGCCTCATTCAGCTTTTGCCTTCGAGCTACAACCAGATGCGCACCTGTACCATGAACTACGAGAACATTGCGAACATGTATTTTGCGCGCCGCCACCACAAGCTGGACGAGTGGCACGTGTTCTGCGCATGGGCAGAGGAACTGCCGTATTTTAAGACGCTGTTTATTGAAAACGATGCGTAAAAAGGCGTAAAACACAGAAGGTCGGTAGGTAAAATGCGCTGCCGGTCTTCTTTTTATTTCTAAAATGTGAATTTTTTGAAAAAACTGCCTCATCAGTAGTTTTTTTATTCCAAATCCCTTGACAAATTGCAAAAATAAAAATATACTGATATTACTTTCGACAGGATTAGTTGAAACAATATGGGATATGAAAATTGTCAGGAGGATATAGCATGAAAAGAAAAAAACCATATATCCGTTTAACGAATTCCGAATTTGCGATGATGCAGCTCCTTTGGGAGGCCGGCCGTCCGTTGAACCGCGCAGAGATCATGGAGATTGCGCTGCGTGACCCGGAGAATCCGCTGTTTGCGAAGAATTCTTTCCACGTCATCATCAACAATCTGATCGGTTACCAGTTCATTGCAGCTTTCATCAACGACGGACCCGGCAGAAAGAATGCCCGCCGCTTTGCGCCTTTGCTGACCCGCAATGAATATGCCGGTTTGCAGATCGCTACGACTGAGCACTACAAGGCTTCCGATATTCCGGAGATTGTTGCCGCTATCTTTAAGTACACGAAGGACGCGAATAAGGAAGAGCTTCTTCCGAAGATTGAAGAAGCTGTGCGCCGCTGCAAGTAAACGGAAAACAACATGCGCTATGAAGACGGCAGGGGTTGCTCTGTCGTTTTTCTTTTTTACAAGAATTCGACCGGAAAGCGCCTGAATATACAGAATTATATAATTGTATGCAAATTTGATATAATGAGAAGCGAAATTGACGGAACGGATTTTTAAAAAGGACAATAGTTGTTGCCACAAAAGTACAATCAGTGAGTTTTTATATTACTTTTTCCTGTTATTGTCATAAAGAAAGAAGCGGAGATGCCCTTAAAAACCGGGGTGTCTCCGCTTTTTGCATGCAAGTAGAGTTTAAAGTGTCAGTTTCATGCCGTCGTAGGAAATTTCGATGTCGTGCGGCGCGGCAAGCTCCACAAGCTCGTCATACAGAAGATGACCGTTGTGCGAGAAGTGGTTCATCACGCAGTGGGTGTGTTTGTCAACAATACCGAGCGCTTCGAGTTCCTCCTTGAGGCGGATGACCTCCGGCGCGCCCATGTGCGTGCTTTTAAAGCCGCAGTCTTCATAGCCGAGCGTAGTGTCGAAGCTGAAAAGATCGGCGGGCTTTTTCTGCGCCTTGAGGTAATCCCACACCTCTGGAAAATAGTAGCCGCTGTCGTGCATATAGAAGACAGATTTATCCTCGCGTGTATCGACAATGTGGTACACGAACGGCTGGTGCGAGGGGTTCATGTGGTTTGCGGGCAGCGGCGTTACGCGGTAGGGACCGGCTTCTACGGTCTCAAACGGCTTTAAGATGTGCCAGTGCATGGCGCTGTCGCTTTTTTCATCAATTTCCCAATCGGCACAGCGGCGGAAATAATCATAGGTCTCCTGTGCGCAGTAGATTTCAAGCTCGGGGCTGATCATCTCCAGGCTGTAAACGGAGCCGCGCACGGTGAGCTCCTGCGGGTAGAAATGATCCATGTGAAAGTGCGTGACGAACAGATACTTCACGCGGCTGAGATCGAGATTATTCATGAGCTTGTGCATGTAGGTATCCGGCGGCAGGTCGAGCAGAAGATCGTCATTGACGATAGCCTGCGAGCGTGTGCGGATGTTTTTGCCGCCGAGGCGCTGCGCCTCTAAGCAATATTTGCAGCGGCAGAATACGGCAGGCCAGCCCTCTGCGGCGGCGGTGCCAAGATATTGAAACTGCATTTTGTACCTCCCAAATCGAGAATAGACTTTTCTATTTGATTATACGGGTGAAAGGACGGAAAAACAAGGGTAATTCCGTACAAGAAAAACGTCGTGCAGTACCGCACTTAGCACAATGAAAAACGCCTAAAGCGTTTCAGCCTTAGGCGTTTGCCGGAAAACGGAGATTTTTATGCGTCGATCTTCATGTCACCGTCCTTGACCCAGCCGATCTTGCGGAAGATGAGGTCAAAGACAAAAGAAAGCACAGCCGGGAGCACGAAGCAGATGAGCACAAGGCCCAGCCAGTCCATAGCGGTGACGGCTGTTTTGGCACCGGCAGCGATGTCGTTCAGCCAGCCGGTGTAAACGCCGATCTGCCCCACAAGGCCGCAGGTACCCATGCCGCTGGAGATCGGTGCGCCGTTCATCTGCATGCCGAAAATGCATGTCGCGACGGGGCCCGTCACAGCGGAAGCAAGCGTAGGCGCAAGCCAGATGCGCGGGTTCTTGATGATGTTCGGCACCTGCAGCATGGAAGTGCCGATGCCCTGCGCAAAGAAGCCGCCCCAGCCGTTATCGCGGAAGCTGATGACCGCAAAGCCGATCATCTGCGCACAGCAGCCTGCAACGGCTGCGCCGCCCGCAAGGCCCGTTAAACCGAGTGCCGCGCAGATGGCCGCGCTGGAGATCGGCAGCGTCAATGCAACGCCGACGATGACGGAAACGAGAATGCCCATGAGGAACGGCTGCTGGGTGGTTGCCCACATGATAAGGTTGCCCACGCTGGAAGCCGCCGTGCCGATGTACGGCGCGAATAAGTACGCGAGGCCGCAGCCCGAAAAAATAGTGACGAGCGGCGTGACGATGATGTCTACCTTCGTCTTTTTGCTGACGAGCTTACCGAGCTCTGCCGCGATGATGGCGAGCACGAGCACCGCGAGAGGACCGCCTGCGCCGCCGAGCGTGTTTGCCGCGCCGCCGACTGCGACGAGCGAGAACAGTACGAGCGGGGGCGCCTGCAGCGCGTAGCCGATGGCGACCGCCATAGCGGGACCGGCTGCGGACTTTGCATACCCGCCAATCTCATCGAGCAGCGGAATGTTAAGCTGTGTGCCGAGCGTGGAAATGATGGTGCCGATGAGCAGGGAAGCAAAAAGCCCCTGTGCCATGGCGCTCATGGCATCGATAAAGTAGCGGTGTAGATACACCTTGACTTTGCTTTCTTTTTTGGAAGAAGTTCTCTCCATTTTTGTTCAATCCTTTCTTTTTACGGAGCGCAAAAGGTTCTCCGGCGCTCCTGGGTTTTACGCAAACGTGCGCTGCGCAGAATACGCGAGAAAGAATCTATATTGACTATGTTGCCGTCTGCCTCTGTCCGTTTTCGGAAGAACGCTGCGCCGCCGGGGGATTCCCGGGTTATTTGGTCACAGCGGCCGCGTAATGGCGGTACATCGGCAGGCGGCCGTTTGGGTTACGCGTTAAAGAATACCACAAATTTCCCCTGTTTGCAAGGCGGCTGCAAAAAGACGGAGTTTTCCATAGTTTCCTTTGCAATCGGAGGCGAAATATGGTATACTATATTACTGAGCGGATTACGGTTTAGACCGAAAGGAAATTTATACAGACGCGTGTTAAGTGCGTGGGAAACCGCGCGCGGAGAGGAGTTATAAAAATGGAAAACAAAAAGTATGTCATCGGCGCTGACATCGGCGGCACGACGGTGAAGCTTGGTTTATTTGAGGAAGACGGCACTTTGCTTGAAAAGTGGGAGATTCCGACCGTGATTGAGGGCGACGGCACGGCGGTGCTGCGTGATATTGCGGCGGAAATTCAAAAGTGCAGAGAAAAGCACAACATCCCCGCAGACGGCATTTTGGGCGTGGGCGCGGGCATCCCCGGGCCGGTGACGGCGGACGGTGTGGTGCACCGCTGCGTGAACCTCGGCTGGGGCGTATTTGATGTGCGCACGGCGCTGGAAGAGACCGTAGGGCTTCCGGTTGTGGTCGTGAACGACGCGAATGCTGCGGCGATGGGTGAAGCCTGGAAAGGCGGCGGCCGTGGCAGCGAGAACGTGGTATTCATCACGCTTGGCACGGGTGTCGGCGGCGCGGTCATTTCGGATGGACGCATGGTGGCAGGCGCAAACGGCGCGGCGGGTGAGTTTGGCCACATGACGATCAACCCCGCAGAGACAGAGACGTGCGCGTGCGGCCGCCGCGGCTGCGTGCAGCAGTACGTTTCGGCTTCGGGCATTGCGAGACTGGCACGAAAATACCTTGCCGAACATGAGGAAGAAAGCGCTTTGCGGAGTGTCGAGAAGCTCACAACGAAAGACGTGTTTGATGCCGCTAAAAACGGAGACAGCGCTGCAAACGCAATCTTAGAGAATGTGTACGATGCGTTCGGCTACGCCATCTCTGCCGTGTGCACGGTGGCAGACCCCGAGGTCGTCGTCATCGGCGGCGGTGTCTCGAAAGCGGGCGAGATGCTCGTAGAAGGCGCGAAGAAAGGCTTCTTGAAATACGTATTTTACCCGAGCACCGACGTTCGGTTCAACTTGGCCGTGCTCGGCAACGATGCCGGCATTTACGGCTGCTGCAAGCTGCTTTTGGACAGCCTTGCGTGATAAGAACGGAAAGGATAGGGAGAAATGGATAATTCCAAAACAGAACTGTTTGAATCGATGCCGATCCCGAAGGCGGTCATAACGCTTTCGGTGCCGTCGGTCATCAGCTCGCTTGTGATGGTCATTTACAGCCTTGCCGATACGTTCTTTGTCGGCATGATGAACGACCCGGTGCAGAACGCCGCTGTTACGCTGGCGGCACCGCTTCTGCTGGCGTTTAATGCCGTCAACAACCTGTTCGGCATCGGCAGCTCCAGCATGATGAGCCGCGCACTCGGACGTAAAGACTACGATACCGTGTACCGCAGCTCGGCGTTCGGATTTTACGCGTCTTTGATTTGCAGCCTGCTGTTTTCTTTGCTGTACGGCGTATTGCAGTCGCCGATCTTGGTGATGCTCGGCGCGAATGCCGAAACGATGCAGGCAACGGCGGATTATTTGTTCTGGACTGTGCTGCTCGGCTCCGCGCCGTCCATTTTGAATGTCGTGCTGGCGTACCTTGTGCGCGCGGAGGGCTCTTCGCTGCACGCGAGCATCGGCACCATGTGCGGCTGCCTGCTGAACATTGTGCTGGACCCGATTTTCATTCTGCCGTGGGGCCTGAACCTCGGCGCGGCGGGCGCGGGCTGCGCAACCTGCCTTTCCAACACCGTGGCGTGTCTCTACTTCTTCGTGCTGCTGTTCGTGAAGCGCGGCAAGACGTACGTGTGCATCAAGCCCTCCATGTTCCGCCCATCGAAACAGATTGTCAAGGGCGTGTGCGGCGTGGGCATCCCGGCTTCCATCCAGAACCTTTTGAATGTGACCGGCATGACCATTCTCAACAACTTTACGTCCGTGTATGGCTCTGACCCGGTGGCGGCCATGGGCATCGCGCAGCGCGTCAACATAGTGCCGTTCCAGATTGCGATGGGCTTTTCGCAGGGCATTATGCCGCTGATCAGTTATAACTACACGAGCGGCAATATCAAACGCATGAAAAAGACGTTTATGTTCACGGCGAAAATTTCGCTTGGCTTTATTTTGGCCGTGATGCTGACGTTCGTGTTTGCGGCGGAGCCGATCATCTCCATGTTCATGAAGAACGAGAGCATCGTCGCGTACGGCGCGGCGTTCCAGCGCGGCTTCTGCTTTGCGCTGCCGTTCTTGTGCATCGATTTCCTCGCGCTGGGCGTGTTCCAGTCGTGCGGTATGGGCATGAAATCGTTCATATTTGCTGTTGTGCGCAAGATCGTGCTGGAGATCCCCGCGTTGTTTGTGCTGAATTGGCTGTTCCCGCTGTACGGCCTCGCGTATGCGCAGTTCGTCGCAGAGCTGATCCTCGGTACCATCGCCGTTGTCGTGCTTGTGAGAATGTTCCGCAGGCTCGAAAGAGAACATGCCGCACCGTATGTGAGCGATTCGGAAAGCGTGAAGTAACACCGTTCTGCCGGGAAGCGTGGCTAAAAGTTTTCACCAGCCTTTAGAAATAGAATATAAAGCTAAAAAAGGAACGGTTTGTACGCCGTTCCTTTTTGCATACACCGAAAATAACGCTTGACTTTTTGTTTTCTATCCGTTATTATGAGAATAATAACTATTATTATTTTAATAGGAGGAGCAAAATGAATAACAAAGCGTTTTATAATTTGACATACGGCATGTTTTTGTTGGCGGCAAAAGCGGAGGAAAAGGCGAACGCCTGCATTGTGAATACCGGCGTGCAGGTCGCGGGGAGCCCTGTGCGCGTGGCGGTTTCCGTGCTGAATACGAATTACACCCGCGCGCTTATTAAGGAAAGCGGGCGGTTTACGTTGAGCGCGTTGGATGACAGCTGCTCGTTTGAGACCATTAAGCACTTCGGTATGCAGAGCGGTCGCGACGTCGATAAGCTGGACAGCCTGCCGATGCCGACAGACGAAAGTGGCGTACCGTATCTGAACTGGAGCACCTGCGCGCGGTTCAGCGGCAAGGTGACGCACAGTGTTGACCTCGGCACGCATACGTTGTTCATTGCAGAGGTGACGGAAGCCGAGGTGTGCAGCGACCGCGCTCCGCTGACATATGCGGATTACCAGAATAAGCTGAAGCCGAAGTCGGAGAAGGTCGAGCGAGAGCAGAAGATCGTCGGCTGGCGGTGCAAAATTTGCGGGTATGTGTATGAGGGCAGCGCGCTGCCGGAGGACTACGCATGCCCGTTGTGCGGGCACGGAACGGATGATTTTGAGCCGGTTTATGAAGAGTAAAAGAAAAAGGAACGGTTTATACGCCGTTCCTTTTTGCATGTCCTATTAAGATTTACAGCGATATTTCACGGGTGTGAAGAGCGAACGGTGTAAAGCCCGGTGATTTCTTACCGAATGGCTTTTTGCTTATCTGCAATGCGCAGGAAGATGAAGCCGAGCGCAAAGAACACTGCGAGACATGCCACCGCCACGTTGATGGTGCCGCCTGCAAGCTTTACGGCTGCGATGACCGCAGAGCCGAGGAAGGACGCGCCTTTTGAGAAAATATCGTAGATACCGAAGTATTCGCCGGAGTTTTCCGCCGGGATGATCTTGGAGTAATACGAGCGCGAGAGCGACTGGATGGAGCCCTGGAAGCAGCCGATGAAGAACGCCAGAATCGCGAAGTGCAGGAGACTGCTGAGCATGAGCGCGTACAGCGCGATGCCGAAATAGCCCGCAATACAAACGAGGATGAGCGTGACGGTGTTGTATTTTTTCGAGAGCTTTGCGAAGACGAGCGAGCCGCCGAACGCAACGACCTGCGTTGCGAGCAGGAAGACGACCTGACCGACCGTGTTGAGGTTCAGGTCTGTGCCGATATTGATGGCGTTATCGATGATGGTGCCCACGCCGTCTATGTACAGGAAGAATGCGATGAGGAAGAACAGCACCTTTTTGTCGTGCGTCGCGATGTTTTTGAGGGTGTGGAAGATTTCCGCGAACGCCTTGCGGATATCATGCCCCTCGGTTTCCACATAGTTGCGCTGCTTAAAGCCGCGAATGAGCGGAATGGTGACAAGCAGCCACCACACGGCAGTCACCGTGAAGCCGATGCCTTTAGAGAGCATATCCGGCAGCACGCCGACCATATCGGGCCCAAGCACATAGGCGATGAGCGCGATGAGAAACGGGATGCACGAGCCGATGTATCCCCATGCAAAGCCGTAGGACGAAACCTCGTCCATGCGTTCTTCGCTGGTGATGTCGTTCAGCATGGAATCATAGATGGTCAGCGACGCGCTGTAACAAATCTTCGTGAACACAAAAATGATGAGGAACAGCAGCCATCCGGTGATGAAGCCGTTTAAAATGCAGCCGAAAATGCCGAGCGCTGCCGCGGTGGTGAACAGCACCTTTTTCTTATCTTTGTGGTCGGCGAGCACGCCGAAGATCGGCCCTAAAAGCGCCACGATAACGGTGACGACCGCCACGGCGATGGAATAATACGCCGTTGCCTGATGCGAATTGATCTGTCCCGGCGCAGTGCCGATGGCGAGGCTCTTGAACCAGATAGGGATGAGCGAGCAGGAGAGCATGGTGAACGCGGAGTTGCCCACGTCGTAGAGCACCCATGCGAATTCCTGTTCCGTCAGCCCGCGGAAGACCTTGAGCCGGTTGAGTGCGTGAAAAATTGATTTCATGTGAAGACCTTACTTTCTTTTTAAAATCAGGTGCGTGCTTTCGGTCTTACATTGTAGCGCCGCCCTGTTAAATCCGTGATGTCGGTTTGTAAAGGGGAGGAAAATTATGCACTCCTCTTTGTCCATTGTGCCTCTCTAAGCTTTACAAAAAATATCACTGTGTCTATTTTATCATAGATACGAACAAAATGCTATAAAATTATTTTTGCATCGATAGGAATTCGGGCAGAATATAACACAATATACACAAAAAGAGCGGGGAGAACCTCACTCTTTCCGAATTTATATGTATGGTTTATGTATCGAGGCGCTCTAAATCGGCGCAGATGCGGTCGATGATCTCGTCCTGCATCATGTCGGGCGTGAGGGTCTGCTCGTTTAATGCGGGGGCGTAGTCCTTTTCGTTCCACCAGCTGCGCATTTCCTTTTCGCCGAACTCCGTGCGCTTGTCCTTCGTTTGGTGGCGGCGGAGCGTCTCCTCAAACGGGAGGTCAAAATAGTACGCGCAGATGTTTTCGCCGTAGAGCGCTTTTGCGGCATCGAAAAGCGGGGTGTACCATCGGCTGTTCAAAATGCCTTCTAAAATGACGAGCTCGTTGTGCGCGTGGCCGTACTCAAGCAGCATGATGAGCACGTCGTTTGCGCGGGTGCCCGCGCCGTCGTTCGTCTTTAAGATGTCGCGGCGGATGACATCTTGGGACAGTAGCATGGTGTTTTTGCCAAACTTTTCCTGTAAAGCTCTTGCGATGGTCGTTTTGCCGCTGCCGCTGTTGCCGCGCAGGGTGATGAGTTTTTTCATGTGGTGTGCTCCTTTTAAATTGCTTTATGATTATGACAACTTGCGCCTTTACGACCCGGTGGAGCGGTAGCAGCGCACGCCGAATTTCCAGAAGAGATAGCACGGCACGATAAACACGCAGGCGATGACGGGCAGAAACATCGCGCGGGCGTCGTTGTGGCGGCCGATGAGGTACATCAGCGGGTAATACTGCACGAGCGCGTAGGGGACGATGTAGGTGCAGAACGTCAGTACGCCTTTGCCGTAGATGGAAAGCGGGTAGCGCCCGTGCTCGCGCATACCGTCTGTTAAAATATTGATGAACTCGAGTCCCTCTAATGTGAAAAAGCATAGCCCGGCGAAGATCAAATACACGCCTGCAAAAAGCACGATGCCGCCTAAAATCATGAAAATGAGCGTCATAACGCGCGCGGCGCACCAATCGATTGGGCAGTTTTGAAGCGCCCAGATCAGCAGGAAAATCGCCATAATGCCCTTGCCGAAGCGCTCTAAATCCATGCGGCTGCACAGGACGAGGAAAACCTCGTTGCGCGGGCGCACCAGAACGCGGTCGAACTCGCCGTTCCCGATCATGCGGTTAAACGTATCAAACCCACGGAAGAACAGCTCCGCGAGCGAGAAGGATAACAGCACGATGGCGTAGCAGAGCGAAACCTCGGTGTACGTGAAGCCGTCTACCTGGTTAAACCGCATGAACATGAACTGCACGCCCCAAAAGCATGTGAGCGGTATAAATAGCTGCGCCAGTGCGGAAAGCAAGAACGAAGCCTTGTACTGCATGGCTTTCTTGATGTGGATAGACAGAAATTCAAAGTATAGTTTCATAGATGACCCCTTTCTTTGTATACTGCAAAACACGAACGATTTGCCGGGCAGCGGAACGACTTGTCGTTCCGTTTATCCTCCCTGAATCACTACCCGCTTCAGCGCATTTTTCATGAGGGTGTGACCGCCGAGCACCAGGACGAGCAGCCAGAAGATTTGTAAGCCTACGGCGAAAGCGGCGTTCGTGCCGGCAATATCGCCGCTGTACACGCGGTACGGCACGTTGCTTGTGGCAGCGAAGGGGGTCAGCTCGCAGATTCTGCGCAGTGCGGGCGGGAAGAACGGCAGCGGCACTACGCCGCCGCAGAGAAAATCTGCCAGTGTGAGCAGCAGGGAGCGCAACCCGGTGGAAGAAAGGGTATACATGGTGAGGACATAGATGAGCAGCGTGAACGCCGTGCTGTTCAATGCGCCCAGCACCATGGTGAGCAAAAATAGAAAGAATGTGGGTAAATCTGTCGGCGCGGTCAAGTTATAGCCTGCGGGCAGAAGCGCCGCAACGACTAAGATTGGCACGGCACGCAATGCAACCTTGGAAATACGACCGGAGAGAGATTTCGTGTACCACATGGCGTAGAGGTCGACGGGGCGGCACAGCGAATACGAGATGCTGCCGGAGGTGATTTCCTCCAAAATGTCGCCGTCCAAGACCCACGAGGCGAACATGGCTAAAAACGCCTGCTGTATCCATGTGTAGTTGGCGGTCGCCTGCAAGGTCATCGGAAAAGCGGTGGGGTCACTGCGGTAAAATGCGTGGTAGGCGAAGATGATCAAAAAGCCCCACGCAAATTGCGTGGAGATGCCTGCCAATGCCGCTGCGCGGTACTGCAAGCCCGTCACACAGCGCAGACGGAAAAACGAAATGTATTTTTTAAGTTTCACGGCGCACCTCAAATATCAAACTGTTTGTAGAGCGCCGCGAGCGTTTCGTCAATCTGCCCGCTGCCGCCGCGCCGAATATCGTCGAGTGTGCCGTCTAATAAAATGCGCCCTTTGCCGATGAGCAGGACACGCTGCGCCAAGGCTTCCACGTCCTGCATGTCGTGCGTCGTTAAAATGACCGTGGTGCCGCGGCGCTTGTTCATATCAAGCACGAATTCGCGAACGGCGATCTTCGATACCGCGTCGAGCCCGATGGTGGGTTCATCCAAAAACAAGATGCGCGGGTCGTGCAGCAGGGAGGCGGCGATCTCACACCGCATACGCTGCCCGAGCGACAGGCTGCGCGCCGGGGTCTTTAAGATCTCCGATAAATTCAGAAGGTCGGTTAAATCCCGTAAATTTCGCTTGTAAACATCTTCGATCACGGCATAAATGTCGCGGATAAGCTCGAATGAATCAATGACGGGCACGTCCCACCATAATTGACTGCGCTGCCCGAACACAACGCCGATCTGCGAAACATGCGCGCGGCGGTCTTTCCACGGCACGCGTCCGTCGATGACGCAGGTGCCGCTGTCCGGCGTTAAAATGCCGGAGAGAATTTTGATGGTGCTGCTTTTTCCGGCACCGTTCGGGCCAATATAGCCCACGGCCTCGCCGTCTTCAATACGGAACGAAACATCGTTTAGGGCGTGAATTTCTTCGTACTCGCGGCTGAAAAATGCTTTTGCGGCGTTTTTAAAGCCTGCGTTTCGTTTTCGCACGCGGAAGGTCTTTTGTAAATGCTCTGCCTGAATCATAGTTTACTCCTCTTTTCCGTTAACGGTACGGACTTTCGGATTAATGCGAACACAGAAACTGAAACACGGGCTATCAGTTTAATACAATTTTTATAAAATGTCAATAATTTGCGCAAAAAATCCTGAAATTCTATTACAAAAAGTGAAATTATGGCGAAGATGCTTTTTTTCGGTATCTTTATATATAAACAGGAATTTGGCACTGTGGAGCCGGAAATGCTAAAAGAAGCTTTAAAACGGATGCCGACCGGGAAGAATTCGCACATTCACAAAGTATTTACAAATTTTGGTGTTGACATTTCCTGACCTTTGCAGTATAGTATAGACAAGGGTTAGCACTCGGGAACATAGAGTGCTAAAACCTGAGAGGTGCAAGTATGGAACTGACAAAACGCAAACAAAATATACTTGCCTCGATCGTAGACGGATACATTCGCACGGGCGAGCCGGTGGGCTCCAAGTCCATTGCGGAAAAAGCAGGTGTTTCTTCCGCAACGGTGCGCAACGAGATGGCAGAGCTTACGGAGCTGGGGCTTTTGGAACAGCCGCACACCTCCGCGGGGCGTGTGCCTTCACAGGAGGGCTACCGCGAGTTCGTAGATGCGCTGATGCAGCCGGAAACGTTAACGGAAGCCGAAAAGCTTACGATAGACGCGATGCTTGCAAAAAGCGCGTTTGACCCGGAACGATTATTGCGTGGCGCGGCGAAAACGCTGGCAGCTTCTACACGGTACCTTGCGTTGAGCACCACGCCGAGCGGCGCGGATGCAAAGATCAAGGCGGTGCAGTTCGTGCAGACGAGCCGCCGCACCGCGATGCTCATTATGATGAGCAGCGCAGGTACCATGAAAAACAAGGTGTTTCACTGCGACTTTGATCTTTCAAACGAGATTATGCGCATTTTCTTCCGCGTGCTCAACGAGCGCGTGACAGGGCGCGACGTGGCGGAGATCAACCGGGCATTTGTGCAAAACCTTGCGATTTCGCTGGGGGATATGGCAATTTTGATGTCGCCGGCGCTGGCGGCGCTTTTGGAAGTGGCGCTTGAAACGATGCAGACGGAAATTTCCGTAAGCGGTCAGATGAACCTGCTGTTCTACCCGGAATACAAGCTTGGCGGTGCACGCCGGGTGATGGATATTCTGGAAAGACGGGAGCTTTTGACAGAACTTCTCGCAGGCAAGCAGAACCGCACGCAGATCAAGATCGGCACAGAGACCGGGCAGAACGCCTTGGCGGAATCGTCGGTCATTTGCTCACGGTACAGCGTGAACGGCAGAGATGCCGGCGCGGTCGCCGTGATCGGCCCGATGCGGATGCAGTACGCACACGTCGCGGCACAAACAGCATATGTCGCAGATCGTGTAGGCGAAATGCTTACGCGTATCATGCGGGAAGAATAGAGAAAGGAGCGTTGCCAGATGGCAGAGGAAAAGAAGCCTGTTCAGGAACCCGAGCAGGAAGCGAATACCGAGCCGGCAGAGGAATCTGCAAAGGCTGCGGAAAAGGAGAAAAAGAAAAAGAAGAGCGAGAAGATTCCGAAAGAGGATTACGACCGCTTGCAGGCGGAGTTCGACAGCCACAAGCAGCAGCACCTGCGCGTGCTTGCCGAGTACGATAACTTCCGCAAGCGTTCCGCAAACGAAAAGAACGCCGTTTACAATAACGCCGTTTCCGATACAATCAACGCGATTTTGCCGGTGGCCGATAATATCGACCGTGCACTGGCACAGGAAAATGTCTCCGCAGAGGATATGAAAAAAGGCGTTGAGATGATTGCAAACCAATTTAAGGCGAGCTTTGAAAAGCTTGGCATCCGAGAAGTCGGTCAGGTTGGCGAGCCGTTTGACCCGGCGCTGCACAACGCGGTGGCGCACATTGAAAGCGACGAGCTTGGCGAAAACGTCATTTCGGCGGTGTTCCAGAAGGGCTACATGCTGGGCGATAAGGTCGTAAGACACGCCATGGTACAGGTAGCAAACTAAATCAGCAAATATCCATTTATATAGTAATTCAGAATTCACACACTCATTTGAGTTAAAGGAAGGTAATTGATATGGCAAAGACAATTGGTATTGACCTTGGTACAACAAACTCTTGCGTAGCGGTTATTGAAGGCGGCGAGCCGGTCGTTATCGCAAACGCAGAAGGCGCAAGAACCACCCCGTCTGTCGTGGCATTCTCCAAGACAGGCGAGCGCATGGTCGGTCAGGTCGCAAAGCGTCAGGCGATTACGAACCCGGACCGCACGATCTCCTCTATTAAGAGAGAGATGGGCACAGACCACAAGGTGACGATCGACGGTAAGAGCTACACCCCGCAGGAAATCTCCGCAATGATCCTCCAGAAGCTGAAGGGCGACGCGGAAGCTTACCTCGGCGAGAGCGTTACGAGCGCAGTTATCACCGTTCCGGCGTACTTCACGGACGCACAGCGTCAGGCAACGAAGGACGCGGGCAAGATCGCGGGCCTCGATGTAAAGCGTATCATCAACGAGCCGACGGCAGCAGCACTGTCCTACGGCATCGATAAGGAAGACGACCAGAAGATCATGGTTTATGACCTCGGCGGCGGTACGTTCGATGTTTCCATCATTGAGATGGGCGACGGCGTACAGGAGGTTCTGGCTACGGCCGGCAATAACCGCCTTGGCGGCGACGACTTTGATAAGCGCGTCATGGATTGGATCATCAACAGCTTCAAGGTTTCCGATGGCATCGACCTTTCCGGCGATAAGATGGCTATGCAGCGCATTAAGGAAGCGGCAGAGAAGGCAAAAATCGAGCTTTCCGGCATGACGAGCGCTTCCATCAACCTGCCGTTCATCACGGCGGATGCGACCGGCCCGAAGCACCTTGACCTCACGCTCTCCAGAGCAAAGTTCAACGAGCTCACCGCAGACCTCGTTGAGAAGACCATGGGCCCGGTTCGTCAGGCACTGAGCGACTCCGGTCTCTCTATCGGTGAAATCAACAAGGTTCTCATGGTCGGCGGTTCCTCCAGAATTCCGGCTGTTCAGGAAGCGGTTAAGAAGCTTATCGGCAAAGAGCCGTTCAAGGGCATCAACCCGGACGAATGCGTTGCAATCGGCGCCGCACTTCAGGCAGGCGTTCTCGGCGGCGAAGTTCAGGGTTTGCTGTTGCTTGACGTTACTCCGCTTTCTCTCGGTGTTGAGACCATGGGCGGCGTGATGACGAAGATCATCGACAGAAACACCACGATCCCGACCAAGAAGAGCCAGATTTTCTCCACGGCGGCTGATGGTCAGACGCAGGTTGAGGTCAACGTTCTGCAGGGCGAGCGTGAATTTGCACGCGATAACAAACAGCTGGGTCTGTTTAAACTCGACGGCATCGCTCCGGCTCCGCGCGGCATCCCCCAGATTGAAGTTACATTTGACATCGACGCAAACGGCATCGTAAATGTTTCCGCTAAGGATCTCGGCACCGGTAAGGAACAGCACATCACGATTTCTTCTTCCTCCAACATGAGCAAGGAAGACATCGATAAGGCTGTTAAGGCGGCTGAGCAGTTCGCAGAGGAAGACAAGAAGCGCCGTGAAGAGGTTGAGACGAAGAACAACGCAGAGAACCTCTGCTACCAGGCGGAGAAGCTCGTAAACGAGAGCGGCGACAAGCTGGAAGAGGCGGACAAGACCGAAGTGAACAACAAGGTTGCAGCCCTGAAGACCACCATGCAGAACGGCACGGTCGAGGAGATCAAGTCCGGCATGGATGAGCTGCAGAAGGCGATTTACGCGGTCAGTGAGAAGCTGTATAAGGCAAATGCACCGCAGCAGGGCGAGCAGGCAGCCCCGGGCGCAAACCCGCAGCAGGGCGGCCAGAACCCGAACGGTGACGTCTACGACGCAGACTACAAGGACGTCGATTAAGTTTTATAAATGACACGTTCAAAAGTGCAAGGGGAGCCGAAAGGCGTCCCTTGCCTTTTGGAGTTTGCGAGGAGATGACAGCGGATGGCGGACAACAAAAGAGATTATTATGAAGTGCTTGGGGTCGATAAGAGCGCATCAGACGATGTGATTAAAAAGGCGTACCGCAAGCTTGCAAAGCAATACCACCCGGACTTGAATCCCGGAGATAAAAATGCGGAAGCGAAGTTTAAGGAAGTCAACGAAGCGTATGAGGTGCTTTCTGATAAAGACAAGAAGGCGCGCTACGACCAGTTCGGCTTCGCGGGCGTAGACCCGAACTTCGGCGGCGGCGCGGGCGGCGGAAATCCGTATGCCGGCGGCGCAGGCGGCTTTGATTTTACCGATATTTTCGACAGCTTCTTCGGCGGCGGTTTCGGGGGCGGCGGACGCCGTGCGAACCCGAACGCACCGCGCCGCGGCAGTGACGTAGAGGCAAGCGTCACCCTTTCGTTTGAGGAAGCGGCAAAGGGCTGCAAGAAAAATGTGACCTACCACCAGATCGAAAATTGCCCGGATTGCAACGGCTCCGGCGCGGCTAAGGGCACAAGCCCCAAGACCTGCCCGAACTGCGGCGGCTCCGGCCAGGTGCGCATCAACCAGCGCACACCGTTCGGCGTGGTGCAGTCCACAAGCACGTGCGACCGCTGCCACGGCAGAGGCCAGATTGTCGATACCCCGTGCAAAACGTGTGACGGCAAGGGTAAGATCCGCCGCCAGAAGACGATCGAGATTTCCGTTCCGGCGGGTATCGATGACGATCAGATTCTGAATGTCGGCGGCAAGGGCAATGCCGGCTCCAACGGCGGTCCGAACGGCGACCTGCACGTATACATTACAGTTCGTCCGCATGCCATTTTCACGCGCCGCGGCAACGACGTTTGGTGCGATATGCCAATCACGTTCACGCAGGCTGCACTCGGCGCGGAAGTCACGGTGCCGACACTCGACGGCAAGGTGAGCTATACCGTGCACGAGGGCACGCAGCCGGGCGACGTGTTCAAGCTCAAGGGCAAGGGTATTCAGAGCATCAACGGCAGAGGACGCGGCGACCAGTACGTGCGCGTGACCGTTGAAGTGCCGAAAAACCTGAGCAAGCGCCAAAAAGAGCTTTTGCAGGAATTTGAACAGAATGCCGACGAAAAGAACTATCAGAAGCGTAAAAGCTTCTTCGGCAAGATCAAAGACCTGTTTGAAGACTAAACACATGAAAGTTTAAAATATCCTCCGTTCTGTACAGAGCGGGGGATATTTTGCTATATAAGCTCTTTACATTTTCAACTTTGCGCTCGTTGTGCAGCTTGGTATCGGCGTTTTGGCGCTGCCCGACAATTTTTGTGCATTTTTTTGTTGCAATCCGGTGCGTTTCGGACTATACTAAATAGCAGAAATCAACAAATGGAGGTTGATAAAATTGAAAAAGAGAATATTTGCGCTGTGCAGCGCCTTGCTGCTCAGCCTGACTGTGTTCGCGGGCTGCGGATCAAAACCGACGGAGGAGAGCGCCGCAAGCGAGCCGGAAGCGACCGCAACGGCTGCTCCGACGGCAGAGGCGGAATCTTCCGCAGCAGAAAGCACCGCAGCACCCACGGAAGCACCATCCACGGAACCGGCGAATGTGAACCTGCTCACCGGCCTGCCGACCTTGACGGACGGCGCCATCGGCAAACGTCCTGTCGCTGTAATGGTGAATAACGTAGACGCCGCCCTGCCGCAATATGGCATCTCCGCCGCAGATCTTATTTTTGAGTTACCGGTGGAATACGACCTGACCCGTTTGATGGCCGTTTATGGGGATTATACCCAAATTCCCGAAGTTTGCTCCATTCGCAGCTGCCGATACTATTATCCGATTTTGGCGGTCGGGTTTGACGCAATTTATGTAAACTGGGGCATGAATGAGTCTGTTGCGCGCCCTACAGTCAACAGCATGGATATTGATCAGTATGATGGCGATGAATATGGCCTCGGTGATTGCTTCGGCAGAGATAAGGCGCGTTATGAAAGCGGTTACGCGTGGGAACATACCGGTGTGTTTCATGGGCCGAATTTCCCGAGTGTTTTGGAAAAGGATAAAGTGCGCACCGATTTAAAAGAGGACAAAACAGGTACAGCTTTTAATTTTGTTGAAATGGATAAAAATGCCGCACCGAACGGCGAAGATGCCCAAAAGGTGCGTGTGGATTTTGGCGCAAATTACAGTGTTTTTACTTATGATGAAGAAAATCATGAATACCTCAAGAGCTTTAAAGATAGTCCGCATATGGACGGCATTTCCAAAGAACAGCTCAAATTTGAGAATGTGATCGTTCTTGAGACGGAGATCAAGCCATATCCCGGTGACGAAGTGATCAAGTATGTGGATTGGGAAGGCGGCGAAAATGCAAAGGGCTATTATATTTCCGAGGGCAAAATGGTGCCGATTACTTGGTCTAAGGCCGGTATGTATGACCCGCTGAAGTTCTTTGACGCGAACGGCAACGAGTTGCAGCTCAATCGCGGTAAGTCCTACATTGCGTTCACCTATGCGGGAAACTGCAAGGTTGAAGGATAAAAGTTAAGAAAACAGACAAAAGGAGCTATCGGGTGTTACGAAACTCGACAGCTCTTTTTGTCTTTTATCCTCATGAAAGATATGTTTGTGAACGCTTCAAAAAGCGTGCCACTTCAGGGGTGAAGGGCAAAACTTCGGTATAGCGGTGCTTTTGCAGGAGGCCGTATAGATTCCCTCTAAAATTCGGACGGCACATTTCGAGCGCGGCTTCAAGTGCTGCTTTGGCTTCGGCATATTTCCCGTAGTGGGAGAAGATCACGATTTGTGCAACTTTACACTTGAATTCCTGATGAAGAAAGCTTTTTGAAAATTCATCACTTCTTTCAAAAGCGCGGTAATACGTTTCTGTTTCCTCGGAATAGCGAAAGGTATCCATGTGCAGCCGCGCCCAAAGAAGGCGGCTGGATAACACATTTTCATAATAGGCGTGATGCTCACCGCCCAAAGCTTCGTTTGCAGACAAATAGGCTTCATATGCTTTTACATAGTTCTCGGCTTTCTCGTAGATGCTTCCCATAGACAGGTAGGATGTATAGACCGAAAACCAACTGCTTTCAAAATTTTGCAGTCCGAAACGAATCAGTGTGACGGCTTGTTCGGCACGCTCAGGTGGAAAGCGGAGAGCCGTCGAGTAACAATGCTGTTGCTTTAAGTCGTCTTCATGGACGTATCTTAGGAACTTTGCGTATTTGTCAAGATCACCGTCCCGCATGCCGAATGTCACGATTTGATTTTCGAAATCTTCTATTTTGCTCATGGCTATACCCCTTAAAGTCGATCTGAAATACATGTTCATTATACATGATTTTTCTAAAAAATCAAAGATAGAAAAACCGCCGGAAACCCACATAGATACAGGTTTTCGGCAGTTTTGTTTTTGGATATTATTCAAATTCGCTCTCTGCAAAATCATCTTAAACAAGTTTGATTGGGTGATTTGGCAGGGGCTATCTACATTATTTGAATTATCGGATGGGCATCGGCTATCCGATTTTTTGTTGCCATAGTGTTGCCAGCAAAAAGTTTATAGTGACTTTTTGATTTTATATGAGGGCGTTTTCTCTCTACAATCAAAAGCCTGTTTAATATCGGTATTTGGATATTTTACAAAATCGTCCCAAGTGACAACATATATGTAACCGTTATCAATATTGTCTTTTAGTATGGGGAAAAGATTGCTCTTATCGTAATAATCATAGTCGCCGTTTTTATTTGGAAGTATAACTGCAAGGATTGCGTTGTTATGACTTGTGCGATCGTTACGAGTAGTTTCTCTCAGTGAATAGCTAATTTCCCACGGTATCCATTGAGAGCGCTGCCACTTACCCGCTTCTTTCATATTAGGAGATATCAGAACAATCGTAATTGTGCTATCATAAATTTTATCCTTCAAATGGCGCCAAATGGCCTCATCGCTCCAAGACGAAATATCTTCGTCACTGTTTTCACCCTTGTATATATCATCACTGGACAAAATCTTTTTCTTTATATAGTCAACATAGTCGCAAGGCCATGTGGGCTGTGTAACATCAGGTATCTTTTTTACATCGTTATCTTTATATTTGTATGAAACAAAAACTTTTCTTCCCATAGCGCCACCTTACTTACCTTTCTTCGAACCAATCAGCAAGCGGTGTAATGTATGAGCCATCGGTTTCCTCTCTCCATACATAATATCCACGAGCGATCAGTTTACCACTTTTATATGTATCTGTGCCATCTGAAAAAACAATATGCGGATATATATTCATGTATTCAGAGCCCTTATATGCACTGTTTTGTGAGCCATGAGGTTTTATAGGATAGAGCGCAATATGTTTCTTGAATTTTTGAGCGTCTCCATACCCCAACTCCCAGTTGCACCATTTTGACTCTATTGCTCCATTGGTAGCGAGAAGAATAAATTTATCACAACCTTTTATTCTTTCACGAATATTAAGAGCTGTTTGAGCCGAAGTTGTTTTAGGCATAGAAGGATCGCGGCTATCGATATAGACTTTAACGCCATACCAGTTCTCTAAAAATCCTAAAAGTCCTTTTAGGTCATCAAGGTCATCATGTTTATGAGAAATAAATACTGTTGTTTTCCTTGCACCATACTGAGAATGCTCTAGAATCGGAGACCTCGAATCATCGAGGCGTACCTGAGAATATGCAGATAAAGAACCTTGCTCGAATATTGATCTCATGCCTAAATATCCCCCCTCTTATATTGTATTTGTAATTTTTAAAACCAAGACTGAAGCGAGTATTAGTAGCATCAGCGGATAAAACAAATAGATGCTAGGAGATTTGATGCAATCCCAAGTCCGAGCTTTTGCACTGATAATCTCTAGTGGATCATTAGTAAGTTTCATTGAAAAATCAGTTTCAAGTTTGTCCATACGTACTTGATCAAACAAGAAGCGAAGTTTTCTTTCCAATTTCAAATAATAGACATCTAAAACAGCAAATGAGAGCACAGGCAAAAACGAAAGCGCCAAAACCCATACATTGGTGGATGAATAAGATATAGCCGAAATGCCAGCTACAATGGTTGCCGCAAAACCTTTAAAAATTGCAGAAATTGTAGACATCCTGCAAATTGGCTCTTGCAGCATTTGCAAATACTCTTTTTTCCCGTCTACCAAAAAAATCACCTCATTATTCTATAATGTCAAGAAGGCAACTAATCGTTGCTTCAAATTCCTGCTTAATTTCACATTCCCACAGCACAATGACTTTCCAGCCGTCAGCCTCAAGCGCTTGAATATGCTCCTGATCTCGTTGCTTTGTTCGCTCTATCTTGGGTCCCCAATATTCTTTATTGGATTGACTGGCGTGAGCATAATGACTGCCACAATCATGCCCATGCCAATAGCACCCATGAATGAAGATAGCAATTTTCTTTCTGGTGAATACAATATCCGGTTTTCCGGGTAGCGCCTTGTAATTCACACGGTAGCGGTATCCCATAGAAAATAGCTTGCGGCGCACCAAAAGTTCAATACTGGTATCTTTGCTTTTGATGTGCGACATGATCTCACTACGGCGGGCAGAGGAAACAGAATCAGCCATTACACAGACAAATCCAGCGGCAGATCAGAAATATCTTTCAGCCGCTTGCCCTGCACCAAGGTTTCCAATGTTTCTATCGCATCCTCAGAGCCGACTTCCCTGACCGCACGAATCAACTCATAGAGTGCAAAGTGATATACGCAGTCAATATCACCGGTACCAAGCGCAAGAGATGCCAGACGGTTCGGCATGGGTTCTGCCGTCACGACAACGATGTGCGGCAAATGCCCTTTCCGATTGCGAATCAAATTCAAGGCCTCTGTCCGGCTGTTCTGTGCCCGGTCGCTACGCATTGTGTACTTTGCAGAAACACTGGCATGAAGAATTGGCTTGCCGCCGTTAGTCTTCCGAATATCAGCCATCTTGCAGGTTTCACTATCGACAATACATTGGACCGCATTAATCTCGCTGTCCTCATAAAGATCACGGTAAACAACAACGTCTGGTGCAACAAGATAGTCATTTCCAAGTGCAGCCGCCAACTGTGCATTTTGTGCGGTAAGCGCATTTAAGTAAGCAAGGTGCTCATACTGAGCAAAATCACTCGTTTTTAGCTTGTTATTGTTACCAAGCTGGAGAATCGTCCAGTTGCCGGGACGAAGATTCTGTAGGTGGGGAAAGGTTTCACGCAGGAACTCCATCGTCAGCGTTTCAAATTGCTTTCCGAGAGTCTGCCCGGAAATTTTATCGACAGTGGAGACTGCATGGTGTTGCTCCTCCACAAGAATGTCAACAATCTTTCTAGAGATTGCTTTTGACCCCCGGCTACTGGTATCTGCGTTTGAAGCAACACCAGCCGAGGTTAAGGTGAGCGTATTCGTCTCAAACAACCTTTTGTGAAACTGAAATCTTGCATTCGCTATCAATGCATCCATGCTCCAAACACTCCTTTATCTTTTCTCCCACGGCCATTGCAACCGGGGGAGGAAATGCATTGCCAATCATCCGACAGGCAATTGTTTTCTTACTTCCAAAAGTCCAGGTATCGGGAAATCCCTGAATCCGTGCCATCATCCGACTGGTGAGCCGGGGCATTCCCTCAAAATCAGCAGTAGGTGGCTCGTTCGCAATTCCACGGCCATCTACACCAAGTTCAGCCCAAGCGCTTCGTGCCCTCGTTGGTCCAAGGTCTGGCCCCCCGTGCTTTTTGGAACCGCCAACAAGGGTTGGCGCAATTTTGTTTGCATTCTCGGCCCATTGTTTTGCACCCGGCCAGCCGTTCTGTGCCATTAAATCATAAAGGCACTCGCCAACAGTAGCCGCACTGTTTGGGCACTCATCAGGATAAGAGAATTTTCCAATTTGATCTTTCCGAATTCCGATGATAACGACTCTTGGACGGAGTTGGGGAACGCCATAATCTGAAGCGTTCAGCAATTTAATGTCTGCTGTATATCCCAGTTTTCGGATGGATGAGAGAATGTGCTCCCGGTAGTCAGCAAAACTCGGATCAAGAAAGCCTCTTACATTCTCGAGCATCACTGCACGTGGTTGAATCTCCTTTATCAAGCGAATTGCCTCAGGAAACAAATCACGTTCGTCATCTTGGCCGAGTTGTTTTCCTGCCACGGAAAAAGGGGGACAGGGAACCCCTCCGGCCAGCAAATCAACACCTTTGTATGGACGACCATCAAAATGGTGAACATCATCGCAAATTACATTCCACTCAGGCCTATTCTGCTTCAAGACAGTACAGTAATCTTTCTCATATTCGACCAAAGCCACATGAATAAACCCGGCCATTGCAAGGCCAAGTGCTTGTCCGCCAGCTCCAGCACAAATTTCTACGCAAGTTAATGGTTGCTGCATTTCTTCTCACTCCTGTGTGATTCTAAAGGATTTTGCATTATTTCACTCATCGATAAATTCCATTATATCTCCAACATCACACTTTAGCGTGAGACATATCTTATGCAGGCTTTCCATAGAGACAAATTCATTTTTTCCCATCTTGGCAAGCACATTGAAGCTGATACCGGATGCATCTTTCAAATCTGTCCGGTTCATTTTCTTATCGATCAACAGCTTCCAGAGCTTATCGTAGGAAATAGGCATCGCAATTCTCCGTTTCAAATATAGATTAATTACATTATAACACAAAACGACGATGTTCGCAAGATAATCTCACTAAAACATGAGGACTATTCCAGACAAAAAAGAAAGTGCAGGGATTGCTCCCTGCCACTGTTGCACTTATACCCCGTAGATCAACTCGCAATTTACAATCTCCATAGCCCTGTTTCGAATGTTATTCATCCTGCCGACCCACTCCATTTGGTCGTCTGCCTTGAGTTGCTCCGTGACACCTTCCATCGCTGCCATCTGCTTTACCAGTTGAACGAACATTTCCTCTGCTTGACGGTCAATGTCGGCAAGGTAGCTGTTCAGTTTTCCGCCGGTGAACAAGGTCGCATAGGTTGCCCGCCGATGCTCCTTCAGGTAGCGCCGGTGGCGCTGTCCCCACACGCCGATGGGCTGCTGTTCTTCTTCGGGCAGTTTTAAATCAGGAAGAAGATAATCTCCAACCTGTGTGTAAGTACCGCCCATTTCTTCAAAAATCGTCTTTGCCATTGTCTGTTCCTACCTTTCAAAATTTGTATTTCTGCGCCTTGTGCGCTGGGTTTGCTTTCGCTGCTGCTCCATATCTTTTGCCTGTGCAATCAGATTATCGATCTGCTGACTTCCAAGAACCTTCCACAGAAAGCGGAAATCCTTCAGTTCCGAGCGCAGGGCATCATTTTCTCCTTTGAGCCGGTCGTTGGTTGCGGTCAGATGTTCATTCTCTCGGTAGAGCCGCCCGTTGGTGGTGTTCAGCCGGTGATAGCTGTCCAGAGCCTTGTAATAGTGGTAGAACACCTCTCGGATAACCTCTTTCAATTTCTTAATGAGTGGGTCAACAAACCGCTGCTTATAGGTCTTGGCGGTCATCAGGGTGGGTGGATCGGGGAGCTGAAACTCTGCATCCGACTCAATCCGCTGCTCCAACTTTTCAATAGACTGCACACCCTGATCGAAGTTGTCGATCCGACTCTGCACCGTTTCCAGCTCGTCCTGCTTTTCGGCCAGTGTGGTGTCCAGTGCCGCAATCTCTTTCTCCCGTTCCTGCTTCTTGTAATCCAAGACGGAGAGGTGCTTTTCGTGGGTGCCTTTCTGCTCCCACTGAATGTCATACCGCTCCATCACGGCGGCAAGCTGCTCCTTTTCGGACTGCACCCACTGCGCCCATTCCGTTGCACCACGGGTCCCGCCCTTGAAGCCTTGCGCTGCCAGCGCCTGTTTCAGCGATACACGTGTATCAAGTCCACGCTTGCTCCCGGTGGTGAATGGCACAAAGTCAATGTGCAGATGAGGTGTTGCCTCGTCCATATGCAGGTGCGCCGAGAACATCCGAAGATTGGGATTGCGCTCCTGAAAACCCTGATAATACTTGTCCAGTACGGTTCATGCCAGCTCCGCATACTCGCCGGTGGCGCTCATATCTTCTTTATTTCCGATTTGCAGGATGATCTCGTGGAAAGGCTTCTCCTGATTGCCGGAACGGATTTTTTCATAGTAGTTTGGAATGCGCCTGTCTGCACGCGCTTGCTTCTCGTTGTACCGTTTCAGAGCCTCATCGAAAAGCTGGTGGTATACCGTCTGGATGCGTTCATTGCAATAATCAATGTTCAGGTGCGTGCGGCTTCCGTCTACATTCTCCGCCCGAAATTTGCGGCTGTTGTGGTTGACAGATCCTTTGCCGACCTCGGCACTGATCGTTCTCTTCATAAAATCTCACTTCCTCTCTCTTTCCGGCCGCAGCCGGGGTTCTGTTACTCTTGTCAAGAGTAACGCAAAAGCACTTTTGACAGCCTGCGGCCATCAAAAGATGCTATTGCGCTCTCCCGAGGGGGATGGTACAGAGCCGGTGCATCGAGCACCGACCCTGTACCGGGACTTTGCCCCGGCAGCCTGCGGGCTGCTCCCCAGTGCTCAATGCCCTTTGAAAAGGGCAGCCGCACGGCTTGCCGAAACTTCAAGCGTGACAAACCGTGACGGTGGTGACGATGTTTTAGGCCTCACCAGCGCCCACCAAAAGACCGTCACGGCCGTCACCCTTTGACACGCTGTCCATCTTCTTCCACAGGGAGATTTTCCGTCCACCGTGATTGCGACTTGCCTTGTAGCGAATGTCGTGATCTCGCAGCAGCCGCACAGAGCCGATGCTCAGCCGAAGGGATAGCACATTGGGCTTGCAGTCCAGATTCAGCAGGCTGCACAGCTCGGATGCTGTGCCCTCCCAGTGTTCACCCGCCGAAGAAAGAAATGCTGCAATACTTTCCAGAAACGGGTCCGGCGGTTCCTGCCAAAGCTCCGTTTCAACGCTCTCCAACTCCCATACCAGCGTTTCGGGGTTCTTAGTTAGGTGCAGCCGCTGATCCTCCTGATCTCTGCCGGTGACATCCAGCACCGCCGCATTGGAGGTGCGTTTCTCTTTACTGAGAACAAATCCGCCATCCGCTGCACCCAACAGGCCATTGGTTCCAGCAATCATATCGAATTTGTCATCTGCCTCCAACTTGCGGGTGTGGTGAACGATTACCATCGTTACCTTATAGCTGTCGGCAACAGTTTTCAGCCGAGCCACAATATCGTAGTCACTGCTGTAGCTGAAATCCGCTCCGCCAACCTCACGCACCCGTTTCAGGGTGTCGATGATAATCAGGCCGGTGTTGGGATGCTCTTTCATAAAGCTGCGAATCTGATCCTCCAGACCGCTGTTGGCTGTTTTACAGTGGGTGGCAAAATACAGATTTTCTGCCGCCTCAGCGCCGAACATCCGGAACAGTCTCCGCTGTAAGCGGGCATAATTATCTTCCAGCGCAAAGTAAAGAACGCCCGTTTTCCGCACCTTATAGCCCCACAGGGGAAGTCCGGTGCTGACCTGATAGGCAAGCTGGGCCATAAGAAAGCTTTTTCCTACCTTCGGAGAGCCTGCCAACAGATAGGCTCCCCGATACAGCAGGCCGTCGATCAGCGGCTCCTGCCCCTCAAAGTCGGTGTCATAGAGGGTGGTCATAGACACCGTTTCCAGATAGTCCGGAGCCATCCTTCTTTGCATTTCCCGGTAGAAATCGTCGTCAGCCCCCTTGAAATCCGAATCAAAATCGGTTAAACTATTATCAGTGAGGTTTTGGGATGACTGCTCCGTATCTGCGCCAACAGATACACCGGGAGCGGTCATTTCTTTTTCCTTGTTCATTCAGATTCCTCCTTCATTCCGCCGAGAATACCGGCTATCATTTCAATTAGGTCAAGCAGCTCATCATTGACTGCGCCGCCAGTCTCAATGCGCTGCAATTCTGCAAATACCTCCGCAAGCTGGTTCCGCAGTGCCTTGAACACTCTGGGATTGCCCTGCACCACCACATCCTTGTGAGTGAGCCGCCGGGTGATATAGTCCTGCTTGGTCAGCCCGGAGAGCTGCACATAGCGTTCGATTTGGGCATCTTCCTCCGGCGATACCCGGAAGGCAACCGTCTTATTGCGCCAGCGATTATGCTCGTCTCTGTTCTTTGACGACATCTTAAATACCCCTTTCCATATCTAACTTATCCGCCATTTCCGCCTGCTTTGATGGAAACAGATGTGCGTAGTTATAGGTGATGTCAATACTTTCGTGGCCGACCCGGTCGGCGATAGCAACCGCAGAAAAGCCTTGGTCGATCAAAAGACTGATGTGGCTGTGTCGTAAATCGTGGATCCGAATACGCTTTACGCCGGTTTCCTGACAGCCACGCTGCATTTCCCGATACAAATAGCTTTTCGTGACCGGGAACATCCGGTCATCCAGGCCAATGTCGTACTGCATCTTCAAATACTCCTGCATTTCATCTGCCAGAAAGCGTGGCATCGTAATTGTGCGATTGCTCTTTTCTGTTTTTGGCGGCGTGATGATGTCTTTCCCGCCGGTGTGCTGAAATGTCTTGCTGATCGAGACTGTGCGTTTATCAAAGTCAAAATCCGCCGGGGTCAGCGCCAGCAGCTCCCCCTCACGGATGCCGCACCAATACAGCATTTCAAAAGCGTAGAAAGAAACAGGCTTGTCCATCATTTCCTCTGAGAATTTCTTGTATTCCTCCTGCGTCCAGAAAAGCATTTCTCTTGCCTTGGCCTTTCCCATATTGCCGACTTTGGCAGCAGGATTGTCTTTCAGCCCATAGAATTTCACGGCGTGATTGAAAATTGCACTGAGCTGATTGTGCAGAGTTTTGAGATATACCGGCGAATATGCCTCGCCGCTCTTATCCCGACATTTGATCATCTCATTTTGCCAAGCGATAATGTCTTTGGGCTGGATCGAGTTCATTTTCCGCTTGGCGAAGTAGGGAAGCAGTTTGGTGCGGATGATATGCTCCTTGGTGTGCCAAGTGTTCTCTTTCAGCCGGTTCTTCATATCGGCTGTGTAGGTGTCGATAAAGCTCCCAAAGGTCATATCCAGATCGGCTTCCACCTTGTGGAGCTGTTCCCGCTCCCAAGCAAGAGCTTCTCGTTTGGTTGGAAAGCCTCGCTTCGTAGACTGGTGGACTTTGCCCTGCCAATCCGTAAAACGGTAGTAGACCTTCCAAGTGTTATTCTTGGTATCTTTGTAAACGGACATTTTTACCTCTCTTTCTGAATGGCACCGTAACAGGTGCGTTCCATAAAATACTGTTTGTTGACTCGTCCCGAAATCGTGAGAAAGCCTTTGTTTTTCAGTTCTTCATTCAGCTTTTGCACGATCTTGTAGGCGTAGGATTTGGAAACGCCCAATTCCTGTGCGACTTCCTCCACTCTCATAAAGCTTGTGTTTTCCATTTCATCACCCCTTTCGTTTGGTTATAGTTCTCTTATTTAGTGTCGGAGAACTTTCTGGCCGCATTCCGATTTGCCCGAGCGGTTGCGCCATTACCGTGACGCACGACGGATATTCTGTTGTCTACAAATAACTTAACGCTATTTGCTATAGTCATTATACTAAACGAATTTGCTATTGTCAAGAGGCTTGCAGAAAATATTTAACTTTTTTGCTTTTGCTATCTTGACACAACCTAAATCCATATGCTATACTAGTTGCACAATACATAAGGGAGTGTTGTGCTATGGCAATCGGTGAGAGAATTCGCTTTTTCCGTAATCTGCGGGGAATGACACAAAAATACTTGGGGCAGGTGGTCGGTTTCCCGGAAAAGACCGCCGACATCCGTATGGCGCAGTATGAATCCGGCAGCAGAACGCCTAAGGCGGAGCTGACGGAGAACCTTGCCGGTGCGCTGGGTGTCTCACCGCTGGCGCTGTCCGTTCCGGACATTGACGGCTATTTTGGCCTGATGCACACACTGTTCACTTTGGAAGATCGCTACGGTCTGACGGTGGACACCGGCGAGAACGGCGTTTCCCTGCGTGTTGACCCTCGGAAGGGTAGGGACGCCGCTGCGTTGTCTGAGATGCTTTCTGCTTGGGCACAGCAGGCAAAAAAGCTCCGCAATGGCGAAATCAATCGGGAGGACTACGACAAGTGGCGGTATAACTACCCGAAATATGACGAAGCGTCCGGCTATGTGAAAGTTCCGTCCCAGCAGCTCAGCGATGCGCTGGTGGAGGCGTTCAAGGACCGGCTGAAGAATGACTAAATCTGAGTAAAACAAAAAGAGCTATCTGACTTCTCTAACAGAAATCAGATAGCTCTTTATTCTTAGATAATCTAAAATATTGCCATTTTGTTGTCACGGGGCAATTCCTGGGCGCAAAAGTCCAGCTTTTTCAAGGCTTTTTGGCCTTTCGGGGATTACTCAAATTCGATCGTTGCCGGGGGTTTGCCGGTGCAGTCGTAGAGGACGCGGTTGACGTGCTGGACCTCGTTGACGATGCGGCTGGTGACGGTTTGGAGCAGGCTCCACGGAATCTCGGCGGCTTCGGCCGTCATGAAATCGGTGGTGGTCACGGCGCGCAGGGCCACAGCATAGTCGTAGGTGCGCTCATCGCCCATAACGCCCACACTGCGCATGTTGGTCAGCGCGGCGTAGTACTGGCCGATGCTCTTATCGAGACCGGCTTTTGCGATCTCCTCGCGCCAGATGGCGTCGGCTTCCTGCACCATCTTGACCTTATCCGGCGTGACTTCGCCGATGATGCGGATGGCAAGGCCGGGGCCGGGGAACGGCTGGCGGCTGACAAGGTATTCCGGCAGACCCAACTCACGGCCGGCCTGACGTGTCTCGTCCTTAAAGAGGTCACGCAGCGGCTCGACGATCTCCTTGAAATCGACGTAATCCGGCAGACCGCCTACGTTGTGGTGCGACTTGATGACGGTGCTTTCGCCGCCGAGGCCGCTTTCCACGACGTCGGGGTAGATGGTGCCCTGCGCGAGAAAATCGACGGCGCCAATCTTCTTTGCTTCTTCTTCAAAGACGCGGATGAACTCTTCGCCGATGATCTTGCGCTTTTTCTCCGGCTCAGATACGCCGGCGAGCTTATCGTAGAAGCGCTGGCGAGCGTTGACGCAGACGAAATTGAGCTCGAACTGGCCGTTCGGGCCGAAGACCTCGCAGACTTCTTCCATCTCATTCTTGCGCAGCAGGCCGTGGTCGACGAATACGCAGGTGAGCTGCTTGCCGACGGCTTTAGAGAGCATGGCTGCCGCAACGGAGGAATCAACACCGCCGGAAAGGGCGCACAGCACTTTGCCGTCGCCAATCTTCTCACGCAGCGCCTTGACGCTCGTCTCGACGAAAGAGCCCATTTCCCAGTCGCCCTTGCAGCCGCAGACGTTGTAGACGAAGTTGTGCAGCATCGTCTTGCCTTCCGGCGTGTGGAGCACTTCCGGGTGGAACTGGAAGCCGTAGAGGTTCTTTTCCGGCAGCTCGATGGCGGCGACCGGGCAGTTATCGGTATACGCGGAGATTGTGAAGCCTGTGGGCGCGGTCTCGGCGTAGTCGTTGTGGCTCATCCAGCAAATGGTTTCCGGGCTGACGTTCTCAAAGACCTTGGACTTGGTATCGACGTGAACCAGCGTTTTGCCGTATTCACGCTCCGGCGCCTTGCAGACATGACCGCCGAGCAGATGCGTCATGAGCTGGAAGCCGTAGCAAAGTCCGAGCACGGGGATACCGAGATCGAAAATCGCGGGATCAATGGTCGGCGCACCGTCGACGTAAACGCTGTTCGGGCCGCCGGTGAAGATGATGCCTTTAGGGTTCTGCGCGCGAATGGCGTCAAGACCCACGCGGTAGGACACGATCTCGCAGTATACATTGCACTCGCGGACGCGGCGTGCGACCAGCTGGTTATACTGTCCGCCGAAGTCCACTACGAGCACTTTTTCGTTTTGTGGCATATTACACCCTGCCTTCCTGAATTTAAAACGTTGGTTCAACGATTGAATACAATCCTATTTTACTCCACTGTGACAGATTTTGCAAGATTGCGCGGCTTATCAATATCGCAGCCCTTCATGGAGGCGACATAGTACGCAAACAGCTGCATTGGGATGACTGAGAGGGAGGGGAGCATGAACGATGCGGTCTTAGGAATGTAGAACACCATATCCGTCTGTCCGGCAATCTCTTTTTTGTCTTCCGTCGCAACACCCAGCACGACAGCGCCGCGCGCCTTGACCTCTTTGATATTCGACATCATTTTATCAAAGAGGCGGGCGTCGGTCGCAAGCGCGATGACAAGCGTACCGTCTTCGATGAGGGAGATCGGGCCGTGCTTGAGCTCGCCCGCGGCGTAGGCCTCGGAGTGAATGTAGGAAATCTCCTTGAGTTTGAGGGAAGCCTCCAGAGATGCGGCGTAATCGACATTGCGGCCGATAAAGTACATGTCGCTCGCGTTAAAATATTTGGAAGCAAAGAACTGAATATTCTCCTTGTGCTTCAGCATTTCGTCAATCTGCTCCGGCAGCTTTTCGAGCGCCGCGATGTATGCACTGAGCTGCTCCTGCGTGAATTTGCCGAGCTGCTCGCCGATGTACAGCGCCAGAAGATAAATGACCGCAAGCTGCGTGCTGTATGCTTTTGTGGACGCGACGGAAATTTCCGGGCCTGCCCACGTATACAGCACGTCGTCCGATTCGGTTGCAATGGTGCTGCCGACAACGTTCACAACGGAGAGCACACGACAGCCCGCACGCTTCGCTTCGCGCAGCGCCGCCAGCGTATCGGCGGTCTCGCCGGACTGGCTGATGATGATCATGAGCGTGTTTTCGTTGAGGATCGGGTCGCGGTAACGGAACTCAGATGCAACATCCACTTCGACCGGGATGCGCAGCAGTTCTTCAAACGCGTACTTTGCCACGACGCCCACGTGGTACGCCGTGCCACACGCCACGATGTTGATTTTTGTGAAGCGGCGCAGTTCCTCGGCGGTCAAGGTGATGTCATCAAGCACGATGTGCCCGTTGCGGATACGCGGCGTGATGGTATCACGCACGGCTTTCGGCTGCTCGAAGATCTCCTTCATCATGAAATGCTCAAAGCCGCCCTTTTCGGCCGCTTCAATATCCCACTCGATGTGCTCGATCTCTTTTTCGACCGGCTCGCCGTCTGCGTTATAGAACTTCACGCCGTCGCGGGTGAGCTCTGCAATTTCGTTATCTTTTAAGCGGCAGATCTCACGCGTCTTTGATAAGATCGCGGGAATGTCGGATGCGATGAAATTTTCGCCCTGCCCGATGCCGATGATGAGCGGGCTGTCCTTGCGTACCGCGTAGATGCAGTCCGGGTGGTCGGCATTGATGATGCCGAGCGCATAGCTGCCCTCCACCTTGGAGATGACCTTTTCAATCGTCTCCAGAATGTCGCCCTTATCGTAGTATTCGAGCATCTGCGCGACAACCTCCGTATCGGTTTCCGATACGAACTGTACGCCGCGGCGCATGAGGTGCTGCTTGAGGTAGAGATAATTCTCGATGATGCCGTTATGCACAACGGCAAAACGACCGCCCTCGCTCACCTGCGGGTGCGAGTTCACATCGCTCGGTGCGCCGTGCGTCGCCCAACGCGTGTGGCCGATGCCGAGCGTACCGGTCAGTGCTTTGCCGCCGTCCAACAGGTCGCTCAGCACGCGCAGCCGGCCTTTCGATTTTACAACTTTCAATCCGTCTTCCGTGAAGACTGCTACACCTGCGGAGTCATATCCGCGGTATTCCAACTTTTCCAACCCCTGCAAGAGAACGGGTACTGCCTGATCGTTACCGATATAACCGACGATTCCGCACATATCCTAAACCATCCTTTCAGAATTTACAATTCAAAATTGGTTATTCTTTGTACAGTGAAAATATAACTGTATTTAATGATTTGCATGCAAAGTAGGGGAAAGCAGGCGGCTTGGGGCTGCCTGCTTTCTTAAGAATGTCTTAAATTAGCGATACATGATGTCTTCGCGGGCAGGGCCGTTCGAAACCATGCAGACCGGAACACCGAGGTGCTTTTCGGCAAACTCGACGTAATGACGTGCGTTCTCCGGGAGATCCTCGAACTTCTTGATGCCGCGAATGTCGCATTTCCAACCCGGGAGCTTCTCGAAAATCGGCTTGCAGCGCTTGAGCTCCGTGGTGGTCGGGAAGTAATCAATCTGCTTGCCGTCGAGCTCGTAGCCGACGCAGACCGGAATCTCATCGAGATAGCCGAGTGCATCAAGTACGGTCATGGCAACGCCGGTTGCGCCCTGCACCTGGCATCCATAGCGGGCTGCAACGAGGTCGAGCCAGCCGACACGACGCGGACGGCCGGTGGTAGCACCGTACTCGCCCTTATCGCCGCCGCGCTTTCTCAGCTCTTCCGCTTCATCGCCGAAAATCTCGGAAACGAACTCGCCTGCGCCGACAGCGCTGGAATACGCCTTAACGACCGTGTAAATCTCTTTGATCTCATACGGCGGGATGCCGCCTGCACCCACAGCGCCGAAGCCGGCGATCGGGGAGGAGGAGGTGACCATCGGATAAATGCCGAGGTCCGGGTCCTTCAGGGAGCCGAGCTGACCCTCGAGCAGAATGGTTTTGCCTTCCTTAACGGCGTTGTGGAGAATGGTGAATGTATCGGCCACATACGGCGCGATGAGTTCCTTGTACTCCATGAGCTTTGCGTAAATCTCTTCGCGGTCGAGCGGCTCTACCTTATAAAGGTCGGTGTAGAGTACATTCTTGAGACCGAGCACATGGTCAATCTTCTCCATCAGGTCCTCTTTGCTGCCAAACAGCTCGCTGACCTGAAAGCCGATCTTTGCGTACTTATCGGAATAGAACGGTGCGATGCCGCTCTTGGTGGAACCAAAGGACTTAGAAGCCAGACGAGCTTCTTCCATGCCGTCCAGTGCTTTGTGGTACGGCATAACGATCTGGCAGCGGTTGGAGATGAGGATGTTCGGCATCGGAACGCCCTGTTCCGTTACAGCCTTGAGCTCGTCGATGAAGTTTTCAACGGAGAGCGCAACGCCGTTGCCAATGATATTGAGGATGTTCTTTCTAAAAATACCGGAGGGCAGCTGATGCAGAGCAAAGCGACCGTAATTGGTGATGATCGTGTGGCCGGCGTTGCTGCCGCCCTGGAAACGAACAACGATATCGGAATCTTCCGCCAGAATATCGGTGATTTTGCCTTTTCCTTCGTCGCCCCAGCAGGCGCCGACAATTGCTTTTACCATAATAGTTCAAGCCTTTCTAATATATTATATATATTTATTTCCTCCCAAAGCCGTTTAAAACGGCGGGGTGAATTACAGATTGATCTCTGCGGTCTCTGTTTCGGTGTCTGCATAGCGATCGAGAATCGGCTTTACGACATCGTGAAGGAAAATTTCGGTCTGGCGCGGTGCGCGGCCGACATACTTGTGCGGGTCTACGATGCCCTTGAGCTCGTCGAGTGTGACGCCGAAGATCGGGTCGTTTGCGATGCGCTCCAGAAGGTCGTTTTCACCGCCCTCTTCCTTAATGACCTTAGAGGCTGCCATGGAGTGCACGCGCACGTGCTCGTGCAGCTCCTGACGGTCTGCGCCGCGCTTTGCGGCGTCCATCATGATGTTTTCCGTCGCCATGAACGGCAGCTCGCGGCGGAGATGCTGCTCGATGACCTTCGGGTAAACCACAAGGCCGTCCGCAACGTTCATTACAAGGTTCAGAATCGCGTCGGTCGCAAGGAAAGCTTCCGGCACGCTGATGCGCTTGTTCGCGGAGTCGTCCAGCGTGCGCTCAAACCACTGCGTAGAAGCGGTAATCGCCGGGTTCAGCGCGTCTACGACAATGTAGCGTGCAAGGGAGGCGATACGCTCGCTGCGCATCGGGTTGCGCTTATACGCCATGGCGGAGGAACCGATCTGGTTCTTCTCAAACGGTTCTTCCACTTCCTTCAGGTGCTGCAGAAGACGGATGTCGTTCGAGAATTTTGCGGCGCTCTGCGCGATGCAGCTCAAAACGTTCAGCATCTGGCTGTCAAGCTTACGCGGGTAGGTCTGTCCGGAGACGGCAAAGCAGCTCTCATAGCCCATTTTCTCGGCGATTTTCGCGTCGATCTTTGCGGCCATTTCATCGTTGCCGTCGAAAAGCTCAAGGAAGCTTGCCTGTGTGCCCGTGGTGCCCTTGGAGCCGAGCAGCTTCGCTTTGCTGAGCTGATACTCCACGTCTTCAAGGTCCATCAGAAACTCCTGCATCCACAGCGTGGCGCGCTTGCCCACGGTGGTCGGTTGTGCCGGCTGGAAGTGGGTGAAGGCGAGCGTGGGCAGGTCTTTATATTCTTCCGCAAAATGGGAAAGAATGCGGATGACATTGACGAGCTTCTTCCTAACAATCTTCATGGCTTCCGTCATGATGATGATGTCGGTGTTGTCGCCGACATAGCAGCTTGTTGCGCCGAGGTGGATGATGCCGGCAGCCTTCGGGCACTGCTGGCCGTAGGCATACACATGGCTCATCACGTCGTGGCGCACAAGGCGCTCGCGCTCTTCGGCAACTTCATAGTTGATGTCCTCGGCGTGTGCCTTCAGCTCATCGACCTGTTCCTGCGTGACCAGCAGACCGAGCTCCATTTCACTCTCTGCAAGGGCGATCCAAAGGCGGCGCCAGGTCTTGAACTTCATGTCCGGCGAAAACAGGTACTTCATCTCTTTGTCGGCATAGCGGGAGGACAGGGGGGATTCATACGTATCTCTCATGTTTATCTTTTCCTTTAATCAAATAAATAACAAACGGAGAATGCGGCAATAAACCGCGTAAACGGAGCCTCCGCGTTTTCGGGGACTCCGTTTCGTTATATGCTTTACAGTCAGTTCAGGCCGATGCGCTTCATCATTTCGGCATAAGCCTCTTCCACACCGCCCATGTCGCGGCGGAAACGGTCCTTATCGAGCTTTTCATGGGTGTTGATGTCCCAGAAGCGGCAGGTATCCGGGGAAATCTCGTCTGCGAGGATAATCTCGCCGTCGGAGGTCTTGCCGAATTCGATCTTGAAGTCGATGAGGTCAACGCCGATGCTCTTGAAGAACTCCAGCATGAGCTCGTTGACCTTCAGAGCCATCGAACTGATCTTATCAATCTCCTCCTGCGTTGCAAAGCCGGCAGCGAGGATATGGTAATTGTTGACCATCGGGTCGCCGAGATCGTCGTTCTTGTAGCAGAACTCCAGGACCGGTACGCGCATGGGAGTGCCTTCCTCAAGGCCGAGGCGCTTAGAGAGACTGCCGGCTGCCTTGTTGCGGACGATGACTTCGAGCGGAACGATGCTGACCTTGCGCACGACGGTGTCGCGGTCGGAAAGCTCTTCTACAAAGTGGGTCTTGATGCCGTGCTTTTCAAGCAGCTGGAACATGAAGTTGGACATACGGTTGTTGACAACGCCTTTGCCGACGATGGTGCCCTTCTTGAGGCCGTTGAACGCGGTCGCGTCATCTTTATAGGAAACGATGCAATAATCCGGGTTCTCCGTTGCGTAAACTTTCTTTGCTTTGCCCTCGTAGAGTAATTCGGTCTTCTGCATAATACATTACCATACCTTTCTTCATTGAGCGTTTGGCGCGGGCGAAAAGCCGAAAACGGCAAAATTTTCTCCCGTGCATTATCATACACTTTAATTCTATAGAAAAGTGCACCGAATGTCAATCTTTTTCCGAAAACCGCCGTGCAAGAATTCGTACAATTTCAGGGTATGAGACGAAAGAATACTGGTGCTTTTACAACAAAAGAAAGTGAACTTGCAGAATTGAAACAGGTTTCCTTCAAAATTCATCGCTTTGCGGTACTGAAACTTTTTTGAAATTTTTCGCAAAAACATATTGAAAACACGAAAAACCTGTGGTAAAATGTAAGCGTTTTCAGGAAACGGGCAAAAAGGCCCAAAAGACCGAAGGGAGTTCTTTTTGCAGGATTTAAAGGTAAAAACTGCGTTTCCTGTGCTTTTCTTATTTTTCAATCTATTTTCTAAGGAGCGATCGTTATGTCTTATGTAAGCGAACAGCTGGAACACCTAAAAAAGCTTAATTCCAATGAGCCGGAATTCATTCAGGCTGCAACGGAAGTTCTCACCACTTTGGAGCCGGTCATTGAAGCAAACCCGCAGTATGAGGCTGCCGGTATCTTGGAGCGTCTCACCGAGCCGGAGCGCCAGATCATGTTCCGCGTGCCGTGGGTTGACGATAACGGCAAGGTTCATGTGAACCGCGGCTACCGCGTACAGTTCAACTCTGCGATCGGTCCGTATAAGGGCGGTCTGCGCCTGCACCCGTCCGTTAACCTTGGCATCATCAAGTTCCTCGGCTTCGAGCAGATTCTCAAGAACTCTCTGACCGGTCTGCCCATCGGCGGCGGCAAGGGCGGCTCCGATTTCGACCCGAAGGGTAAGAGCGACCGCGAGATTATGGTGTTCTGCCAGAGCTTCATGACCGAGCTTTACAGACACATCGGCGCTGATACGGATGTACCGGCGGGCGATATCGGCGTAGGCGGCAGAGAAATCGGCTACCTCTACGGCCAGTATAAGAGAATCCGTAACTGCTATGAGGGCGTTCTCACCGGCAAGGGTCTCACCTACGGCGGCTCCCTCGCCCGTACGGAAGCGACGGGCTACGGCCTGCTGTACTTCACCGATGCGATGATGAAGAAGAACGGCATGGATATTAAGGGCAAGACGGTTGTTATCTCCGGCGCCGGCAACGTTGCAATTTATGCAACCGAAAAGGCACAGCAGCTTGGCGCTAAGGTTGTTACCATGTCTGATTCCACCGGCTGGATCTACGACGCGGAGGGCATCGACCTCGCAGCTGTCAAGGAGATCAAGGAAGTTAAGCGCGCACGTCTCACCGAGTACAAGAAGTACAGACCGAACAGCGAATACCATGAAGGCAAGGGCGTTTGGACGGTTCCGTGCGATGTGGCTCTGCCGTGCGCAACGCAGAACGAACTGAACGAAGAAGACGCGAAGACGCTCGTCAAGAACGGCGTACAGGTCGTTGCCGAGGGTGCGAACATGCCGTCCACCATTGAGGCTACGAATGTCTTCCAGCAGGCCGGTATTCTGTTTGCACCGGGCAAGGCTGCAAACGCAGGCGGCGTTGCGACTTCTGCTCTTGAGATGAGCCAGAACAGCGAGCGCCTCTCCTGGAGCTTTGAAGAAGTTGACGCAAAGCTGAAGGGCATCATGGAGAACATCTTTGCGAACGTAGACGCGGCTGCCGAGAAGTACGGACACCCGAAGAATTATGTCATGGGCGCAAACATCGCGGGCTTCGTGAAGGTCGCAGATGCTATGCTCGCACAGGGCATTGTCTGATCCTGATTTGATTTAAAACAGAATAAAGCTTAAAAGGCGCTGTGTGGTTTAAAACCTGCACGGCGCCTTTTGCTTATTAAGGAAGTCATTCGAAACGATGGAGGATGGAATAACACAAACAAAATTTTTCACAGCGGGATGAAAAAGTAAATACGGAAAATAAAAAAATGGACACCGAAACGATGTCCATAATTTTATCGACCAGTTCTTTTATACTGCTCTTGTAACCTTGCCGGAACGCAAGCAGCGGGTGCAGGCGTATACACGCTTCGGTGTACCGTTAACAAGTGCCTTTACTCGTCTGATATTCGGTTTCCAAGTTCTGTTGGAACGTCTGTGGGAGTGGGAAACCTTGATGCCGAAGGATACGTCCTTTCCGCAAATTTCACATTTAGCCATCTATCTGCACCTCCTTAAAGTGCCTAATTCTTCATTGCAACGTTAGTATTGTAGCAGAAACGAACGCAAAATGCAAGATTTATTTTTAAAAATGGGAACTAAATTTTGAAAAAACTCGCTTTTCCGCATCTTTTGCTAAAACGAAAAGTTGTTCACAGAATGTTTTTACGGAAAAGAATTGTTTTTTCGTCCTCTATGCTTTATAATTCTATAAGGTATATCCGAAACCGTTTTCGGGTGCACCCCACAGAAAGAGGTGTTATATTTGCTTTTTAATTCGATCATGACCTTGCTGCGCGGCGGCGCTGTTGATCCGCTCAGTGTTATCATTCAGATTTTAGCCACGCTCGTCATTGTTTTCCTTGCGCTGCCGCTGCACGAGCTTGCGCACGGTTGGGTGGCGTACAAACTCGGTGACCCTACCGCAAAGTATGAGGGTCGCTTGACGCTGAACCCGCTTGCAAGCATTGACCCGATGGGTGCGATGTTCCTTTTGCTTTTCGGCATCGGTTGGGCAAAGCCCGTGCCGATCGACAGCCGGTATTTTAAAAATCCGCGCTCCGGCGTGGCACTTACGTCCCTTGCGGGCCCGGCGGCGAACCTGCTTGCATCTTATGTCGGCTGCGTTATTTATTATGCTATTGCGGTTTTTGCGCCGTACAACGCGTTTGTGCATTACATTTTACTGTTCTTCAGCTATTTTTCGTTTATCAACGCGGTGCTGGCGGTCTTCAACCTTGTGCCGCTGCCGCCGCTTGACGGCTCCAAAATTCTGGCGGCGCTGCTTAGCGACCGCGCACGCTACAAGTTCTACCAGTACCAGAACATGCTCTCCATGATCGGCATGCTGCTCATTGTTTCCGGTGCGCTCACGGGTCCGCTGAGTGTGCTTGAAAACGCCGTATACGGCGGTGTGAGCTGGCTTGCGGCGTTGCCGTTCCGTCTGACCGGCGTATTGTGATCGTGTATGAACATGGAAAAAACGGAAACACTTTCCTATAAGCTCGATGTGTTTGAGGGTCCGCTCGACCTGCTGCTCAACCTCATCGCAAAAAACAAACTCAATATCTACGATATTCCCATCGCAGAGCTTTTAGAGCAGTACATGGCGCAGATTCACGAGATGCAGGCGGCAGATATGGACATTGCGAGCGAATTTCTTGAGATGGCGGCGCGTCTTGTGCACATCAAAAGTGTTTCGCTGCTGCCGAAAAAGGAAGAGGAAGCGGCATTGAAGCAAGAGCTGACCGGTCAGCTGCTTGAATATCAGCAGTGCAAGGAAGCGGCCATGCGTCTGCGCGAGCGGTTTTCGCTCGATGGCATCGTGCGTGCGCAGGCGGATATTCCCGCAGATCTCACCTATAAGCGCCATCATAAGCCGCAGGAGCTGCTTTCGGCATATTTGTCGATGCTCGGCAAAAAGAAGCCGCCGGAGCCGCAGAAGCCGGAGGACACCATCTCAAAGCTCATCACGCGCCGTGTGGTCTCCGTGGCTTCGCAAATTGTTTTCGTGCTGCGCAGCCTGTGGAAAAAGCGTCATGTATCGTTAAAAGAGCTGTTCCGCGGCAAAAACGACCCCTCGGAGCGCGTGGCGGCGTTCCTCGCCGTTTTGGAGCTTGTCAAGGACAAGCGATTGCGCGTGGACGGTGACGGCGAAGACTGCGAGATCAAACTGACGAACGGAGGCGAGTAAGCTGAATAAAAAGAAAATGCTTGGCATGATGGAGGCAATCTTATTCGCGTGCGGCGACCCGATCGACATCGATAAGCTGGCGCAGGCGCTTAACACCGAGGAAGAGAACGTTCTGGAGCTCAGCCGAACGCTTCAGGCGAAATATAACAAGGAAGAAAGCGGCATCCATTTGCTGCAATTAGACCACACCTTGCAGTTTGCCGTGAATCCCGTGTTTTTGGCACTGGTGCGCACAGCGTTAGACCTCAGAAGCAGCGCGCCGCTCTCGCAGGCGGCCATGGAGGTGCTGGCGGTCATCGCATATAATCAGCCTGTCACGAAAGCGTTTGTGGAGCAGGTGCGCGGCGTGGATTGCTCGGGCGTCATCGGCAGCCTGGTGCAGAAAGCGCTCATTGAAGAGCGCGGGCGACTCGACCTTCCCGGTAAGCCGCTATTATACGGCACGACGGAAAATTTCCTGCGCTGCATGGGTATCCGCTCGCTTTTGGAGCTGCCGCCTTTGCCGCAGGAGGAAGAAACCGAAAATGCACCTCAAAACGACGGGGCAGACAAAGCATGATCGTTTTATGGATTCTGCTCGGACTCATCGCGCTGATCTTTCTTCTGCTGTGCATCCCTGTGCGGTTCGATCTGAACTATAACGGAGAGGCGACCGTTTTTATACGGTATCTCTTTTTAAAATACCGCGTGCTTCCCGCACCAGAGAAAAAACCGGAGCCGAAAAAAGAGAAGAAACCGAGCGAAAAAAAGTCTGAAGAAAAAGCCAAGGAGAAAAAGCCGAACCCGCTTTTGCAGCAGGTGAAAAAATATAAGGAAGTCGAGGGACTTACGGGGCTTTTAACGCTCGCGAAAGATTTGTTAAAGGCCACCGGCACGCGCTTTGGAAAGCTTTTAAAGCACATAAAGCTGAAAGATTTCGACCTATACGCGCTCGTCGGCGGTGGGAAAGATGCCGCCGAAATTGCTATCTTGTACGGAGAGGTGTGTGCGGGCGTGTACCCGGCTGTGTCGGTCTTGCTCGGCTTAACAAACTGCAAGTCGCCGCATGGACGTATTTCCGTCGATCTCGATTACAGCGTAAAGGAACCGAAGGTTTTATGTACGGCAAGCGGCGCGGTGCGTCCGCTGTTCGTCGTGCACCACGGGGTGCAGTTTATACTGCGCACGATATTGCCGTTTTACAATAAATTTCAAAGTGCCGGAAAGCCTGCCGTAAAATCCGCAGCACCGGCAGCAAATAAAAAGGAGAGAACAACATGAGTGAAAATAAGGTCAACAACCTGCTCGGCGTTTCCATGGATAAAATCAAGGAAATGGTGGACGTGAACACCGTTATCGGCGATCCCATCACCGCGCCGGACGGCACCACGGTCATCCCGGTTTCGCGTGTGAGCTACGGCTTTGCAGGCGGCGGCTCCGACCTGCCTTCTAAAGCGCAGCCGGAAAAGGGCCTCTTTGCCGGCGGCAGCGGCGCGGGCATCACCATTCAGCCTATTGCGTTTTTGGTAATCTCGAACGGCAATGTGCGCATTTTGCAGATTGAGCCGTATGTTTCGTCTGTCGATCGCGTTGTGGCGAGTGTGCCGGACGTAGTGGACAAGATCGCCGGACTTTTCAACAAGGATAAGAAAGACAAAGAGGACGAGGATATTTCCCTGCCCCCGCAGTATTGATTGTATAATCCAGCCGCCTGCCGCGTATACATGCCGTGGCAGGTGGTGATTTTTGCGAAAGATACTTTGTGTTTTGCTGGCGATCGTTTTTGTGTGGGGCAGTCTGCCGGTTTCGGCAGAGACGGCAGAGTCCGTAAGCGTTTCGGCGTATGCCGCCGTACTGTATGAGCCCGTGAGCGGCACGGTCTTATTTGAAAAGAACAGCCGCGAGGTACTGCCCGTTGCGAGCACGACGAAAATCATGACGGCGCTGTTGGCATTTGAAAGTGAGCATAGAGGTGATCCCGTGACAATCACGCCGGAAATGATAAGCGTGGAGGGCTCCTCGATGGGGCTGCGCGCCGGGGAGATGCTTGCACTCGGCGACATCGCCCGCGGCATGATGATGGCTTCTGGCAACGATGGTGCGAATGCGATAGCGCTGTATCTGTCCGATTCGACGGAAGCATTTTCCGAGAAAATGAACGCGCGCGCCGCAGAGCTTCATATGATGCAGACGCATTTCGTCACGCCCTCGGGGCTCGATGCCGAGGGGCACGGCTCCACGGCGTATGACATGGCGCTGCTTGCCGCAGAAGCGATGCAAAATGAAGAGTTTGCCGCGGCGGTGGGGCAGACGACGCTTTCCGTGCCGTTTATTTCGCCCGAAAAAACCGTGCGGTATGAAAATCACAATCGTTTACTAAAGCTGTACCCGGACTGCACGGGCATTAAAACGGGCTTTACGAAAAAGGCCGGGCGCTGCCTTGTGTCTTCCGCAGAGCGGGACGGCGCACGGCTCATTTGTGTGACATTAAATGCCCCGGACGACTGGAACGACCACATGAATTTGTACGATTACGGCTTTGCACAGCTTGCAGAGCGAACATATACGGCGGGTTTTCAGCTGATTTCGCTTCCCGTTGTCGGTGGTGAAAAAGAGTGCATAAGTCTCACGCTCCAAACGCAGGAAAGCGCCGTTTTGCCGAAAGATGTGACGGTCACGGCGGGGTGCATTCTGCCGCAATTTGTGTATGCGCCGGTAGAAAAAGGCGACGTAATCGGCTGCGTGCGATACAGCGTGAACGGCAAGGTTCTAAAGGAAACACCGCTTGTTTCAAGCGAAGATTGTGCTTTGCAAAAGGACGAACGCACATGGCTTCAAAAGTGGTTCGCCCGCTTTTTGAGAAGCACAAGCTTTATAAATTGAGAGATACAGAGAAAGGTTTTGAACTATGGCTAAAGATACAAGACTGCAAAAGATGCTTGCGGAGTGCGGCATCGCTTCGCGCCGCAAGGCAGAGGAGATGATCGCGGCGGGGCGCGTTGCGGTCAACGGCGTCCGCGCGCAGATCGGCGACAAGGTGGATGTGAAGAAAGACAAGGTTACCGTAGACGGTCAGCGCGTGCAGACCGTGGACGAAAAGGTGTACATAATGGTGCATAAGCCGCGCGGCTATTTGACCTCCATGTCCGACGACCGCGGCAGAAAGTGCGTCAGCGAGCTTGTGGAGGAGCTGCCTGTGAGAGTATTCCCCATCGGCCGCCTCGATAAAGACTCCGAGGGCTTGCTGCTCATGACAAACGACGGCGATTTTGCAAACCTTATCGCGCACCCGTCTACACATGTACCGAAGGTGTACCGTGTTACGGTGCGCCCCGGCGTAACGGAAGAACAGCTGACGCGCCTTGCGGTCGGTGTGGAAATCGACGGCAGAATGACCGCCCCGGCTTCCGTGCGTGTTTTGGAGCAGCAGCCCGGCCGCGTGGTGCTGGAATTCGTGCTGCATGAGGGCCGCAACCGCCAGATCCGCAACATGTGTGAAGCAGTGGGCCTTGAAGTGGCCAGACTGAAGCGCACGGCCATCGGCGCGGTGAAGCTCGGCATGCTGCCGCAGGGGCGCTTCCGTGACCTGACCCCGGACGAAGTGCGCAGATTACGCGCCGCCGCACAGAAAAAAGGAAACGCGCAGAACACACAGCGCGAGGAGGAAAAACAAAATGCTGCAAATCGTACCAATGGCGGAAAAAACAGAAGAAGCCGCCCTGTTGGCAAAAACAGAGGGCGCACCCGATAACGGCCGTGTGCTTGTGATGGCGGATGGCGAAGAAACGCTCGGCTATGTCGTCGTCGCGCTTGAAGACGACACGCTTGTGTTCTACGGCTTTTCCGTCTCCGGGCAGACCGATTTCACAAAAGCAAAGCCCGACCCCATGACGGCTTTTGTGCTCGATACACTTATGCGCTCCGCCGCGTCGTTCGGCGAGACGAACGGCATGAATCATCTCCGCACCGCATTCCCGGATTTTTTTGATTTCTTCAAGCAGCGCGGGTTTACGGTTGCGGAAGATCACGCCGAAGCGCCGATGAGCCTCATCGTGCATTACGAATAAACCCCAAAATGCCGCAAAGCGAAACTTCTTTATGCGGTATTGCCTCAAAATTGCCGCGGGCTGCTGCCTGCGGTGTTTTGTTTTTCCGAAAATTCCGATTTTCGCCCGCGATAGGTTGCATTTTCCGGCTTAAAATGGTAAAATATCTTGATAGAATTAAAGTCGGGTACTATGTCCTCTGTGAGGAACACAAAATATCCCGAAAAACATAGACAGAATTTTAGAAAAGAGATGATCCTATGCTGAAAAGCATGACCGGGTACGGCCGCTGCGAAGAAACCGTCAACGGCAGACACATTACGGCGGAGCTGAAATCGGTCAACCACAAGTATTTTGAGTTTTCTCCCCGTGTGACGCGCGGCTACGGATTCCTTGAGGATAAGCTGAAAACCTACGTGCAGAGCCGTGTGGCACGCGGCAAGATCGATTTTTATTTGAGCATTGAGACACTGGAGGACACGGATGTCGTCGTCAGTGTGAACCACTCGCTTGCCGCGGGTTATATTGCGGCGTTCCGCGAGCTTTCCGAGCGCTACCATCTGCCGGACACCGTTACCGTCAATTCTCTTTCGCGCTACCCCGATATTTTTTCCGTGCACAAGGCGCCGGAGGATGAGGAAGCCATTTGGGCAGACGTGAAGCAGGTTGCTGAAAAAGCGGTGGACGCGTTTATTCAAATGCGCGAGACGGAGGGACAGCGTCTTTACGAGGACGTCATGTCTCGTGCAGAGACGATTTTAAACATCGTCGGGCAGATTGAAGAGCGCTCCCCGGAGACCGTCACGGAATACCGCGAGCGTCTGGAAGCAAAGCTGCGCGAGGTACTGAATGACACCACGATCGACGAGCAGCGCATTTTGACCGAAGCCGCCATTTTTGCGGATAAGGTCGCCGTGGCGGAAGAAACCGTGCGTCTGCGCAGCCATTTCGACCAGCTTAAGGCGTTCTTGAGCGCCGAAGAGCCCTCCGGTCGAAAAATGGATTTTCTTGTACAGGAAATGAACCGCGAAGCGAATACGATCGGCTCGAAGGCCAGCGATTCCAAGATCGCCTACATGGTGGTGGATATCAAGGCCGAGATTGAAAAGATCCGCGAGCAGATCCAGAACATCGAGTAAGGAGCGTTTATTATGCAGCTTGTGAACATCGGCTTTGGCAACATGATTTCCGCAGAGCGCATGATCGCCATTGTCAGCCCGGAATCCGCGCCGATTAAGCGCATCGTGCAGGATTCAAGGGAACGCGGCGCCTTGATCGATGCCACGTGCGGCAGAAAAACGCGCACCGTCATCATCATGGACAGTGACCATGTGGTGCTTTCCGCTTTGCAGCTGGAGACCGTTGCAAACCGCTTTAACACCGGCGAAAAAGCAGAAGACCCCGTTGAAGCGGAAGCCCCGAATGTATAAATAACGGAAAAGAAAGGAATGTTTCCGATGAAAAAAAGAGGACTGCTTGTTGTCGTTTCATCGCCCTCCGGCGGCGGCAAGGGGACCATTTTAAAAGAATTGTTCCGCCGCAATGAGAATCTTAAAATGTCCGTTTCCGCCACCACGCGCGCCCCGCGCCCGGGGGAGGAACACGGCGTGCACTATTACTTCATCACAAAAGACGAGTTCAAAACGAACATCGAAAACCATGCGATGCTCGAATATGCAGAATATTGCGACAACTTCTACGGCACGCCGAAAGCGCCGGTTGAAAAGTGGCTTGAGGAAGGGCGCGATGTCGTGCTTGAGATTGAAGTGCAGGGCGGCAGACAGATTAAAAAAGTCGCGCCGGACTGCGTGAGCCTTTTCATCCTGCCGCCGTCCTTAAAGGTGCTTGAAAAGCGTCTGCGCGGCAGAGGCACCGAAACAGAAGAAGTTATAGAGAAGCGCCTCGCTGCCGCGGCAGACGAGATCCGCTGCGTAAAAGATTACGATTACGCCGTCATCAACGACACGGTCGAACAGGCCGTGCGTGATATAGAAGCCATTTTAGCCGCGGAGAAGCTGCGTGTTTCCCGCGAAAAAGATATAGCAGAAAGGATCCTGAACCATGCTTAAACCGTCCTGTAACATCATTAAAACCCCGCACAAGAGCTATTATTCCGTTGTTATCGCCGTTGCAAAGCGCGCAAGAGAAATTACACAGGAAGCGGAAGACAACAATGAAATCATCGTTGAAAAGCCGGTTGATCTGGCCGTGCAGGACTTCGTCGATGAGAAGTATAAGATCATCGAGCCGGACGAGATTGACGGCTAATTTACCGTAAAGGGAGTTTTTGCTTTGCTGGCGCAGTTGGCCTTGGAGAATACCACATATCGGTTTGATAAGCCGTTTACGTATAGTGTGCCGCAGGCATTGGAAACGGCGGTACGTCCGGGCGTACGCGTTACTGTGCCGTTCGGTGCAGGCAACCGCACGCGCGTCGCCATGGTGCTCTCTACGTCGTATGAAAGCGGCGCAGGGCAAAAGCTGAAAGCCATCGCGTCTGTTTTGGACAAAGAGCCGCTTTTGGATGACGAAATGCTGGCGCCCATCCCATGGATGAAAAGCCGCTGCTTCTGCACACTGTACGATGCCGTAAAGGTCATGATTCCCGCCGGCATCGGCTATAAGCTCGTAAACCGCTATCGCATGAATGCCGCGTTCAAAAACTATGACCGCGAAGCGTTCACGGATACCGCGTGGCAGATTATCGTGGCGCTGACGGCGGCAAAAAACGGACTTACCGGCGCAGAACTCACCGAAAGGCTCGGCATAGAAGAAAAAAGCAGCGATTTGCTTTCGCTGCTCGAAAACGGCACGGTCATACGCGAAAACGCGGCGTCTCGCAATGCGGCGGATGCCACTACGCGCATGGTCTGTGCCGTGCCGGATTTTTCCGGCAAGCTGACTCCGAAGCAGCAAAGCGCGTTCGATACGCTGTGCGCCATCGGCACCGTAACCGTGCGCGAGCTGAGCTACTATACCGGCGTGAGTGCGGGTATCATCCGCACGCTTGCCGATAAGGGCGCAGCGGAGATTTTTGAAGTCGAGCGCTTCCGACGCCCAAAGCAGGAAATGGCAGACATCAAGTTGCCGCAGACGCTTTCGGCAGAGCAGATGAATGTGGCAAATGACATTCTGCGCGAATGCGATGCGGCAGAACCGATGGTCGGTCTGCTCTACGGTGTGACGGGCTCCGGTAAAACCGCCGTGTTCCTGCATGTCATTCGCCATGTGCTTACTGTTGGCAAGGGCGTCATCGTCACGGTGCCGGAGATTTCTCTTACCCCGCAGACACTTGCCGTGTTTACGGCGGCGTTCGGCGATACCGTTGCGGTTTTCCACAGCGGGCTTTCCGTTGGCGAGCGCATGGATGAGTGGAAGCGCGTGCGCACCGGCAGGGCGAAAATTGTCGTCGGCACGCGTTCTGCCGTGTTCGCGCCTGTGCAGAATCTCGGGCTCATCGTCATGGATGAGGAGCAGGAGAGTACGTATAAATCGGAGAGCACGCCGCGCTACCACGCACGGGACATCGCGAAGTTTCGCGTGAATTATAACCGCGCTTACTGCCTTTTATGCTCCGCTACGCCGTCTGTTGAGTCCTACTACATGGCGCAAAGCGGCAAGTACCGCTACCACGCGCTGCACCACCGCTACGGCGATGCCGTTGTGCCTACGGTGCAGCTTGTCGATATGAACAACGAAGATCTCTACCGCGGCAAACCGATGATCAGCATGGCGCTGGCGCGTGCGGTCTCCGAAAATATCCGCGCGGGCAGGCAGTCCATTTTGCTGCTCAACCGCCGCGGCTACCACACGTATGCCGTGTGCAAGGACTGCAAAACGGTCGCCGCGTGCCCGAACTGCTCCATTTCCATGACATACCACGCGGCGAATAACCGCCTGATGTGCCACTACTGCGGCCATTCCGAACCGGCTTACGTGCGCTGTAAGGCGTGCGGCGGTGAGCTGACCTTTTCCGGCGGCGGCACGCAGAAGGCGGAGGATCAGCTGCGGGAGGCGTTCCCGGAGGCGCGCATCCTGCGCGTGGATACCGATACCACCGCGAACAAATACGCACTTGAAAAGAAGCTCAACGCATTTGCAAACGGCGAGTATGACATCATGATCGGCACGCAGATGGTTGCAAAGGGACTTGATTTCGAGAACGTCACGCTTGTCGGCGTGCTTTCGGCAGATCAATCCTTATACAGCGATGATTACCGCAGTAACGAGCGCACATTCGACTTGCTTACACAGGTCGTGGGGCGTGCGGGGCGCGGGCGCTACCGCGGCACGGCGCTCATTCAAACGCATGTGCCGGAAAACCCGTACCTGCACCTTGCCGCCGCGCAGGATTACGAAAGCTTTTTTGAAACGGAAATTCGTTTCAGAAGGGCCATGCTGTATCCGCCGTTTGCGGATCTTTTGCAAATCGGCTTTGTGGGCGAAAAGGAAGACACCGTGCGTGCGGCAGCGGAGCATTTCTCCGCGCTGCTTGCAGAGACGTTCCGCCGGGACTATCCCAACTTGCCGCTGCGTTTATTACGCGCCTCTGCGGCATCCGTGTCACGTATGGGCGGCAAATACCGATATAAGATTATCATGAAATACAAGAATTCCAAGGCGTTTCGGGATGCCATTGCAATGCTTTTGAGCACGTTTTCAAGCGATAAGCGCTTTTTGAGCGTCACCGCGTATGCAGACCCGAACCCCGATGCGATTTTGTAACAGAAATTTAAATTCACAGGAAAGGAGTGCCGCAAATGGCGCTTAGAAATATTGTGAAAAAGGGCGACGACGTGCTGACCAAAATGTGCCGCCCGGTCGAAAAATTCGACGAGAAGCTTTGTACGCTGCTTGACGATATGTACGAGACGATGGAGGACGCAAACGGCGTCGGCCTTGCTGCACCGCAGGTCGGTTTGCTGCGCCGCATTGTCGTTATCGATGTCGGCGAGGGCCGCATTGAGCTTATCAACCCGGAAATCATCAAAACCTCCGGCGAGCAGGACGGCGCAGAGGGCTGCCTCTCGTTCCCGGGTGAGTTTGGCATGGTCAAGCGCCCGATGAACGTCACCGTCCGTGCACAGGACAGAAACGGCAAAACGTTTGAAATCAGCGGCACAGAGCTGCTGGCCCGCGCGTTCTGCCATGAAATTGACCACCTGAACGGCGTATGCTTCGTCACGCGCGCCAGCCGCATGCTGGAGCCGGACGAGTTGGAAAGCTAAGACAGAATTTAGAGAAAAAGGAGGAATTTCCATGCGCATCGTATTCATGGGCACACCGGATTTTGCCGTACCGAGCCTCAACGCGCTTCTGGAGCGCGGCCATGAGATTTTGGCGGTCTATACCCAGCCGGATAAGCCGAAGGGCAGGGGGCACAAGCTGCTGCCGCCGCCCGTAAAAGAAACGGCAATGGCACACAACATTGAAGTGCGTCAGCCGACGACATTTAAAAATAATGAAGACGAAATAGCGTATTTGAAGGCGCTTGCGCCGGAGCTCATCGTTGTTGCGGCGTATGGAAAGATTCTGCCGCCGCGTGTGCTGAACATCCCGCCGCGCGGGTGCATCAACGTGCACGGCTCTTTGCTGCCGAAGTACCGCGGCGCGGCGCCGATCCAGTGGGCGGTGCTGAACGGCGATAAAATCACCGGTGTGACCATCATGCAGATGGCAGATGGCATAGACACCGGCGACATGCTGGCGAAAGCGGAAACGCCTATTGGTGAAGACGAGACTGCAGGCGAGCTTTTCGACTGCCTGATGGTGCTCGGGGCTGAGCTGCTCGTCGATACCATTGATAAGCTCGACACCATCACCCCGCAGCCGCAGAACGATGCGGAAGCAATCCACGCGCCGATGATCCGTAAGGAGATGGGCGCAATCGATTGGACACAGCCCGCCGAGCGCGTGCACAACCTTGTGCGCGGTTTGAACCCGTGGCCGTCCGCGTTTTTCACGCTAGAGGGCAAGCGCATGAAGCTGCACAGGACGAAAGTTGTTGTCGGCAAAGGCGAACCGGGAGAAATTGCGGTGATCGGCGACGAAATGGCCGTTTGCTGCGGCGAAAATGCCGTGCAGCTCATTGAAATTCAGCCGGAAAACGGCAAGCGTATGCGCGGCAGCGATTATCTGCGCGGTCACGCGATAGAAGCAAAGGCGAAGGTTCAGTAATATGGCGACTTCTTCCCGAAAAACGGCGCTTACGGCGCTTTCCGAGGTGACGGAAAACGAGGGCTACTCGAACATCGTCATCGATAAAGCCATTCGCGCGGCGGAGCTTTCTCCGCGCGACGCGGCGCTGGCCTCCACCGTTTTCTATGGCGTTTTGGAAAAGCGTCTGACGCTCGATTTTTATATTCGCAAGTTCCTCGCAAAACCGAAGCAGAAGCTGGACGGCACGGTGCTCAACATCTTGCGTATCGCCGTGTACCAAATAATGTACCTTGACCGTGTGCCGGATTCCGCCGCCGTGAACGAAGCCGTTTTGTGCGCGGCAGAATATCGGCGCGGGCAGTATAAAAACTTCGTGAACGGTGTGCTGCGCAGCTTTGCGCGTGGTTGGCATGAGGTAATCATTCCCGAAGATGATCTCAGCGTTCGCTATAACATTCCGCAGCCGATCATCGAGAGCTTTAAAAAGGATTACGGCGAGACCGTTTGCATAGATTTGTTAAAGGCTATGTCCGAGCGGGCGGAAACGTATATCCGCATAAATCCGCTAAAGACCACGGTGGACGATTTGATTGAGTCGCTGCCGGAAAACACCGCGGAGAAAGCGGTGCTCCAAAGCGCCCTTTGCGTGCACGGCACGGGCGATGTTACCGGTTTGCCGGGCTTTGCGGAAGGCAAATTCCATGTGCAGGATCTTTCTTCGCAGCTTTTGTGTGCGTTTGTTTCACCGCAACCCGGAGAGCGGCTTGCGGATGTCTGTGCAGCGCCGGGCGGCAAGAGCTTCACGCTTGCGGAATACATGGAAAACACAGGCGTGCTCGATGCGTTCGATTTATACAAAGGCCGCGTGAACCTCATCAAAAAAGGCGCGGAGAGATTAAGCTTGAGCATCATTCACGCCGCCGTGCGCGATGCCGCGACCGGTGTGTGTGAAAAGCAGTACGACCGCGTGCTGTGCGATGTGCCATGCTCCGGACTCGGGGTTATTCGACGCAAGCCGGAAATCCGCTACAAAAAGCAGGAGAGCTTTAAAGAGTTGCCTGCGTTGCAGCTCAAAATTTTGGAGCATTCCGCACAGCTTGTACGTCCGGGCGGTATACTGTTTTATTCCACGTGCACGTTGCGCAATGCGGAAAACGGCGCGGTGGTGACCGAATTTTTGAAGCGCCATCCGGAGTTTGAACCGTATGATCTGCCCGAAACGGAGGGCATATCCCACACGGTGAACGAACCGAAATTCATGCGCACCATGATGCCCATGGACCACGGCGGAGACGGCTTTTTCGCCGCCGCCATGCGCAGAAAAACAGAAACAGGGAAGGAGACGAAGCGTTGACCGATATAAAATCCATGCTGCTTTCGGAGCTGCAGGAGAACTTTGCCTTGCGCGGCTTGCAAAAATTCCGCGCAGCGCAGGTATACCGCTGGCTGCATCAGCGCGGCGCGACCTCGTTTGACGAGATGACGGACCTTTCCAAAGACCTGCGCGTCGCTTTAAAAGAAAGCTTTGAAATACGAAATACGGAGATCGCCATTCGGCGCGTTTCCAAAATAGACGGCACCAAAAAGTATCTTTTCCGCTTGAACGACGGTGAGATGATTGAATCCGTCCTCATGAAATATAAACACGGCTACTCCATTTGCATTTCCACACAGGTGGGCTGCAAAATGGGCTGCACGTTCTGTGCCACGGGCAAAAGCGGCTTTTCGCGCGATCTTTTGCCGAGTGAGATGATTTCGGAAATCCAAACGGCGCAGAAGGACATCGGCGAGCGCATCTCGAATGTCGTTTTGATGGGCATGGGCGAGCCGCTCGACAATTATAAGAATGTTTTAAGATTTTTGGAGCTTGTTTCGTCAGAAAACGGGCTTAATATAGGTATGCGGCATATTTCGCTTTCAACTTGCGGGCTTGTCGAAAAAATTTACGACCTTGCCGACCGCAAGTTGCAGCTGACGCTTTCCGTTTCGCTGCATGCGCCGAACGACGAGATCAGAAGCCGCACCATGCCGGTCAACCGCAAGTGGAACGTGGAGCAGCTCTTAAAAGCCTGCCGCTATTATTCCGACGTAACGGGCCGTCGCATCTCCTTTGAATACGCTATGATCAGCGGTGTGAACGACAGCGATGCCTGCGCAAACGAGCTTGCATCCCGCCTGCGAGGCATCATCGCCCACGTGAACCTCATTCCGGTAAATGACGTCACCGGCACGGGCTACCGCAAAAGCGGGGAGGAGAGACTCAGAAAATTCACGGCGATCCTCGAAAAACGAGGCATCACCGCTACCGTCCGGCGCACGCTCGGATCGGATATAGAAGCGTCCTGCGGACAGCTCCGTCGACGCAATGAACAGGGAGGTACAGTCTAATGTACGCGGTATGCAAAACGGATATCGGACAGGTGCGCAGCTCTAACCAGGACATCTGCCGCTGTGGCACTTTTTCGGACGACAGCGCGTGGACCGTGGTTTGCGACGGCATGGGCGGCGTAAACGGCGGCAACATTGCAAGCAGTGTTGCCTGTGACGCCATCTGCAAAGCGATCACGGAAAACTACACGCCGGATATGGAAGAAGACGCAGTGCGCGACATAATGCTGCATGCAATCAATGACGCGAACGCGGCGGTGCTGCACCGCGCGCAGGAAGACCCGGCCTTAAACGGTATGGGCACCACGGTTGTCGTCAGCATTGCGGCGGGCGGCGTGCTGCACATTGCCCACGCAGGCGACAGCCGCTGCTACTTAAAGACGGCACTTGGCGTAAAACAGGTCACGACCGACCATTCCTTTGTGCAGCAGCTTGTGGAAAGCGGCGCCATCACGGAGGACGAGGCGCGCGTGCACCCGCAGCGCAACCTCATCACGCGCGTTGTGGGCGTGCACCCCGAGGTGGAGTGCGATTACGGCTGCTATAAATTCGAGCCCGGCGATCTGGCGCTTTCCTGCACAGACGGCCTGAGCAATTACTTAGAGCGCGACACGCTGCTGCTTTTCATCAGCAACTATCAGGGAGAAGAACTCGCCGATGAGCTGATCCGCTATGCAAACAGCAAGGGCGGCAGCGATAATGTGACCGTCGCGGTGATCGAGAACCGCTGAGAAAGGATGAAAAAGAATGGATAAATATATTGGTAAACGTTTAGACGGCCGCTATGAGATCCACGAGCTTCTCGGCGTAGGCGGTATGGCGTATGTGTACAAGGCGTATGACAATATTGAAAAGCGTTGGGTTGCCATTAAAATTTTAAAGGAAGAGCTTGCGGGCAACAGCGATTTTCTGCGCCGTTTCCGCAATGAATCGAAAGCCATTGCGGTGCTTTCGCACCCGAATATCGTCAAGGTCTATGATGTCAGCTTTGGTGACCGCATTCAGTACATCGTCATGGAGTATATCGATGGCATCACCTTGAAGCAGTATATTGAGCAGCAGGGCGAGATCAAATGGAGAGAGGCGCTGTACTTTACGGTGCAGATCCTCCGCGCTTTGCAGCACGCCCACGAAAAGGGCATCATTCACAGAGATATCAAGCCGCAGAACATCATGCTGCTCGAGGACGGCACCATTAAGGTGACGGATTTCGGCATCGCACGCTTCTCGCAGGCAGAAACGCAGACCATGACCGACAAGGCCATCGGCTCTGTGCACTATATCGCGCCGGAGCAGGCGCGCGGCGGTTATATCAACGATAAGGCCGATATTTATTCCGTAGGCGTCATGCTGTATGAAATGCTCACGGGTCAGCTGCCGTTCGTTGCGGATAACGCGGTCTCCGTCGCCATCATGCAGATGCAGGCAGAGCCCACACCGCCTTCGCGCATCAACCCGTCCATTCCGAAGGGCCTTGAAGAGATTACGATGCACGCCATGGAGAAAAACCCGGCGCAGCGCTTCCCCTCGGCAGCGGATATGCTGGAGGACGTGGAGCGCTTCCGCCGCAACCCGGAAATTGTGTTCCACTACGGCGAGCAGGTTGACCGCGCGTATGCGGGCACCTCTGCGGATATTTACGGCAACGTGCAGCAGAACGCAGCGCCGCAGAAGTATAACGACAACTACGAGTACGAAGAAGAATATGTGCGCTCCAAAAACGGTGCGCGCGCTTCCAATATCATCAAGGGCATCGTGGCAGC
>ERZ857955.277-NODE-277-length-66942-cov-4.134122_pt1 | contig 66942 bp, 65 predicted proteins | sample MGYA00519956_ERZ857955 | MGnify/ENA primary metagenome ERZ857955 (study PRJEB31778, sample SAMEA3449378) | human gut metagenome | biome: human gut; feature: human-associated habitat; material: faeces | place: United Kingdom | collected 2010/2012 ...
TGTTTCACTGGTACGGCTGGAGCTCTCTGCTCTTCCCCACCCTGCTCACTCTGGCTCCGCCCTTAATATTTGCTTTGGGCAGCGGCTGGGCGCTGGGCCGCCTGCAGCCTCGGCTGCTCTATGTGTGGATGCTGGCCCCGTTTGTCTGCTCGGCCCTTCCCCTGCCGGAGGCCCTGGGGCTCTGGGATGGAAGCTTCTTTACGGAATACCCGCTTACCCTTGGGAAATTGGATCCGGCGTTTTCGGCACCGGCAGTCGTTGTACTGGCGCAGTGTATTTCACTTGCGGCCGGTGTTGTCCTGCTGGTCTTTCAATTCGAGAGAATCGGGAGGATTTGCAAAGGGAAAACGCCCTCCTGAAATACAGAGAAAAGCATGGAACTGTAATAGTTCCATGCTTTTCTCTTGGTGGGGTAAGGGAGAAATACCAGCGGGCAATCCGGCGGTACGCGCGGGAAGAGTGGAAAAGTAGGCTTCCCTTGTCTCTTAGCTGGTAAGAAGGCCACCGACACCACACAAAGCCCCCTAAATGAGCTCTCCCCCCCCTTCTTCAGAAAGTGCTCTATTGGAAGTCTCTTCCCCCTGCTGGTCAAATTCCCCCTGCCCTTCATGCACTTTCTCCCCGTCACTGTTGCTCCGTTCTTCCAATATTGAATCGATCGCTTCCCGCATCTCACGGTTGAGCGACCACAGGTAATTATTTGCCCCGTAAAGGGCCTCGGCGCATTCTTCCATCACTCTGGTTCCAGATTCCATACATACCTGAACCGCATCTATCAGGCGGATGGCACAGGTGAGACGATACTGGGCATTGTCCAGCATCTGCATTGGATACTTCATGTTTTTCTCTCCCCCTATCTTGCATTTCTGGAGGGGGCCGTGGTACAATGTCTTTGACCTCCTCCGGGTGGTTGTGTGGGCTCTCATATCCTCTTGTTTTGGTCGGCTGGGATATGGGGGCCTTTCTCATGCCACGACAAAACGCCGGGTCATGCTGGTGCGGGTGAAGCGGGCTGCTACCTCCGGTAGAGCCGCTCTCAGGGCCGCAGCGTCCAGCCTGGAGGCCGTGACGGGCTTCCATGTCACTTTGTATTCCCCTGCCCGCAGTTCCTCAGAAGCGCCCATGTGGGCCTTGATAGCGTCCTTGATTCCCTCGGCCTCTGCCTGGGCCTCCTCAATCAGGGCTTGCAGCTCACGGAGTGTGCGGATCTTCTCAGTCAGCTCATTCGTACTCATCGCTCGCTCCTTTCCATAATAAAACAGACGGCACCGAATACCGGCACCGTCTGCTATGGGTTAGGGTTTAGTTGGCCTTTTGAAGTTTTTGCACATCTTCATTGATTCTACGAATCATGCTCTTGAGGAACTTAACTTCATCCTCCAACTCCTCTACTCTGCTTTTCGGAGCTAGAGTTTCGAGAATATTTTTCTGTCCCTCTGCCAGCAGGTCAAACCTGGGCTTAACTTCGTTCTCAATCAGGACGCTCATCAAGTGGGCAATTTCCTTGTAGTCTTTTTCATCCAACATAATGCTCACCTCATGCTGTCATTATACGGTGCCGGTATTCGGTTGTCAAGGTTCGCGTCTGAGGTGTGGCCCCGGTACCGCGGCGGTTTCGTCTATTTCAACGGCGTGGAGGGTTCCCGGTGGCCTTCTCCCTCTTGACAGTATGAATTATAATATATGGGGTCGTATATATCAATGCGCATACTTAACAAATATGGGGTCGGATATTTGTGCGGTTTATATCTGGTCGGATATTGCTTTTTGTGCTATAATGCTGGCATGCTGGGAAAGGTGCCCCCAAAATTGGGGGTTCCCCCGAAAAGGAGGAAGGAAAGTGAGCGAAGAAAAGCCTCGCACAACAGAAGCGCAAAAAAGAGCAAAGAGAAAGTATATGGAGAAGTTTGTGGAGGTCAAGGTCAGAATGACCCCGGAGCGGCGAAGCGCCGTCCAGGCCCACGCAGAGGCCCAGGGCGAGAGTACCACAGGCTTTATCAACCGGGCCATATCTGAGACTATGGAGCGGGATAACGGCACTCCTGACAGTGTAGAATAGACTAAGGAGGCGTTGCATATGGCATTACCAGCACCGAAAGACCGATATACTTTTGCTGACTGTCTCACTTGGGGTGAGGATGGATGAGAGAATAGAGATCATCAACGGCGAGGTTGTGATGATAGCCCCGCCGTCTACGGCACACCAGCTTATCAGCATGGAGCTTGCCAGACAGCTTGCAAACTATCTGGAGGGGAAGAAGTGCAAAGCAATCCCCGCCCCCTTCGCTGTCCGGCTTTTCGAGAAGGAAGGAGATACCCCGGGAGATATTGACACGGTGGTAGAGCCAGACATCTCTGTGGTATGTGACCCTGATAAGCTGGACAAAAACGGCTGCAAGGGAGCGCCTGACCTGGTGGTGGAGATACTCTCCCCCTCTACACAGAGGCATGACCGGCTTGTAAAGCTGGATCTGTACCAGAGGGGCGGAGTGCGGGAGTATTGGATTGTCAGCCCGGAAGAAAAGACGGTACAGGTGTTCCGACTGAACGGGGGACTGTTGCGGCCCCACGAAGTATACGGCAAAGAAGATGTTGCAAAGGTCAATGTATTGGATGGCTGCTTTGTAGAGTTGTCCAAAGTATTCCAGTAAATAAAAAGGCCGCCCCCGGTGCTGTGAACACCAGAGACGGACCGGAATCAGCTTCAAGATCACCGCCGCAGAGGGCCGTGATATGGCTGGAAAGCAGATCCGGCATATAAGACCTGGACACTAGAACGCCCCATGACAGAGCGGCAAATGGAGAAGGAAGTGCAGCGGGTAGCGTTTGAGTTTGAGCGGGAAATAAAGCTGGGTTTCCAGGCCGACAACCGCCAGACCTTTGCTGAGTACGCAAAGTATGTGCTGGAGTTGAAGGAGCGGGCCGGGGACAAGTATCGCACCCTGGAGCGATACAGAGAGTTGATGCAAAGCATTACTCCGGCAATCGGCCATATAAAGCTGGTAGACCTCCGCCCACAGCACCTCAATGCCTTTTATAAGGCCCTGGGGGAAGAAGGGGTAAGCGGCAGGGCTGACAAGGCCCACACGTTTGTTGACCTCTCGGCGATGCTCAAAAAGCAGGGGTTGAGCCGGACAAAGGCCGCAGAGGCGGCGGGGGTGGCCGCCACCACCATCACGGCGGCCTGTCAGGGGAATACGAGGACACCACCAAAACAAGCACCGTCCGCTTTATCAAACTGCCCGCCGAGACAATGAACCTATTGAAGCAATATCGCGGCTGGTATCTGGAGCAGCGCCTAAAGAACGGCGACCGCTGGCACGATACCGATTTCCTGTTTGTGAAGGACAACGGGGAGCCGATGATTCCCGGCAGCATAACGGCGTGGCTGCGCAAGTTCTCCATGCGGCACGACCTTCCCCACATCAACCCCCATGCGTTCCGGCACACAATGGCCTCCATCCTGATCAGATCAGCGAGGGGAAGGACGTGGTTGCCGTCTCTAAGCGCCTGGGCCACGCGAAGGTGAGCACCACTACCGACATCTATTCCCGCATCATCCGTCAGGCAGACGAGCAGGCCAGCGAGTGCCTTGCCGACGTGATGCTCAGCCCCACACAGAAAAGGGCCAGCGGGTGACGCTGTGCGCCAAATGTGCGCTAAATACCCATGTTGGCTGCCATCTGGAAATAAAAAGAAAATCCCTAGAACCATTGCGGTTCTAGGGAAATCTTATGGTTGCGGGGACAGGATTTGAACCTGCGACCTCCGGGTTATGAGCCCGACGAGCTACCAGCTGCTCTACCCCGCGATATGGTGCCGGAGACCGGGGTCGAACCGGCACGGGAATATTCCCACGGGATTTTAAGTCCCGGGCGTCTGCCAATTCCGCCACTCCGGCGTAGCAACTCCAGTCTCTCCTGCTTTTTGAGTGCTTAAACAGCATATCACAGGGGACGGTGCTTGTCAAGGAAAAATTTCAATAACCTTCCTTCAGGCTTCGTCACATATTGCGCGTTGCAGCGCATATACTGGTATGTATTCCACCAAAGCAAGGAGGTCTGTTTATGGACGAACAGCAGGAATGGGTTCCCATCTCTACACCGACGCAGGGAGATGTGGATGACTTCATCTTCCGTATGGATTCAGTGGATTCAGATTGGTACGTCAGCGACCGCTGAAAGCCGCCCCCGGGCGGCTTTTTGCTGCGATAGGGCACGTTATACTTTACATTACGGCGTTCATTGGATATAATATTAAGGCTATTTTATGGAAATGAGAGTGGACGTCCATGCTGCAATTCGATGAGTATAAAGTAAAGCTGAACAACCTCCGGCCGGGGTTGGACGAACTGGAGCAGGCTCTGGGACTGGAGGCCGCCCAGAGAGAAGTGGATATGCTGGAATCAGAGAGCGCCTCTGACGGGTTCTGGGACAATTTGGAAAAAGCCCAGAAGGTTCAGCAGCGCATCAGCATTCTGCGCGGAAAGTTGGAAGGGCAGGCCAAACGCCGCTCCCAGTGGAACGATCTCATGGCGCTGTGTGAGATGGGCAATGAATTTGAGGACGAATCCCTGATCCCTGAACTGGAGGAGGGATATAGCAAGCTGGAAGAAGAGGTAGAGGAAGCAAAGCTGACGACGCTGCTTACCGGGGAGTATGACAGTGCAAACGCTATTCTGACCTTTCATGCCGGGGCAGGCGGTACCGAGGCCCAAGACTGGACCCAAATGCTTTATCGCATGTATACCCGTTGGGCGGAACGCCATGGCTTTACCTATCAGGTCATGGACTATCTGGACGGAGACGAGGCGGGTATCAAGAGTGCGACCATCATGATCGAGGGCGAAAATGCCTACGGCTTTTTGCGCAGCGAACATGGAGTGCACCGCCTGGTTCGTGTCTCTCCCTTTGACGCCAATGCCAAGCGGCAGACATCTTTTGCCGCCCTGGAGGTCATGCCTGAGATCCCCGATGACGTGGAGGTAGATATCCGGCCGGAAGATATTGAGATGCAGGTGTTTCGCTCCTCAGGCGCTGGAGGCCAGCACATCAACAAGACCTCTTCCGCTGTACGGCTCATCCATAAACCCACAGGGATTGTAGTCTCTTCGCAGCAGGAGCGGTCTCAGTTTCAGAACAAGGACACCTGTATGCGGATGCTCCGCTCCAAGCTGGTGGAGCTTCAGATGCAGGCTCATGCTGAAAAGATCTCGGATCTCAAAGGCGTCCAGATGAAAATTGAGTGGGGAAGCCAGATTCGATCCTACGTCTTTATGCCCTATCAGATGGTAAAGGACACCCGCACCGCCTATGAGACCAGCAACATCAACGCCGTTATGGACGGCGATCTGGACGGCTTTATCAACGCCTACCTGAAGGCGCAGGCGACAGGAACACTGCTTACCAAATGAGGATCGTGAGGCCGGCATCGGATCAAATTTGATCCGATGCCGGCCTCACAATCTTAACAGCAGCCATTCAGGCGGCGGTCAGAGGGATTCCCCACGGCTGTTACCACCTGTCCATGGCAGATAGCATACATCGTTGCGGCCGAGATATAGGACGCGGTGGAGAAGTTCGGAGCGGGAATTGACCTCCATCTTCTGATAAATTTGCTTGACATGAAAGTTTACTGTATTGAGTGAGATGCACATAACCTGTGCAATTTCCCGATAGGGAAGGCCATGGCAGAGGTGCGTCAGGACTTCGCGTTCACGGGCGGTAAGCGCCTGATCCAAGCTGCCAAAACTGGCGTGCGCCTGCTCCAGATCTGAAGAGAGAAAGGTCGCAAGAAAGTCGCTCTGGGGATCCAACTGCACAGTCCGCATAGTCATTGGCACTGGTTTGATGTTCTGTTTAAAATAGCACAAAAGGCTGGAGGTATGCTCCAACTTCTCCGCCTGCGCAAGGCTGCGTATATGGTCTTGGAATTTATCCAAAATATTGCTCATACGTACGGGAGAGACGTCCTCATCGTCTAAGAATTCTTCAAGGACACTATTCATGTAATATATGGTTCCGTCCCGGCTGGAGAGAATCGTTCCTATCCGAGATAGATCCAATATCCGCTGAATATATGCCTGGCGTGTCTCGATCTCCCGGTGCATACGTCCATTCAACAGCGCCAAATTCAAATGGTGGGAGATTTGCTTGACGAGTGTGATTTCCAGGGGAGAAAAGCCGCGGTCGCCTGAAATTCTGGCAAAGGAGACAGCGCCATGCAGGCAAGCTGCCCTGGAATAGAGCGGTACATAGAGGATATCAGCCGGACGGCCGAAATCTCTCTCAAGCTGCTCCAGGGAGAGTGAGCCTCCGGATACTCCGCGCGTCTTGGAGGAAGAAAGAAGGGTGTTTTGTCTGGGCAGCTGGCGGATAGCGTCCTGGTACCACTTATCTCCGCCGGCAATGGCGAGCGGCTGGTTTTTCGAGTCCAGGGGGAAAAGCTCCAGACCATAGGCATCTGCTTCAATGACCTCCGGAATAGAGGCTAGGTAGAGGTGCTGAATTTCCTCCACATCCAGGCTGCCGTGGAGCAGCATCAGCATATGTTGAAACCGCTCCAACAGGCGATCCTGGTGCAGGAGACTGTCCAGATGCAGGATGGGAGGCGTGTTGATATATTTCCGCCTGGCAACCGCCGGCAATACATAGACATCTCCCTTTCCAGACGCATCAGCGGCCGTGTGGAAGCCGCTCAGGTTAAAACGGCCGGCGCCATCTATCCAGACCAAGTCTCCAGTGAAAAGCCAATAGCCGGATGGGGGCTGCCCTAAATATCCAATGAACTGCCACGGTGTGTGGATGGCCAGCTCTCCCACGGTGTTGGATGCCACTGATTCCCCGTGCCTGTCGACAACTTTAGCTTCTACTCCGGGGAGGAACACGCCGCTGGAAGGGAGGTAGTGTGCCTGAGCCGAGCGGTGCTCATCCGGGCCCAAAATAGCTATGGTGCCTACTGCTTCAGTTAGCCCATAATCTGAAAAGAGCTGAACGTCAGGAAGCAGCGCCTGTGTCTGCATCAGTGTCTCCATGGGGAGAGGCTCCAGACAGTACCGCAAGATCCGCAGAGCCTGGAAATACTCAGGGCTAAAATTTCTGTGATACAAAAGCCGGGTAAGCATTGTGGAGGGAATCACCAGGTTTGTGATCGGGCAGGCGCGGCAGCAGTCCAGCAGCCCGTCCACAGAATAGGCGGAGGGGATTGCCGCTGTTCGCCCCAAAAGAAGTGCCCGCAGCAGCTCCAGCATTCCGGATACATGCCATGGGGGGATGGCGGATAGCTTCAGCCCTGTGGAATCCGACTCCTCATATCTGTGACATACCATAGCCCTGTTCAGTAGTGACTGACTGGAAATACGGACCAGCTTCCCAACTCCGGATGTTCCGCCGGTGGGGAAAATGACCTCCTGGACAGGTGCTTTTGCGGATTCAGTGCCGCGAAGGCACAAAGGCGCATATCCCTGGGTAGTAATACAGCCGTGAAGAGGCAGGTGTGCTCCAAGCCGGCACAAGTCCTCTTCGCGGGTATCAGGCGGTAAGAAAAGAGCCCCGGCCCCGATTCGGGCAGCCGCCAGACAGGCCAGGACGGCCTCTGTACCGTCTGGCAGGCAGACGGCTATCCAATTGCCGGAGGTCAAGCCGCTCTGTGCCAGCCCGCTATACCGCGCCTGACATCGCTCCAGCAGTTCATGCATGTTCCAGCGTGTCCCCGCAGTTACCAGGGCGATACGCTCAGGCTCCTTTTGGGCCTGTGTCCGGAAGAGGTCATATCCATTTTCCATCGTCATTTCCCCGCCCATCTTCAAAGAAACACTGACACCCGGAGCAGAGCGGCTGTCTGGCCGCTCCACTCCGGGTAATGTACATTTAGCTTAACAGTTCTTCCGTCTCTACTTTGGACATGTCGATGTCACAGCCGATTCCGGGAATTTCCGGAGGAGCCACCAGTCCGCCTTCCGGACGGGTGGGGTGGGACAAAAAGAATTGAGCTGCCTCATTGATATTCAAGAGGTACTCTGTCATGGGACAGACGTCAGGGCTGGAGGAGACCATCATATGGGCTACAACATTGGGACAGCAGTTGTGAAGGTAGACTTTTCTGCTGTAGCAAGCGGCCAACTCTATGATCCGCTTGGCCTCGCCGATGCCGCCGCACCACATAGGCTCGGGCTGGTAGATGTCTGCCGCGCCCAGATCCATCATCTGCTTAAATGACCAGCGCGTTACGCTGTGTTCCCCGGCGGAAATGGGGATGGGACAGTTCTGCCGCAGCCGGGCATATTCGTCCATCCGGTCAGGCAGGCAGGGTTCCTCCAGCCAGGCAATTTGGATATGGGCAATGCGCCGGGCAAGCTCCATGGTATACTCATAGTCCCAGCAGCACACCGCCTCCAGAGCGATCAGCGGCGCATCACCAACAGCTTGACGGACTGATTCCAAGGTGCGGCAGGTCTCCTCAATTCCTTTTCGCCCTTGTTGAGGGCCATACTTGGAGTAGATTTTCACACCGGGCGACCCGGCTTGGGTATGCTGTCTGACAATGGGAAGCAGGATTGCATCATCGTGGGGCAGTCCTGCAGTATTTGTATAAGCTGGAGCCGCTTGCCGTACCCGACCCCCCAAAAGTTCATAAAGCGGCACGCCCAGCGCCTTGCACTTGATATCCCAGAGTGCTGCCTCGGCGTGACTGACAGCCCGGGTCAGGTCGCCGGCAGTCTGATCCAAGCTGATGCGGTACATGATGTCCTTCAGATAATCAATCCGCATGGGATCTTGTCCGGTGAGCGTGTGCTTGACATGGTTGAGCAGATAGTAGGTGATTCCTGGAAAGGTAATGGGCCCCACTACGCCTGAAATTCCCTGGTCGGTATCAATCTGCAGGAAATCCTGAGTCAGGCGCATTTTGCCCCCGGCATCCTTGACCGGTGTAATGGTTACACGCGCCGCTGCGCTATGGCGCCGGAAATCTGGATAAATATCGGTGGCGTTTACAATGCAGGTATCGGTATAGGCCTCTGCAGGCCCGGTATAGCGGCAGGAGAGCCGCCGGATTTTGATATCAGTGATTTTCACAGGTCTACCTCCCAAACGATCAACTGATAATTCCAATCAGAGCCATGACGCACAGAAGCCCCAGGTTGCAGAGCACGGCGATCAGCGACTGAAACATCATTTTCTGGAACCGCTCCTCCCGTACGAAGGAGAGGAACACGCCGCCGCCGGTAGAAAAGGGGCTCATCCCCATTCCGATGGCGGGTACACAGACACAGGAGATGAGCAGTGGGGCGCTGATACCTGTGGCTACGGAAATAGAGATGGCAATGGGCACCATGAGCGGCATGACTACAGAGGTTCCGTCGGAGAACAGGCTGAGCACGCCGGACAGCAGGACAATCAGTACCGGAATCAGAGTATCGGACACACCGTTGGAGACCGCGCCGGAAATCAGTTCGGACAAGCCTGCCTGCCGCATAACACCCATTAGACAGGTCATGCCGCCGAGGAGGATAATCACGCTCCAGGGGATACTCTTCTTAAAGACATCCTTTTCACTGCCGATGCGGAATAGGACACAGGCCATAATACCTCCGGCGTAGACCAGAGAGATATCGAGTTTACTGAGGGCGGCAGTGATCGGGTTGGGATAGAAGGTCTGGAAAATTGAGGGGACAAAGAGGAAGAGAATACAGATGAAAATAATGGCTAGATTCATTTTCTGCTGTTTAGTGGGCGGTTCCGGCCGTTGGATCAACTCCTTGGGCAATTGAATACGGTACAGCCGAAGGACAACATAATAGATGGCATACAGGATAAAAAACGCTTTTGTGGCGTTGAGGAAGACGTGCATGACAGTCCCCTGAATGTCTATTTCAAGACCTGAGGACGAGATCATACCAGCCAGCATGATGCCCACCATGCCGAGGGAACTGAGGGTGCCCGACATGCCGCCAGCGTTGGCCCCAACAGTCAGAAAGAGCTCACTGGTCTGCGTCGCATAACAGAGCGTCATAAAGATCGGGAACAGGAACATATTGACCGCAGGCGGAGATACGCCGATGGCTGAGAGCGCAAAGTTCAGCCCGAGGTAGACGACAGGAATGAGCCATGGGACATTTCTTACCCAGTAGAGTACGACCTTTGCGATATATTGAATGGTTCCGCTCTCCACCGCAAAGCCAAAGAAAGCTGTAACAACAATGAGCTGCACCGTTGTTCGCGCGGGCCAGAACGCATAGATCTCTGCGGGAGACATACCCATGCCAAAGGTGCCGAGAAGAAATGCAAACACCAGCGCAACCACACCGACATTGGTTTTAAACTTTGTGCCCCACGCTACCGAAATGACCACTGCGATGAATGCAAGAAGAATGATGGTTGTATTCATATCTGCCTTCTTTCTGTTCAGTGTCCATAAGGTTTGTGCAGAAGGGGCCCGCTCCTGCTGTTAATCCTTATTATACCGCCCAAGATACATCTTTGGAACTACATAAATATGTGGTCTTTGCCTGGAGATGGCGTGATATTGTGGAGTCGGAGGCATCCTCTGATGAGAGAGGGGGGAGGGTTCCGGCTCAATTCAATGATTTTAAACTGGGGAGGTATATGGCTGGGGTACCAGTGATAATCTGCTGGTTTGAGGTAGAGACTGAGGTAAACAAGAAAACATTCCCAGCTCGACGGTACGGAGCGGGGAATGTCCTCTAAAATACGGTATTTCTGTCATGTACAGTCCGGCATGGCGCTGGCAGGGGGAAAAAGCTTTTTCCAGCAGACGGCTGCCAGTAGAATGGAGGCGGCAAAAGCGAAAGCGTCAGATACTGGCCCCGCCAAGAGGGCCCCCTCTACGCCCAGAGCCTGGGAGAGAAGTACAATAGAGGGGATCAGGAAGAGAATCTGGCGGGAGAGGGACAGAAAAGAGGCCTGGAAGGGCCTGCCCAGCGCCTGAAAGAAAATTCCGGTCACAGTTCCAACACCAATGGTCCAGCATAGCAGCAGATAGACGCGCAGGCTTTTTACCGCGAACTCCACATAAAGAGCCGACTCCCTGCCGAAGAGGCCGATCACGGACTCAGGGCAGAGTTGAAACAAAAGAAAGGCGGCTGTCATAATGCCGGTAGCGATCAGGAGGGCCAGCCAATAGGCCCGCTTAACCCGGCTGTACTGGCCACAGCCATAATTATAGCCCAGAATGGGCTGAATGCCAGTGGCAAGGCCTAGAACCATGCTGGTGACCAGCTGGCTGACCTTCATAGTTACCCCCAGGGCAGCCAGAGGAATATCGGCGCCGTATTTGGACAGGGCTCCATAGGCGGCCAGGGTGTTGTTCATCACGGCAATGACAAGGACCGCCGCGATTTGAGTAATAAAGCTGGAGGCTCCCAGAAGGAGCATGCGTCCCGCCGTATTCAGCCGGGGAATGAAATAGGCCCGCCTGAGCTGGATATTTTGAAAGCGGAAAAGGCAGGCCAGAAAGTATACTGCGTTCAGACCTTGGCCCAGAATGGTGGCTAAGGCGGCGCCCTCCACACCCCAGTGAAAGACAAAGATAAAGAGAGGATCCAGAATAAAGTTGGTTCCGCAGCCCATCAGAAGACCCAGCATAGTGGCATGGGGCCTTCCGTCAGCGCGGAGGATAGAGGCAAAGGAACAGCAGACAGCCGACAGGGGAAAGCCAAGAACAATGATGCGCCCATAACCGATGGCGTAGGGCAGTACAGTATCGGTAGCCCCGAAAAGGCGGCACAGCGGTTCTAAAAAGAGGAGGCCCAAAATCAGGAGGAGAAGGCCCACACCAAAGGTAAACGTAACGGCTGTCCCTACCCCCCGGGCCGCCTGTTCGCTCTCTCCACGCCCCAGATTCAGACTCATCCAGGCGGCGCACCCGTCTCCGATCATCTGACACAAGGCCATCAGGAGAACCATCATAGGTAAAATGATGTTGGTTGCGGCATTTCCCAGGTAGCCTACTCCCTGCCCAATAAAGATTTGGTCTACCATATTATAGAGGGAGTTGACAACCAGAGCCACCATGCTGGGGATGGCAAAGCGGACCATCAGATGGCTGAGCTTTTGGGTGCCCAGTGGATTTTTGGCGATTTGTCCTTCCATACCCTATCTCCCGCGGTCAGGTCCGGAAGACTTTTGCATCATGCCCGGGGAAGACAGGGAGATTCAGGGCGCGGATCCGCTGCATGCTCCTGGAGATAACCTCCAGGTCATAATGGCCGCCATTGGGAACATTGTGTTCCAGATTTTCATAGGTGGGGATGAGGTCGCCGGCCAGGACAACGGGACCGTGGGAGGAGACTGCAACAATGCACTGGCTGCCTGTGGAGTGGCCCGGTGTGAGGAGGACGGAGATGCCGGGGAGGACGCTGTCCGTGTCGCCATCCAGCAGCTCATACCTGGATTGAAGGAGCAGAGCGCTGTCATAGCCGGGCTGATCTCCGGCCTGCAGCGGTTCATACTCAGAGCGCTGGGCATAGAACCGCGCCCGGGACAGGACAGCGTTATTGCCGGCGTGGTCCCAATGAAGGTGGGTAAAGAGCACCGCGTCGATCTCCTCCGGCGTTGTTCCGGCGGCCTCCAGTGCGGCGGGCAGGGCCTCGCGCTCTGAGCGGGAGTAGGGCATCCAGTGGACGCCGTCCGGAGGGCTGCCGCCGGTATCCACCAGCAGCTTGCGGCCAAAGCCCTCCAGCAGGAAGGCGATGAGGGGGAAGTCAAGGGGGGTATTGTCCGCCCCATAGACCATGTTGCTTTTCTTTCGTGTGATGGTTCCCAGCCGCAGGGGGGTGATGGTGTAGCCGTCCACAGGATATCCACTCCTTCCATATGTAGTTAAAACAGTTTTCCGTCCTCCACAGTGGAGGCGCCGTAGAGAGGTTCCTTCTCCCGCCAGTCCTTCATACCCATGGTCATGAAGAGCTCCCGGCTGTCATGGGCGTCCGGAATGGCGTCCCAGCTCTGACCGGTCTCCATAATGCGGTCGCAGGCCCGGCGGAACATGACGCTGGCGCAGAAGGGCATTACATCGGGATAGATAATGATTTTGTAGCCGATCTCATGGGCCTCTCTGGCAGTGAGGCGGGGGGTCTTGCCTCCAATGACCTGGTTGGTGAGGAGGGGGATCCCCCGGAAGGTTTCGGTGATCTTCCGGATCTCCTCCAGGGTCTGGGGTGCCTCGATGAAGAGCACGTCGGCGCCGGCGTTGAGGTACATCTCGCCCCGGCGCAGGGCCTCGTCCAGATCGTAAACTGCCCTGGCGTCAGTCCGGGCCACAATGACGGTTTCCGGGTACATCTTCTCATATTTGGCCGCCCGGATTTTGGCGGCAAATTCTTCAGCCGGAATGCACTGCTTGCCGTTGAGGTGCCCGCAGCGCTTGGGGGCTACCTGATCCTCCAGCTGAATGCCTGCGCTGCCCGCCATTTCCAAATCCCAGACGGTACGGATGACGTTCAGGGCGTTGCCGTAGCCGGTGTCGGCGTCGGTGATAAAGGGGGTGGTGGCCTTTACTGCGATGCGGCGGGCCACATCGGCCACGTCGGAGCCGTTGGTGAGACCGATGTCGGGCTCGCCCAGATAGCCTGTGGCCACACCGGCGCCTGAGAGGTAGCCCATGGGGAAGCCGGCCTGCTCGGCCACGCGGGCAGAGATGCCGTCGTAGATACCGGGGGCCATAATGATATCGGGCCCCTGCAGGAGTTTCCGCAGGGCCTTTCCAGGATTCTGAAGCATAGCAATTCTCCTCATTTCACTGATTCCGGGATATAGCCCTTGGCGATGAGGACTCCCTCAATGCCGCCGGCGGCAATGATTTCAGTCATCTCTTTGGAGAGCTTGTTGCCCTCCCGGACTTCGCCGGTGCGCAGGTTCTTTACCGTGCCCCGGACAAAGTCGATCTCGGCGGAGTCGCCCTCTTCAAAAAGGTCTGTGACGCCGGGGACGGCCAGGGCGGCGAAGCCGTATCCAATGCAGTTGCGGTAGAAGAGGCCGTTGTAGCTCTCGGCGGCCATCCCGGCCAGTCCCAGCCGCTTGAGGACGGCGGCGCCGGGGCGGGATGAGCCTGTGCCGAAATTTTTGCCCGCAATGAGGATATCGCCGGGCTGTACCTGTTCAGACCAACCCGGGCGGTTGTCGCTCATGCACAGGCGGCACTGCTCATCGGGGGAGGCGCGGAATGCGCTGTGGGGGAAGATGAGGTCTGTATTGATCTCGTCCCCAAATTTCCAGACCCGTCCGGTGATTTTCACGCCTGGGCCCCCCTTTCGGTCAGTCTGCGCGGATCGGTAATCGCTCCGGTCAAGGCCGATGCAGCGGCGGTGGTGGGGCCGCAGAGCAGGACCTCGCTGTCGGGGGAGCCCATGCGGCCTCTGAAGTTCCGTGTGGTGGTGGAGAGACAGCGCTCCCCAGGGCCGATAAGGCCCATATGTCCGCCGTAGCAGCAGCCGCAGGTGGCGTTGGTAACCACCGCGCCTGCCTCTACCAGGGCCTCCACCAATCCCAGCCTGACAGCCTGGAGATAGATGCGCTGAGAGGCGGGCGTGACGATGAAGCGGACGCCGGGGGCCACATGCCTGCCCTTTACCATGCCGGCGGCAATCTGCAGGTCCTCAATCCGGCCGTTGGAGCAGGAGCCCAGTACCACCTGATTGACGGGGAGCCCCTCCACCTCCGCCACCGGGACGCAGTTGCCCGGAATAAAGTGAGGCTTGGCCACATAGGGTACCAGACGGGAGAGGTCAATCTCCCGCACGTGGGCATACACCGCGTCCGGATCGGGATCCACCGGGTGGAGCTCCCTGTCTCCCCGCGCCTTCAAAAAGGATTCCAGGCGCGCATCACAGGGAAAGATGGCAAACTCGGCGTTGATCTCGGCGCACATGGTGGCGATGCTCTGACGCTGAGGGATGGTGAGGGAGGCCACCCCCTCGCCCCCAAACTCCACGCTGTGGCCAGTGGCGTCGCCGTAGACACCGGCAATGTAGAGGAATACGTCCTTGCCGGTGCAGCCCTGGGGCAGGGAGCCGGTGAGGTTGTAGCGGATGGTGGGAGCCACCTGGTACCAGGTCTCCCCGGTGCAGAAGAGGTAAGTGATGTCCGCCGGGCCGAAGCCCCGGGCGGCGCAGTTCAGGGCCCCGGCGGCGCAGGTGTGGGAGTCGGCTCCTGCCAGCAGTACGCCCGGGGCGGCATAACCCCGCTCCACCATGGCCTGGTGGATGACGGCGTGGTCCCCCACGTCAATGAAGTTTTGAATGCCGTGCTTTTTGCAGAATTCCCGGGCATAGACCGCACCGGCGGCATCCCGGGTGGTGGGGGCGGGGACGGCGTGATCCAGCAGCACCACGCACTTCTCCGGGTGGTCCAGGTGGGTGACTCCCTGATAGATGTCCTGGCCATCCACGTTGAAGAACATATCGTGGCACACCGACCAGTCCACCCTGCAGGTCACTGTATCTCCCGGCTTTACTGCGGAAAGTCCCGCATGGGCCGCCAGGATCTTTTCCGACATGGTCATACCCATGGGCTAATCCTCCTCAAAGCAGCGGTTGGGGACGTAGCAGCAGCCATCCATGATACGCCGGGCGGTGCGGGCGTAGGAGGCCCGCTTGAGAACGGGGCCGCCGTCGGGGCCGGTCTCGCAGATAGCCTCCACATCGATGACCCCACCCGGGTGCCCGATCAGGACCTCGGGGGACGCCTTGGTTCCGCGGATCTCATAGAGTATGGTACCGGGGATGACGGCGCAGGCCCCTGTACAGCAGGAGATGCTGCCGGGGTAAGTCTGATGGATGCCCCCCAGAAAGAAGACCCGGGAGAGGAAGTCCACATCGCCGGCATGGATGGTGTCGCCCGTCAGGTGGTCCACGTAGTCGGTGGGAGGGGCTGTAAAGGCCACAAAGGGCACCGCATCCCGCTCCACATAGGGCTTGCCCAGAACGCGGAATACCTCCTTGCGGATGGCCTCCAACAGTTCCAGCTTGCCCGGAGCGAAGTCGGCCTTTTTGACCTCTTTGCCCGTGAGGCCCACATCGGCCGCCCGGATAAAAAGACAGGGGTTCACCGTGTCCACCAGGGAGCCCTCCAACTTGCCGAAGCCGGGGATATCGAAGGTGTCTGTGGGATGCCCTGTTGGGAGCAGACCCATGCCCGCCGAGCCCACAGTGCCCACCATGTCGATGTTCAGCTTGGCCCCGGTGCCGGGCACGCCGGGCACCTTGTAGTCGCCGGTAATGACGGGAGAGCCGTCTTTTACCGGCACCTCCGTGATATAGATTTGGCCGGTATTCTTGCTGTATACCCGCACGGTCGTCACCGGTTCCACAGCCCGGACCAGGCCCTCCTCGATGGCAAAGGGGGCTACCCCCGAGGAGATATTGCCACACAGGCCGGAGTAGGAGATAAAGGGGGTGTCGATATCCACCTGGCCGAAGGTATAGTCTACGTCGGCGCCGGGAACGCTGGGGGGGCCGATGATAGCCAATTTGCTGGTCAGCACCTCTGCACCGCCCAGGCCGTCGATCTGCCGGGGATCAGGGCTGCCGAAGATGGCCAGAATGACCTTGTCCCGAATTCTGGGGTCCTGGGGCAGGTGGTTTTCATGGAGGAAAATTCCCTTGCTGGTGCCGCAGCGGTAGATGGTGGTGCGGATAGGGGTTACTTCTTTCCGGTTCATTTCCAATATCACTCCTTAAAAAGGCTGTGGAGCGGGCCGGCCGCTCCACAGCCCTGGTGGCTTTAATACATGCAGGCGATGAGCTCGCCGATGGTGTCCAGTTTCTCGATCTGGTCTACCAGCTCGATGATCCGCTCCGCCTTGACCGAGCCAATGGTATTGGCGGCGTTATTGCGGAATTTATTGACAACCTCCTCCTTGGTGGCGGGGTACTCGGGATCGCCCTTGGGGTACTCCACTTCGCCCACGTAGGTGGAACCGTCCTCCATGGTCACCGTGACCCGGGCGGGGTACTTGGTGGGATAGACAGCCTCAAAGTCGGGGTTGATCTCCCAGGTGATGAGGTCGCTCAGACGGGCGATCTCTGCGTCCCTAATGGCCTCCTCGGTAAAGGACTCGGGCAGCACCCGGCCCCGGACCAGGCCGCAGGCGATCTCGTAAAACAGGGAGAACTGGGCGTTTACCGGGTTGAGCGGGTGGCGCTTTACCTCCACCGGGCGGCAGAGCTTGGTGTCGGTAAACTTGTTGCACTCGGCGTGGATGGCCTTGATCTTCCTTGTGTCACAGCCCTGGTTGTGGATGTCGATGGCACAGTCGCAGAAGTTGTTGGTGAAGCGGCAGCAGGAGTGGAGCTTGATGGAGTTGTCCGCCATCTCCCACTTCTTCCCGAAGTCCTCCACCAGCTTCGCCCCGTTCTGGATGCCGTCGGGCAGCACCGCGTCCTCCTTTGTCCAGCCCTTGAAGGAGAAACAGTTGAGGAAGCCGTCCTTGTCCTCAAAGACAGCGGCGGGGGCGAAGTAGCCGTCCCGGCCCATGGTGGCGGCCAGGACGCCGTTCATGGCCGACTGGCCGGCGTGGAACCGCTTGGTCCAGGAGCCGTTGCTGTTGAAAGCGCCCAGGCCGCCGGCGGCCGAGCCCGCCACGCCCAGGGCATCCACCGTCTGCTGCACGTCCAGCCCCAGCAGCTTGGCCGCCCCCGCCGCGGCGCCCATGACCCCGCAGGTGCCGGTCAGGTGCCAGCCGGCGTAGTAGGAGGTACCCTCGAAGGCCTCCCCGGCGCGGATGGTTACGTCGGAGCCGATGATGTACGCCAGCAGCACCTCCGCGCCGCTCTTCCCGTACTTCTCCGCCAGGGCCAGCACCGCGGGCAGCACCGCCACGGAGGCGTGCTGGGTGCCTTCCCGGTGGTCGTCATCGTAGTCCTGGCTGTGGCCGGTGGTACCGTTGACCAGGGCGGCCATCATGGGATTCACCTTGGCCCCGGTGCCGAAGATGGTGCAGGGGCCGTCTCCCGAGATGTCCTGGGCCGACTTGCGGATGACCTTGGCGTTGATAATCTGGGACCCGGACAGAATGCATCCCAGGCAGTCCAGCATAAAGATTTTCGCGTTGTCGATGGTCCGCTGGTCAATGTCAGAGAGCTTCAGCTGCGTGCTGATTTCCGCGATCTGCTGGGAAAGTGTTTTTTCATTTTCCATAGAAATGGTCAACCTCCAACAAATATGAATTAGAAGCATAGTTGCGGCGGATTGGTCTCAATCCGCCGCAGCCATGCCGTGTGATGTGTGGCAAGTGCTATTTTGCCTTGTTTAGAACCGGCAGAGTGAGGGTGGATTGGTATTTCTCGTTGCGGTAAATTTTGTGCAGGCAGGTCTGGGCCTTGCACAGGTGCCACATCTCGTCGTAGCTGGTCTCGTCCAGAGGAATATCCACGCAGCTGATCTCGATCTCAATGGAAGTGCCTGCCTTAAAGCAGTGGGCTGTGGGGCGGAGCTGAATCTCGTACTCGTAGATCTCCCCGGGTTCGGGATAGTCGCATACGGTGTAGTCGTGCTTGATCTGCCAGGGGGTGTCCTCCTCGGGTATCCGCTTGCGCAGGGCGGCCCGCAGCCAGCTCTTGGTGATGGGCCAGGGGCTCTGGTGGCCGCCCTCAAACAGGTCCACCCGCCAGGTGGTGTCCTTCTGGTCCAGGGAGGCGTAGAATTTCAGAATGGGGGAGCCCGCCAGCTGTACGTCTTCCATCAGGGGGGCGCTGCGGTAGACCAGCTTACCCCGCTCCTCCGAGACGTAGAAGGGACGCTGGAGGAAGCTGTCCGGCTCATCCACGTTGAGGTCGTGGCGGAACTGGGGCAGCAGCTTGCCCTTCTGGCCCAGGTAGAAGGTCCTGGTACCCACCAGGCCCTCCTCACGGGGCGGCCAGTTGTCCAGCTCCAGCACGTCCCCGCCGCCGGTTTCCACGATGCACGCGGGGCCGTCCAGCGCGCCGTTCTCCATCCCCTTCAGCCAGTAGTCGTACCACTCCAGCAGCTCCTCCCGGTGGGAGAACCAGGGCCGGGGGTCCATGTCCTTGAACAGGTGCAGCTTTTTGAACGGTGTGTTGACCAGCTTGTTGTACACCGAGGTCTCACACACCCCAAAGGGGCCGTGGAAGGGGCCGCCCACAAAGGTGGGGATGTTGACTTTGTCCAGATGGCGCCCGTAGGAGCGTTCTTCATAGAATTTGCCGTCTAGAGGATTAAGAAGCATATCAAAGATAATGGGGTTCTTGTAGGGATAGCGCAGAATCTGATAGAGATAGGGGTACTGTTTCAAATCGGGATTCTGACAGGCCTCCTCCACCCGGACTTTCAGTTCTTCTGGGGTGAGCTCCTTGGCCATAGCGGAGACAATGTTCTTGGGGGCCAGGCCGATGCGGCAGGGGTGGGTGCCGGAGTAAAGGCCGTACCAGACCAGATGAAGCACGCCCCCAGTGTAGAAGCCCCGCTCATAAAAGTCGTCGAAGTTGAGCTCAAAGGGGGCGATGCACTTGAGGTGGGGGGGCTGCTGCTCGGCGATGATCAGCTGGGTGAAGCCGAAGTAGCAGGTGCCCGTGCCGCCGATCTGGCCGTTGCACCAGGGCTGCCGGGCCATCCACTCGATGATGTCATAGCCGTCCTCGCCCTCGTACTTGGAGAACATGCCGGGCATCTCGCCCTCCGAGCTTCCGATGCCCCGGTAATCGCCCACCACGTAGCAGTAGCCCCGGGAGACGAAGTATTCGATGTCCCCAGCCTCAATAGAGGCCTCATACATAGATCCGCCAAATTCTTGCGGCGGGGTGGGAAAGTTCTGCGTGTCCTTTCCGTACACGGAGATGGTAAACAGGCCGGGAAAGGCGCCGGGGGCGTCCGGGCGGTATACGTCCACTGCCAGCTTTACACCGTCGCGGGCGGTTACCATTACGTCCTTCTCCACAATCATCTTGTATTGAGGTTCGGACACAGACTGAATTTGTTTGCTCATGTTATAATTTCCTTCCACAGTATGTATCGTCGGTCCTTATATAGGCATAGAGGCTACATCATCTTGACGAAGGGGAAATAGACAATGATCATGCTGACCAGGTAGATAAGGGCGCAGACACAGCCATATTTGGTGGCCTGTTTCCGGTTGTACCAGTAGTCGTCCTTGGCGAGGCCGAACATAATAGCGGCGGAGGGAGAGGCCGAGGGCAGCGCCAGGCCGGACTGCACATTGTGGGTCATAACGGCCATCATGCCGGTGGCGGTGAGGCCTACCATGGGGGAGACCACGTACATAATGGGGATGGCAATGTAGGCGACCACTGCGCCGTCCAGAATGTTGGTAAGCACGTAGCAGACAATGACGAAGAAGACGAAGAAGGCAAAGGGGGACATGCCGCCCACAATGGGCTCCAGAACCTGTTGCAGTGCGGCCACGATACCCACCTGATCGGAGGACAGGGAGCCGCAGATGATGTTCAGGGCGCCAATCATCAGGAGCATGGGCCAGAAAACGCCTTCGTGCGCGATCTTCTCGAAGGTCAGGAACTCCGTGCCGTCCTTGTTGCGGATGATGCAGGCGATAAGTACCACCAGCACGGCAGCGCCGCCGGATCCGAAGTTAGAGAAGAAGGCTTTAGCCGCAGAGCCGGCTGGCAGACAGTCTGGCAGGATAACCAGCACGATAAGGATGATCAGCATGACAATGCCGCGCTTCTGGTCGGTTGTAAAGCGGACTTCATGCCTGGAGGTATAGTTTTTGAGAAGCGTAACATCGGGCTTGATGACAAAGCGGATGATAATAAACGTAATGGCGACCATGACCGCGGCCAAGGTCAGGGAGGAGATGATGAACATGCCGGTGGGCACCACCTGAGTGGGGTCCAGGGAGAGCAGAATGGCGAAGTCGCCGGCCACGCCCACATTGAAGGGCATCATGGTCATGCCGATGAGAGCGCAGAAGGTGACCATGATATTCATTACCATGGGCCACTTGTCGCCCTTTTTGAAGCCCACCAGTTCCGCGATCTCATTGACAATGCTGAACATAATAAAAACCACGGGAAGAGCGGTGAGGAACATGGAGGGTACCAGGGCGGCGAGCATAATGAGCAGAGTCAGCACCCAAGGGCGCCCGTTGGCCAGCTTGGAGTAGACAATTTTCTCAGCCATGCCCCTGGCCAGCCCGCTGGCGGTGAGGACGCCGGAGAACATCATGAGGGTGAGTACCAAGGTGGCCACAAAGTTGCTGCCGATGGCCATGATGCTGGCCTGAATGCCGGGGCCGAAGTAGCCGGTAAAGCTGGCCAGGATGATGGCTGTGAGGGAGGGTACCACCGGCCCGATGAAAATGAGGCCATAGATCATCATGACCACAATGCCCATCAGATTCATGCCCAGCTCTGTGATGGGAGCCGCGGGCGGAATCAGGAGGAATATGATGTAGATGATGATGCTGATTACATAGTGTATGATAAACTTCTTGTTGTCCTTATGCACAGATTCCCTCTCCTTTTCTCTGAATTTCAGGTTACGCGAGGATGGGATGCCGCAAAGATACGGACTTGGCGGCCGGCCGCTGGAAAATCACTCTTAGAAAATCCCCTTGGAGTCGCCGCCGTCAATGATGAGATTTCGTCCAGTAATCCAGGAGGCCTCGTCGGATGCCAGGAAGAGAATGCCGTTGGCCTGATCCTCTCCTCTGCCGGCGCGGCCCATGGGAATGTTGTCAATGATCTCCTGCATGCCGGCGGTTCCCGCATTCAGAGCGCTGGGGGTCATGCCGGGGCTGATGCAGTTGATACGGACATTTTTGCGGGCGTAGTACTGGGCCAGACCGGCGGACATGGCCAGAATGCCGGCCTTGCAGAAGGCGTAAATACTCTCGCCGCCGTCGCCGGCGGTGACGGCAGCCAGAGAAGCGGTGTTCACCACTGCGCCGCCGCCCTGCTCCGCCATGCGGGGGATGATCAGGCTCATGAAGGTGTAGTAGCTGCGGCCGTTGACGGGGACAATGCGGTCCCACTCGTTTTCGGGCATCTCCTCCAAAAAGTAACGGCTGATCAGCCCCACGTTGTTGTTGAGGATATCAATCCGGCCATAGGTATCATAGGCGATATCGACAGCTTTTTTGCACTCCTCCACAACGCCCACGTTGGCCTGAATGAAGATGGCCTCGCCGCCGGCGGCCTTGATTTCGTCCACTACTTTCTGACCGCCCTCAGGGTTGTAATCCACGACCACAACCTTGGCACCTTCGGCCGCAAAGCCCTTGGCCGCGGCGCCGCCAATGTTGCCGCCGCCGCCGGTGACAAAAGCTACTTTTCCAGTAAATCTGTCTTTGCGCATTACACTCACCTTCACCTTTCTATGTTTCATTTCTGCTGCGGATCCGAGCCCGAATTGCCATGCACAAATGGTAGCACAGCCGACCAGGCAGTTCAAACATCGCGTTTTTGTATACTTACAACTGAAAGTTGACAAACAAGCCCGTTCTATTTATTATATATTCCTATAGGGGGTGAGAAAGATGGAACTGCGGCAGCTGCAGTATTTTTTGATGGTGGCGCAGGAGCAGAGCTTTGCCAAGGCGGCAAAAAAGACCTATGTCTCCCAGCAGGCCCTGAGCAAGTCGGTGCTCTCCCTGGAACAGGAGCTGGGGGTCCCGCTGTTTGAGCGCCTGCCGCACGGTGTAGAACTCACCGAGTATGGACAGACCCTTTTAAAGAAGGCCTATCGTATTACCAATTCGGTCAATGAGGCGGTTTCTGAAATCCATAATATGAAGGATAACGTAGGCCGTACGATCCAACTGGCCATTACGACAGGCGTGGAGGATACGTTTCAGGTAAAGGATTTGCTTCGCTTTCAGGACATCTATCCCCAGTACCGGATTTCCACGATTGCAAGCACCGACCGTGAGATTGAGCGCATGATGCTCTCCGAAAAAATTGAGCTGGGAATTTTGGGCGCGCGGGGCGACTCTTCCAAGCTGGATTTTACCTGCCTGCGGGAGAGCGCGACCCTTTTGGCTGTACACAGAGACAATCCGTTGAGCCAGCGGGCATCTGTTTGTCTGGAGGATTTGAAAGAGGAATGCTTTATCTCCGGTGCCAGCGACTACTACGCCAACAACCGGATGCGGGCTATCTGCAATATGCTGGGGTTTACCCCTGATGTCCGCCATCAGACCGAAAATATTACATACATCGCCCAGCTGGTGGACAACGGCCAGGGGATTTTTCTCTGTCCGGCTACTTCAATGGAGAGCTTCGATTACCCGAATATCCGTTTGGTGCCCATCAGGGACGACCCCAAGATTTTCAGCGTCCACTTGGCTACCAAGAAGAATCATCTGCTCTCAGCTGGAGCAGCCCTTTTCCGGGATTTCATACTCGAAAAGCATCCCAAATAATAGTGTTTTTAAGGTACGGCATGCGGTGTGGCCGCATGTCGTATTTTTTGTAAATAACGGCGGATAGTAAAAATAATGGGCTCAACTTTTGGTTGTAGTTGCACAAATACATTCTGTTTGACGGTCATCGCTCCTCATGCCAAAATGAGGACGGTGAATCTCTATATAATGGCAGAAAGGAAGCGTACATCATGGAGAAGAGTATTGCGAAAATCCGCCTGAAGCCAGAAGGAGTTGAGGCTTTCCGGGCGTGTGTGGAGGAACTGGCGGGCCCCACCAGAGCGGAAGAGGGCTGTATCTTCTATGAGTTTTACCAATCGGACGAGGATCCGACGGTATGCTACTTTCTGGAGGAATGGCGTAGTCAAGAGGACTTAGAGCGGCACTTAAAAACCCCCCATGTGGCCCGTTTTGCCGCTACGGCAGACGTCAATATTGCCGCTCCGGTGGAACCGATCAAGTGGCACAAGGTTCTTTAAAGGGAAGGAGGCGCTGAGATGAGCGAGAAGTATGGGCCTCACATTGTACAGTACCCGCCGGAGGTCTCCTTCTGCGCAGGCTGCACATCCTGCGAGATTGTGTGCAGCCTGCTCCACGACGGGTTTAACAGTCCGGACAACCGGCGCATCTATGTGGACCGGGGGACACGGACCATGGAGCACACCATCAGGGCCTGTCAGCAGTGTGCCGATCACCCCTGCTACAACGCCTGCCCCAAGAAGGGGGCCGCCATGAAGCTGGATGAGACCCTGGGGATTGCATATGTGGATCCGAAGGGCTGTATCGGCTGCGGCCTGTGCGTAAGGGCGTGCCCCTTTGAACCAAAGCGCATTCACCTGACCCGTGAAAGAAAGGCCATCAAATGCGACCTGTGCCGGACGCGGAGCGAGGGGCCCGCCTGTGTGGAGTACTGCCAGGTCCGCTGCATCGGCGTCAGCGATCAGCCGGTGCCCACAGAATAGGAGGGTCTGAGATGGAGCAGAAGCTATACGGCTTTGTGGGAAAAATTGCCCGCATCAACCTGACCACTCAGGCGGTCAGCTATGTGGAGACTGCGCAATATGTACCTAAGTATTTGGGGGGACGGGGGATCTGCACCAAAATCTTCTGGGATGAGGTGGGTCCCGGCGTCAAGGCCTTTGATCCTGAGAACAAGATTATCTACATGACGGGTGCCACCACCGGGACCGGCATCCCTACCGGCGGCCGCACCGTCTTTGGCAGTATCTCGCCCAACAGTCTGCCCGAACAGTATGCCTGGAGCGGTATCGGCGGCTGGTTTGGTTCTGAGCTCAAGTTTGCCGGCTTTGACGGCTTTATCCTGGAGGGAAGGGCCGCCCAGCCTACTTATCTCTATATTGAGGACGGAACAATTGAATTCCGATCAGCTGAGCCCCTGTGGGGAATGCTGGTCCACGCCACCCAGGCCAAGCTGGAGGAGATCCACGGCCACGAGGTCAAAAGTATCGTCATCGGCCCCGCAGGTGAGAATCTGGTGCGCAACGCCAGCATCACCTCCTCCAATGACAATGTAGCTGCAAAGGCGGGCTTCGGCGCCGTGTTCGGGTCCAAAAACCTGAAAGCTGTATCGGTCAGAGGAACCGGCAAGATCTTTGTCTATGACATTCAGAAGACGCTGGAGCTGCGCCGGAGGATGGGGAAACCGCAGGGCACGCTGAATCCGGTCAAGGAGTCCAACAAATTTGACCTGGGGCCCAATATGGATTTGGATGTGCCCCAGGGGCTGAAGAAGGCGCAGGTGGCCTGCTCTTACGGCTGCAACCAGCACTGCAACGCGGTATTTCTGGATGTGCCTTACGCGTTTGACCAGAAGGAAAAAGTCAACCAAGTGGAGAAATGCGTCTCTCCCTGGGCGTTTAAAATGACAACTGACTGCGGCTGGACCCCGATCCAGACCTTTGCGACGCCCCAGAACAATAACCCGGCCTGTATGATGCTCTCGGGCATTGCGCCCCAACTGGACTTCAGCGACCCCCATATCGACGAGCTGCTCAACTACCAGCCCGGCAACCAGGTTGATCTTTGGGAGGGCGACTACGACCGGGGCTGTATGATCATGGGCCTGTGCAACGAGTATGGGCTGGACAAGTGGGATGCAGTGGTCTGGCTCATGACTTGGCTGTCCATGGCCAAAAAAATGGGCGTGCTGGACGATCTGGACTTCGGCATGGAGCCCGACGTAGAGAATTTTGCGTTTATGCACCACCTGCTGGATATGATTGTCTACCGAAAAGGACACCTGGGCAATCTCTTTGCCGAGGGCATGGCGCGGGCCATACGCGCGCTGGGCAAAGAGAAGTATGGAGACACCATTTATACCGGCTGTATCTCCCGGTGTGTTCCGGGAAAACAGCTGGATATTCCAATCAGCCTGGAGTCGGCCTGGGGGCATTGCTACCACTGGGCGGGCCGGGGCTTCCAGGCCGCCATCGACCAGACGGCGTGGCTTCCCATCGCCCTGGAACTGATGACCTCTACCCGGGATGCCCAGACAGTCACCCACCACAAGGAGACCTGGGACTATGTGCTGGAGGTCCGGGATGACCCGTGTCACAGCCCCCGCGTGGCGGCATCGGCCGTCATGAATGAGAACAAGGCGGAGATTAAGGACTCGGTGACCAGCTGCGACTGGCAGAGCCCCAACGTCTACTGGACTGATATGGAGTGCGAGGTTTACGAGGCCGCTACCGGTTTCCACCTCACAGAAGAGGAGATGATGGCGGCCGGTTCCCGGCTGAAGAACCTGTTCCGCGCTATTCTGATCCGAAACTACGGCCGGGATCGTGCTCTGGAGGCCGACCAAGTTCAGCGTATGCTTCAATTCCCGGATCCGCGCGGCGTGACGGTGTCCAAAGAGGACTGGAACTGTCTGGTGGATCTCTATTACGATGCCCGGGGCTGGGATCGCAAAACAGGCTGGCCTACCCGGGAGACTTGGGAGAAATGGGATCTGAAGGACGTGGCCGACGAGCTGGAGGCCATCGGCAAGCTGTCTGAATAAAAGAGGAGGGGATGTCATGAGCAGACTTTTTACCGACGAGGAGCTGAGGGAGCTGGGGACTCTGACCATTGACAAGCTGAAAGCGGCTGCCGATCAGGGAGATGCAGAAAAGGTCAAGGCCTTGGCCGGCAAGATGTATGGTCAGCTGGCCTTTCTCCATGACGGCTATATGTGCTGGATTTCCGGCCTGCTGACCTGGATCTACGAGCACTACGGAATTGAAAAAGTGGAGGAGGCTGAAAAGTTCGCCCATACCGTAGAGGGAAAGATCGCCTTTCCTCCACTGGGAGAGGTGTCGGTCAAGGAGTCGGTAGAAAAGCACTGTGACGCCCTGATGGGCCATGTCTTCCAGCCGATCACTGTCACAGAGGACGACGAAAAGGTGATCGTCTCCGTCCACCCCTGCGGTTCGGGCGGGCGGCTGATGGAGAAGGGAGGCTACGAAAAGGGACTGGCCGTCCTGAAAGAGAAGTGCCCTCTGACCTGGGGGATCGGGGATTTACCCATCTATTGCTGTCACTGCCCTGCCACCGAGATGCTGGCCTTGGAGGGGGGCGGCGATCTGCGCTGGGTGCATCCAACGGGAGAGTCGGGCAAGACGGTGGGACCTAACTGCGAGTACTGGATGTATAAAAACCCGGAGGACATCCCTGAGGAGTATTATACCCGCCTGGGAAAGAAGCGGCCCCAGGGGAAATAGACACAAACGGCAGACCCCGGTCTCCCTGGCATCAGCCGGGGGACCGGGGCCCTTTTTACAACATCAGCGAACAAAAATTCTCCCTGCCTGTCACAAAATTGAACGCTGGCGGAAGTAACCAAACGGCACCGCGAGACATGACAAAAAACGACAAGCAAGGAGGATGGAATCATGAGAGACTGGAAAACTTGCAGACACTGTGGACTTCCGCTGGGCGCGTCGGTACACAGAGGAGACTATAAATCCTGTCCCAACTGTTCACAGAGCGATGGGGAGGAGCATATCTTCTATCCATATCCGTCGGAATTCGGAAAGAGCAGCAAGAGGATCAGCTCGGAAAAACCGGACGGTGATCAGAGCTGGTGCCGCCGCTGCCGTCCCAAACGGCAGTCCGGCCCCTATCCTGACGGCATCCGTTGCAGCGAGCTGGAGGAAGAATAGAAAAGGGTATCCCTTTACTTTGGGAGAGAAAGGTGTTAAAATACCTCCGACTGGTTTCCACACCCGGTCCAAGCGCTGTCTGCCGATACGGCGGCTGCGTTCGTTCGGCGGGTTGTACCGCCGTTCTCTAAATACGAAAATGGAGGTATCCCAAACAATGCACAAACGCAGATTTACCACGCAGGATCTAACCCTGGCTGCCGTTGTGGCGGCCGCTTACGCCGGACTTACGATGCTTTTGCCCGGACCCTCATATGGATATGCGCAATTCCGCATTGCGGAAGCGTTCTGTGTACTCCCGTTCTTTTTCCCTGCCACTGCACCGGGACTGTTGGTAGGGTGTCTGGTCGCTAACCTGCTCTCTCCGTACGGTGCGGTGGATGTGATCTGCGGTACGGCCGCCACAGGACTGGCAGCCTTCCTGACGATGAAGATGCCGTATAAATGGCTGGCTCCCTTGCCTCCGGTGCTTTGCAATGGAATTATCGTGGGTGGAATGCTGGCTTGGTATGAGGCGGGATTTGGCCCCCACTTCTGGTCTATGTTCGCTCTGGCCGGGCCAGGCGTGGCTTTAGGTGAACTGGCAGCCTGCTATATCTTGGGAGGCCTGCTGCTTACCGCTCTGCCCAAAGTGCCCTATTTCAGGCGGCGTATCGCCCCAGGCCGCCTGGGGCCTGTCTGAGATCGGAGCCAGATATTCGTTATCTAAAAAGGAGGCTTCCCGCCTATGAAGGTACGTAAAGCCGTCATCCCCGCTGCGGGACTGGGAACCCGTATGCTTCCCGCCACAAAGACGGTCCCCAAGGAGATGCTCCCTATGGTGGACAAGCCGGTGATTCAGTACATCATCGAAGAGGCGGTGGCTTCCGGGATTGAAGATATTTTGATTGTGACAAACCGGGCCAAGTCGGCTATGGACGACTATTTTGACTATTACCCGGAGCTGGAGACCCGGCTCAATCAGGCTGGAAAGGACAAGGAGCTCTTTGAAGTCCGCCGGGCGGCCGACCTCGCCAATATCTTTTATGTCCGACAGAAGGAGACCAAGGGACTGGGCCATGCCATCTGGCGGGCAAAGCGCTTTGTGGGGGACGAGCCCTTTGCGGTTCTTCTAGGCGACGATATTATGCGGGCTCCCAAACCTGTGACGCTTCAGCTGGCGGAGGCGGCGGAGAAATATGGGGCCTCTGCCGTAGGAGTACAGAGGGTGGCTACGGAGGTCATTTCCAAATATTCCTCTGTAAAGATTTCTGCGCTGGAGGAACGCATTTACTCAGTGTCGGATATGAATGAAAAGCCTGCCCCTGCTGAGATGTTCTCTAATTATGCGATTTTGGGGCGATATGTCCTTACACCGCCGATTTTTGATATCCTGGAGCATTTAAAGCCTGGATATGGAGGAGAGATCCAGCTTACCGACGGCCTGCGGGAGTTGTGCAGAACTGAGCGGATGGTTGCGGTGGATTTTGAAGGCCGCCGGTACGATACCGGTAACCTGAATGGTTTTTTGGAGGCTACGATCGATTTTGCATTAGACCACCCAGAGACCGGGGCCTGGCTTCGCGGCTATATCAAGGAAAAGGCCGCAGAGCTGTAGGAATCTGATGAAATTCAGTGCGTGAAATCCCGTGGCATGATGCCGGTGGACAGGTTGCAGCAGGGCTGCGCAAGGATAAAATGATGAAACAAGAGCGGCGTCAAGGAATCCTGCAATTCCTTGACGCCGCTCTTGTTATATTATGGATGAGATGGGGCCTGCGGTGCGGTTATGATTAGTCGTAATCGGCTTCCCAGTCCAGAATGACACCGGTAACAGCGTTGATATCACATTCGTACTCCGTACGGCCGTTGCGTAGCTCCAGCTCATAGACCCAACGCCCGTCGTCTCTGTCCAGTTCACATTTGATTACCGTAGTTCCTGAGGGAGCGCGGTCTAGGGCAATTTCTTTGGCCTTGTCAGCGGTAATCACATCTTCACTGCCGCTGGTATAGTGGTCGCTGTTATTGTACCAAAGGTCAAAATCGTCACAGTCACGGTCTGAAGAGCGGATGTTGCCGGTAAGCGCGTCGATCTCATAGTCATACTCGGTGCGCCCGGCGTAAAACTCGACGTCGTACTCGGCCCTGCCATCGTCCCAGTCCAGCTTGACCTTCAGAAAAACAGCGTCAGCGGCTTTCACTCCAGCGTCGTTCAGAGCGACAGTTTTGGCCTCTTCAGCAGAGATGTAGCTAGAGGCGTCGGGGTGGGCTGCTGCGGCTGTATCAGCAGTCGTCAGCACAGCAGTATAGCTGGAGGAATCAAAGTCCACTGTAAGGCCGGCAGCCTCGCAGATGGCCCGTACAGGAGCATAGGTGGTTCCATTATAGGAAAAAAGGGGAACCTTGTTTCCATTGGCATCCCGTGGGATGAATCTGGCGCCGTTGATGGTGATCCGAATGTTGTCGTCGACCTCAATGGTGCGGGTGGCGGCCAAGGCGGAAATACACAGCCCTACAGCCAAAGCGGCTACAAGCAGCCCGGAAAAAAAGCCTCTGCCAAATCCTCGTTTCATTGTCTAAAACTCCTTTTCTGATTTTTTTGGGGGGGTCTCATCCCTTCTGCTTAATTAACGCCGGAGAGATGCTGTTTATTGCAGCTGAACAAAAAATTTTTTGCAGAAACCCCCGGGCACCTTCTGAAAGACAGGGCCGCCGGACAATTCCGGCGGCCCTGAAGTATTTGAAAAGGCATGTGCCCAGGGAGACTGATCGATTTTTACAGCGGCTGCCCCGTTTTTTCTGTCGAAAGGAAGTCTGCAATCAGCGCTCGGGCAGCGGCAGGAGAAGAACAGGGAGCGGACTGGCCGAGAATATAGTTCACAGCCTCTTGATATTCCGGCATGGTGAACTGACCGTCTGGCAGGGCGCGCAAGGCTGCGGCCTGCTTTGGGGTAATGGTAATACTTCTCAGGTCAGAGAGATAGTCGCAGTCCATGAATGTAACCAAGTAATCTAAAAAATCCACAGCCGGGCTCCTCTCTTTTCCAATATACTATAACTTATCACCTTAAGAAAAGAATGTCAACGGTATTCCGTTAATTTCTGCTGTAACAAAATGGTAGGATTTCCTTGAACATTACAGATGCAGGGGGATCTTGCTATGAGTATATCGGAAGCGGTGGCAGTTCGCCTGAGACTGCTGTGCAGAGAACGAGGGATCACCGTGAACCGGCTGGCTACTTTGTCGGCAGTGACGCAGTCTACGGTCAACGACTTGATGCGGGGTGTCACAAAAAATGTAGGGATTGTTACATTAAAAAAGCTGATTGACGGGCTGGATATGACGATTACAGAATTTTTCGAAGACGACCTATTTCGGACGCTGGATCAGGAAATAAAGTAAAAGACTTGACAAATATGGATTTTTCGATATAATTATATAGCTTGTTTGAAAAAACGGGCACATCCTTGCCCCTGACTGAGTGCGGGGGCCATATGTCCATAAGGAGGTGCAAAGAAAATGGCAAAGCTGAACGCAAATTACGAGGCGGTTTATATCCTGAAGCCCGACCTGGGTGAGGAGGGAACCGCCGCCATGGTGGCCAAGTTCAAGTCCCTGGTAGAGGAAAAGGCTACTTTGACTGAGATTGACGAGTGGGGCAAGCGTCACCTGGCCTATCCCATTCAGGATCTGAATGAGGGTTATTATGTACTGATGACCTTCAATGCCGCCCCTGAGTTTCCCAGGGAGCTGGATCGTATTTTCCGCATTACCGACGGCGTGATGCGCTCCATCATCGTCTGCAAGGACGAGTAAGGAGGAGGGCATATGCTCAATCGGATTATCCTCATGGGCCGCCTGACCCGGGATCCGGAGCTCCGGCATACGCAGACCGGAACCCCCGTGGCCTCCTTCACCCTGGCGGTGGATCGGGACTTTAAGGATAGGCAGACCGGGGAAAAAGCCACAGATTTTATTGACATTGTTGCGTGGCGTCAGACGGCGGAATTTGTTTCGCGGTTTTTCACAAAGGGCCGTATGGCCGTGGTGGAGGGCAGGCTCCAGCTCCGGGATTGGACGGATCGGGACGGCAATAAGCGCCGTTCCGCCGAAGTGATCGCGGACAATGTCTACTTCGGCGATTCCAAGCGTGATGCTGAAGGCGGCGGGTATGCGCCTCCTCCCGTGGGCGGTGGATATACGGCGCCTGCGGCGTCTGCCGGAGGTTATTCCGCGCCTGCAGATGGCGGAGACCAATTTGCCGAACTCTCGGATGATGACGGCGAACTGCCGTTCTGATACCGGAATTATCTTGACCGGGTATTCCTGCCCGGATATGAAAGGAGATTTGCCCTATGGCTATGGATAGAGAGCGTCCCCGCGGCCGCAAGCGCCGCAAGGTCTGTACCTTTTGCGTGGACAAGGTAGAGCACATTGACTATAAGGACGCTGTAAAGCTGCGCCGGTTTCTTTCTGAGCGGTCCAAGATTCTGCCCCGCCGGACCACCGGTACCTGCGCGATGCATCAGCGCCAGCTGACTGAGGCCATCAAGCGCGCCCGTCAGATCGCACTGCTGCCCTTCGTCACGGATTAACTGTCTTGGAACCCAGCGCCGGACTTTATGTCCGGCGCTTTTTTATAAAAAAACAGGGCCCGATCCGAATGGCGTCGGATCGGGCCCTGTTACAAAGCCTACTCAATTCGATATTTTTTCTGGGGGACGTAGGAGCAGTGGAGAATGGAGTGGGCCTTATGGCCGCCAGGTTCCCCCAGGAACTCGTCGTAAACCCGCTTGACATAGGGGTTCTCATGGCTACGGCGGATAGGCATATTTTCATCCTGCCTGTAAAGCGCTGCGGCGCGGAGGGCGCGGATGTCGGTGAAATTGCGTACATCGGCGTGCTGGATGGGCTGGCCGCCTCCGTTGATGCAGCCGCCGGGACAGCCCATAATTTCGATGAAATCATATTGGAGGGAGCCGCTTCGGACGCCGTCAAGCACCTTTTTGGCATTGGAGAGGCCGGAAGCCACGCAAACCCGTACGGTCTTGTTGGGCAGTTCATAGCTGGCCTCCTTGATGCCCTCCATACCCCGGACCTCATGGAACTCCAAGGGCTTCATTTCACCGTGGGTGACAGTCTCAACCACAGTGCGCAGGGCGGCCTCCATAACGCCGCCGGATGCGCCGAAGATAACCGAGGCGCCGGAGGAGACCCCCAGAAGGTCGTCGAACATGCCGTCGGGCAAGTGGTCGAAGAGAAGGCCGGCCTTGGTGATCATCCGGCCCAGCTCCCGGGTAGTGAGGGAGACATCGACGGGCAGACAGCCGTTGCCCAGCCGCTGCTCCTCCCGCTTGACCTCATATTTCTTGGCTGTGCATGGCATGATGGAGACGACAAAAATGTCCTTGGGATCCAGCCCCATCTTCTGGGCATAATAGGTCTTCACCAGGGAGCCGAACATCTGCTGCGGTGATTTGCAGGTGGAGACATTGGGGATCATATCGGGGGCGTGCTGCTCCAGATACCGAATCCAGCCGGGGGAACAGGAGGTAATGAGGGGAAGCGTGCCCCCGCCGCTCAGGCGGCTGAGGAATTCCGTGCCCTCCTCCATGATGGTGAAGTCGGCGGCGTTGTCCACGTCAAAGACCTTGTCAAAGCCTAAGCGGCGCAGCGCAGTGATCATCTTGCCCTCCACATTGGTGCCGATGGGGAGGCCGAAGCACTCGCCCAGGGTTACCCGAATGGAGGGGGCGGGGCCCACCACTACATGCTTGGAGGGATCCGCAATGGCAGCCAAAACTTCGGCGGTGTTGTCCTTTTCGGCCAGAGCGCCAGTGGGGCAGGCCACGATGCACTGACCGCAGGAGACGCAGTCCACCTCATTCAGATCCCGGTCAAAGGCCGAGCCGATGTGGGTGGCAAAGCCGCGGTCGTTGGGGCCGATGACTCCTACGTCCTGGAGCTTGCGGCATACAGCGGTACACCGGCGGCAGAGGACACATTTAGAGTTGTCCCGGACCAGGTGGGGGGCGCTGTCGTCAATGCGGGGCATCAGATCATCGCTCTGATAGCGTACCGTATCGATGCCCATGTCGCTGGCCAACTGGCGCAGCTCACAGTGGGCATTGCGAGAGCAGGTGAGACACTCCATCCGGTGGTTGGAGAGAATCAGTTCCAGAGTCAGCCGGCGGGATTTTACCACCCGGTCGGTATTGGTAAAGACCTCCATGCCCTCCCCCACAGGGTATACACAGGAGGCAACCAGACTCTTGGCCCCCTTAACCTCCACGACACAGATGCGGCAGGCGCCGATTTCATTTACATCCTTCAGGAAGCACAGGGAGGGAATGTTGAACCCGGCAGAGCGTGCGGCCTCCAGTACAGTGGTGCCGGCGGGCACGGTGACGGGGATATTATTGATTTTAAGCGTAACCATCTTCTGTTCCATTTCCGCGGCCCTCCCTTACTGCTTGCTGATGGCGTCAAAGCGGCAGTGATCCATACAGGCGCCGCACTTGATGCACTTGGATTGGTTGATGATATGAGGAGCCCGGACCGCGCCCGAGATGGCGCCGGTGGGACATCCCTGGGCGCATCGGGTGCAGCCCTTGCACTTGGTGGGATCCACCACATACTGGATCAGGCTGCGGCATACCTTGGCCGGACACCGCTTTTCAATCACGTGGGCCTCGTATTCCTCACGGAAATGGCGCAGGGTAGAGAGGACAGGGTTGGGGGCGGTTTGCCCCAGGCCGCACAGGGCGCTCTGCTTGATATGCAGGCACAGTTCCTCTATGGTGTCCAGATCCTCCGGCTCGCCGTTGCCCTCGGTGATTTTGGTGAGCAGCTCCAGCAGCCGCTTGGTGCCAATCCGGCAGGGGGCGCACTTGCCGCAGGATTCGTCCACCACAAATTCAAGGAAAAACTTGGCAATATCTACCATGCAGTTGTCCTCGTCCATGACAATAAGGCCGCCGGAGCCCATCATGGAGCCAATTTCCCCCAGAGACTCATAGTCGATGGGAGTGTCGATGAGAGAGGCGGGGATGCAGCCGCCGGAGGGACCGCCTGTCTGAGCGGCCTTGAAGGCCTTCCCGTTGGGTACGCCGCCGCCAATATCCTCAACCACGGTGCGTAGGGTGGTGCCCATAGGGATTTCTACCAGACCTGTGTTGGTAATCTTGCCGCCCAGTGCGAAGACCTTGGTGCCTTTGGATTTTTCAGTGCCAATGGCGGCAAACTTTTCGGGGCCGTTGTTAAGGATCCAGGTAATGTTGGCATAGGTCTCTACATTGTTGAGCAAGGTGGGGCGGTCGAAGAGGCCCTTGACGGCGGGGAAGGGCGGGCGGGTCTTGGGCTCGCCGCGGCCGCCCTCAATGGAGCGCATCAGGGCGGTCTCCTCGCCGCAGACAAACGCCCCTGCGCCCAGTCGAAGCTCCAGATCAAAGTCAAAGCCAGAGTCAAAGATATTTTTTCCCAGCAGGCCGTACTCCTTGGCCTGCCCGATGGCAATCTCCAAACGCTTGACCGCAATAGGATATTCTGCCCGAACATAGATGTAACCCTGATGGGCGCCCACTGCATAACCTGCAATCGTCATAGCCTCAATAATACTGTGGGGATCTCCCTCCAGGACAGAGCGATCCATAAACGCACCCGGATCCCCCTCGTCGGCGTTGCAGCATACATATTTGATACCGTCCGGGGATACCGCATCGGCGGTAAACTGCCATTTCATTCCGGTAGAGAAACCTGCGCCGCCGCGGCCCCGCAGGCCGGAGGCCTTGATGTCGTCAATCACCTTCTGGGGCGGGATCTGTTCCGTCAATATCTTGCCCAGGGCGGTATAGCCGTCTTTGCCGATGTACTCGTCGATGTTTTCTGGATTGATAACGCCGCAGTTGCGCAGGGCGATGCGCATCTGGTGGCGGTAGAACCGGGTTTCGTTCAGGGAGGTGATTGCCTGCTGGTCTCCGGCATCCCGGTGGAGCAGGCGCTTGACAATGCGGCCCTTTACGATATGCTCGGAGACAATCTCCTCCACATCGTCTACAGTAACACGGGTATAGCAGGCTCCCTCGGGGTAGATGGTGACAATGGGACCCATAGCACACAGGCCGAAGCAGCCGGTCTTGATGACCTTTGCCTCCTTGTCCATCCCCTGTGCCGCCAGCTGTTTCTCAAATTCCGCGATAACCTTGGGACTCTCCGATGAAGTGCACCCGGTGCCCGTACAAACTAGAATATGGGAACGTACAAAATTCATCTCTCCCTGCCCCCCTTATTCTGCGTCGGTAGCGCCGATGGTATATTCGTTTACCACGCGGCCATTTACCAGATGCTCGCTGACAATGGCGGGAACCTTCTCCGGAGACATCTTCACATAGGTCACCTTCTCGTGGCCGGGTACCAGCACCTCCACAATGGGCTCCAGCCGGCACACACCGATGCACCCTGTCTGGGTCACCGACACGTTGCTCAGACCGCGTTTGTCTACTTCCTCCAAAAAGGCGCTGAGCACTGGGCGCGCCCCCGCTGCAATCCCGCAGGTCGCCATTCCCACAAGAACACGGATCCGATCCTCTCCCGTGTCCCGCAGGTCGATCTGCTTCTGCATCCGATCCCGGATGGCCTTTAGATCCGCTAAACTTTTCATTGTTGTAAACTCCCCCTCAGTTGTTACGTGATCTCCTGTTCCTGCTCCCGAATGTAGTCCCGGATCCACAGTGCGATTTCAGGCTCAGCCAGGGACACCTCCGGTCCCAACTGGGCACGAATCTCGCGGGTATCCAGGGTAAAGGTGCCTTTAGGCGTGTGACGGACATAGACCAGATCCAGGGCCGGAGCCCCCTGGATCAACAGAGAGACGGTTCCGCCCATATCCCCCGTTGGGGGACAGTCAATATGGCTGGTATGAAAGACGGCAGTCACCGTAGTGCCTACCCCCTCGGCACTCTGAATGGACAGGGAACCGCCGGTCTGTTCGGCGGACAGCCGAAGCAGCGGCAGCCCCAGCCCCATCTTTCGGGTCGTCCTGGTGGTGGCGAAGGGATCAGTCACCCGGGCGAGCAATTCCGGTGACATGCCCTTCCCGTCGTCAATGACGGTCAGAGTAAGCGTATCGCCGTCTCCTGCTTCCAGCCGGAGCTCCAGGTGAGACGCGCCGGCGGTAATGGAGTTTTGGCCGATATCCAGAGCATGGAGGGAGATCTCTTTCATTTATACATGTCCAGAATGGGCCCCACCTGGTCGGGGGTGAGCCGGCCATATACGTCGTTGTTGATCATCATAACAGGCGCCAGACCACAGGCACCAACGCAGCGGCAGGAATCCAGAGAAAATTTGCCGTCAGGCGTAATAGAGCCGGGGGCAATCCCCAGTTTCTGTTCCACAGCGTTGAGAATAGCGGCCGCTCCCTTGACATAACAGGCGGTACCCAGGCAGACTGAGATTTGATACTTTCCTTTCGGATTCAGAGAGAACTGCGCATAGAAGGAGGCCACCCCATAAACCTCCGACAGGGGTACGTCCAATCCCTCCGCCACCATAATTTGAACTTCTTCAGGCAGATATCCGAAGATCTCCTGGGCGGCCTGGAGTACGGGCATGGTAGCTCCCGGTTGATCGCGGTGCTCTTCGATCACCTGCCGCAGCTTCTCCTCCTGAGCCTTTGTGCCCCGGTAGGGAACCACGGTTTTGCAGTTTGGCATGATATATCCTCCTTTTTACGCATTTATGCATAGGAATCTGAAGGCAACAGAAAAGGCGGCTGACAACAAGGCTATTATAAGGTCAGAGGGTACAATTGTACAGATATTTTTTCGTTATAAACTGGTTTAGTTTTTGGGGAAAAAGTGAACAGGACAGTAAGGGAGCGACAATCACCCCCCGGCAGCCAGCCAATCCAGAACGGACCGGGGAGTTCTCTCGTGTACCTCCAGAAAGTGCGCCGGATCGGGGATCTGATCCAGATCGTGGGCATCTGAATTGGTAATGATGCGTACGCCTGAGAGATCGGGATGGCTGGATACAAAGTCCGGCGGACAGTAGCGGGAGATCTCAGCCAGGGGAAAGCCCAGGGAGGGATCCCACGTGCCCAGCACACTCAGCAGAGAGAAGGAGGGCCTATCAATATGGGCTGGGAAAGCAACGCCGCCCAGATCGGCAACTAGGTTATGTACTTCATCCACACCAATATCTGCGGCGCTGGACAGCAGGGCGGTCTCTTCGCCCAGCACGCCATCCCATTCATCCATGAGAATTTGAGGCCCAAAGAGTGCCGGATCATTTCGGAAAGGAGGCAGAGCGGCCCGGACTTGTTCCGAGAAGACCATAGCCTCATCCGGTGTTTCAAAGAGACAGACGACGTGAATTTCTTCCCTGGTGCACAGTTCCATTCCGGACAGAGGCACCAGACCACGCGCCTTGGCGGCCTTGACAAAGGAGGAGCAGTTCCCTGCGGTATTATGATCGGTAAGAGCAACGACATCCAGCCCCGCTAAGGCGCACATGGAGGCCATATCGCCGGGGGTCATGGCCTCAGCCCCACAGGGCGACAGGCAGGAGTGGAGGTGGAGATCGTAGGAGAGCTTCATTTCAATGCAGCCCCCAGGCGGAGAGCCGTCTCATAGGTCGGATCTTTGGTGCCCAGAAGATTGACTCCCTGCTCCTTGGCCCGGCGCAGGAGCTCCTCATCGGGGACAACGCCTTCCGTAAGGATGACGCAAGACAAGTCAGCCATCAGAGCCACAGCGGCTACGTTTTGGTTGGACATGATGGTAAGCCAGGCGCAGTCCTCACCGGCCCGCCCCATAACCCAAGAGAGAAGATCTCCGGCATAGCCGCCGGCCACAGGCCGATCGGGGGCGGGAAGAGAAAAGGGAGTGAGGGACAGCACTTCCATGAGTTCTTTGGTGGTCATCGGGGGATGCACCTCCTTAAAAAATGCGGGGGCGGACCTAAACGGTCCGCCCTCGCCAATGCTATGAGGATTCTTTGGGCCGGGCCGGCTGATGATGGCGGAAAGGGGCGGGGAGGTAGTCGTCGGCATCATCGGCCACACTCTGCATTCGGGCCCGCACCTTAAAGATACAGTCCTCCTCACTGGCACGGCCCAATACCACATCCTCAGCAAACGCATGGCAGGAGGGAGCTCCGCAGGAGCCGCAGTGAAGGCCGGGCAGATGGGATTCCAGGGCCTGGATCTGAAGCTGCTTTTCCATGGCAACCCCACGGTCAGCGTCCAGCAGGAAGGCGGGGAGAAACTGGGGCCTGCGCCGGAACTTGAGAATATTCCGCTCGGCGCCCTGCGCCAAAAAGCAGTTGCGGGAGACGGGCAGCGTATTCATAAGATCCTGAAGACGCATTTTGGTCGTGTAGGGATTTTCTACAGTAAAGCAGCCGCCAACACATCCCTGTGTACAGGCGTTAAGCTCAATAAAGTCGGCCTCCGGAATGCGGCCGTCTTCAATTTCTTCCAACATTCGGATGACGTTCTCTACACCATCCACAGCCACACATTTTTGACCGGAACGGGCGGCACACTCACCGCCGCAGGCCGCCCAGCCCACGCCTGTAAGTCCGGAGGACAGGAGAGGGGCCAGCCGGCCCTCTTCACACAGATCCTGCATGGGGGACAGGAGCTTCAGATAGATGTCCCGAATGGCGAAGGCCCCATCCAGAACAGGGGAATCAAACCCCTCGGGGCTGTGGGCGGCGGTGACCTTGGAGGAGCAGGGGACGATGGCGAAAACGCCGATGCGCTCAGGGGGCAAACCGGTCTCCTGAGCGGCCTCGCGCCGAGCCAGAATGGCGGCCAGCTCCATAGGGAGAATGGTATTGGAAACATGGTCAATCAGCCGGGGGAAGCGCATACGGATCAGCCGGAGCACAGTTGGACAGGAGGAGGAGATCAGGGGCGTAACCTTTTCTGTCAGAGAGAGCGCCTCCTGACGGGCATAATCTGAGATCAGCTCTGCGGCGCGGGAGACCTCGAAGACGCGGTGGAAGCCGATGCGCAGCAGGGCGTTCAGCACCAAATTAATATCGTTCAAATGCTGAAACTGCCCATAGAGCGCGGGTTCCGGCAGGGCGATACAGCAGTCGAAGTCCTCCAAGCGTTTGATACAGTCACCGACAGACCGGATGGCCTTATGCGGGCAGACCCGGACGCATTTGCCGCAGTCGATGCACCGCTCATCCAGAATGATGGCCTTCCCGTTGCGCACCCGGATAGCTTCGGTAGGGCAGGTTTTGATGCAGGTGGTGCAGCCGCGGCACCGCTTATATTCCAGCACAACAGCATGCTTTCTCACGGGTGGGGCTCACCTCCTTTGGTGCTCCGGACAATGGAGTCAGGTGGGAATTTTCAGCTTCATCGTGACGACGGTTCCTTTGCCCACCTCGGTATCGATGGTGAGTTCGTCGGCATAGCGCTTCATATTTGGCAGTCCCATTCCTGCCCCAAAGCCCAGCTCCCGGGCTGTGGGGCCGGCGGTGGAGTAGCCTTCTTTCATGGCGAGATCCACGTCGGGGATACCGGGGCCGGTGTCGATCATTCGTATCACAATTTCATCCATTCCGACTTCGACGACGGCTTCCCCCCCGTCGGCATGGATGACCATGTTGATCTCACCCTCATACATACAGATAGAGGCGCGGCGGATGATGTCGGGAGGGAGTCCCAGCTTTTTCAGAGTAAGCTTCATCTTGCTGGAGGCCTCTCCGGCCTCAATGAGATCCCCGCCGTCTACAGGGTAAACCAGCTTAATTGTTTCCATCACAGTCTCCTCGCAATCCGTTGGAATAGAGCAGCCCGCAGGCCTCATACATCCGCTTGGGACAGGTCATAACCACAATGCCCCGTTCTGCTGCCAGCTGGACGATGGCCTCGCCAGGCACCTTGCCCCGGACAAATACGATACAGTTCATCTCCAGCATGTCCGCCGTGCGCACAACCTGGGGATTAACGAGACCGGTCAGAAGCAGCGCCTGATTCTTGACAAAGGCCAGCACATCGCTCATAAAGTCGCTGCCGCAGGCCGAGAGTACCTCCCGGTCCAACAAATCCTCGCCCCAAAGCACCCGGGCGCCGAGGATATCTCTGATTTCACTTAGCCGCATATGCGGTGGCCTCCTGTCCAGAAACTGAGCATACTAATATGTTATAAATGGTATGGATTATATTGTAGCATAAATAGACCGGACCTGCAAAGGGGTTGTTCGAAAATTGACAAAGTTTTTGCCCCCGCCAGTTTGCTTTTTGGCAATCCCTGCATTGACAGAGACAGATGTCCATGTATATAATACTCTTTATCAAGATAAAGCGAGATAGCCGCGCTTTATCCGGATCAAAATTTATTGAGAGAAAATGACAAGGAGGCCATCTGCCATGGCAAATGAGCGCGTGTACAACTTTTCCGCGGGCCCTTCCATGCTGCCCTTGGAGGCACTGGAGCGGGCCGGAGCTGAGATCACCAACTATCAGGGCTCTGGAATGTCAGTCATGGAGATGAGTCATCGCTCAAAGGTGTTTGACAAGATTTTTCAGGACACACAGGCCAAGCTCCGCAAGCTGATGAACGTACCGGAGGGATACAAGATTCTATTCCTCCAGGGCGGGGCGTCTGCCCAGTTCTCCATGGTGCCGCTGAACCTCATCGGCGGCACTGGAAAGGCCGACTACGCGGTGACCGGAAACTTCTCCAACATCGCCTATAAAGAGGCCAAAAAGTACGGCACCATCCATTTGGCCGCCACTTCCGAGGATCAGAACCACACGTACATTCCGGCCCAGGATCAGCTCAAGCTGGATCCTGAGGCATCCTATTTTTATTACTGTGCCAACAACACCATCTACGGAACTGAGTGGCAGTACATTCCGGAGACCGGCGGCGTGCCGCTGGTGTGCGATATGTCTTCTGATATCCTGTCCCGTCCGGTGGACGTGAGCAGATACGGGATTATCTTTGCCGGCGCACAGAAGAACATGGCGCCCGCCGGGCTCACAGTGGTCATCATAAAGGAGGAGCTAGCCGGTCATGAGCTGCCCTATACGCCTCTTATGATGAACTACAAGACCATGATCGACAAGGACTCCATGTACAACACGCCGCCCTGCTGGTGCATCTATATGCTGGGACTGGTACTGGATTGGCTGGAGGAAAAGGGCGGGCTTCCGGGCATGGAGGCTATCAAGCACAGCAAGGCCCAGATGCTCTATGACGTGCTGGATGACTCCAGGCTCTTTACCTGCGCCGCCCAGAAGGGCTCTCGTTCCGACATGAACATCACCTTCCGCTCGGTAAGTGAGGAGCTGGACGCAAAGTTTGTCAAGGAGTCCACCGCCGCCGGCTTTACCAATCTGAAGGGCCACCGCAGTGTGGGCGGCATGCGGGCCTCTATCTACAACGCCATGCCTGTGGAGGGCGTGGAGAAGCTCTGCGACTTTATCAAGGCTTTCGACAAAGCCAATTAATTGAGGAGGGAACAACGATGTTCCGTATCAAGACGCTGAATAAGATTTCTCCTGCCGGCCTGTCTGTGCTGGACAAGAGCCGCTACGAGGTGTCCGACGCGGTGGAGAATGAGGACGGCATCCTGGTCCGCTCCGCCGACATGCATGAGTACGCTTTTCCTGAGGCCCTGCGGGCAATTGCACGGGCGGGCGCGGGTACCAACAATATCCCGATTGAGCGCTGCTCTGAGGCGGGGATTGTGGTCTTCAATACGCCCGGTGCCAATGCCAACGCCGTAAAGGAGCTGGCCGTGTGCGCCCTCCTCCTTGCATCCCGGAAGATCACCGCCGGCTCTGCCTGGCTGCGGGAGCAGGCGGGCGCAGGGGCCGACGTGGAGAAGGTGGTAGAAAAGGGAAAGAGCCAGTTTGTGGGCCCTGAGCTGATGGGCAAAACGCTGGGCGTAATTGGCCTGGGCGCCATCGGAGTACAGGTGGCCAATATCGCCACCAAGCTGGGTATGACGGTTTACGGCTATGATCCCTATCTGTCTGTCGACGCGGCTCTGGCAATGTCCCGCCTGATCCACCGGGCCATGGACCTGGAGACCATCTATAAAAACTGCGACTATATTTCCGTCCACGTACCTCAAACTCCCGAGACCAAGGGCATGATCAATACCGATTCCATCCATATGATGAAGGGCGGTGTGCGTATCATTAACCTGGCGCGGGGCGGGCTGGTCAATGACGACGATATGCTGGAGGCGTTGGAGTCCGGAAAGGTAGGGGCCTATGTCACCGACTTCCCCAACAACAAAATCCTCCAGGGTAAGAATGTAGTGGCCATCCCCCATCTGGGCGCTTCCACGCCGGAGAGCGAGGAGAACTGCGCCGTGATGGCCGCTCAGGAACTGAGGGAGTATCTAGAGAACGGCAATATCCGCAATTCTGTCAATCTGCCCACGCTGGAACAGGCCTGGAGCGGCATTTCCCGCCTGTGCGTGATCCACCGCAATACACCCGGCGTCATCGCCAGCATCACCGGTCTGCTTTCCAAGGATAATGTCAATGTAGAGAATATGACAAACAAATCCAAGAAGGACTATGCCTATACCATTGTAGATCTGGGCAGCCGGGTCAAGGACAGCCTGGCAGACGAAGTGCGCGCCATTGAAGGGGTGCTCCGGGTCCGCCTGCTGAATCATTAAGCAACTGTATAACCATGTGAAAAGCCCCGTCTCCAACAGGAGGCGGGGCTTTTTGTGGGGAACAGAGAAAGCGGGATACCGCTGTATAAACCGAAAAAGATGGCTTGGAGACCGGACGCTATTCTCCGCCAAATACCCGGCGAAGGGCCGCCCGCTGATCGGGTTCCTCCACCCAGTGCTCTACAAAGCCGCAGTCAGGGCAGACATGGCGGATGACGGGGATTTTTCCCAGGAGTGTGACAGAGGTTGTATAAATGTTGTTGCCTGAGGCATACCGGCCGGGGCGGTCGGGGATGCGGAGCATCGGAACGCCGCATTTGGGACAGCTGTGAGCATGGGACATATATTACAGCTCCTTTTTTGCATAGATGCGCTGGGAGAGACAGTAAGAAGTCCAAAGGGCTGCGACAGCGGCAGCGGCTGCCACCGCAATGGCCAGGAGTAAGGCGTGAACGGACAGGGAGGGGCTCTGCTGAGCGCCGCCTGCGAGAAAGCCCGCCCCGGCGCAACCGGCAAAAATGACCACAAAGAGGATCATGCCCAAAATTCGGGCCTTTTCAGCACCGAACCGAAAGAGAAGGGGCAGAAAAATGGCGTCCATCAGGAGGGCTGCCACAGCGCAGGCGAGTACGGGGAGGAGCAGTTCGGAGATTGGCTGCTCTACCAGGCCCGACAGGCTGAGCAGCAGCTGGAGCGCGGCCACGATAGCGGAGGAGATGAGAATGAGCAGGAGTGCGAAGAGATAGCGGCCGGCCACAACACCCTTTCGGCCAACCGGCGTAGCGGCGGCAAATTTGTCCCAGCGGGCCTGCTCGTCGTAGGAGAACGAGGACATTGGAAAGACCATACCCATAATCACTACGATGGCCGGCAGGATATAGGATCCAAATACTCCGGCCGCGGAGAGGACTGTGTACAGCAGAAACAGGATTGCAAGGTAACTGATTTGTCTGCGCAGCAAAAAGAAATCCTTGTAGACAAAGCCCATCATTTGGAATCCCCCCTGACGGTAAAGACCATGATTTCCTCCAGCGTCACCGGATCTACGGTGAGTCTGGGGTAACGGACAGAGAAGGCATGCCGGTCTCGGACCAGCGCTTCGCAGGAGAACCGGCTGACCCGGGTGCCGTGCAGAAGCTTTGGATCCACATATTCCAGATCCGCCCTGGTGCAGACCAGCCGCCCATAGGAGCCCAACAGATCGTCCTTGGACCCCTGAAGGGTAATCTTTCCCTGGTGGAGGTAGACGATGTAGTCGGCGCATTTCTCTAAGTCGCTGGTGATATGGCTGGAGAGCAGAATGGCGTGCTCTTCGTCCTGAATGAAATTCAGAAATTCATCCAGCAGCTCGTCCCGCACCACCGGATCCAACCCCCCAGTGGCCTCGTCGAGCAGTAGAAGCTTGGGATGGTGGGAGAGCGCAGCGGCGATAGACAGTTTCATTTTCATACCGCGGGAGAAGGCCTTCACAGTCTTGTCATCCGACAGGGAATACTTGCGGCAGTAGTCCCGAAAAAGTGCGCTGTCCCACTGGCTGTAAACCCTGGAGAGGATCTTATCCACATCCTTTACCTTCAGCGCGTCATGAAAGGAGCTCTCATCCAGCACCACGCCGATCTCCTCCTTGACAGAGCGCTCCTCCTCCAGGGCATCGCGTTCCAGAAGGCGAATCTCCCCGCTGTCCCGGTGGGTCAGACCCAGCATGCACTTGATGACAGTGGTCTTTCCCGCTCCGTTCTCTCCGATGAGCCCGAGAATGGAGCCGCCGGGCAGGGTAAAAGAAATATCGTCCAGTCGAAAGGAACCGTAGTCCTTAGTCAGGTGACTGACCTCAATGGCGTTTTTCATAATGTCTCGTCTCCATATAGAATGTTGAGGGATTCTGTCATCTCAGAGAGCGTAATACCGCCCAATCTGGCGGCTTCTACTGCCCGGCCCAGGTGTTCCTCCATCCGGCGCAGGGACTCTTCCCGGACCAGTTCCAGATTGCGCGGCGCGACAAAACAGCCTTTGCCAGGTACCGTGGTGATAAACCCCTCCCGCTCAAGCTCTTCATAGGCCCGCTTGGTGGTGATAACGGAGATACGCAGTTCCCTGGCCAGCAGCCGCATGGAGGGCAGGGATTCTCCCTCCTGCAGTTCGCCCCGGAGAATCAGACCCTTCATCTGCCGGGTAATCTGGTCATAGATAGGCGTATCACCTGAATTGCTGATGATGATGTCCATGTGAGCACCGCCCTGTTGTTTTGCTGTATATATTCAGCATACACAGTATATACAAAAAAGCCCCCCCTGTCAAGGGGGGCTGGAAGATATTTTGAGGCGGCAGGTGACGTTACCGAACCCGCTTCCCGTCGATAAAGACGGCGGAGATGCGGTTTTTCCAGTCCAGGGGGTGGCCAGTGGAGACAATGATGTCGGCATCCTTACCGGGGGTCAGGGAGCCCACCCGGCGATCCACGCCGCAAATCTGGGCGGCGTTGAGCGTGATGGCCAGCAGAGCATCCTCCTCGTCCATCCCGGCCCGCACTGCCATCGCGGCACAGAGAGGGAGGTACTGGACAGGGATTTCCGGGTGATCGGTGCAGATGGCAATTTTGACGCCGGCCTTTTGGAGCAGCATGGGATTTTCCAGCGTCATGTTGGCCAGTTCGGGCTTGGAGCGGTCTCCAAGGCAGGGACCGGTAATGACGGGCACGCGCTCCTGGGCCAGATAGTCAGCGATGAGGTGTCCCTCGGTGCCGTGGACGACCACCAGCTTCAGTCCAAACTCCCGGGCAATCCGTACAGCGGTGACGATATCATCGGCGCGGTGGGCATGAAAATGGGCGGACAGTGTTCCTCCCACCACAGCCTGGAGGGCGTCTAGCTTGGCATCCAGGTCCGGCATATCTGCATCGGCATCTTCCGCCGCTTTGGATTGCTTATCCCGGTATTCCAACGCCTTGGAGAGATTTTCACGAATGATGGCGGCAGTGGCCATGCGAGTGATGGGAGTCTCCTTGCGCTCATTATAGACAGACTTGGGATTTTCGCCCAGAGCAAATTTCATCGCGGCCGGAGCTTTAAGCAGCATCTTGTCTACGACAGATCCCGCGGTCTTCATTGCCAAGAACTGTCCGGCGATTGGATTGGCGCTGCCAGGGCCGGTAAAGACAGTGGTCACGCCCCCGGCACGGGCCTCCTCAAAGCAGCGATCCAGAGGATTTACACCGTCCAGCGCCCGCAGCTGAGGTGTACAGGGATCGGTTGACTCATTGCCGTCGTCGGCCTCAAATCCCAGAGCGTTTCCAAAGAGACCCAGATGGCAGTGGGCATCCACATAGCCGGGGAGAATATGTCCTCCGGCGGCATCCAGGAAGGGCTCGTCGGAGAGCGGCAGGGATTCCATAGGACCGATTGAGGTAATTCGCTCTCCCTCCAGCCGGACAAATCCCCGGGCAATGACCGGACCGTCCATCGGATGTACCACGCCATTTTGAATGATCATAGGCAATCGCGCCTTTCGACAAAAGTTTTGGTTGACAAATTTTGGATAATATAGTATTCTATGCTTGCAGCTGAACCAATATGCGGGTTACGTTCCATTCTGCGTTCATTCCATTCTCCCGCACATCCCCCTTTTGGACGCCTCCGGATCCGGAGGCGTCTTTTTTTCGGTGCAGCGGAAGCTGGACGGTAGAGAGCTGTCAGCTGTCAAGGGTATACTGTTCCACCAGTGTGACCTCTATGACCTGATATCTGTCCATACGGAAGATTCGGAGGGAAATGGTGTCTCCGACCTCAAGGCCGGCTTTGACGTCCTCTAGGTCGGCCATAGACGCAATCGTGGTGCCGTTTGCCTCCACAATAATGTCGCCGCTTCTGAGCCCGGAGTGCCAAGCATCACTGGAGCGCTCTACTTCTATTACCTGAAGGCCGGGGGTGCCGTCTTCAACGGTGGTGGGGATTGTATTTACAGTGATGCCGATGGTGGGGCGGCCAGGAATATAGCCGGTCTCGATGAGCTGATCCACGACCGACTTGACGGTCGTGGTTGGAATGGCAAAGCCGAGCCCCTCGATGGTGTCGGCATAGGAGCTCATTTTCAGCGTGGTGATGCCCACCACTTGGCCGTACTCGTTGATAAGAGCGCCGCCGGAGTTGCCGGAATTAAGGGCGGCGGTCGTCTGTATCAGAACCATATTGCGCCCATCCACATTCACATCCCGGTTGATGGCCGAGATGATACCGTCTGTCATGGTACCCCGCAGTTCCTCGCCCAGGGGATTACCAATGGCCAGCGCGGTATCTCCCACTTCCAGCAGATCGGGGTCCCCAAACTGGGCCGGAGTCAGATCCTGAGCCTCGATCTTCAGGACGGCCAAGTCATTCTCACTATCCATGCCTACCAGCAGGGCCTGATAAGAGCTGTCGTCCTGAAGGAGGATGTCCACCCGGAAACAGCCCTCGATGACATGGGCGTTGGTAATAATATAGCCATCATCGGAAAGAATGACGCCGGTACCCAGGGATACGGCGGCCGAACCGGTACCGCGGATGCTGACAATGGAGGGAATGTTGCGGCGGTAGATCTCCTGGAAGGACAGGGGATCACCATGAGCGGGAGTGATGGTCAGGGTAGTGCCATCTCCCGTCTCGGCCCGCTCCACCGTAGTGGGGCTCTGCTCCTGTTCCGGCTCTGCGTCCGAACCGGGAAAGATCTCGTCGCCAAACTGGGGCAGATCGGTAAGACCGGGCATGCCCGGAAGGTCGGGTAATTCAGCGGCAACAAACTGCCCGGTGATTAAGATCAGGGCAGTAAAAATGCCGATCAAGATCAGAGCACATACGAAAAAGAGGCCGGCCCGGGGGCGCCTGCGCCTGCGGACAGGGGGCAGGGACGGCTCGTATGGCTTCTGTGTCGTCCAATGATCGTAATAATAGCTGCGTTGGATGAAGCTCACCTCTTTCAGGGAGGATTATAAAACTGTCCGGCGGCCCTTTTGCTGCGCAGAACGGCTATGCCAGGGTCAGGGTAAACGTAAACTCCGTTACGCCGTTTTCGCTGGTGACGGAAATATTCTCCTTGTGGTTGTCCAGGATAGTCTTTACGATATAGAGACCCAGTCCCACGCCCTCCCGGTCCACACTGCGGGAGCGGTCAGTTTTATGAAAACGGTCGAAGAGAAGCGGGAGCTCCTGGGGAGCGATGGTCTCGCCGTGGTTGCGGATGGACACTTGGGCTTTTCCACTCTTGGCGGCGATACCAATGCCGAGGGCCGTACCTTCCGTAGAGAATTTGATGGCGTTGTCCAGCAGGTTGTAACACACCTGGGTGATGGCGTCCGGATCTCCCCAGACCATGACAGGACCATCAGGAAGCTGGGTATCCACATCCAAGTGGCGGGCGTTGATTTTACCCTCCAGGCTTACCAATACCCGGAGCAGAACCTCGGACACATCGAACTGCTCCTGAGCGGTGACATTCTCTGTAGACTGGAGGCGGGAGAGATCCAGCATCCGCCGCACCAGCCGGGAGAGGCGTCTGGTCTCTGCCGAGATGGTTTTCAGAGCGCCGGCCTCCTTGTCCGGGGGAATGGTGCCGTCCAGAATGCCGTCGGCAAAGCCGGCGATGGTAGTCATCGGGGTCTTGAGCTCGTGGGAAATGTTCGCAACGAATTCACTTCGACGGGCTTCACTTTTGGCCAGCGAGTCGGCCATAGCGTTAAAGGCCTCGGCCAGTTCTCCAACCTCATCCCGGCGGTTCTCATAGCCGCGGACCCGCACGTCCAACTCCCCGTGACCGAATTTGCGGGCTGCCTCCGCAATCTCATTGAGGGGCTTGGTCTGGCGCAGAGAGGTCACCGAGCTGGCAATAAAAGCGATACACAGCACCACCACAGCGGTAAAGAAAAAGATAGAGGTGAAAGCCCGCCACAGGCCGGTAATGCTGGAAGTTTCGGCTGCCACAAATACCAGACCAAGCTGAACAGGCTCTCTGGTAAAGGCGTTGGTGAGGAGAATCGGAGTACCCGCTACAAAGCGCTTTTCAGAAAACAGGCCTCCCAGGGTGGTCATTCCCGCGTAATCCCCGGAGGAATTGACAGCGTTTATCACATCCTGAGGGAGATAGCCGGCCAGAGCGTTGACCTCCTGGCGTTCACCGTCGGCGGAGAATACCACCTGCCCATCGTTCTGGGTGACCACGACATAGGCGTCAGAGATCATGGCGATGGAGGCCACATAGGACTGATAGCTTTTATCTCCCAAAGCTGTGCCGCTGGCCTGCATGAGCCCCGTGAAGTTGGCAATATAGTCGGCATTGCGCTCCATGGACTCCCGCTTCTCTGTGACGGTATAGCGGTAGCTCAAGCCTATGAAGGTGGCGCCTAGAAGGGCGAAGGAGAGCACAATCAAAGCCGCCATCATGGTAAATTGGCGCCGGTATAGGCTGTTCACTGGGCCACCACTTCAAACTTGTAGCCCACGCCCCACACCGTCTTGAGGGACCACTGATCGGAAACCCCTTCTAGCTTCTCACGCAGACGCTTGATATGGACATCCACCGTCCGGGAGTCTCCGAAGTAATCAAAGCCCCACACCTCGTCCAGAAGCTGGTTGCGGGTGAAAACCCGGTTTGGGGAGGCCGCCAAGTGGTAGAGAAGCTCCAGCTCCTTTGGGGGAGTATCGATGCGCTTGCCGTCCACGATCAGCTCATAGGAGTCCAGATTAATCACCAGCTTGTCAAAGGAGAGCTTTTTTTCGCCGCCGTTTCCCTCCTCATCCCCGCCAAAGCGGCGGAGAACAGCGTGAATGCGGGCCAGGACCTCTTTCATTTCAAAGGGCTTGACGATGTAGTCGTCGGCGCCCCCCTCCAGTCCCTGCACCTTGTCGCTCAACTCCCCTTTGGCCGTGAGCATAATAACAGGTGTTTTATCGGTCTCCCGGATTTTTTTGAGCACCGACCAGCCGTCCATGACCGGCAGCATGATATCCAGCAGTACCAAATCGGGATGAAAGGAGCGGAAGCGTTCTACGCCTTTGCCTCCGTCAGAGGCTACCTGGGGGTCAAAGCCCTCTTTTTCCAGATACAGATTCAATAGCTCGGCAATGTTGCTGTCGTCCTCCACTATCAGCACTTTTTTGGCCATGGGAGCATCGTCCTTTCCTCAGAAAGTGAGTATTTTGGTCTCATTATATCCGCATGGGGTCGGGTTGAGGTGAATTTTCTGTAAATTTAAGCTAGGCCTTGTATGAAAAAAGTCAAAACGCCCAAACGGCGGATCTATTTCCGCCATACAGCGTAAAAAATTCTTGAAATACACAACATATTCCTGCGAATTTTTGCCTTGTCTGGCGGAAGAATCTCTCGCCGTTGGTCATCCCGCCAATGTTCAAACAAGGCCTAAACATAGGAGCGATCGACCTGTATGACGGTATAGTAGCTCTTATCCAATTCCTTCACGGCTCGGGCAATCGCACCCCGCACCTCGTCGTCGGTGAGGGAACAGCAGTGGGGGACCACCACGTCAAAAATCAGGTTGGTATGGTGGGGGCCTGCGGTGATACGAAAGTCATGAATGGTCATCTTGGGATCAATCCCACGTACCAGCTCGGCTACCTGGTGATGAAGACGGTTGACCCGTTCGTCGTCGGTGACGATGGGATCCATATGGATGGAGGTTTCTATACCGAATTTCGCCTTCAGCTCCCGCTCAATAGCGTCGATTACGTCATGGGTTTCCATAATATCTGCGTTTACCGGAACTTCGGCGTGCAGGGACATCATAGAGCGGCCGGGGCCGTAGTCATGAATGATGAGATCATGAATGCCGATCACCTGGGGATGGACCAGGATGGTTTGGCGGATTTCCTGAACCAGATCCGGATCGGGGCTCTGCCCCAACAGCGGATTGAGCGTATCCTTGGCGGCACCCCAGCCGGCCCGCAGGATAAAGACAGCCACGATAACCCCGACCCAACCGTCGATATGCAGACCGGTGAAACGGCCGATGAGAGCACCCAGCAGTACGGCAGAGGTGGCTATCACATCAGAGAGAGAGTCGGTAGCGGTGGCTGCCATGGCCGCGGAATCAATGCGCCGTGATAGCTTCCGATTAAATAGGGACATCCAGAATTTTACACATATGGAGACGGCCAGTATGACCATCGACGCTCCGGAGAAGGATACTTCCTCCGGATGGATGATCTTTTCAATGGAGGTCTTTCCCAGCTCCAGTCCCACCAGCAGGATAATCAGCGAGACCAGCAGGCCCGCCAGGTATTCCATTCTGCCGTGACCGAAGGGATGGTCGTCGTCGGCTTTCTGTCCGGCCAGGCGGAAGCCTACCAGGGTTACCACGGAGGAACCCGCGTCGGTCAGGTTGTTGAGCGCGTCAGCCGTAATGGAGATGGAGGAGGTAGCCACCCCGGCCAGCAGCTTGCCCGCCGACAGCAGCAGATTCAGCACGATTCCCACCACTCCGGAGAGCAGGCCATATTTCTCACGTACTGCCGGATTCTTCACGTCATCCGCATTTTTGAGGAAGAGCTTTACCAGCAGGTCGGTCATAAAGAATTCCTCCAGAGGAAAGATTCGACCGCTTACCGCCGATAGGCGGGCAGCGTTCTGCAGCACAGGAAAACTGACCGCACCCCGAATGGGATGCGGAGAGAGCCATATCGGTCCCATGGAAAAAGAAACCGCTTTTGGATATTATCCCACGGCTGGCCCGAAGCGTCAAGGCCCGACGGTAGGGCGAAAAGAAAAAAGTCCGGGCGGCACCGCCGCCCGGACCCCCTCCTTTTGAATGGCTCACTCCAGGTCCTGGGGAAGATAGACGCCATAGGGCAAGACCCCGGAGAGTTCCACCAGTACGGGAGAAAACCCCCCAGTGGCATCGTATTTGACAGAGGGAGAATAAAGTGAGAGCCTCTGGTCAGGGACCAGAATGGGGAGGGCGACAGTGGCCCGGCCGCCGCGGCCCTCCCGCTGATCGAACACCAGTGCCCCGCCGTGGAGTGATGCAACCCGCCGGGCGACCTCCAGGCCGAGTCCGGCGCCGTCGGGGCGGCGGGTCAGATCTTCCGGGTCGGGCACAGACGAATCAAAGCCGGAACCGCTGTCCCATATGGTCAGGGTGCAGCGCTCCCGGTAGGCGGTAAAGCGCAGCCCCGCTTCCCCGCCTGCTCCCGCCGCCCGCAGGGCATTGGAGATCAGATTCAGCAGCATTCGCCGCAGCAGTACTGCGTCACCGCTTGTCAGCAGGGAGGAGCAGGATTCCTCATATCGGAAGACCACACCGGCCCGTTCGGCCAGAGGGATCACTTCGGAGGACAAATCCCGGCATAATCCAGCCAAATCGAGAGGGGCAGACCGGAGATCCTCGGCCCCACGCGGGAGAGCGGCAAATTCAATGTTGCCGGTCAGCCGGAGCAGCCGGTATAGACTCTGATTCATAATGGCAAGATATTGATCATAGCGCTCATCGCGCTGTTCGCGTATCACAGGGGTCAGCAGGTGCACAGCAGCCAACAGGTTGCTCACCTGCTCCCGCAGCTGTTCCACCATCAGCGGCCCAAAGGTATCAAATGAAGTTTCCATCCCAAACAGCCTCCCTGCGCGTGCTGACACTAGCATGTGCAGAACCGCGTTAAATGCCTCTCAAATGGGAGTATACCAAAATGTGGCGGACTGGACAACCAAAATTGTCGAAACAGGTCGAAATTTGCGGTTACTCTTAGGGAGTGCCCATAATTTCTCTGGGAAATTTCCATAGGTTTTTGCAAAATTACTATTTCCAATGGGAAGACTTTAAGATATAATGGAGGCGCGCAGACAACATTGTTAAATTGATAACGAAGGAGCGAATGTACAATGAGCATTAAAGTTGGCATTAACGGCTTCGGCAGAATCGGCCGCCTGGTATTCCGCGCCGGGATCGACCGCAGCGACATCGAGTTTGTGGGGATTAACGATCCTTTTATGACTCCTGACTATATGGCATACATGCTCCGTTACGATACCATGCATGGGCAGTTCAAGGGGACCATTGAGTATACCGACGATTCCATCATCGTCAATGGCAAGGAGGTTAAATTCTTTGCCTGCATGGATCCCAAGGATATCCCCTGGGGTAAGGTGGGGGCCGAGTATGTGGTTGAGTCCACCGGGGTGTTCCTGACAAAGGAGAAGGCCCAGGCCCACATCGATGCCGGCGCCAAGAAGGTTGTCATGTCCGCGCCTTCCAAAGACGATACTCCCATGTTTGTTATGGGCGTCAACCATACAACCTATGATTCCAGCATGGATTTTGTGTCTAACGCCTCCTGCACCACCAACTGCCTGGCCCCCATCGCCAAGGTGCTGCACGACAAGTGGGGCATCACCGACGGACTGATGACCACCGTCCACTCCACCACCGCCACCCAGAAGACGGTGGACGGCCCCTCCAAGAAGGACTGGCGCGGCGGCCGCGCGGCCAGCGGCAACATCATCCCCAGCAGCACCGGCGCCGCCAAGGCCGTGGGCAAGGTCATCCCCTCCCTCAACGGCAAGCTGACCGGTATGTCCATGCGGGTACCCACCCTGGACGTGTCCGTGGTGGACCTGACCGTCAACCTGGCAAAGCCCGCCAAGTATGATGAGATCTGCGCCGCCATGAAGGAGGCCGCCGAGGGCGAGCTCAAGGGCATCCTGGGCTACACCGAGGACGCCGTGGTCTCCTCCGACTTCCTGGGTGACACCCGGACCTCCATCTTCGACGCCAAGGCCGGTATCGCCCTGACCGATACGTTTGTGAAGGTCGTATCCTGGTATGACAATGAGATTGGCTACTCCAACAAAGTGCTGGATCTCATCGCCCATATGTACAGCGTGGACCACAAATAAGAAAAGACTGTAAGAAAGAAAAACGGAAGCCGCTAGGCTTCCGTTTTTCTGTTCGATCAGGTATAATATGTAGAGGAAATATAAATAGGCAGCAAAATGAGGAGCGCTGAAGCGCGAGATAATTACGAAATGCATACCCAAGCCCCGCAGATCGGGCTGCCAGAGAAAAAGAGAGGACGTGCCGCGATGAGAGAGATTGCCTATCAGGACATCGTAACTGCAGTGGCGGATTTATGTATCAAAGCTAACACGCTTTTGCCTGAGGATATCCGGCAGGCCATACAGCAGGCGGGAAGAAGCGAGGAATCTCCTGTTGGAAAAGCTATTTTGGGGGATCTGGAGGAGAATTTTATCTTTGCGGCTGAGAAGGGGCTGCCCATCTGCCAGGATACCGGCATGGCGGTGGTCTTCGCCGAACTGGGGCAGGAGGCCCATATTACCGGCGGACTTCTTGCAGACGCAGTGAACGAGGGGGTCGCCAGGGGCTATGTGGAGGGGAACCTCCGCCTCTCCGTGGTGGAAGATCCTCTGCGCCGGGTAAACACCAACAACAATACGCCGGCAATTCTTCATCTGACTATGACGGATGGGGATGCGCTCCGCCTGACCGTGGCCCCGAAGGGCTTTGGAAGTGAAAATATGACAAGGCTCAGGATGTTTAACCCTTCGGCAGCCCGGGAGGATATCATGGATTTTATTGTGGAGTGCGTCTCCGCAGCGGGATCCAATCCGTGCCCCCCGGTACTGGTAGGGGTAGGGCTGGGCGGCACATCGGAGATGGCCGCCCTGCTGGCCAAGCGTGCGCTGCTCCGTCCGGTAGACGAAAAAAATGCCGATCCCTTTTATGCGGCGATGGAGGCAGAGGTCCTGGAGCGGATCAATGCTTTGGGCATTGGACCGCAGGGACTTGGAGGGCGTGCGACTGCGTTGTCGGTCAGTATCATACCCTACGCCACACATATCGCAGGCCTGCCCTGTGCAGTGAACCTTGGATGCCATGTTACTCGTCACGCGGAGGCGATCCTATAAAATTTTCCTAAAAAGCTGTGACTTTTTATAGCTTGTGTGGTATAATTTACTCAAGAAGAGCCGCAGGGCCCTTCCCAACGACGACAGCCCCCGATAGGGGGCGGAAGGAGCTGAAAGCTATGAAGTTCGTGTTCACAGACAAAAAGGTCAACCTGCCCGGCAAGGTCCACGCCTACGCGGAAAAAAAGGTGGGCAAATTAGACCGTTATTTTAAGGCGGACGCGGAGGCCGCCATCGTCTTCAGTGTGGAAAAAGACCGCAACAATGTGGAGCTCACCGTCCGCTCGGGCGGTACCATTATCCGCGTGGCGGAGAGCACCTCCGATATGTTCGCCACTATCGATGCGGCGGTGGCCTCGGTGGAGCGCCAGCTCCGCAAAAATAAGGCCCGGCTGGAAAAGCGCCTGCGCGAGAATGCCTTTGAGCGTTCGGTAGACGTAGAGGAGATCTCCACCTTTGCCCCTGAGGCGGAGGAGGATGAATTCAAGATTGTCCGTACTAAGCGCTTCCCGATTAAGCTGATGTCAGTGGAAGAAGCGGTGCTTCAGATGAATTTGGTGGATCACACTTTCTTCGCTTTTAAGAACGCGGAGGCCGACGGGGCTTTCGCCGTGGTTTATAAACGGAACGACGGAGGCTATGGCCTGATTGAGGACGACATTTAAGGTGGAAAACGGAAAAGAAGGGGCGGTTAGAAGGCATCCGCAATAGGGACAACAAGGAAACAACCGTATAGAGGAATGCGAAACGGGAGCGAAGGCAACGCCTTCGCTCCCGTTTTTGGAATTTGTGATTGAACCGGCTCGGTTGTCCGGTCCTCCACAGTTACCTAAACAGGGGGGGTAGTAACTGCAGGGACTGAATAGCAGTAGGGGGCAGGATTGATCTCCTTTGGTGCTGCCGCCTGGAATTTTGGAGGGCGCTAAGTGACCGCCATTCCGGTCGGTTAACCAGCCGGAATGGCGATCGGCCTCTATTTTACAAATATTTCACAAAAACGCATGAGAATAACGGCGGCCTCAGCTCTGCTCGCAGTTCCAGTGGGGAGAAGGGTAGTGGCGCTGGTACCGGTGATTAACCCCTGAGCATTGGCCCACTTCATGGCCGGTATGGCATATCCGCTGATCTCACCGGCATCGGTATAGCCGCCCAGGTCGGACTCAGAGGCGGTGGGATACGCTTTGAATACGGCGTAGCGATACAAGATGGCAGCTATTTGTTCCCGCGTGATGGGATCCTCCGGACCGAAAGTCCCGTTGTCATAACCATTGACAATTTCATTTTCTTTCGCCCAGAGCACGGCGTCGGTATACCAGGTATCCGACCCAACGTCAGAAAAACCACTGCTTTCCGTCACCGGATCCGACCCGTCCAGCCGGTAAAGAATCGTGACCAGCATGGCGCGGTCGAGGCTCTGCCCAGGGGCGAAAGTGTCATCTCCAACACCGTTCATCAGGCCCTTTGCATAGACGTATTGTATTGCGTCGGCGGCCCAATGCCCCTGGACGTCTTTAAATGGAAGCTGGCCGGTCAGTGCGGCGTACTGCCGTTCGGCGGCGGTGAGGACGTCATAATTATCCACCAGCGCCTTCTGTGCAGCCGTCAGAGCGTCATAGGCGTCCCGGGCAGCCTGGATGGCATCGCCGCTGTCCGCCGTCACGGTACCGATGGCGGCAATTAGGGCCGAGACGGCGTCGGCCGCTTTTTGGTCGGCGGTTTTAGGGGTTCCTCCAATGACGCTGCCGGCCTGGGGGTCTTGGGTCCAGTCAGTGGTGTAGTAAAAGAGGACGTTATCTCCTTCTTTTACGGGACAGGAGGTCAAGCCTACGGCGGGCAACTCGCCGTTGACCTTAAACAGCCAGCCCGAATTTGGGCCCTTGTCAAATTCGGCAAGGGTAACATCCCCCTTGGTGACCGACTTGACATATCCGGTCGCGGCGCCGACGGCGCTCATATCCCCTCTGTCCTGGAGGGCGGCAGTGAACACATGGTAGACCGTGGCCCCCTCCTTGACAGTGACCGGCGTGGCGGGGATCCAGATCTCGGCATCCGTTTTTAAGGTAAAGGTAACATTGATGGTCTTGTCGGTATCCGGATCTTCAGGGGGGGTCACCTCGCCGCTGCCGGTGGCACGACCGGGAACGATGGAATTGCTGCTGAAATCGTACAGGTTATAAGACGTGCCCTGCTGCCAAGCCGTCAGGGCGACCAGGGCGCGGAAGCCCTGCTCCGTCGCCAGAGCATTGTCCATCCCGCCGAATTGGAAGCTGTTAGTCGCCCTGTTGACATAGGATAACAGACCGTCCACGACCGAGGCGCCGGAGGCGGCTTTCAGTTCATAGGGATCTTGCCCAACGGCCAGCAGGCCAAGGATGACCATGGCGTCGGAGTTAGCGCTGCCCAGTGAGCCGGCGGCGTTCATCGCACCCGGCAGAGCGCTTAAGATAGTGTCTACAACAGTTTTCGCTTCTTCATTGCTGCTGTAGAACCGGGCTAGGGCGGCCAGGGCAACACCTGCGGTATCGGGATCAGAATAGGTGACTCCGTCCCATTCGTAGCCGAACAGACCATCGCCCATTCCGGCTTTCAGCAGGGAGATCAAATGGGTGATTTGGCCGTCGGTCAGCTGCAGATTGCCCTGCAGGTTGGCCAGCAACAGGTAGGGTGCGGCGTAGTACCCCCCCGATGTCAAATCCATACCGGCCAGCTTCTGTGCGTTGCTGAAGGGTGTGTTGCTGTTTGCAGGATACAGCTTTGAACTGTCAATGCCCATGGCGCGCAGGACGATCTCAATGCGGGCACGATCGCTGGCCGTGGCACTGTCTCCCGCCGCCTCAGTGATGAGCAGGTTGAGGGCGTTTTGCAGCGCCTGCTCGGAGGTCGCCGCCGTTTTGCCGGGCAGTGAGCTGTAAACCGCCATATCCATGACCGTCCAGCCGTCACTGCTGTCGGTGTAGCCGGCGGCAATGGCATCCATCAATTCCTGCATGGCATCCTGCCCGACTGGCAGAATGACGCTGACCGTCAAGAGATAGACGTCACCAGTGGCGGTTTCAGTCAGTGAGACGGTAACGTGAGTGGTTAAGGTGGCCGACGTGTCGTTCACTTTGACCAGTGTTACCTCTGGCCCACCCGTCAGATAATCGCTGTCAACTTTGTATTCAACTGTGAATGCCGTATGGTCTGCCGCCTCCCCAGCCTTCAGCAGAGAGACGGTTTCACCCGCTGCAGCGTCAGCCAGGATGATCTCGGCGTATTTGGCCGCCTCAGCCCTGAGCGCGTCGGACACAAGCGGGTTGACGCCAAACATCTCATACAGTTTCTGGCTGACTTCTGCCTGGCTGCTCAGGGTGAGTGATTCGAGAACAGCTTTCTGGCTTTCACTCTGGTAGTTATGGCTGTTGCCAATGATGCTGATGGAGCCCCCGCCGGCAGTCATACAGTTGCCGTAGGCTTCTTTGATGGTGATCTGGCTGTCCACTCCGGTAAGGGTGCCGTTAAGCTGTCCGGCCAGACCGCCGTTGTAACCGTGGCTGCCGCCCTCGATTACCGTGACCTTCCCGGCGCCGATGACGTTGTCGGCATGCGTCAGGCTCCCGGCAAAACCGCCCGTATAGTCCTTGCCCGACACGTCACCCAGGCTATAGCAGTTGCGCACGACGCCGGAGCTGGAACCGGCGAAGCCGCCGGTGTGGCTGCTGCCGGTGACGTTGCCTTCGGCGTGGCTGTCATAAATGGAGCCATCATAGGATTCGCCGGCCAGGCCGCCGACCATGGAGGCATTTTCAGCGTGGACGTCACCCAAAGAGGCGCTTTTGGTGATAACGCCGCTGTTGTTACCCACCAGACCGCCCACCTTGCTGCCGGGGCCTGTGACGGTGACATCGACGTCGGCCGTGCACTTATCAATGGCCGACGAGATGGAAAAGAGGGTGTCAGGGTCCGACTCCCCGCCGTTGAGGCCCACCAGACCACCGACGGCCTCGGTGCCGGCAACCGCGCCCGACACATGGCAGTTGCCGATGAGGTTGGCCTTGCCGTCTCCCATATCATCCTTATCCAGCTCGGTCTGAGCCCAGCCGGCAAGTACGCCTACCTTGTCTGTACCTGTGACAGTAGCATGTTCCAACGTGAGGTTTTTGATGGTGGCGCCCTTGATAACGCCGAAGAAGCCAGTGTTCGCCGTACCGCTGATTGCCGCGTTGGAAATGGTGTGCCCCTGTCCGTCAAAGACGCCGGTAAAGGGGAGAGCCGCCGTGCCGATGCCGGGGAAAGAGACGCCGGTCAAATCCAAGTCAGCGGTCAGCCGGTAGTTTTCCGACAGGGTCCCGGCGTCGGAGCTGTTCGCCAGAGCCAGAAGCGCTTCTGGGGAGCCGATGTCTACCCACTGGATGTCCGCCCCGCTTAAATCGTCCCAGGCGGGGGGAAGGAAACGGTTCTCTGTGGTGCCCTCGTACCACAGGAGCTTGTCGCCGTCCTGTACCGTCGCCAGCGAGGCGCTGACGCTGGACAGGCTGTCGTTGATGGTGAACATCCATCCGTCAGGGTCCTCCACGGCGTAGCCGTTGATGGTGTGGATGTATCGTCCAAAAGTGGGGGTGGTATCGTAAGAGTAGGTCAGCAGGCCCTGACCGGCGGCGGCGTCCATGACATCGACGACGCGGGTGTTGCCGCTGCTCTGCAGCGTGACGGAGATAATTTCACCCATTTGGCTGAAGGCGTAGCTGTCCTTGTCATAGGCCGCCAGGGCGATTTGCACCGTCATGGCGCTGGTAGGCAGATCCTCGGGCACAAATACGTCGGCGAGGTAGGGCAGTCCGCCGTTTTTATCCGCCGCCTGCAGCCATGCGCCGCTGGAGCCCGCCAGCTTGATAAGGAAATCGCTGCTCTGCATCTCTGCCAGCGTCTTGGCCTGCGCGCCGTTTTCATCGGCGGGGGAGGAGGCGTTGTAGTAACAGTTTTCAATTCCCTCCGACTGGTCACACTGGAAGGCGGAATCGGGCTTATTGCCGCCGATGAATCCGTGGCCCGTGCCGCTGTCCGTCACGGAGACCACACCTGCGGCATAGCAGTTTTGATAGGTGTTGCCCTCGTATACCGAGCGGCCGGCAAAGCCGCCCGAATAGCCGCGGGCCGACACGTTGCCCAGCGCGAAGCAGTTGCGGATTGTGCCGCCGTAGCCCAGCCCTACAAAGCCGCCGGCATAGTCGCTCTGGGTGTCGACGTTCATTGATGTCCAGCAGCGCTCGATCAGGCCACCTTCATTGGCGCCGACAAAGCCGGCGTGGCCGGTGGCCGTTACGCTGTTGGATTTCAGCGTGCCGCCCTGGACGGCACTGTCCCGTACGACGCCGTAGTTGCGGCTGACCATGCCGCCCAGTACGGCGCCGGTGTCGGCCGTAATGTTGCAGTTGACGATGAGGCAGTCGCGGATGGTTCCGTAGTTGTTGAGAGCCAGCACCGCCGCGTTGTCGGAAAACTGGACGTTGGCTCCATCAATGGTCATATCGTAGACCTGTCCAGACGATCCAATGTAGGCAAACAGGCCGGAATCATAGTTGCTCAGCGTCAGACCGGTGATTTTATGGCCGTTTCCATCCATGATGCCGGTAAAGCGATTGGTGGCGTTGCCAATGGATTTGGTTCTGACCTGATCGGCGGCGGACAGATTTGAAAAGTCCAGATCGGCCGTCAGATAATATTTCTTGGCCCATTCGACAGCCTGCTGACTGGTCTGAGGGTCGCCGGCAGAGGGAAGGTCCTCCACATTGGCCAGCTCCATCCACTGCTCGGCCGAGGAGATGGCGACCCAGCCAGTGCGGTCTGTCTCGCCGGGGTCGGGCTCGGGGATGGCCTCGGCGATATAGATGCCGCGCTCGGTCCCGCCGTTTGTGGCGTCACTGCTCAGCCTGGACTCCGGGCTGTTCTTGTCGGCGATGCCGGTCAGCAGATATTCTTCCGACAGGGCTGTGACGGTAAAGACATACCGTCCGCCCACGGCGAAGTAGTTGGTGCAGTCCAGGGTATTGGTCTGGCCGCCGACAAGGCCCCCCGCCGTGTACTGCGCGACGTTGTTATCGTCCACCCGGTACAGAGAGACCAGATAGCCCATCGCATCATCGACGAATTCCCAGCGCGCCGCCGGCCCCATCCACATCAGCCCTGCGGGCATATCCAGCTGGGCGGTGTAGCGGTAACAGACGTCGTTCATCATATTGATGTAGTCGTATACATCGCCGGTCTGTGTTTCGTCGTCCCAGACAGGGAGATCGCCGCTCTCGTACCCGCTGCCCTCGGCGGCGATGGGGGTCACGGTGAAGTAATACCAGCTGGGGCCGTTGTCCACAATGTCCTGGGTGAAGTCATAGGAGGTCCCCTGAACGCCGGTCACTGTTTTAATGGGAGACAGGCCGTTTTCCGCACCGTATTCGGTCTCGTGCGACCAGTAATCCCAGAGGATGACGGTGTAGGAATCGGCGTTGGGTACGGCGCTCCAGGAGGCGACGCCGGTGTCCAGTCCGTACGCATCCTTCTGCCATGCGAGGCCTGTCGCTTTGTTCAGCTTGCCTCCGGTCTCGCCGGAGCCGTCCCCGGCCTTCTGCCAGGCCAGGACGGGGTAGCCGGCGTTCAGGGAGGAGACGCTCTTCCACAGGGCGGGATCGGCCCCCGCGTTAAGGGTATCCACCAAATTTTTCAGCTCGTCGGAGGTTTTGGCGGTACCGGCGGCGCCGTCGATTTCGCTGCCCAGATAGAAACAATCGGTAACGTCGCCGATGTTATTAGCCAGAATGGGACCGGTGAACTTTCCGGAAGTAGTCCCCGTATGATAGCAGGATTCCGTGGCTCCACCGCGGGAGCCGGACGAGGCCCGGATACCGCCCGCATAGCCGGAGGTTCCGGCGGCGATATTCCCTGTGTTATAGCAGTGGCGGACATCGGCTGCTCCGCTTACATAGCCTAGAATGCCGCCTGCCCGATCGTCACCGGAAACAGCGGCCGTATTATAGCAGCCGCCAATGGTGAGCGTACTGCTGTAGCTGTAGCTGGACTGCTGTCCCACGATGCCACCGGCGTACTCGCTTCCAGTGACCGCCGCTTCGTTACCGCAGTTCTGAATAACAACGTAATCGGCGCTTCCTGCGATACCGCCGGCATAGTTCCCCTCGACGCTGCCCTGCACAACCATGTTTTTCAGCTCCGCATTTTGGGAAGAGGTGCCCTTGACATAGCCGAACAGCCCGGCAAATTCCGCACCGGCAACATTCAGGCCGGAGACGGTATACCCGCCGCCGTCAAAGGTGCCGGAGTAATACGCAGAGGATGTATTTCCGATGGGCGTCCATGGATAATCCCCCAGATCGATGTCGTCGGTGAGGAGGGCGTTATAGTTCGCGCCTGCGCCGCTGTTGACCTGCGCGGCAAACCAGGCCAGCTCCGCCCCGCTGGAGATCTCATATACGCCCTCCCCGTTGGGGGTTACTGCTTCCTGACTCTCGCCATCCCACTGGGAACTGGCCTGAAGGGTGATATCCACGTGCTGCGCGCCGCTCTCGTTGCCGTTGACGGAGAGCGCTCCCTCCGCCTTGGCGTAGCCCTTGGCCCTGACCGTGTAGTGGTATCCGCCGGTTGGCAGGAGGTAGGTGCCGTCGGCCTCAGCCGCTACGGCCCGGCCGTCGCCGTCATAGGTCACGGTAATCTGGGCCAGCTCCGCCGCCTCAGCGGGCGTCACACGGAAGGAGACCGTACGCTTGCCGGCCAGGGTGAGGGTGACGGCCTGCGCCGCTGTCCCGCCGTCTACCGTTACGGATCCCCGCTCCGTGATATATCCAAAGGCGGATACGCTGTAGGTGTATGTACCGTCGGGCAGACGGTAGGTGGTCGTGCCGCCTGCGGAGGAGATGGGGAGTATGACCTCTTCCGCGGCATTTATCAGGGTCACCGCGGCCTCTGCCGGGGTGGTGGCAATGGTCACCTTATATTTGGGCGTGGTATCCTGGAAGGTCAGGATGGGATAGCCGCTGTTGATGGGCTGATCCGCCATGTCCTTCTGGAACGCCGCGCCCAGCTCTGCGACAAAGCCGGCGGACTTCATCTCCGCCTCGGTCTTGGCTGTGGCGTTGGCGTCGACGCCGGTGGTGGAGAGATAGTAGACATTTTCCACGGTGCCGCTGTCTCTTTTTCCAATAACTGGAGCAGAATCGTTGCCGCTGACCGTGCCAGTGGTGTAGCAGTTCTGTACCGTGGCATATCCACTGGACAGATAAGCCGTAATTCCGCCAGTACGCCAACCGCCGCCGGAGACGGTACCCGTGTTATAGCAGTTTTCCACCGTAACCGGGCCATCGATATAACCGATTACACCGCCTGCATTGTTGCTGACCGAGGTGATCGCTGCGAGATTGGCGCAGCTGCGGACGGCCTTATCATTTGTGTTGTATCCTCTGGTCAGATAGCCGACCACGCCGCCTACATTTTGAGAACCGTTGATAACCGCTTTGTTAACACAGTTTTCAATCGCCCCGGTCGTACCATTAAATTGCCCCACAATGCCGGCAACACCGTAACTGTTGCTGCCGTTGCCGGTGATATTGACCGCGCCGTCCACGGTCAGACTGCGGATTGTACCGCCCTCTACATAGCCGAAGAGGCCATAGTTTCCGGCAGTGGACGCTGTGATATTCAGGCCGTTTACGGTGAAGCCCTGTCCGTCAAAAGTTCCTGCATATCGTGTACTATAGGCCTTCCCGATGGGAGTCCAATTTTCTTCCCCTAGGTCGATGTCCTGAATGAGAACGGCGTTATAATTAGTGCCGCGTCCGGCGTTGACCTCCTGGGCCAGCCAGGCCAGCTCCGCCCCGCTGGAGATCTGGTAGACGCCGTCCTGCTTGGCCGGTTCCAGAATGTCGTCTGCGCCCTCCCAGGCGGTCTTTTTCTCCAGGGGAATCGTGACGTTCTGCGTGCCTGATTCCGCTGCCTGGGAGAGGTCGATATCGCCTGCCTGCCTGGCGTAATTGCCGCTCTTGAAGGTCCAGGCATAGTCATGCCCCACAGGCAGCTCGAACACCAGTCCGCCGTCTTCGGCAGGGGCCAGTACCCTGTCTCCGGTCTTGACCTCCAGCGTGCCGTTTTCGATGTCCGCGCCGTCGATCAGATCCCCGTAAGTAAAAGTGACGGTATAGGCCGGCTGTTTCACCAGGGTGACTGCTACAGTCTGCCCGCTGCCGGCCAGCGTGACCGTTCCGTCAGCGCTCTCATATCCGAAGGCCGACGCGGTCCAGTAATACGTTCCGTTTTCCAGGGTATAGGTATATCCGCCCGCGCTGTCAGGCGTAAGCTCGGTTTCTCGCCCGGCGTCGCTGAAGAGCGTGAATTCGGCGTCAGCCTGTGTCAGAGTAAAACTCAGCTCATAGACGGGCGCCCAGACGGCGTACAGGTGGGTGTCCTGCGATATGGTGATGGAAGCCCCATCCGCATAGTCGATATCGCTGCTGCCTTCGCTTGTGGCCCAGCCTTTGAAAATGTGCCCTTCATAAGTAAAGGGGTTGTACATGAGGGTTCCTGAGTCAAAAATGCCCTGATTTTGGGTTTCATTTGTATTATTATTGGCGTGGAAAATGACCTGCGCGGGCAGCGTGGCCTGGAAATTCTTCAGCCAGATACAATCGCTGCTGGTATCGTCGCTGTATACATAACCGCGGTAATAAGAGATGGTAATGGTATCGCCAGCATCGGCCTGTACAACAGCTGTACCAGTTTTTTCGCCGTTGCAGCCGGTAACCCCGCTCCCATAATTGGAATAGTTATAAAGTGTGGTATTCCCGTTTTTTACTTCCAGACCGGATGATGACGGGCTGCTGATTTTATAATCAAACGTCAGTATTGCTGCCTGGTTTATCTTGAGTGTCAGAGTTGATCGGGTAAACGTTGTATCAATTGTACCCGATTTCAGCCACGGTCCTCCCTCGGTTTCTGTATCCACGGTAAATGGATAATTGCTTGTGTTTTCCGCACTGACGACACTGCTGACGGTGGTAAAGAAGTCGTCAAACTGGGGCTCGTCTGCCGCCCGTGTCTGGACAGGCAGTATGCCCGCCAGTATGACGACAGACAGCAGAAATGCGCACAGCCTCTTTTTCATAAAACTCCTCCTGCTTCATCATTGAACGTTCCTATATCTAAACTGCCTTTTTCGGCAGGATTTGCTGAAAAATAAAAAAGTGCCGATTTTGCAAAAAGCAAAATCGACACGCCCGTATTCGCGTATGCGATATCTCCGGGTTTTACACACCCGGAGAGACAAGGAAAAATGCAAGTCTTCCGATTTGCGTTAGGGATGTTAAAACATCCTGCGTCCGTTTCCTACCTTCCCACAGAGGAACAAAATCCTCTGCAGTGGCGGCCTTTCGGCCAGGCTTTGCAGCTTCGGAACGGCCTCACGCTTACGGCGCCGGCTACATGGGGACTTTCACCCCGTTCCATCTACGCCGCGCCTGACCTCCAAGTGGGCCGTTACAGCAACGGCGGCAAATTTCCATTATGCTTTTGTAAATTGATGCGTTTGGATTTTCGCGACTGGAGGGAGCGGTAAGATTCTGAATTGACCCGCCCCATCTCAAGATCCACGCAGTAACTTGCTGCGGCTTATTATAGCAGACCTCAGAGGGAAAGTCCACATGAATCTTGGAATGAATACCGGAGGGACTGCAGGATTATCATACATATTGGACAGAAAAAAGGGCGTCTTTGCCGTAGAAATCCTCAATCCCATAGGGGAGGCCTGATAAAAACGCTTTGCTTTTCTTTTTGGCGCGGAAATTTCTGTATTTCCGGTGCGTTGTATGCTATACTGAGACAGAGAATTTGAAAAAGGGGAAGTGTCATCCGATGGAACAGAATGTCAAGGCCGTGGTACTGGCGGCGGGCAAGGGAACCCGGCTGCGTACAGAGGGCGTCGATCTGCCCAAGGTGCTGCGCCAGGCAGCCGGAAAAGCGTTGCTGGACTATGTGCTGGAGGCCCTGTCTTTTCTGAAGCAGTCCGACGTCGTGCTTGTAGCCGGTTATCAGCGGGACAAAGTGCTCTCCGCATTTCCCGGCTATCCAACCGCCGTTCAGGAGCCGCAGTTGGGGACCGGCCATGCAGTTCAATGTGCCAGGGAGCTCCTGAACGGGTTCCGGGGTAGCATTCTGGTATGCTATGGCGACATGCCGCTCATGCGCCGGGAGACCTATGAGTCGCTGATCAATACGCACCGCCGGGAGGGTAACGACTGTACGCTGCTCTCGGTCATTTCGGAGGAGACGCTGCCCTATGGGCGAGTCGTCCGCAGCGCTGACGGCTCTTTTGCACGTATTGTGGAGGACAAGGACTGTACCAGTGAGGAAAAGGCCATCCGGGAGCTCAACGTGGGGGTATATGTCTTTGAGTCGGCGCCCCTGTGGGAGGCTCTGGAGCAGCTCAGGCCCAACAATGCCCAAGGGGAGCTCTATCTCACCGACGCCCCCGCCCACATCCTGGCCAGGGGCGGTAAGGTGGGGGTTTGCCCCACCTGTACGGCGGAGGAGATGCTGGGCGTCAATACGGTGGAGCAGCTCAGGCAGGTAGAGGAGATTGTGAGAAAGCGGGGCGAAAGCGTATGAAGGTATTTCTCAGCGCAGATATCGAAGGGACCTGCGGCATTGTGGATCGCGCCGAAACAGACAGAGGCAGCGTTGCCGACTACACCCCCCTTGCCAGACAGATGACTCTGGAGGTAAAGGCGGCCTGCGAAGGAGCACTGGCCGCCGGGGCGAGCGAGATCCTAATCAAGGACGCCCACGGTACGGCCCGCAATCTGGATCATGGGCAGCTGCCCCGCCGGA
>ERZ857955.289-NODE-289-length-65288-cov-5.689191_pt1 | contig 65288 bp, 55 predicted proteins | sample MGYA00519956_ERZ857955 | MGnify/ENA primary metagenome ERZ857955 (study PRJEB31778, sample SAMEA3449378) | human gut metagenome | biome: human gut; feature: human-associated habitat; material: faeces | place: United Kingdom | collected 2010/2012 ...
CGCTTTCCCGGCGCGGGAGCGCAAGGGGGTCCCCTCGGGGGCCCTCTTTTGCTATAGGTAGCTAATTTTGGAGGCGCGTATGCCCTTCACCTTGTTTGTCATCGGCAATATTGCATCTGGTAAATCTACTGCATGCTCCTACCTCGCCCGTTCTGGCGCACGCCATCTCGATCTTGATGTAATCGCAAAAAGCTTTTATGTCCCCGGCTCAGCGATCGTTGATTCCATTGCGGAGGCTTTTGGATGGGATGTCCTCGATGAATCGGGTGAAGTGCGTTCATCTGTTCTCGCTCAGCGGGCGTTTGTCGATGAGGGCTCTGTTCACCAGCTAAATGAAATTGTCCATCCCGTCCTGCTGGATTATCTTTCTAATATTCTCTTACCGGTTCCTTGTTGCTCGCTCGTCGTGCCTACACCCGCGCTCACCGTCGTTGAGATTTCCGCTCCCGCGTCGTTTACCGATGCATTCGGCTTGGCTGATGAGGTAATTGCCATTACGGCGCCGCTTGACACTCGTCGTGCACGTGCAATTGAGCGTGGCATGAGTGGCTCTGATTTCGATGCACGTTCGGACCTCCAGCCGTCTGAAGATGAGTTAAAAATGATGGCCGATACCGTCATCGATAATTCAGTTGCAGATGATACGCTTTTCGGATCGCTCGACCTTTGGCTTGAGGATAGGGGCATTCGACTGGCTGATGGGAAGTAAACTGATGAACAGACGCGGCTCTTTTCTTCGATGGTATCGAGTGTTGCCTCTTACCGTCGTGCTCATTTTCGGGCTTGTCTCGTTTGCCTTTGCTTTCGCCCCTTCGTTGTTTTTTAAGTCGATGTATCCCTTGCGTTACGAGGACGAGATCACTGCTTCAGCGGCTACTCATGGCGTAGATCCGTATTTGGTTGCCGCTGTCATCCGATCGGAGTCCAGCTGGGATCCTGAGGCCTCTTCCCATCAGGGTGCTCGTGGCCTTATGCAGTTGATGCCTGAAACCGCTCAAGACATGGTGGCTAAAGGTCTCGTCGATGGAAAACGCTATTCTTACGAGAATCTCGAGGACCCGACCGTCAATATAGAATATGGCTGTGCCTACTTGTCGTATCTTTTGACGTACTTCAATGGGGCGACAGATCGGGCTATTGCCGCGTACAACGCCGGTATGGGCAATGTGGATGGATGGGCAAAGCAGGACAAGCTGCTTCATAATGCCATTACATTCCCTGAGACACAGGCATATCTTGTTCGCGTCAATATGGCCAAAGCCCGGTATCAAGAGCTATATCCGCAAGCGTTTCGCTAGGAAGGATGGCGATTTGTGTGGCTGAGTTCGAAGTTGAGCGCGTCGGCGGCGAATTGAGGCGTTTTGGCGTGTCTGGAAGTCCTGCGCCTTTTGAGGTCGTTTCTCCGTTCGAGCCTTCGGGCGATCAGCCCCAGGCCATCGCATCCTTGGTGCAGGGTGTGCGCGATGGGGATCGCTATCAGGTGCTCTTGGGTGTCACCGGATCCGGCAAGACCTTCACGATGGCGAAGACCATCGAGGCTTTGGGCAAACCGACGCTTGTCATGGCACCGAACAAGACGCTCGCCGCTCAGCTCGCGAGCGAGCTCAAAGAGTTCTTCCCGAACAACGCGGTCGTGTACTTCGTCTCATACTACGATTACTATCAGCCCGAGGCGTATGTTCCTTCGAGTGATACCTATATCGAGAAGGACTCCTCCATTAATGAGGAAGTCGAGATGCTTCGGCATCAGGCGACGGCATCCCTGCTTTCACGTCGTGATGTGATTGTCGTGGCGTCGGTCTCGTGCATATATGGCATAGGATCTCCTGAGGACTATGCGGGGCTGGCTCCGAACGTGGATAAAAAGGAGCCACTTGAGCGCGATGAATTCATTCATTCGCTTATCGACATTCAGTACGATCGCAACGATTACGACCTTGCACGCGGCACGTTTCGTGTGAGAGGCGATGTGGTGGATGTCTACCCGCCCTATGCCGAGCATCCGTTGAGATTCGAGTTCTTCGGTGACGAGGTCGAGCTTATCGCCGAGATCGACGAGGTCACCGGTGAGATCATGCGCGAATTCGACGCTATCCCGGTTTGGCCCGCTTCGCATTACGTGACGGAGAAGCCCAAGGTAACCGCGGCCTTAAAATCCATTGAGGAAGAGCTCGAGGCACGAGTCGCGGAGCTTAAGGCGAACGATAAATTGCTCGAAGCGCAGCGCTTGGAGCAGCGCACGAGCTATGATCTCGAGATGCTCGAAACCATGGGATTCACGACTGGCATCGAGAACTATTCACGACATCTGGATGGTCGCAAACCGGGCGAGCCCCCGTTCACGCTTATAGATTATTTCCCCAAGGACATGTTGTGCATCATCGACGAGAGCCATGTCACGGTGCCGCAGATCCGCGGCATGCACGAGGGAGACCGCTCTCGTAAGGTGACGCTTGTCGAGCACGGGTTCCGCCTGCCCTCGGCGCTCGACAATCGCCCCCTGCGCTATGACGAATTTGAGGCGCGCATTCCGCAGTTCATCTATGTGAGCGCCACACCGGGCGACTATGAGCTGCGAGTGAGCCAGAACAACGTGGAGCAGATCATTCGCCCGACGGGCCTGCTCGACCCCAAGATCGACGTGCGCCCGGTGCGTGGGCAGATCGATGACCTGATCGATGAGATTCGTGAACGAGTGGCACGTCATGAGCGCGTGCTGGTCACCACGTTGACAAAGCGTATGGCGGAGGATCTGACCGACCATCTCCTTGATGCCGGTATTCGCGTCAATTACATGCATTCGGATACGGCGACCATGGATCGAGTCGAGATTTTGCGTAGTCTTCGCCAGGGAAAGATCGACGTGCTGGTGGGCATTAACTTGTTGCGCGAGGGCCTCGATCTTCCCGAGGTGTCGCTCGTGGCGATTCTCGATGCCGATAAAGAGGGCTTTCTGCGCAACCGGCGCTCGCTCATCCAGACAATCGGACGAGCGGCGAGAAATGCCGAGGGCGAGGTCGTTATGTACGCCGATTCGATTACCGATTCGATGCGTGAGGCGATCGACGAAACGAATCGCCGGCGTGCGATTCAGGCGGCATACAACGAGGAGCACGGTATCAAGCCCCAGACGGTTCGCCGATCCATCAACGACATCTCGAGCTTCATCGCCGAGGCCGAGGAGAATGTGGGGAAGAAGGATCGGAGCCGAGGCGACACACTGGGGCATGGAGCGTTCTTCAGTCCTGCCGGCACGGAAGGGGAAGACGATGCGGGCGAGGGCGTCGGCGAGCGGAATGCACGCGATTTCGCCGATCTGCCTACCGAGGAGCTCGCTGGCGTGATTGAGACCATGGAAGACGACATGAGAGCGGCCTCGGAGGCCATGGACTTTGAGGAGGCCGCTCGTCTGCGCGATATCGTCGTTCAGCTCAAGGCGATGTCGGAGGGGACGAGCGAGGACGAGGTGATTGAGGCGCTGCGGAAGTCGGCGCGCAAGGGATCCGTTTTCGCACCGGGCCGCAAGCGTACGGGCGCGCGGTTCAAGAGGTGAGTTTGAGACGGGACGACCGGTGCCTGCCTGTGACTTTGGCTGTGTCGACAGGGGGTGAACAGGCCGTTCGTTGAGTGCGGATGGTATACTTACGCTCGTGAATTTACATGCGGGGCGCAGGTCTCGCAAGGGGAGGGAAACCAACATGACCGATTTCGACCTGCTGTTCAGCCGCTTGCGCGGTCTTGCGTGGAGCCATGTGGCCATGGCGGGCGCGTGCTTTGTCTTCGCCACGGCGCTGTTCGTCTCTCCTGCGTGGGGCTATGCGGATTTCGCTCGTCTGCAGCAGCTTCTTTCCTGGTTCGGTATCGTCGCCGGTTCCCTGTCGCTGGTCGCCGCCTTCGCCATGCGCGCGGGATGGACGCTACACGGTGTCGAGCCCGCGGTGGGTCTCGTTCTTTTGCTGGGCGGCCTGTGGACGCTGAACTTTCCGTTCTCCGTCGACACGTTCGTCCCGGTCGCTTCGTTCCTGGGCATGTTCCTGGCATTTTATCTGCTTGCCACGGCTTTCGAGATGTATCGTCGCTCGGCTGGCCGTCCGGGTATGCAGGTTGCCGTCGCCGCTGGTGTGATTCTCGTCTCGTTTGCGAATCTGTTCGGCCTGATGGGCGCTTCCGGTATGTTGGCGCTTTCCGCCCTCGAGCTGTACCTCGCCGGCTGGGGCTTCGTGTATGCGTGCATCTCGCTCTCAGTGGATGCGCCCCGTGCGGAGCTCGCCTAGAGGATCGGAGTTCTCCCGCAGGGTGTTTCTGGATTGTCGGGGAATTTGAGCTCGTTGGGAGTCCGCTGAAAACGTGAGTGCAACATGGCCCGCTTCTCTATCGCGAGAAGCGGGCCATGTTCGTTTGGGGCGAGCCATTTATTTGGCGGTGATGCTTTACGTTGGGAGCGGACTATCGGATGCGAGCATCCCCGATTGAGGTGACGAGGGATTGGGCGCAGCGGATGCCGTCCGTGGCAGCGCTCATGATGCCGCCGGCGTAGCCAGCGCCCTCGCCACAGGGATAGAGGCCGGGCGTACTCACCGAGATGCAGGTCTGGCGGTCGCGCAGGATGGTGATCGGCGAGCTGGAGCGGGATTCGATGGCGGTGAGAACGGCTTCGGGGTCGTTGTAGCCGCGGATCTTTCGATCGAGTAGCGGAATGCCCTCACGTAGGGCGTCGACGACGTGGGGAGGCAGGACACCGTCGATGGTGCCCCAGGTGACTCCTCGAGGATAAGTGGGTTCGATGCGGCCGGGGCCCGTACTGGGGCGCCGGGCGAGGAAATCGCCCACGAGCTGGGCCGGCGCATGGTATTCGCCGCCGCCGGCGCGGAAAGCGGCCTGCTCACAGGTGCGCTGCAGTCGGACGCCCTCGAGGGGGTCATCTCCCGGGAGGTCTTCGGGTGTGATGTTGACGAGCAATGCGGCGTTCGCGTTGCGGCCGTCGCGGGCGTGCATGCTGGCGCCGTTGGTGACGACCCCGCCTTCTTCGCTCGCGGCAGCAACGACCTCTCCGCCCGGGCACATGCAGAAGGAGAACACGCTGCGGCCGTTTGGAAGGTGGGCGACGAGGCTGTACGGGGCGGCGCCGAGCGCAGGGTGGCCCGCCGCGGTGCCATAGAGGGCACGGTCTATATCCGCTTGCAGGTGCTCGATGCGTACGCCCATGGCGAAGGTCTTGCGCTGGAGCGTGATGCCGAGGCCGGAGAGCATTTCGAATACATCGCGAGCGGAATGACCGCAAGCGAGGACGACGTGCGTTGCGGAAATGGTTTCCCGTCCATCGGGTCCGTCGAGGATGAGCCCCGAGACGACTCCCTCGTCGTCAAGGAGCAGATTGCTCACATGGGTGCGGAAGCGGACGGTGCCGCCGAGGCGCTCGATGCGCGCGATCAGATTCGTGACGACGTCGGGCAGGATGTCCGACCCAATATGGGGCTTGGCGTCCCAAAGGATGTCGCGCGGGGCACCGGCTTCGACGAGCGTCTTGAGGACCAGTCGATGCAAGGGGTTTTTCGTCCCGGTATTGAGCTTGCCGTCGGAGAAGGTGCCGGCACCGCCGAGGCCGAATTGAATGTTGCTTTCGGTGTCGAGAGCTCCGGCGGCGTTGAAGTGCCCGACTGCCTCGGTGCGTCGCGTGGCGTCATCCCCGCGTTCGAGCAAGATGGGACGAAGACCTACCTCGGCGAGCGTGAGCGCGGCGAAAAGACCTGCGCAGCCCGCTCCGACGACGACAGGGCGGTGCTCGCACAGGCCGTCCTGCACGGGAGCGGGGAAGGAGGGGTCGTCCGCATCGACCGCGCGCACACGCTTGCGGTCGCGATCGGAGAGGCGCGAGAGCAGATCGGGCTCATCGACTTCGGATGCCAAGTGCACGAGGGCACTCAGCGTGAAATGGACGTTCGACTTCTTTCGGGCGTCGATGGATTTGCGCCTCAGTTCGATGCGTTCGATATCTGCACGGCGGCAGCGGAGGATGCCGAGTGCCTCGCGGGTGCATGCCTCGATGCACGAGCGCTCATCACCGCCATCGGCCAGGCGGCAGGAAATCTGGGAAATCTCAAGCATGGGGCTCCTTGGAGAGGTCGGATGTGCCGTGGCGATGGGTGACGGCGGCGGCAGCGGCAGCGCCCGCGCGAACGCCCGTGAGCCAGGCCCAAGCAAGGTTGTAGCCACCGCAGTCGGCGTCCATGTCTATGGCCTCGCCACAAGCGTAGATGGGTGCTTGCGGTGCATTTTCATTCGCGTTGATCGGGTGCACGGCGAGTGTGTCGAGTTCCATGGCCGATAGGGGGACGCCGCCGCGTCGCACCTGGGCTTGCGCGTGCTCGGTGGTGCCTGCCACGCGCAAGGGGATGCGGCGCAGCATCGATGCCGCTCGGTTCAGTGGGCGCTCGGTGCCGGCCACGGCGTCGCAGACGAGTGCCGCGAGAGGGCGAGCCAGAAGGCCGTCGAACCATCGGGGGTTGCCGTCGAAGGTGCCGATTGTCTCCGCGCGGCGCGCGAGGAAGCGAGTGAGGCCCTGTTCGTTCATCTCGGGGAACAGGTCGAGTTCGATCTGGTCACCCGCCTCGATGCGTCGCGAGAGATTGAACGCGGCGATGCCGGAGATGCCATAGGGACGGAAGAGGACCTCGCCCTGTTCGAATGCCACGGCGGCCCCGTCACGCATCAGGGTGAGCATGCAGTCGACTCGCAGGCCGTCGAGACCTTGGAGAAGGTTGCGCCCGCCGGTCTCATCGTCGCCGGATGGGGGCAAAGTGCAGGCAATGGGGCACAGGACGGGGGCTTCGGCGACATGGGGCAGGTTAAGGACTTCGCACGAAGCCCCAGAGGTTCCCCCGCATGCGAGGACGACGGCCCGAGCGAGCACTTTGTGATCGAGGCGGTCGGCTGTTGCGAGCGCCTTGCGCGCGTTGCGGATGCGGGCCTTCTCGTCGCGACCGGGCTTATGGGAGAGGGGCAGGCGTGCTTGGTCGACCGTGAACTCGTGGAGGCCGGTTGGGCCAGTAACGTGCCGCTTCGGTTCGGCGCACGCCATGACGGTGATGGCCTCGCGTCGACAGGTGTTGAGGAGCGCATCGCGCACAGAATCCGCACGGCGGCTCATGGGGTACAGGCGCCCCTCGCCCTCCTCTGCGGTCGCGATGCCCGTGCTTTCGAGGAATGCGGCGACATCTCGCTCCGGGGTGGTGCCGAAGATTTCGCGCACGGCGTCGGGATGGCGGTATCGGCGTGCGTCGAGACGGCTGTTCGAGACATTGCAGCGCCCATTACCGGTCGCGAGGATGGAGAGGCCCGTCTCGACGTCGCGCTCCAGGATACACGTGCGCGCCCCGGCGCGCGCCGCGGTGATGGCGGCGGCAAGTCCGCTCGCACCGCCGCCGATGACGAGGACGTCGTAGATGGGCGCGCCGCCCTCCGCGGGGGAGAGCGGCGCGTCGCAGAATGTGGATATGGTGGCGGGGCGGCCCATGTTAGGCGCCTGCATCGGGTTCGGGGGCCTCGTGCTCGGGGAGCGCCTCGACGCTGGCGAGGGCCTCGGGCAGCAGGCCGCCGGGCAGTTCGGCCTCGATGGCGCCGTCGTCGCAGGCGGCGGCGAGCTCGGGCTTGATGGGCATGCGGCCGAGGATCGGCAGGTTGTACTGCTCGGCGACGGCGTCGAGCTTGCTGGGGCCGAAGACCTCGATCTTCTTGCCGCAATCGGGGCACTCGACATATGCCATGTTCTCGACGATGCCGAGGACGGGGATGTTCATCTTCTCGGCCATGTTCACGGCCTTGGCGACGATCATGGAAACGAGGTCCTGCGGGCTCGTCACGATGACGATGCCATCGACGGGCAGCGACTGGAAGACGGTGAGGGCGACGTCGGCGGTGCCGGGAGGCATGTCAACGAGCAGGTAGTCGAGCGGACCCCAGGAGGTCTCGCTCCAGAACTGGCGGATTGCGCCGGCGATGACGGGGCCGCGCCACAAGACGGGATCGGTCTCATTTTTGAGCAGCAGGTTGCTCGACATGACCTTGACGCCGTGGTCGGAGATCTCGGGCAGTAACAGGTTGCCAAGGCCCATGGCGTGGCGGCCGCTCATGCCGAACATCTTGGGGATCGACGGGCCGGTGATGTCGGCGTCGAGAATGCCGACTTTGTGGCCGGCGCGCGCCAGTTCGACGGCGAGGGTACCGGTGACGAGGGACTTGCCCACGCCGCCCTTGCCAGATAGCACGGCGACGACGCGCTTGACCTCGGACAGATTGTTTTCCTCAAATTCCTGCGGGGCGGTCTGACCGCCCGCCGCGGTTGCATGCTCGCAGCTCATGGGTGCTTCCTTTCCTTCAGGTGGAACCTTTCCATTGTACCCTCGCCGAGCGGCTTGAACGGGGTCGGTCGAGGCGCCTCACGACCCGTAGCGCGCATGTGGTCCCGACCTTGTCGGCCTGGCGTCCGTCTGCCGAATCACGTCAGCCCATAGGGCGAATAACCGTTTTATCTTTGGGGGAGAATGGCTACGGTTGAAAAGATGGGCGCGAAAGAACGTGCGCGCCCCACGTCCGAAAGGAATGCCCATGTTGCTCGAAGGCAAGAAAGCAATCATCACCGGCGGCACTCGCGGTATCGGCTACGCCATCGCCGCTCGTTTTATCGAGGAAGGCGCGGTTGTGACCGTGTTCGGTTCCCGCCAGGAGACCGCCGACAAGGCTGTTGAGCAGCTGCTCGCCACCTATCCTGAGGCCAAGGTTTGGGGTCGCACGTGCGATCTGGCCGACCTCGACGCCGTTACCGAGGCCTTCCGCGCCGCCGCCGAGGACATGGGCGGAGTCGATACCATCGTCAACAACGCCGGCATCTCTCAGTCCACTCCGCTGCTCGACTACACGGCCGATGATTGGAAGAAGATCATGGACCTCAACGTCACCGCGGTCTTCAACGGCTGCCGTGCGGGTGCGCAGCTCATGATCGAGGCCGGTCACGGCGGCACCATCACCACCACCAGCTCCATGGTTTCCAAGTACGGTCAGCCCTCCGGCTGCGGTTACCCGACCTCCAAGTACGCCGTCAATGGCCTGACCCAGAGCCTCTCCCGCGAGCTCGCGCCCAAGGGCATCCGCGTCAACGCCGTCGCCCCCGGTATCACCAAGACGGACATGGTCGCCGCCCTGCCCGAGAAGATGATCCAGCCTCTGATCGCCACCATCCCGCTGGGTCGCATCGGCGAGCCCGAGGACGTCGCCAACGCCTTCGTCTACCTGGCGAGCGAGATGAGCTCCTACGTCACCGGCGCGGTCATCCCCGTCGACGGTGCCGCCCGCAGCTAAGTACTTCCGGCAACATAGTTCGCCTCGTATGGGCGTCTCGGCTTCTTGCCGGGGCGCCCTTCTCTATGCGGGGCACACGGCCCCTTTTCAGCTGCGTGCGCCCGGTCGGGGCATATTCCCGCAGGGCGTTTTTGTGAAGCGAAGCAGAACCACGCCCGAAGGGATTATGCCCCGACCGGGCGTTGGCGCTACACTAAGGGGTTAGATACGAATGTGTCCATGAGTCATATCCGATTCCACTTCAGATAAGGACCGTCCATGTCTGATTCATCCATCGTCATCAAGGGCGCCCGCGAGCACAACTTGCAGGACATCGACGTCGAGATTCCTCGCGACCAACTCGTCGTCATCACCGGTCTGTCCGGTTCGGGTAAATCAAGCCTGGCCTTCGACACCATCTACGCCGAGGGCCAGCGCCGCTATGTTGAGAGCCTTTCGAGCTACGCTCGTCAGTTCCTCGGCCAGATGGACAAACCCGACCTCGACTCGATCGACGGCCTGTCCCCAGCGGTCTCCATCGACCAGAAGACCACATCCAAAAACCCGCGCTCCACGGTCGGCACCGTCACCGAGATCTATGATTACCTGCGCCTGCTCTATGCGCGCATTGGCGTGCCCCATTGCCCGGAGTGCGGCCGTGAGATCGAGCGCCAGACGACCGACCAGGTTGCCGACAAGATTCTCGCCGCCGGTCAGGGTCGTCGAGCCTTCGTGCTCGCGCCGGTGGTGCAGGGTCGCAAGGGCGAGTTCGTCAAGCTGCTCGAAGACCTGCGGGCCGAGGGTTTCTCACGCGTGCGCATCGACGGCGAGGTCCGCAGCCTGGACGAGACCATCGAGCTTGATAAGAAGTTCAAACACACCATCGAGGTCGTGGTCGACCGTATCGTGATTCGCGAGACGAGCCTCGGCCGTATCGCCGAGGCCGTCGAGCAGGCAACCAAGCTCGCTCATGGCAATGTCTCTGTGTATCTGCTGCCTAATCGGGACGCGCCCGAGGGCACCGAGGGCGACCTGCTGACCTATTCGCTCGCGCTTGCCTGCCCCGAGCATGGCCACTCCATCGATGATCTGCAGCCGCGCGACTTTTCGTTCAACGCTCCCTATGGCGCCTGCCCGGAGTGCGACGGCCTGGGATTTAAAAAGGTCGTGGATGCCGAGGCCCTTATCGAGGATCCGAACCTCTCCATCGAGGAGGGCGTGTTCGGCGGTTTCTTCGGCAAGTCAAACTACTACCCGCAGATCTTCCGCGCCCTGTGTATCCATCTCAAAGTCGATCCGACCACGCCGTGGAAGGACCTGCCCGCTCGCGTGCGGAAAATTTTCCTCGACGGCTTGGGCGACAAGAAGATGCGCGTCGATTACAAGACGCAGGACGGCCGGGACACGCATTGGTTCACCAAGTACGCCGGCGTGCGCAATATCCTGTACGAGCGCTATGTCGAGACGACCAACGAGAACACCAAGGCAAAGCTCGAGCGTTACATCCGCGAGGAGCCCTGCTCGACGTGTCACGGCGCCCGTCTGCGTCCCGAGATGCTCGCCGTTACGGTTGGCGGCAAGTCCATTTACGAGGTTTGCTGCATGAGCTGCCGTGAGTCCCTCGCGTTCTTCGACGCCCTCGAGCTCACCGAGCGCGAGGCCTTCATCGGTCACGCCATCGTCAAGGAGATCGGCGAGCGTCTTCGCTTCCTGGTGGATGTCGGTTTGGACTATCTGACGCTCGATCGCGCCTCCGCGACGCTTTCTGGCGGCGAGGCCCAGCGCATCCGCCTGGCGACCCAGATCGGCGCGGGCCTCATGGGCGTGCTCTACATCCTGGATGAGCCCTCCATCGGCTTGCATCAGCGCGATAACGAGCGACTCATCGCCACACTCGAGCGTTTGCGTGATTTGGGCAACACCGTGATCGTCGTCGAGCACGATGAGGACACGATCCGCGCGGCCGATTACGTGGTTGACATGGGACCGGGCGCCGGCGAGCACGGGGGCAAGGTCGTGTGCGCCGGGACGGCTGAGCAGCTCATGGCCTGCCCCGACTCGCTTACGGGCGCCTACCTCTCCGGCCGCCGCATGGTGCGCCTGCCCGAGGAGCGCCGCAACCCCGGTCGCGGGGCCCTCAAGATCACGGGCGCCAAGGCCAACAACTTGCATAACGTCTCGGCTGAGATCGAGTTCGGCACCCTCACGGTGGTGACGGGCGTTTCGGGCTCGGGTAAGAGCTCGCTGGTGACCGATACTATCGCCCCCGCGCTCACCAACGCCGTGCACAACTCGACGCGCGTCGTGGGTCCCTATAAGGCGATTGAGGGCATCGACCAAATTGACAAGGTCATCGATATCGACCAGAGCCCGATCGGCCGCACCCCGCGTTCCAATCCGGCGACTTACATCGGCCTGTGGGATGACCTGCGCGCGCTGTTCGCGAGCGTGCCTGAGTCCAAGGCGCGCGGCTACTCGCCGGGTCGCTTCTCCTTCAATGTTCCCGGTGGCCGCTGCGAGGCCTGCAAGGGTGACGGTCAGATCAAGATCGAGATGCACTTTTTGCCCGATATTTATGTGCCGTGCGAGGTGTGCGGCGGCAAGCGCTACAACCGAGAGACGCTCGAGGTGCGCTACCGCAACAAGACCATCGCCGACGTGCTCGACATGTCCGTGACCGAGGCGCTCGCGTTCTTTGGCAACATCCCGCAGATCAAGCGCAAGCTGCAGACCCTCTACGACGTGGGACTGGGCTACGTGCGCCTCGGGCAGCCGGCGACGACGCTGTCCGGCGGTGAGGCCCAACGCGTGAAGCTCGCCAAGGAGCTGCACCGCAAGCAGACGGGCAAGACGTTCTACATCCTGGACGAGCCCACCACGGGTTTGCACTTCGAGGATGTGCGCCAGCTCGTCGACGTGCTGCAGCGCCTGGTGGACGCGGGCAACACCGTGCTCGTCATCGAGCACAACCTCGATGTGATCAAGGTGGCCGATCGCATCATCGACCTCGGTCCCGAGGGCGGTGACGGCGGCGGGCGCATCGTGGTGTCCGGCACGCCCGAGAAGGTGGCTGCGTGCAAGAAGAGCTACACCGGCAAGTTCCTGGCGCCCCTGCTTGAACGTGACCGAGCACGGATGGCCGAGATCGATGGCTAAGGCACCCAAGGTTCAAAAGACGAACGCAATGCGCGAGTTGGAGCGCGAGGGCGTGCCGTATATCCTGCACACGTACGAGGACGACGGCGAGGAGGCCCGTGGTCTGGGTGAGTCTATTGCCGCGCAGCTGGGAGAGGATCCCGGACAGGGATTCAAGACGCTCGTGACAGTGGCGCCCTCAGGCAACCATGTGGTGTGCTGCGTGCCAGTTGCCGAGGAGCTCGACTTCAAGGCCGCTGCGAAGGTGGCGGGGGAGAAGTCGCTCGAGATGCTGCCCACCAAACAGCTGACGGCGGTGACCGGGTATGTGCGAGGCGGCTGCTCGCCCATTGGGCTGAAGCGGCCGTTTCCGGTGATCTTCGATGAGACATGTTGGTTGTATGATGCGGTCTACATTTCCGGGGGGCGCCGCGGCATTCAGCTCGAAGTGCCGGTTGAGCCGCTGTTGACCTGCCTGAACGCCCTTACAGCGGACATCTGTCGAAGGTAGGTCCCGCCCGTTCCTGTGAAGCTATTCTGCCGCACGTCGGCTTTGGGTGGTGCTCAGGGGTCGGGGTTGGTATCCTTGATGCACCCGAACACGTTAGGACGTGACATGAAGTTCAAACGCACCACAGTCATCGCCACGGCTTGCCTACTCTCCGCGACGCTCTCGGTTTCCGGAGTCCCTGCGGTCGCATTCGCAGAGCCGACCGACGTGCTCCAGCAGCGCGTCAACGACGCATACGCCACGCTCCAGACCTATACCATGGAGCTCGAGCTCGCCAGCAGCCAGCTCGCCACGGTGAAGGACGATCTTGCCACCGTTCAGGGCCAGATCGAGCAGACGCGTGCCGATATCGAGAAGAAACAGGCGGAGGTCGCCGAGGGCCAGGAGGTCATCGCCCAGCGTGTGTCCTCCACCTACAAGCAGGGCGGCGCGAACCTGCTCTCCATCGTTCTGGGCTCCACGGACTTTGCCGATCTCTTCTCTCGCACGTTCTATGCGAACAAGGTCGCCGATGCCGACGCCCAGGTTATCGCCAAGGTGAAGCAGGATATGGCCGAGCTCGAGCAGAAGCAGGCCGAGCTTGCCGAGCAGGAGGCCCGTCAGAAGGAGCTCGTTTCCGAGCAGGAGTCCAAGACGGCCGAGGTCAGCTCGAAGGTCAGCCAGCAGCAGTCGTTCTACAGCAACCTCGACACGCAGCTCAAGGATCAACTTGCCGAGGAGGCCGCCCGCAAGGCCGCTGAGGAGGCGGCTCGCCAGGAGGCGCTTCAGCAACAGCAGCAACAACAGCAACAACAGCAGCAACAACAGCAGCAGCAACAACAGCAGCAGGGCAATAACAACAAGCCCAGCAAGCCCGTTGAGAAGCCCAACAACAACGGCAACACCAACTCCGGCAATGCGCCCGCCAGCGTTGTCGATGTTGCTCTCGCGCAGGTCGGCAAGCCCTACGTGTGGGCTGCATCCGGCCCCAACGCCTTCGACTGCTCCGGTCTCACGAGCTATTCTTACGCCCAGGTCGGCTATGGTATCCCGCATAGCTCTCAGAGTCAGTTCAACTTGGTTCGCTCCAAGGGACACCTGGTGTACAACATCGGCAGCCTCAAGCCCGGTGACCTCGTCTTCTGGGGTAATGGTGGTTCCACGAGCTCCATCTACCATGTCGGTCTGTACATTGGCGGGGGACGGTACGTCCATGCTTCGATGCCCGGCGTCGGTGTTGTGGTCGCATCCCTTTATGCTGGCGGCAACTACGTCGGCGGCGGCTCGCCGGTGTAGTGCCGAGCCGTGTGCGCGGTGGCCGCACGGCGTGAATGTGTGAATGCAAGCGCCCCCGGATTCCCGGGGGCGCTTTTTCTTGAGAGGCTGATTGCATGCCAGGAGAAGAATCGAGAATAGGTGCCCATTTTGCCCCCCGTGACGGCAGGGGTTCCGGATCGGGCGTGCGTCCAAACGCTGCTCACGGTAACGCGACTTCCTCTTCTCCCGGGGAGACCGCCGTTTTTCTCGCCGCCGCGCAACGTGGGTCCATCGAGCGTGGTCGCGAGACGTCGCTGAGTACGACGTCGCCCGATGAGACCGCCGTCTACCTCACCGCCGCGAAGCGCTCTCGCCTGTCGTCGAATTCGCATGCGGAGAGCCCCTTGAAAGACGAGCTTGAAGAGTGCCTGCGCGAGGAGACGGAGGAGGAGGTCGAGCGCCTCGCCGCCCGGAAGGCCAACTCGACGAGCATCCTTGTCATTCTGAGCCGTATTACCGGTTTCGGTCGGACGATGGCGCAGGCCAATGCGCTTTCCGGGGCGCTTATGTCCGTTGCGAGTTGTTACACCGTCGCGGCTGGTATGCCGAACATGTTGTACGAGCTCGTGATGGGCGGCATGCTCGTCACGTCATTTCTGCCGGTTTACCTCTCCGTCCGCAACAATCGCGGCCGTGAGGCGTCGGCCGAGTACGCCTCGAATCTGCTCACCATCCTGCTCGTCATTATGGGCGTCCTCTCGGTTTTGAGCTTCATATTCGCCGGTCCGATCATCTGGACGCAATCGGCGGGCGCGAGCGCGGATTTCGATTTCGATCTTGCGGTATGGTTCTTCCGCTTTTTCGCTTTCGAGGTCATCCTGTATGGCGTGTCCTCGGTGGTTTCGGGTGTGCTCAACGCGGAGCGCGACTATTTCGCCTCCAATGCCGCCCCCATGGTGAACAACATCATCACCATCGCGTCGTTCATGCTGTACTCGTTGGTGGTCAAAGGCGGACTGCTCGCATGGGATCAGGCACTGATCATCCTGGCCGTCGGCAACCCCTTGGGCGTGGTCTCCCAGGTGCTTATCCAACTGCCGGCATTGCGCCGTCATGGAGTGAGGCTGCGTCTCAAAATCGACCTGCATGACCCCGCTTTGCGCGAAACGCTTGCAATCGGCCTTCCGACGTTGATCGTCACGTTCGCGTCGTATCCCACGAATGCCGTCCAGTCGTCTTGCGCGCTCCAAGTCACCTCGAGCGGCGCCGCCATCGCGTACTATTCCCGCGTCTGGTATGTGCTGCCTTTCTCGATTCTGGCCATTCCCATCTCGGTCACCATGTTCACAGAGCTTTCGAACTACCGCGTCGCTGAGCGCATGGATGCCTATCGCCGTGCGCTCTCATCCGGCATGCGCAAGATCATCTTCACCATGATCCCCTGCGCACTGCTGCTTATCGTCTTCGCGCCGGTCCTCGTGGCGCTTCTCGGTGGCTTCGACGCCGAGGATGCGGCTATGACTGCAACGTACCTGCAGGTTCAGGCCGTCGCGTTGCCACTGTACGCGCTCTCGACCTATCTGCAGAAGGTCTGCTCCTCGCTCATGAAGATGAAGATCTATGCCTTTGCGGCTTGCGTCGCGGCGGCCACGCAGGTGGTGTTCTGTATCGTCCTCACGCCCGTCTATGGTCTCTATGTTGTGCCGCTGAGCTCCACCTTCCACTTCCTCGCCGTCGATGCTGTCACGCTGCTCAGCATTCGTCGCGAGGTGGGATCCTTCGGGTTCTCCTCCGTCATGCTTTCGGGCGCGCGGGCGCTCGTGTTCGGCTTGCTGGGATCTGCCGTCGGCGCCGGTCTGCTCATGCTGCTCACGACGGTTGTCGGCCCGGTGGGCGGCTCAATGCTGCGCGGCCTGGTGTACGCGGCCTTTGCGGGCCTGCCGGCCCTTTTGGTGGCCTATGGGAGTGCGTATGCGCTCGGCAGGTCTGAAGCACCGTTTTTCGATGCGCTTTTCTCTCGCGTGTCGCGCGCGCTTCACCGCGGTTAGGGCTGCGCGCGGTCGATATCTGAAAAAGCGGGGCGCCTTCTTCGGCGTCCCGCTTTTTCATGTCGGCAATTTGGGCGGCTGCTGTGCGCTTGTTTCTAGAAAGAAGTGTCGGTGCGCTCCGGATAGTACTTTGCAAATTTCCGGTACTGATTGGTCTCGGTCAACGCGACATCGAGCCTGCGACGCCATGATGCGTCGGCGGCATAGCGCTGGGGGTCGAAGACGCGCTTGGCACTCGCCAGGTCTTTCACTTCGTCAAGGAGCGAGCCTGCGGGGACGTAGCGCTTGAGCAAGGGCAGGGGAACCAGGGAATAGAGCGCCGGTTTGTCGGCGCGCCTCGGTTCGTCGATGATCCCGTCGATGGCATCGCGGACGAGAACCTCCATGGGGTTCACGCCGCCTGCGACGTTGTAGTAGGAGTTACGGCCCATGCGGGGGTTGCAGTCGAGGAAGACCTCGCGGCCCGTCACTGGGCAGCGCTTGATATCGAAATTGGCAAAGCCACGGTATCCGGCGTCGGCGAGAAGTGCGGAGGCCTTTTCCCATAGCTCGGGCTTCTCGCGGATGACCATCGCGACGGGGTTGCCGAGCATCGTCGGGGCGTGGTCCTCGAGCAGCACTTGGGCGGCGCCGAGCAAGCGCGGGGTGCCGTCTCGGCCGATATAGAGCGTGAGCGAGTCCATGTGGGTGTCGTCTCCGCCGATGAGTTCCTGCACGAGGAAGTCACCCGTGAAGCCGGCGTTCCTCAGGTCGCGCCACAACTCGTCGAGTTCGGCCTGCGAGGAGAGGAAATAGACCTTTTTGAAGCCCTTGAGGAGGAAGTCGTAGTACCCGGCGGAAACGGAGGGCTTGGCGACGACCGGGAAGGGGATCGCGCACGGCGCGATGGGCTCGTCTCCAGCGAGGCGTGCAACTTCGGTCCGCGGCGTCTCGAGGCCGTGCGCCGCACATAGCTCAGCGAACGTGTCCTTATCGCATACGGCGTCGAATGCGGCGCGGGGCGGGATGGGGCACACGACGTTTAACGGGAGCTTCTCGTGAATCGTCTCGAGTACCTCGATCAGTGGGTCCGTGTTGGCCACGACGAGCACTCGACGCTCGCGGTCTTCAAGCGCGATGTCGGCGATCGCCTTGAGAAGGTCGTGCGCCGAGAGGGAAGCGACCAAACGTCGATCGACGATGCGGGAGTGCTGGATCATGCCGACGAACCCCGAGCTCATGATGATGGGGTGGATGCCGAACGCCTCATGGAATTGACGGCACAGCGCGTAAGCTCCGATATCTCCGCCGAGGACGACGGGAATGAAGTCGGTACGTGGTGTGGTTGGCTGCATGGGCACTCCGATGACTCCTCGCGGTATTGCCGCGCTTGGTTCGCTGGACATCCTGCGATTCTATCGTACTCGGAGCGGCCCGCGCGCAAGCTCACGACAAAGACGCGCGCCGTCGATGCATTCTTAATAGAACTGCTCGCGTTCGACCGGTCCGCCTGTTTCCGTGGGATATGATTAACCGCTGTATCGTGAGGATATGGCATATATGGACCGGTGATTGCATGCAGGTGAAGACGCTGTCGCGCGAGGAGTACGAGGTCGCTCTCGAGGCTCTTGGGGCCGACATCCCCGTTGAGCAGCTGCCCGTGTGGCAGGATTTCGAGTCGACCGTCGATGGCCGCTCCCCGTGGGGTTACGTTGCCGTGCTTCGCGACGGCGAAACGGCGGCGCTCGCCTCTTTCGTGCAGTATGAGACGCATGGTTATCGTTACCTGCGAGCCCATCATGCCCCCGTCTGGGCCGCCGCACCGAGCGCCCAGGACGAGGCGGAGGCTCTCGAGGCCCTCGTCGCGCATATCAAGCAGGCCGACCGTTCCCAGGTCTTCATGCGCCTGGCCGTCGACTATGAGCTCCCTATGACGCGTCCGTGCCTTTCGACGCTGCCGTACGACACCACCGTCGTCGTCGACCTGTCCGGCGGCGAGGAGGCCATTTTCTCCCGCATGAAGCCGCGCGGGCGCCGCGATGTTCGCAAGGCCCTGCGCGAGTGCCCCGCTTCGATGGCCGACGAGACCGATCTCGCTGCCGCATCCTTCGGGGAATATCACAAGATCATGTGCGATACCGCTGCACGCGACGGGTTCGTTCCGGCTCCTTGTTCCTATTACGCCAACATGATGCGGGCGCTCGGCCCCGATCACTGCCGTGTGTATGCCGCCCGTATCGACGGCGAGCTCGTGGGCTGGTCGCTTGTGACCGTCTCGGGTTCCGTGGCAACGCGGTATTACGCGGCCACGGTGTCGGGTGCGGGTAGGCTGCATGTCGCCGACGCTCTGGTGCATTTCGAGATGATGCACGTTGCCGAGCTCGGTTGCGCGTCTTACGACCTTATGGGCATCGGCAGCGAGTTCGCCCCAGAGACCATGAATCTCAATGAGTTCAAGACGAAGTTCGCCAAAGAAGGAACGGTTCGAATCGCCCCCGACCGCGACGTCCCCATCAAGGGCGGGTTCTACGCAGCGCTGCAGGGCGTCAAGAAGCTGCGCGCCCATGCAAAGGCCGTGAGGCGGTAGGCTGCCCATGAGAACGCTCGCTCCCAAGGGATGCCCTTCGCATGTTGTCACCGGGGCGGAATTCGGCTGGCGCGTATGCTAGGCCGCTCATTCGGCGATACCCCGTCCTCCCGCTCCATGCCTCTTGCGCCCTTTTCCGCCCGCGCCGCCTCCGAGCACGTGCGCGCCCAGGGGGGCGACCATGCCCCGAGCCTTGTCGAACAGGTTGCCGAGGTGCCCGACGATCCCGGCTGCTACCTTTGGAAAGACGCTTCGGGCGAGGTCATCTACGTCGGCAAGGCCAAGAACTTACGCGCTCGCCTGCGCCAGTACGTCACGCTGACCGACGATCGCGCAAAGATCCCGCTCATGATGCAGCTCGTTGCGAGCTTCGACTACATCGTCGTCGAAAGCGAGCATGAGGCACTCGTCCTCGAACGCGAGCTCATCGCCCAATACCATCCGTATTTCAACGTCGATTACAAGGACGACAAGTCCTACCCCTACATCGCCATCACGCGTGGCGATGTGTTTCCCGCCATCAAGTACACGCGCGAGAAGCATCGCCCCGACACACGCTACTACGGTCCGTACACGGACAGCCGCGCCGCCCGCGAGACCATCGACACGCTCCGCAAGGTCTGCCCGATCTGCACGGCCTCGTGTGCCGAGTGGAAGCGCGTCCGCCGTTTGCTTGAAAAACGCCCGGACGATGCCGATGTCATCGAGCTCATCTGCTCGAATCAGGGGCGTCCCTGTTTCGACTACCACGTCGGGCGCGGGCCCGGCGTGTGCGCCGGCATGATCGGCCGTGAGGAATACGCCGTGAACGTGCGTCGTGTCGAGCGATTCCTATCCGGGCAACGCCGCGAGCTCGTCGATGAGCTTAAAGCCGATATGGCCGAGGCTGCCGCCGATCTCGATTTCGAGCGTGCGGGGCGCATCAAACGTCGCCTTGAGGTTATCGACGGACTGGATGATCGTCAGCAGGTCGTGTTTCCCACGAGCGTGGATTTGGATCTCATCGGCTTCTATCGTGAGGAGACCATCGCCGGTGCTTGCGTGTTCGTCGTGCGCGAGGGGCGCGTGCAGAGAACCTGCGAGTTTATCTTGGACAAGGGCCTCGACGTCGATGAGGTCGAGCTGGCATCCGGCTTCGCTAAGCGTTACTACGATGAGACGGCCGACGTTCCCCATGAGGTCGACCTTGCGATCGAGCTGCCGGATGCGGACGTGGTGGGGGAGTGGTTGACGGGCAAGAGGGGGCGCGTGTGCCGCCTGCACCGCCCGCAGCGTGGCGAGAAGCACCGCTTGCTGCAGATGGCCGAGCGCAACGCCCGTCATGCCCTCATGCGCTACATGATGCGGACGGGGTACTCGGACGATCGCACCAATCAGGCGCTATTGCAGCTCGAGAGCGCGTTGGCCCTGGACGCGCCACCGATGCGCATCGAGTGTTTCGACATCTCGACCCTGCATGGCGCCTTCACCGTCGCGTCCATGGTCGTATTTACGAACGGCAAGCCCGACAAAAGCCAGTACCGTCGCTTCAAGATCCGTGCGGAGTTGGATGAGGCCAACGATTTCGTCTCCATGTCCGAGGTTCTCGGACGTCGCTACGCTCCCGAGCGCATGGCCGACGAGCGGTTCGGCAGCAGACCTGACCTGCTGGTGGTCGATGGCGGCCGCCCCCAGCTCACCGCGGCGATGAGGCAGCTCGAAGAGCTCGGTCTCGACATCCCGGTCTGTGGCCTCGCCAAGGCCGATGAGGAGGTATTCGTCCCCTGGGACGATACGCCGATCGTGCTGCCCAGCGGGTCGGCGTCTCTGTATCTCATCAAACAGGTCCGCGATGAGAGCCACCGCTTCGCAATCACCTTCCATCGCGAGCTGCGCGGCAAGGCGATGACCGTCTCCGTCTTGGACGAGGTCCCCGGCGTCGGCCCCACGCGGAAGAAGGCGATCATGAAGCGGTTCGGTTCCATGAAGCGCCTTCGCGCTGCGTCGGAGGCCGAGATCGCGGAGGTCCCCGGCGTGCCTGCCGAGGTGGCCCGTTCGGTGTTCGAATCGCTCCGCGCACTCGAGGCCCAGCGCGTCGAGCAAGATGCTTCCGAAGGTGAATAAGTGGTATTAAATTATCTGCCTATGTATATAGTTTGAGGGGCAGCTCTAATACCAGCAAAAAGCAGTAAATACCAGGGTACTTTAGGATGATAAAGCGTATTCCTGGAAAACTGGTATGGTCTTTAATACCATCCCGGAAGAATGTCAACAATCTCGTGAACGGTCGTTTTCCCGCCTGGGCGGAAGGATGACCGTTCATCGACGGGTTCGGCACAAAAAACGAATGACCCATTAGGCTTGAAAGGGTCTGTAATGTGCGCTGCCGAGTCGCAGCGCCGAGCGCTTGATTGGAGTTCCCATGCGCGATCTTCTGAACACGGGCGTGTCCCGCCGCTCCTTCCTCGGTCTTGCCGGTGGCGCCGCCGCCGTCGCTGGCCTTGGTCTCGCCGGTTGCGGCGGTGGCGACAAGCCCGCAGGCTCCGCTCCTGCGGCTGACGGTACTGTGGGCGGCGGCGTGATCACCGCCGGCTCTGCCTACACCACCACCAACTTCGATCCTTCCAGCACCTCTTCTGCTCTCGCCTGCGGCACCAACTGGCATGTCGTCGAGGGTCTGTATGGCCTCGACTTCCACGACTACAGCGTCTTCAACGAGCTGGCCGCCGACGATCCCAAGCAGGTCGACGACACCACCTACGAGATCACCCTGCGCAAGGACGCCAAGTTCTCCGACGGCACCCCGGTGACCGCCAACGACGTCGCCGACTCCTTCCTGCGCTCCACCGCCGAGGGCAACATCTACATCCCGATGCTCGCCCCCATCGCCTCCGTTGAGGCCAAGGACGACACCACCGTCACCGTCAAGACGACCGTGCCGAACTTCTCCCTGCTGAAGGAGCGCCTCGCCATCGTCCGCGTCGTTCCCGCCTCCTCCACCAAGGAGGACATGACCGCCAAGCCCGTCGGCTCCGGCCCCTGGATGTACGACGTCATCGATGACTCCAAGGTCGAGATGGTCCCGAACCCGGAGTACAACGGCGATCACCCCGCCAAGGACGAGAAGCTGCACATCGACATCCTCGTCGACCCGACCGCCCGCGTTCAGGCCCAGCAGGAGGGCACCACGCTCGTCATGGAGATGGTTACCGCCGACGCCGTCGACCAGCTTCAGAACGCCGGCTGCCAGATGGATACCGTTGACGGCTTCGGCACCCGCTTCATGCTCTTCAACACCCAGAAGGCTCCGTGGGACAACGTCAAGGCCCGCCAGGCCGTCATGTTCGCTCTCGATTACGAGAAGATGATCGAGAACGCCTTCGCCGGTCTCGCCACCGCCCCCACCTGCTACCTGCCCAAGTCCTACACCAACTACAACGAGGCTTCCGTCGTCTACAAGCACGACGTCGAGAAGGCCAAGAAGCTCCTGGAGGAGGCCGGCGTGACCGGTGGCTCCATCAAGCTCCTCACCACCGACAACGAGCAGGTCAAGAGCATGTCCGTCCAGGTTCAGCAGGACCTCAAGGAGCTCGGCTTCGACGCTGAGATCGTGACCCGCACCACCGCCGACACCTACGCCGACATCGACGCCGGCGGCGACTTCGACCTCCTGCTCGCCCCTGGCGATCCTTCCTGCTTCGGCGCCGACCCCGACCTGCTGATGAACTGGTGGTACGGTGACAACGCCTGGATGAAGGTCCGCGCTCGCTGGAGCGAGTCCGCTGAGTGGAAGGAGCTCACCGAGCTCATGGCCTCCGCTCTTGGCCAGACCGGTGACGATCAGCAGAAGACTTGGAACAAGTGCTTCGACATGATCGCCGAGCAGGCCGTCCTGTACCCGGTGCTCCAGGTCAAGACCGTGACCGCCTCTTGGCGCGACACCCCCAACGGCGAGGGCGTCCGCATCGACGGCTTCAAGGGCATCGGTACCACCGGCATGTCCTTCATCGATTGCGCCACGGTTACCGAGTAGCATCGGCGTAAACACTTGCATCCGCTCCGTCCGCTTGGACGCGAATAGGATATAAGAGCGTGGGGGGCTCGGGTGACGTGTTCTACCCGGGCCCCCCACAAGGCTTTTGGAATGTAGAGGGGGAAGAAGTGAATAACCTTTTGCGCCTTATCGGACGACGCCTCGTCGCGTTGCCCATCATGGCACTGGGTGTCACGCTGCTTGTGTTCGGCCTTATGTCGTTCACCGATCCGAGTATCCCTGCCCGCAACGCCCTTGGAGAGGGTGCCTCGCAGGAAGCGATCGAGCAGTACATGGAAGATCAGGGCCTGAATGACCCGCTGCCCGAGCGGTACGTCAACTACATTGGCGGCCTGCTCCACGGTGACCTCGGCACGTATGGTGCCGGCCGCACGCCTGTCGTCGACCGTATCGCCACCGCCCTGCCCGTCACGATGCAGCTGACGTTCATCGGCCTCATCATCGGCGCGATCGTCTCGTTCGTGCTGGGCGTCATCGCCGCCTTGTATCGCGATAAGTGGCCCGATCAGCTGATTCGCGTGTTCTCCATCGCGGGAATCGCGACGCCGTCCTTCTGGTTCGCCGTCTTGCTGATCTTGCTGTTCTCTTCGTATATGGGTGTGCTGCCCGCGTCCGGTCCGCTGCCGCACTTCACCGCGAACCCCGGTGGGTATATGGCCCGCATGCTCATGCCTGCCATCGCCCTTGCGTTCCCGCTCACGGGCCAGATGACCCGTATCGTGCGTACGGCCATGGTCGAGGAGCTCGATAAGGACTACGTCCGCACTGCGCGCGGCGGCGGTCTGCCCGAGTTCGTCGTCATCGCCCGCAACGTGCTGCGCAACGCGCTGATCACGCCCGTCACCACGCTCGGCCTGAAGATCGGTTACCTCATGGGCGGCGCCGTCGTCATCGAGGTCATCTTCAACCTGCCCGGCATGGGCACGGCCATTCTCGCCGGCATCACCGGCGGCGAGACGATGCTCGTCCAGGGTGTCGTCATCGTCGTGGCCCTGGCCTTCGTCATCATCAACATCGTGGTCGACATGCTGTACCTGCTCATCAACCCGCGCATTAGGACGGTGTAGGCCATGGTTAAGATTCGTGAAGAGCAAACTGCCAAGCTCGAGGAAGCTGCTTCCAAGGGCATGAAGTTCGGCGGTTTCAAGAACATGAGGATGAGCAGCAAGATCTCCCTCATTCTCCTTATCCTGGTGGCGCTTACCGCGATCTTGGCTCCCTTGATCGCCCCGCATGATCCGCTCGAGATCTTCACCGCCCGCCAGGCTCCCGGTAACGGCTTTTTGTTCGGTACCGACGACAAGGGTCGCGACATTCTCTCCCGTATGCTTTACGGTGGCCGCTACTCCTTGGTGATCGGCTTCGGTGCGACCCTGTTCGCCCTGTTCTTCGGCTCGATCGTCGGTGCCATCGCCGCGGTCGCCCGCAAGAGCGTCTCCGAGGTCATCATGCGCGTCCTGGACATCATCATGTCCGTCCCGGGTATCGCCCTGGCCGCCGTCCTCGTGTTGATCCTCGGCAATTCGGTTCCGGCCATCATCTTCTCCATCGGCTTCATGTACACGCCGCAGATCGCGCGTATCGTTCGCGCGAACATCGTGTCTGAGTACGGTGAGGACTATGTCCGTGCCGTCATCGTCTCCGGTGCCCAGGCTCCGTGGATCCTCATCAAGCATGTCCTGCGCAACTGCATCGCGCCCATCATGGTCTTCACCGTGACCCTCGTGGCCGACGCCATCATCTTCGAGGCCTCTCTGACCTTCATCGGCGCCGGCATCACCGAGCCCACCGCCACCTGGGGCAACATTCTCGCCGACGCTCGCGGCGGCGTGCTCGCCGGTCGTTGGTGGCAAGCCCTGTTCCCGGGCATCGCCATCATGGTCACCTGCCTTGCGCTGAACATCCTCTCCGAGGGCCTCACCGACGCCATGGCGGCCAAGCCCGGCGCCATGGTCGCCAGCGACGACGAGGACGTCGAGACCCGTCGCGCCGACGACATCCTCGCCTCCGACCCCGTTCGCGCCTATGCCGAGCAGGCCGAGAGCCTCAACCGCCGTCTGGCCGCTTTGCGCGAGGTCGAGCTGCAGCGCACCGATCGCCATGTGCCCGACCTGTCCGTCAAGCCGCTGCTCCAGGTGAAGAACCTGAGCATCCAGTTCGACACCCACGGCGACGTCAAGGTCGTTGACAACGTCAGCTTCGAGGTCCGTCCCGGCCAGTGCATGGCCCTCGTCGGCGAGTCCGGCTGCGGCAAGTCCATCACCACCAAGGTGATCATGAGCCTCACCGACCCCAACGAGACCGTTACCGGCGAGGTCCTCTTCGGCGATACCGACCTGCTCAAGCTCACCAAGGACGAGCATCGCAAGCTGCTCGGCCACGAGATCGCCATGGTTTATCAGGACGCCCTGTCCTCCCTGAACCCGTCGATGCTCATCTCCACCCAGATGAAGCAGCTCACGAGCCGCGGCGGCACCCGTTCCGCTGAGGAGCTCCTCGAGCTCGTCGGCCTCGATCCCAAGCGCACGCTCGAGAGCTATCCGCACGAGCTCTCCGGTGGCCAGCGCCAGCGCGTGCTCATCGCCATGGCCCTGACCCGCGACCCCAAGCTCATTATCTGCGACGAGCCCACCACCGCTCTGGACGTGACCGTCCAGAAGCAGGTCATCAAGCTTCTGAACGATCTTCAGGCCAAGCTCGGCTTCGCGATGATCTTCGTCTCCCACGACCTGGCTCTCGTCGCCGAGGTCGCCAGCGAGATCACGGTCATGTACGCGGGCCAGGTCATCGAGCAGGCTCCCACCACCGAGCTGCTCACGAACCCGATCCACGAGTACACCCGCGGCCTTCTCGGCTCCGTGCTCTCGATCGAGGAGGGCGCCAAGGATGGCTCCCGCCTGCACCAGGTGCCCGGCTCCGTGCCGTCGCCGCAGGATTTCCCGCGTGGCGACCGCTTCGCCCCGCGCTCGAGCCACCCCACGTTGGGCCTCGATGTCCATCCCGTTATCAAGGAGCTCCCCGGGAAGAACCACCGCTTCTCCGAGCTGCCTGACGCCTACCTCAAGGAGAACGGTCTCACGCCGTACCTCGAGCGCGCGGCCGCTACCGAGCAGGAGGTGATGTAGATGAGCGACGCCCAGAAGGAGCCGATCATCTTCCTCGACGATATTTCCGTCACGTTCAAGACGCGTACCGGCTCTCTGCTGCACCCCAATTTGGTGCACGCGGTCAATCACGTCACCATCAAGCTCATGCCCGGCGAGACCATCGGCATCGTGGGCGAGTCCGGCTGCGGCAAGTCCACTACCGCCAACGTCATGTGCGGTCTTCAGTCGCCGACGTCCGGCAAGGTCTACTTCAAGGGCGAGGACGTCACCAAGCGCACGTCCGACCTCCGCAAGAAGATGGGTCGCGTCGTGTCCGTCGTGTTCCAGGACCCCGCCACCGCGCTCAACCCCCGCATGATCGTGCACGACCAGCTCCTCGACCCGCTGCTGGTCCATAAGGTCGGCAGCACGGCCGAACAGGAGAAGCGCATCAAGGAGCTCATCGAGCTCGTCGGTCTGCCCAAGAGCGCCCTGCGCGCCATGCCCGGCCAGCTCTCGGGCGGTCAGCGCCAGCGCGTGGCCATCGCCCGTGCCATGTCTCTCAAGCCCGATGCGATCATCGCCGACGAGCCGACTTCGGCCCTCGACGTGTCCGTCCGCGCTCAGATCCTGAACCTGCTCACCGATCTCAAGAAGGACCTCGGCCTGTCCATGATGTTCATCTCCCATGACATCCAGACGGTCCGTTACATCTCCGACAAGATCGTGGTCATGAACCATGGCCAGATCATGGAGGAGGGCCCTGCCAAGCAGGTCTTCGAGAACCCGCAGGATCCCTACACCAAGATGCTGCTCGGGGCCGCGCCTTCGCTGCTCCATCCCAACTTGGGAAAATAGCGGCTTGATTCCGGGTGCCTCGGTTTCGGGAGTGAGCTTCCGAAACCGTCGCATCGCGGGATTTGGGCGCCGCGCCGCATGCGCGGCGGGGCGCCCTTCTCGTTCATCTACTGTGCCCGGGCGAGGCTCGGGCAGCGAACATAAGGAGATACCCTCATGGCAAATAAGATCTACCGTGGCGTCATCCCGCCGGTCGTCGTCCCCGACACCGAGGACCGCAAGCTCGACGTCGCTTCCTTTGAGCGCAACATCAACCGCATGATTGAGGCAGGCGTCGACGGCCTGTTCTTCCTCGGCTCTTCCGGCGAGGTCGTTTTCTCCACCGACGAGCGCCGCGATGAGGTCGTCCGCGAGGCGGTCCGTATCGTCGATCATCGCGTGCCCGTGTTCGTCGGCATCATCGACACCGAGACCGAGCGCGTGCTCGAGCATGGTCGCCGTGCGCAGGAGCTCGGCGCCGATGTCCTGGTTGCCACGTGCCCCTTCTATGCCCTCGGTGGCCTTGCCGAGGTTGAGGAGCACTTCCGCATCCTCCACGAGGAGCTCGACCTTCCGATCTTCGCCTATGACATCCCCGTCTGCGTGCACACCAAGCTTCCCTGGAAGCTTTTGGCCAAGCTCGGCGCCGAGGGCGTGCTCGCCGGCGTGAAGGACTCCTCTGGCGACGACATCTCCTTCCGTTACCTCTGCCAGGAGAATGAGAAGCTCGGCCACCCGATGAGCCTGCTCACCGGCCATGAGATCGTCGTCGACGGCGCGTATCTCTCCGGCGCGGACGGCTCCGTCCCTGGCCTGGGCAACGTTGACCCCGAGGGCTACGTCCGCATGTGGAAGGCCGCTGAGGCAGGTGACTGGGCCACGGTCAAGGCCGAGCAGGACAAGCTCAACGAGCTCTCCCACATCTTCGATTGCACGGACGGGGTGCAGGGCTACGGCGCCGGCGTCGGTGCCTTCAAGACCGCCCTGCAGCTCATGGGTGTCTTCGAGTCCAATCAGATGCTTCGTCCGGTCAAGGCTCTTTCCGGCGCCAACGTCGAGGCCATTCGCAACGTTCTCGTCGAGTGCGGTCTGCTCTAATTGGAGGCAACTATGGCTGATACGCGTTATGTGTGCTCCGTCGATATCGGCGGCACCAAGATCGCCAGCGCCATCATGGAGTATCCGGCGGACGGCTCCCGTCCGCATCCCGTTTATTCTGCCGAGATTCCCACGAATCCCTCCGAGGGCGGGGAGGCAGTGTACTCCCGCATCGAGAGTGCGATTCGAGAGGCGCTTGCGAGCGACCCCGACCGCAAGGTGATCGGCGTCGGTGTGGCCGCTGCCGGCGTGGTCGATCCCAAGACCGGCTCTATCGCCTATGCAAACGAGATCATGCCCGGCTGGAGCGGCATCGAGCTCGGTCCTCGCCTACGCGAGGCTCTTGGGATGCCGGTCGCCGTTGTCGGCGACGTTCAGGCCCATGGCTTGGGCGAGGCCCATTGGGGCGTCGGCCGTGACCGCTATTCCGTGCTCTGCCTGGGTATCGGCACCGGTATCGGCGGTGCCTACGTCGAGGACGGCCGTGTGATGCGCGGCTTCCATGGCGCTGCCGGCCACATGGGTCACATCGAGTCGACGAGTGCACAGGGGATCCCGTGCGCCTGCGGTCGCTCCGGGCATCTTGAATCCGTGTCCTCCGGTACGTCCATCGGCCGCATGTTCGAGGAGCGCTACGGACGCGTGGATGAGTCCCGTCCAACGGTCGGTCGCGATGTGAACGACCTTTGCCGCCAGGGTGATGAGCGCGCGATCTCCGTGATTCACGAGGCGGGCTTCGCGCTCGGTGCGAGCCTGGGTTCGCTTGCCAACATCCTCGACCCCGAGGTCATCGTGCTGTCCGGTGGTGTTATCCATCAGGGTCCCGACTGGCGCAGCGAGACGTGGAAGACGAGTGTGGCGGAGGGCTACGCGAGCCAGGCGCTCGATCCTCTTCTCGAGACCCCGATCTTGATCGGCGAGCTCGAGGGCGATGCCCCGCTGATCGGCGCCGCCGAGCATCTGCTGGCATCTTTGTAATGTAAGCGCCCCGGCCCGGTCGCACAGGTGCGATCGGGCCGTTTTAGCGCTTGGATCTTCAATCCGAAAGGGGAGCGCATGCATCCCATCATTGAATCGCTCAAGGGCAAGCTCGTCGTGAGTGTCCAGGCCTACCCCGGTGAGCCCCTGCGTACTCCGGAGATCATGGCCAGCATGTCCCGTGCTTGCGAGCTCGGCGGCGCCGCGGCCATCCGTTGCCAGGGCCTCTCCGATATCGCGGCCATCAAGGGCCGCGTCGAGATTCCGGTCATCGGCTTGTGGAAGGACGGGCACGAGGGTGTCTACATCACGCCGACGCTGCGCCATGCGCGCGCCTGCGTTGCCGCCGGTGCTGACATCGTCGCCATCGACGCCACCGATCGTCCGCGCCCCGACGGCAAGACGCTCGAGGATACGGTGCGCCCGCTGCAGGAGGAGGGCGTCCTGCTCATGGCGGACTGCATGACCATCGAGGACATCCGTCACGCCGTGGAACTTGGCTTCGATCTGGTTTCCACCACGCTCTCGCACAACAAGCCCGCGATCGACACCACGCTCGATGAGGGCCCGGATCTGCCGCTGCTGCGCCAGGCCACGGCCGAGTTCCCCGACCTGCCCATCATCTGCGAGGGCCATGTCCATACGCCCGCCGAGGCTCGCGCTGCAATCGACGCTGGGGCGTGGGCCGTTGTCGTGGGCACCGCCATCACGCACCCCACGAGCCTGACCTCTTGGTTCAAGGCGGCCATCGACGCGTAGCCAGAACTTTTCCGATCTGAAGCCTGGCGACGGGCGTCCCTGGATTGGGGCGCCCGTCGTTTTTCAATTCCATCCTGCCCCTCCTCGAATCGTCGATGATTCGATTTCGGTAAATGCGATTTGTCGATGGGAAAAGGGGAGTGCGCCGACGCGGGGGACGGTATCATGGGTGGGACTAAGGTGCGAGGACATCTCGCGCGAAGGCAAGGAGGGTGCGCATGGATACTTCAACCGACCTGCTGTTCATGGAACCGGTCTTTCACGGCAAGATCTGGGGCGGCCGTAAGCTCGAGGAGATGTACGGCTACGAGATTCCGGACGGCCCGGTGGGGGAGTGCTGGGGCATCTCCGCCCATCCTAACGGGGATTGCAAGATCGCCTCGGGCCCACTTGCCGGCATGTTCCTCTCTCAGGTATGGGATGAGCGTCCCGAGCTGTTCGGCGGCCTCGATGGCGACCGGTTCCCCCTGCTGGTCAAGATCCTCGACGCCACTGACGACTTGTCCGTCCAGGTTCACCCGGGCGATGCGTATGCCGCCGAGCACGAGAACGGGTCCCTCGGCAAGACCGAGTGCTGGTATGTCATCGATTGCGATGACGACGCCACGATCATCGTCGGCCAGCGTGCGGCCTCTCGCGAGGAGCTCGCCGCCGCCATCGAGGAGGGTCGCTGGGGCGAGGTCCTGAACGAGATCCCCATCCACCCTGGTGATTTCTTCCAGATCGACGCCGGCACGGTGCACGCCATTAAGCGTGGGACCGTGATTCTCGAGACGCAGCAGTCCAGCGATGTCACCTATCGTCTGTACGACTACGACCGCCGTCAGGACGACGGGTCCCTGCGCGATCTGCATATCGACAAGTCCCTTGACGTTGTCGATTATGAGGCGAAGGCCCCGGAGACGGGAGAGATCACGGCCCCCGAGGTCGATGGCGTCACGCATCTGGTCGATTGCCCCGCCTACTCCGTCGACCGTGTGTATCTCGATGGCTCCCTTACGTATCCCGCGGCGAGCGCCGGCAACCCGTTCCTTTGCGTGACGGTCATGGCGGGCGAGGGCTCGGTCAATGGCAGCCCGCTCAAGGCGGGGGATCACTTCGTTGCGACCTCGATGTGCGACGACCTCTCGTTCGAGGGCTGTATGACCCTCATCGTGAGCCACATCTAACGCCTGTTCCCGTATGGCATAACTTCACCGCGTCTGGGCTTCGGCCGAGGCGCGGTGTTTTCGTTTGCCGTCGCATGAGGGGATATACTCGTACCAATGATTCGCTAACGCTTCGATCCAGATGAAAGGCCCATCATGTCCGAGCGCCCAGATACCATCTCGGCCGAGCACGCCGACCGCGTCCCCGATATCGTCATCATCACCGGCATGTCCGGTTCCGGCCGCACGCAGGCCATGCACGTGTTTGAGGACATGGGTTATTTCTGTATCGACAACCTGCCCCCAAGCCTCATCATGCAGCTCGCCGAGATCATCGGTATCAACACGGGCGTGGGGCGCCATCTGTGCGTTACGAGCGACCTGCGCAGCCAGGGGCTCTTCGATGAGTTGCTCGACACCATCGAGACGCTGCGTGACCATGAGATGACCTGCAAGGTACTGTTCCTCGAGGCTTCGGACGAGGTGCTTATTCGCCGATACAGCGAGAATCGCCGCCGTCATCCGCTCGCAAAGCGCGGCGACACGATGGCCGACGCGATCCAGCGTGAGCGGATGGCGCTGGCGAGCATCCGTGAGCGCGCCGACCTCGTCATCGATACGAGCCGTATGCGCACGGCGACGTTGCGTAGGCGCCTTCAGACCGCATTTTCAGAGCTCAGCGACGAGCAACTGATGGACGTCCACGTGTTTTCCTTCGGCTTCAAACATGGGCTTCCGGTTGAGGCGGACCTCATGATCGACGTGCGGTTCCTGCCCAATCCCTTCTACGACCCCGAGATGCGCACGCTTACCGGTCTTGATGAGAAGGTCTCCAACTTCGTGATCGACCATCCCAAGACGCAGGAGTTCCTCGACGCCTGGTTCCGCCTGCTCGATGCCGTCATGCCCGGGTATATCGCCGAGGGCAAGCCGAGACTCTCCATCGCGATCGGATGCACTGGCGGTCAGCATCGCAGCGTCGCCATCGCCGAGGCGACCGGGCGTTACTTGGAGCGCCATCAGTACCACGTGAGTATCTCCCATCGCGACCTCGCCAAGGCGAATCTCAGGAGCTAACGATGCCCGATCAGAGCCTCAGGGCGGTTTCCATCGGCGGCGGCACCGGCCAGCCGCGCCTCATAGCGGCCCTCCGGCTCATGGGGGCGCATATCGACTCGGTGGTCGCCATGGCCGACGATGGTGGGTCGACTGGCCTCTTGCGCGAGCGGGAGCATATCGTGCCGCCTGGAGACGTGCGCAAGTGCCTGTCCGCTCTGGCCGCCGACCCCACCGCCCCGCTCGCTCGCGCGTTCGCCCATCGCTTCCCCTACATCGACGACCACGCGCTCGGCAACTTGTTGCTGGTGGCTCTTGCCAAAGAGACCGATTCGTTCGTCGGTGCGATTCGCACGTGCGAGCGCCTGCTCGAGTGTGTTGGCCATGTGCACCCCTCGACCCTGGAGCTCGTGAGCCTTTCCGGGCGCACGCGCGAGGGCGATGCGGTGTACGGCCAGGCCCGCATCTCCTATGGTCTGCGCACCATGTCCGAGGTGCGCCTGGAACCTGCGTGCCCCGCGGCGAACGAGGAGGCCGTCGAGGCGATTCTCAACGCGGACCTTGTGGTTCTTGGTCCCGGTTCGCTGTTCACCTCGATCATTCCCAACGTGTTGGTCCCCGGGATCCGCGATGCGCTTGCCGCCACCAGCGCCACCCGGGTGTTCGTCTGCCCCAAAATCGACTCGCTGGGGGAGACTGCCGGCATGAGTGTGGCAGATCATGTGGAGGCCTTGGTCGCCTGCGGTCTCGAGGGGGCGCTTGACGCGGTTTTGGTCCATCGGGCGCAAGGCCCCGAATTCGTCCGTCCGTATGAAAAGCGCGCTTGGCAACGTCTCGTCGAGCGTGCTGCGCGGGAGGCGGCCGAGCATGCTACAGAAGATGAAGGTCCGGTTTCGGCCTCGATGATCGACGCGGTCAAGCAAGCGCCGTTCGGCCCGATTGAGGCGAGCGCCGCGGATCTCGAGCGTATCGGGTCTTTAGCTGGGCGCGTTGTCGTACGAGATTTCACGGGTGGAGAATCCCCAGCCGTCCATGATGTCGGGCGCCTTGCCGCTGCGCTCGCGGAGGTGATGAGGTAGATGTCCTTTACGGCAGAGGTTCGCGACGAGCTCGCGCGCTGCGCCCCCGAGTGCGCGTACTGCGACGTCTCGACGCTCGCCGCGCTCGTCCGGGTGTGCGGCACGCTCTCGATCAGCGGGCGCGGGGGATACCAGCTCCAGGTCGCCACGGAGACGGGCGCGGTCGCGCGCACGATGATCGAACTCACGCACAAGATATTGAAGCTCAAGACGGACCTCACCGTCCGTCGCTCCGTCCTGCACCGCGTGCGCAATTACCTTATCGTCCTGCCCGATCAGCCCGATTTGGAAAAAGCCCTCATCCTGTTGGGCATTCTCGACCGCTCGGGTGGTTTTGTTGCCGGCGTGCCCAAACACGTCGCGAACCGCGCCTGCTGCCGCCGCGCGTTTGTGCGAGGCAGCCTCATTGCCGGCGGCTTCGTGGCCGACCCGCGCGGTGACTTCCATCTCGAGATCGCCGTGCAAGGCGAGCAATTCGCCCACGACCTGGCAGATCTCATCTGCGGCATGGGGGTCCAGGCGCGTGTCAACCCGCGCCGGGGCGCCTATGCGGTCTATATCAAAAGCGCCGAGGACATCAGGCGCCTGCTCGCGAAGCTCGGGGCCACGCGCGCCGTCGCGGAGATCGAGGAGGCTCGCGCGGTCAAGCACGTGAAGAACCAGGTGAACAGACGCGTGAACGCCGAGCTCGCCAACCAGACGCGCAGCGCCGGCGCGGCCCAACGTCAGCTCGAGCTTATCGAGGCCCTCGATGATTTGGGGTTGCGTCCCGGTCTGCCCGAGGCGCTCGAGACGTTTTGCCGCCTGCGCGAGAATCACCCCGACCTGTCGTTGCGCGATCTTGGGGAGATGGCGCAACCACCCCTGTCGAAGTCGGCTCTCTACCACCGTGTGTTGCGCCTGGAGAAGATGGTTGAGGAGGCAAGGGCGTCACATGAAGGGGATTGAAGCGTCTCAACTACCGATGACGACCCTGGTCTTAGGGGTCGATAGCATGGTGAAACGTTTCAAACTGGGACTTTTGTCCGAAAGTTGCCAATCACACGATTGAGCAAGCGGAAAAAAGGTATATTTGGTGAGTGGTTAGTTTTCGGACTTCAACGGCGGGCAGCCAGCCCGCGGGAGGTCCAATGAAAGGAGACACACATGGCAGTTAAGGTTGCTATCAACGGCTTCGGTCGTATCGGTCGTCTGGCCTTCCGTCAGATGTTCGGTCACGAGGGCTCCGAGATCGTCGCCATCAACGACCTCACCTCTCCCGACATGCTCGCGTACCTGCTGAAGTACGACTCCACGCAGGGCAACTACTCCCGCGATCACAAGGTCGAGGCCACCGAGGACGCCATCATCGTTGACGGCAAGGAGATCAAGATCTACAAGGAGGCCGACGCCAACAACCTGCCTTGGGGCGACCTCGACGTCGACGTCGTGCTCGAGTGCACCGGCTTCTACACCTCCAAGGCCAAGGCCCAGGCTCACATCAACGCTGGCGCCAAGAAGGTCGTCATCTCCGCTCCGGCCGGTAACGACCTGCCCACCATCGTCTACAACGTGAACCACGAGGAGCTCACGGCTGAGGACGACATCATCTCCGCCGCTTCCTGCACCACCAACTGCCTCGCCCCGATGGCCAAGGGTCTGAACGACTTCGCCCCCATCGTGTCCGGCATCATGACCACCATCCACGCCTGGACCGGCGACCAGATGGCTCTCGACGGCCCGCAGCGCAAGGGTGACAAGCGTCGCTCCCGCGCCTGCGCCGTGAACATCGTCCCGAACTCCACCGGTGCCGCCAAGGCCATCGGCCTGGTTCTGCCTGAGCTCAACGGCAAGCTCATCGGTGCCGCCCAGCGCGTTCCTACGCCGACCGGCTCCCTCACCAACCTCTACGCCGTCGTCGACAAGGTCGTCACCAAGGACGAGGTCAACGCCGCTATGAAGGCTTACGCCGAGACCATCTCCGAGACCTTCGGCTACAACGAGGACGAGATCGTCTCCACCGACATCATCGGTGAGACCCACGGCTCCATCTTCGACGCCACCCAGACCATGTGCGCCGACCTCGGCAACGGCCAGACCCTGGTTCAGGTTGTTTCTTGGTACGACAACGAGAACTCCTACACCTCCCAGATGGTCCGCACCATCAAGTACTTCGAGAAGTTCGTCGCCTAAGTTGCGCGGTTATTCTCGCATCTAGACCAAGCGTCTATAGGAGGGCGCGGCCTCATGGCGTATGCCCGGGGTCGCGCCCTTTTTCAAGCGGATGGACGCATCGTCCACCGCTCGTCAAATAAGAAAGGAATGGACATGGCTTTCACCAAGAAGACCGTCCGCGACATCGACGTCGACGGCAAGCGCGTCCTCGTCCGCGTCGACTTCAACGTGCCGATCAAGGACGGCGTTGTCGGTGACACCACCCGCATCAACGCCGCCCTCCCGACCATCAAGTACCTGGTCGACCACAACGCCCGCGTCATCCTCATGAGCCACCTCGGCCGTCCGGACGGCACCGGCTTCCAGCCCGAGTTCTCCCTCGAGCCCGTCGCCGCCAAGCTCGCCGAGCTCTCCGGCCTTGATGTGACCTTCGTCGCCGACACGTACGGCGAGAAGGCCGCTGCCGCTGTCGAGGCTCTCGAGCCCGGCAAGGTCCTCGTTCTCGAGAACGTCCGCTTCGACAAGCGCGAGAAGAAGAACGACCCCGAGATCGCCAAGACGCTCGCTTCTTACGGCGACGTCTTTGTCCTCGACGCCTTCGGCACCGCCCACCGCTCCCAGGGTTCCGTCGTGGGCCCCGCCGAGTATCTGCCTGCCGTGGCCGGCTTCCTGCTCGAGAAGGAGGTCGATACCCTCACCGGTATCTTCGCCAACCCTGAGCGCCCGCTCGTCGCCATCGTCGGCGGTTCCAAGGTTTCCTCCAAGATCGGCGTCCTCGATCACCTCATCGACTCCGCCGACACCCTGATCATCGGTGGCGGCATGGCTTACACCTTCTTCCTCGCCCAGGGCATGACCGTGGGCAACTCTCTCAAGGAAGAGGATTGGGTCGAGCGCGCCGGCGAGATGCTGAAGAAGGCCGAGGAGAAGGGCGTCAAGATCCTGCTCCCCATCGACAACCGCGTTGCCGACCACTTCGGCGAGGACGCCGTGCCCGAGGTCGTTGCCTCCGACGCGATCCCCGATGACCGTGAGGGCATGGACATCGGCCCCAAGACCGAGGAGCTCTACGCCGAGGCCATCAAGGGCGCCAAGACCGTGTTCTGGAACGGCCCCATGGGCGTCTTCGAGTTCGACAACTTCGCCCACGGCACCCAGGCTATCGCCGAGGCCGTCGCCGAGGCCGACTGCACCTCCATCATCGGCGGTGGCGACTCCGTCGCGGCCGTCAACAAGTTCAACCTGGCCGACAAGATGAGCTGGATCTCCACCGGCGGTGGCGCTTCCATGGAGCTCGTCGAGGGTAAGGCCCTTCCTGGAGTGGAGGCTCTGAACGATGCCGAATAATCGCACCACCCTTATCGCGGGCAACTGGAAGATGAACAACGACCGCGAGGCCGCCAAGGCCCTCGCTGCCGAGCTCGTCGAGGCCCTGCCCGAGGTCCCCGCCGGTGTCGAGGTCCTCGTGTGCCCGCCCACCATCGACCTGTGCTGCGTCGCGCACAAGCTCGAGGGTTCCGCCATCGCCCTGGGCGCCCAGAACTGCTACTGGGAGGCTTCCGGCGCCTACACCGGCGAGACCTCCGTCCCGATGCTCAAGTCTGCCGGCTGCACCTACTGCATCATCGGCCACTCCGAGCGTCGTGACTATTTCCACGAGTCCGATGAGGACCAGAACAAGAAGGCCAAGGCGCTCGTCGCCGGCGGCATCGTTCCCGTCTTCTGCTGCGGCGAGCCCCTTGAGGTTCGCGAGGCCGGCACCTACGTGGAGCACGTCGTCGCCCAGGTGAAGGCCGGTCTCGAGGGTCTCGAGCTCGCCTCCGCCGATCAGCTCGTCGTCGCTTACGAGCCCATCTGGGCCATCGGCACCGGCATGACCGCCACTGCCGATGACGCCCAGGAGGTCTGCCACGCCGTGCGTGAGGCCCTCGTCGAGCTCTTCGGCGCCGAGATGGCCGATGGCATCCGTGTGCTTTACGGCGGCTCCGCCAAGCCCGGCAACATCGCCGAGCTCGTGGCCAAGCCCGACGTCGACGGCGCCCTCGTTGGCGGCGCGTCTCTCAAGGCCGCGGACTTCTCCGAGATGGTCGTGAAGGCCGCGGAGTAATACCCGTCTTGCAATCGGGCCGCGGCGCTCAGGCGCTGCGGCCCATTCTTTTTACTAGGGGAGAATTCACCATGGCTAACCGCCACCTTCCTGCACTGCTCGTCATCATGGACGGCTTCGGTCTGGCGCCCGAGGGCTCCGACAACGCCGTGAGCGCGGCCAACACGCCCTTTATCGACAGCCTGTATGCGAACTATCCGCACACCACCCTCGGTGCTTCCGGCGAGGACGTCGGCCTGCCCGACGGTCAGATGGGCAACTCCGAGGTCGGCCACCTCAACATCGGCGCCGGCCGCATCGTCTTCCAGGAGCTCTCGCGCATTAACAACGCCATCAAGGACGGCTCCCTCAAGGAGAATGAGGTCTTCGTCAAGGCGATGGATGATTGCGCCGCTTCCGGCAAGACCCTGCACCTCATGGGTCTTATGAGCCCCGGCGGCGTGCACTCCATGCAGAGCCACTGCGAGGCTCTCGTTGCCATGGCCGCCGAGCGCGGCGTGAAGACCGTTCGCATTCACTGCTTCATGGACGGTCGCGACGTCGATCCGCAGTCCGGCGCCGGCTATGTTTCCGAGCTCGCCGCCTTCCTGGCCGAGGTCTCTGAGAAGACCGGGTGCGACGCCCGCATCGCCACCGTCTCCGGCCGTTACTGGGCCATGGACCGCGATAACCGTTGGGAGCGCATCCAGAGCGCCTACGACGTGCTGGTCAACGCTTCCGATGCCGAGGCCGATCCTGTCGCCGGCATCAAGGCCTTCTACGAGAAGGACCCGCGCGGTGACGAGTTTGTCGATCCGTTCGCCTGCCACAACGAGGGCATTCACGCCGGCGACGCCGTCATCTTCTTCAACTTCCGCCCGGATCGCGCCCGTCAGATGACCCGCGCCTTCACCGACGCCGACTTCGATGGCTTCGAGCGCGAGAAGATCGAGCTTTCCCACTTTGTGACGATGACCGAGTACGACCCGTCCTTCGACGTCGAGGTCGCCTTCCCCAAGACGTTCCCCAAGAACGTCCTGGCCGATGTCATCGCCGCCAACGGGCTCAAGCAGCTTCACACCGCCGAGACCGAGAAATACGCCCATGTCACGTTCTTCATGAACGGTGGCATCGAGGAGCCCAAAGCCGGCGAGGAGCGCGTCCTCGTCGCCAGCCCCAAGGTAGCCACCTACGACCTCAAGCCCGAGATGAGCGCTCCCGAGGTCACCGAGAAGCTCGTTGAGGCCATCAACGAGGATCGCGCCGATTTCTACATCGTGAACTTCGCCAACTGCGACATGGTCGGCCACACTGGTGTGTTCGAGGCCGCGGTCAAGGCCGTCGAGGCCGTCGACGAGGCTCTCTCCAAGGTCATCCCGGCCATTCAGGCCAAGGGCGGCTTTGCGCTGATCACCGCCGACCACGGCAACGCCGATCACATGTTTGACGAGGTTGATGGCGAGAAGAAGCCCTTCACCGCCCACACCACCAACCGCGTGCCGTTCATCGTCGTGAGCGACGCCGCCAAGCTCGTCGGCATCGAGGACGGTCGCCTGTCCGACATCGCCCCGACCATGCTCACCATGGCCGGTCTCGAGCCCAGCGCCGAGATGACGGGCCGCGTCCTCGCCATCGAGGAGTAGCGCTCGTCCATTCATTTGCGTTGATCGCATGCAGAGGCCGTCGCCCGTTTAGGGCGGCGGCTTTTTCGCGCGTCTCCTGACTGGTATCCGTCCGTCAGGGTGAAGGTGAGTGAAATTTCGCGGAAGGGCAGGGGAGTGTGCTACTATTATCAGCTGTACGTTTCTCTTGGTTAGAAGGAGTCCTCGTGGGTCCGTTGCAGATCGTTCTCTTCGCCGTGTGGGCGCTGTCCACGCTTTTGCTCATCGCGCTCGTTCTCATGCATTCCGGCAAGGGCACCGGCGTTTCCGACATGATCGCCAGCTCCCTGTATAACTCCAGCACCGCCACCGGCGTCATGGAGAAGAACCTCGACAAGCTCACGGTCATCGTTGCTTGCGTGTTCGCCGCCTGCGTCGTCCTGGCGATGTTCTTCTTCCCGCAGGGCATCGTCGGCCTGTAAGGATTTGAGCTATAAGGCTTTTGGACCCGATCGGCATCGTCCGGTCGGGTCTTTTTCATGAAAGGTCACCCGGGCTGAGTGTATCGGTGGTTAATGGACGTCAGGAAATTGGCCGTCGGTCGATCTGCTTCCGTCAGAGGTATATGAGGCAGATTCTTCCGTTACACAGTTGAAACATTGTGTCGGGTATTCGGGTTCTCATCGCTGTTCTTTTATGCACTAAAGTGCCGTCCTACCTGCATATACTCCAACAGACTAAAGAAAATGCCAGGAATCGGGCAGAAAACTTGTACTCCATTATGCAAAAGTGCGCTATGGTATTGGCCATCGCGCGAAGCCGAATAGCCTAGCGGCATCGCGAAGCGCAACGGGGCAAGACAACGTGTTCGCACCCCCGGTCGCACCAAAGGGGTGCTCAACCGGCGTCGTGCTCCGTGAACCTGCATTATAAGGAGGATGGCATGGCTAATTTCAAGTTTTCCCAGCCCGTGATGGGTCGTCGTACCTTCATCGGTGGCGCCCTTGCTACCGGCGCTGTGGCAGCCCTCGCTGGCTGCGGTGGCGGCGAGAACGGTGGCGGCGACGCTTCCGGCAAGAAGGTCATGAACTTCTACCTCTCCGAGCCCGCGTTCATCGATCCGTATAACGCTCAGGAGAACCAGGGCACCGCGGTCGTCTTCAACGTGTTCGACGGCCTTATGGAGTGGGACTGGGATTCCGCTTCCGTCGTTCCCTGCTGCGCCGCCGAGGCCCCCACGGTCTCCGAGGACGGTCGCGTCTACACCTTCAAGCTCCGTGAGGGCATGAAGTTCCACAACGGCGATCCCGTCGACGCCGAGTCCTTCATCCGCGGCTGGAAGCGCGTTGCTTCCCCCAAGATGGAGACCCCGTCCGACATCTGCTACCACCTCGCCCCGGTTGCCGGTTACGCCGAGTTCAACGCCGGCGACACCGACGAGTTCTCCGGCCTCAAGGCCGTCGATGAGCTGACCCTCGAGGTCACCCTGACCGACCCCATGGCCGACTTCCCGGCCGTCTGCTGCCACCCCGGCCTCGCCCCCGTTCCGGCCTGCGCTGACGAGGATCCCAAGGCGTTCCTCGAGCAGCCCATCGGCAACGGTCCGTTCATGATGACCGAACCCTGGAAGCACAACCAGTACATCTCCCTGGCCCGCTTTGAGGATTACTACGGTGAGAAGCCCAGCCTCGACGGCGTGTACATGTCCATCCAGAAGAACCCGGACACCGCGTTCAACGAGTTCCAGGCCGGCTCCATCGACTTCGCTTCCATCCCGAGCGGCAAGATCAAGGAGTGCATTGAGAAGTACGGCGAGTCCGAGGACGGCTTCACCTCCACCCCTGGCAAGCAGTGCCTGCTCGGTACCGAGCTCTCCACCTACTTCCTGATCCCGAGCCCGCAGGATCCGGTCCTTGCCGACCCGAAGGTCCGTCGCGCCGTCTCCCTGGCCATCAACCGCCAGAACATCGTCGACACCCTCTACGAAGGCTCCCGTATGCCGGCTACCTCCATCATGCCGACCTCCATCGACGATTCCCCCGAGAACGTCTGGGAGGACTGCAAGTACGATCCCGAGGCTGCCGCCAAGCTCCTCGATGAGGCCGGTTACCCCGCCAACGCCGACGGTAAGCGCGATGTCGAGATCACGCTGAACTACAACGGCGATGGCGATCACGGCGACCTCATGTCCGCCGTCCAGCTCGACCTCGAGGCCGTGGGCATCAAGGTCACCCAGGAGACCGTCGAGTGGGCTACCTACCTGCAGCAGCTGTCCGACAAGAACTTCAGCCTCGGTCGCCTCGGCTGGACTGCCGACTATCCGACCATGGACAACTTCCTGTACCCGAACTTCTTCACTGGCGCTGACAACAACTACGAGGAGTACAGCAACCCGGAGATGGACGCCGCCATGCTGGCCGCCCGTCAGATCCAGGACGAGGAGGAGCGCAAGGCCGCTTGCCGTAAGATCTGCGGCACCATCGGTAAGGACATGCCGGTTATCCCGATCATGTTCTACGCTCACAACTACATCGGCTCCGAGCGCATGAAGTCCTTCAACTACGACGCTCAGACCAAGCCTCACTTCGAGACCGCCGAGCTCGCCTAGTCTCGATCGCTCGCAAAGCGAGAAGCGCTATGAACAGCAGGACATCGCGCAAGCGGTGTCCTGCTTTTTGTGTAACGAGCTTCGGATTTGTATGGAAATGGGGGCGTGGACTGCATATCTACGCATAATCCCCGCAGTATTCAGTGACAAGTGACGTATAATCACAGTTTATGCTGCATGCTACTGCAGCAAGGTGTAGTGTCCATGAGACTAGGGAGGGTATCGCTGTGCTCAGGTACATCCTCAAGCGAATCCTACAGTTCATCCCGGTCTTCCTCGGCGTCACGCTCATTCTGTTCATCATGCAGAATGTCGTGCCCGGCGACCCGATCAAGCTGATCGCCGGCGAGAAGAAGATGGATCCCCAGACGGAGATGAACATCCGCGCCGCTCACGGCTTGATCGTGACGGACGAGAACGGCAATATCGTCTTCGACGAAGACGGTAACACCATCGAGACCCCGATGGTCGACCGTTATTTCAACTACCTCGGCAATCTGCTCCAGGGCGACCTCGGTACTTCCTATCAGAAGGGCCGCGCGGTCAAGGACATGATCTTCGAGGCGTATCCGCACACGGTCCAGATCGCGCTGGTCGCCATCGTGATCGAGGCCTTCGTGGGTGTCGGCGCCGGCATCATCTCCGCCATCAAGCGCTATTCCTTCTGGGACATCCTGGTCACGCTCACCACGTCTATGCTCGTCGCGATGCCCGCCTTCTGGCTCGGCCTGCTTCTGCAGCTGATCTTCGGCATCTGGCTTAAGAATGCCACGGGTGGCGCGGTCGCCCTTCCGGTCTCTGGTGTGCCTGGCCCGTTCCCGCAGTTCCCCGCGTGGACGTATTACATCCTGCCGGCTGTCACCCTGGCCGCCGTCTCCACCGCTTACACGGCGCGCATCATGCGCTCTCAGCTGGTCGAGGTCATGAACCAGGATTACATCCGCACCGCTAAGGCCAAGGGTCTTTCCAGGCGCTCCATCATCTTCCATCACGCGCTCAAGAACGCCCTCATCCCGGTCGTTACGTATATTGGTATGGACTTCGGCGCCATGCTCGCCGGTGCCATCCTGACCGAGACGGTCTTCAACTGGCCCGGTATCGGTCAGATGACCTACGTCGCCATCACTCAGCGCGACTGGCCCATCGTCATGGGCTCCGTCACCGTCATCGTGTTCGTGGTCATGATCATCAACCTCATTGTCGATGTGAGCTACGCGTTCCTCGATCCGCGTATCCGCCTTGGCAACAAGAGCGAGAAGTAGGAGGGGAGTAGCGTGCAGTATCCAATGAGCAACATGGACGATCAGGTCCATGCCGTCGCGGCGGAGCACCATGTCGTCGCCGACAAGTCCGACAAGCCCACGCGCACCCTTTGGGGCGACGCCTTCAAGCGTCTGAGGAAGAACAAGCTCGCGATGTTCGCCGTCGTGTGGCTTACCATCACCATCCTCGTCGCGGTCACCGCCGATTTGTGGGTCCCGCAGGTTCTGGGCGATCCGACCGCATCCGACACGGCTACCATGGCGGCAAACTCCCGCCTTGCGCCGTCTTTTGAGCACCCGTTCGGCACCGACACCCTCGGCCGCGACGTGCTCTCCCGCGTCATCTACGGCGCCCGCATCTCCCTCACCGTCGGTATCGTCGCAACCGGCATCTCCACCATCATCGGTTTGGTGATGGGCGCCATCGCGGCGTACTACGGCGGTATCTGGGATACGATCATCATGCGTCTCGCCGACACCTTCCTGGCGTTCCCGTATACGCTGTTCGTCATCGCCATGATCGCGGTCATCGGCAACGGCATCCAGAACGTGTTCTTCGCCATCGGTATTCTCGGCTGGCCCCAGATCGCCCGCGTGTTCCGCTCCGCGATCCTCTCTGTCAAGGAGAGCGACTACATCGACGCCGCCCGCGCCATGGGTGCGTCCGATGCTCGCATCATCGCCCGCCACATCTTCCCCAATTCCGTAGCCTCCATCGTCGTGTACGCGACCATGAACATCGGCGGCGCCATCCTGACCGAGTCCGCCCTGTCCTTCCTCGGCATGGGCGTTATCCCGCCGGATCCCTCGTGGGGCACCCTGATCCAGGAGGGACAGAAGTTCCTGCAGACCGAGCCCTGGCTCATGATCCTGCCCGGTCTTGCCATCCTGACCACCGTTCTCGCGTTCACCCTGCTCGGCGACGGCCTGCGTGACGCTCTCGACGTGAAGATGAAGGACGCGTAAATCATGGCTAAGAAGAATGACAACTACGTCGATCTGAAGACCCAGCCCATTCCCGAGGGCCAGCACCTGCTGGAGGTCGACGATCTCAAGATGTACTTCCACACCGAGGACGGCGTCGTGCATGCCGTCGACGGCGTGTCCTACACTCTCGACCGCGGTGAGACCCTCGGCGTGGTGGGCGAGTCCGGCTCCGGTAAGTCCGTGACTGCCATGACCATCATGGGCCTCATCTCCATGCCTCCCGGCAAGATCGAGGGCGGCTCCGTCACGTATCGCGGCCACGATCTGCTCAACATGTCCGAAGAGGAGATGCAGCACGTCCGCGGCAACGATATCGCCATGATCTTCCAGGATCCCATGACCTCCCTGAACCCGGTTTACAAGATCGGCCGTCAGGTGGGCGAGGGCCTGCGCCTGCATCGCGGCTACTCCAAGCAGGAGGCCATGAAGCGCGCTACCGAGCTGCTCGACCTCGTGGGTATCCCCGAGCCCGAGAAGCGCGTCAACCAGTATCCTCATCAGTTCTCCGGCGGTATGCGTCAGCGCGTCATGATCGCCATGGCCCTTGCCTGCGACCCTGACATCCTGATCGCCGACGAGCCCACCACCGCTCTCGACGTTACCATTCAGGCTCAGATCATCGAGCTCATGCAGGAGATGCAGGAGAAGAACGGCAACGCGATCATCATGATCACCCACGACCTGGGCGTCGTTGCCGACATGGCCGACAAGATCATGGTCATGTACGCCGGTCACCCGGTTGAGTTCGGTACCGCCGAGGAGATCTTCTACGAGAGCCGCCACCCCTACACCTGGGGTCTGATTCGCTCCATTCCCGAGCAGGCGACCGACGAGAAGAAGCCCCTCACGCCGATCAACGGCAACCCGCCGTCGCTCGTGAACCTCCCCAAGGGTTGCGCCTTCGCGCCTCGTTGCCCCTATGCAACCGAGCTCTGCCACAAGGAGCGTCCGCAGAAGTTCGTCATGGACAACGGCCACTATTCCGAGTGCCACTACGCCGACGACGATGCGTTTGTGAAGCGCTTCGCACCCGATACGTCCCGTTCCCGCGGTACGGTTCCGACCGCCATTCCCGACGACGTGAACGTCGCCGCCACGAAGGGAGGCGAGGCCTAAATGGCAGATAACAACACGCCCCTGCTCAAGGTCGAGCACCTGCACAAGGAGTTCCCCACCGGCTCCGGCTTCATGGGTGGTAAGTTCTCCAAGAAGGTCGTCTCCGCTGTCAACGACCTTTCCTTCGAGATTCGTGCTGGCGAGACGTTCGGCCTGGTCGGTGAGTCCGGTTGCGGTAAGTCCACCACCGGTCGCGCCATCATGCACCTCGATCCGCCGACCTCCGGCAAGGTTTACTTCGAGGGTCGTGACATCTCCAAGATGAACAAGAAGGAGCTCAAGGCCATGCGCCGAGAGATGCAGTTCATCTTCCAGGATCCCTATGCATCCTTGAACCCCCGTATGACCATCGGTGAGATCATCTCTGAGCCTATGGTCATTCACGGCATCGGCACTCCCGAGGAGCGTATCGAGCGCGTTCGCGAGCTGCTTGACGTTGTCGGCCTCAATCCCGAGCACATCAACCGCTACCCGCACGAGTTCTCCGGCGGTCAGCGTCAGCGCGTCGGCATCGCTCGCTCGTTCATCCTGCGCCCGAAGCTCATCATCTGCGACGAGCCTGTTTCCGCCCTGGACGTTTCCATCCAGGCCCAGGTCCTGAACCTGCTGAAGGACCTGCAGAAGCAGTACGGAACCGCTTATCTGTTCATCGCCCACGACTTGTCCGTCGTGCAGCACATCTCCGACCGCGTGGCCGTCATGTACCTCGGCAAGATGGTCGAGCTCTCCGATTGGAAGAGCCTGTACGCCGAGCCGAACCACCCGTACACGCAGGCCCTGCTCTCTGCAGTTCCGATTCCGGATCCGGATGTGCAGCAGAACCGCAAGCGCATCATCCTCGCCGGCGATCCGCCGAGCCCGATCGATCCGCCGAGCGGCTGCCGTTTCCACACCCGCTGCCCGATCGCTCAGGCCAAGTGCTCCGAGGAGACCCCTGAGTTCCGCGAGATCGGCGAGGGCCATTACTGCGCCTGCCACTATGCGGCTCCGTTCCCCATCAAGGAGTCTCATATCGATCTGTAAGCCCGTCTGCCGACGCGCTTCGCATCGAACATTCGAAGGACCCGCTGTAAGCGGGTCCTTCTTTTTGCCGTATAAGGTGAAGTGCTTCCATGGGTCGCCTGAATAGTGCGTGGAAAGTCGGTCCTTGCATGCTCATTTCGTTTAGAGTGGATGCGATATGCAACCGCGCGAAAGCCGGGAGGACTTTTGATGATCGATAGACGAACCCTTTGCGGTGCGGCCATGGGTATCGCCGCGATGTCCGCGCTCTCCGCATGCGGGGGGCAGGAGGGCGGATCTCAGGGTGGTGCGGAGACCGTCCCCGCATCCTGGTTGAAATGCCGTGTTGGGAAGCTTTCCGAGATCGATCCCCTACTGGTGGAAGATCGCGCGGGCTTGCAGGTGCTCTCCGCTGTTTTCTTGCCCCTGATGCGGTTCGATGCCAATGGGGGGCTCGTGCCCGGCGCTGCGCTGTCGTGCGCTGTCTCAGATGACGCGTGCTCGTTCACGTTCAGGCTTCCGGAGCATGCTGTCTTTCACAATGGGGAGCGCGTGACCGCGTCGTCTTTTAAGATCGCATGGGAGCGCCTTGTGTGTGCCATTCCCGGCGATGAGAGCGCATCCGATGCCGAACCCGAGTTCGGGCGGTGGGGTTCGTTGCTGCGGCTGGTGGACGGCTACGCCGCACTGCGTGCGGGTCGGGCGTCGGAGATGGTCGGTCTTCGCTGCCCCGATGATGCCACCTTCGTGGTCACCCTCACCCAGCCGTGCCCGTATTTCGATCACGTGACGGCTCATCCCGCGCTTGGTCCCGTCCCTGCCGCGGCATTGGCAGATCCCGAGGCATTCGCCTTGAAGCCCATTGGCAACGGGCCTTTTGCCCACAAGTACCCGTGGGAGCGCGGGCGCGGTGTGATGCTCGCGTCTTTTGCCGAGTGCGTGATCGGAGCTCCGCTTGCCGCTGGCGTCTTGCTCGATCCCATGGCCGACACGGTCGCGGCGTACAAGCAGTTCCGCGCGGGCAATATCGATATCACCGACGTTCCCGTCGATCAGCTTTCCGATGCTGAGGATATCGCGAGCCCCGCTCCTGACGGCCGCTCGATGACGGTGGATGCCCGTCTTGCGCACGGGGTCGAGGGCGGCTTGCTCTATCTCTCCCTCAACTGCGTGTCTGGGGCGTTCTCCCGCCCCGAGATACGCCGTGCCGCCTGTCTTTCCATCGATCGCGAGGCCCTGTGCCGCAAGGTGCTCAAATTCAGCGGCGAGCCTGCCCTCGGTCCCATTTCCCCTCGCGTTGCCGAGATGCAGCCCTGGGATGCGTGCACATACGATCCCGAGGGTTCGCTTCAACTGGTCGAGGCCGCCAAGCTTGCGGTGCTGCAAAATGATCCCGTGGAAGGGGAGGGTTCTGCCGAAGCGGACGCCGAGATCGATGCGCCCTTGCCCGATCCACTCGACCTCGACATCGATCTGATTTACCGCAAGGGAGGGACGGGCGCCCGGGTGGTGGCGCATGTCGTGCGCGATCTCGAGGCCGCTGGGCTCTCGGTCAAGACCGAGGCGTTGGATGCGGATGATTTTGTGAAACGCTATCGCACCGCGGAGTTCGATTGCGCGCTGAGGGCTCTCGAGCCGCCCGTGCCCGCCCTCGAGGCGATTGCGGATGAGCTGCTCGCATATGATCGATCGTCGTCGGGAATCAGCGTGTATCGAGACGAGCAGCTCGATCACGTTCTCGCCGAGGCACGCCAGGCGACCGACGTCGCAGCTCGTCGTACGTTGATCCAAGATGCCCTGTCTATGGCGGGGGAGAGCCTGCCTCTCATCCCGCTCGCTCACCCGGCATATACCAAGATCGCGTCCGACCGCGTTGCCGCCTCTGCCGTCGACGCTTCTGGAAAGATCGATCTTTTTGCCTCTGAGCTGGTGTAATGGCGTCTGGAAAAATATTTCTAACTTTTTTGGAAAAAAGACTTGCACAGTCGGCGGAATCCAGGTTAATATACTCCCTGTTGCGAACGTCGGAGTGGCGGAATTGGCAGACGCGCTAGCTTGAGGTGCTAGTGACCGATTTTGGTCATGCGGGTTCAAGTCCCGCCTCCGACACCACGTGAACAGTACCCAAACCCTTCGGGGTTTGGGTTTTTTACTATCTATCGCACGCGGTCGTGCGATGAGCGCGCCCGCGCCGTGTCGAGTCGGCGGGAGGATGCGCATGGAACGCATGCACAACGAGGAATTGAGTGATGTCGCCCGGCTCGTCGAGGTGACGAGCGATGCCGTCGCCATCTGCGACGCCGACGGCACGGTCGCCCATGTGAACCGCCAGATGCTCTCGCTTGGAAAGATCGGCAGGGAGCAGGTCGTCGGTGCCGACATCAAGGACTTGCTGTATAGCGTTTCATTCGAGCGCTCGATGGGGCACAAGGTGCCCTTCACGGCAGATGGTTCCGAGAACACACTCATGCTCAAACTCGCGGATGGCTCCTTCATCCCCGTCCGCGTGCGCGCCATCGAGCTTTCCGGGAGCCCTGAAGGCGAGGGAGGCCATGCGCATCGCTATGTCGTGGCCATCAGGAGCCTCGAGGAGCAGTACGCCTACGACCGCAAGACGCAGCGCCTGCTGTCTGAGCTCAAGGCGGCGAACAAGCGCCTTTCCGGCACGCTATCCGTGATCATGTCCACGGTGGGTTCCAACGATATGCCCACGTTGCTCGACACCGTTTTGAATCGCATGGCCGAGACGCTCGACGCCGCGGGCACGACGATCTATTTCGCCGAGAGTGGCGGATTCAAGCTGCGCGGCGTGAGCCGCGGCCTCATGGGCTCCCGCGTTCCGGCGTTCATTCCCTATGGCGCTGGTGTGGCGACGCACGTCCTGCGCGAGCAGCGGGCGTGCCGCATCTCGCTCGTGCCCGGTGATCCGGACGACCCGACGGTCCCAGGATCGTTTTACGATCTGGATGCGCGCATCCGCCATAACGTCCGCAGCCAGGACATGCCGCCCTTCAAGACGCTGATCGCCGTTCCCGTCTACTTCGGCACGCAGGTGCTTGGCATCGTCGAGCTCGGATGGACGCGACCCTGTCCGCCGCGGGTATCCGATGTGCGTGTGCTCGAGGTCATCTGCGACTACCTCTCCATCGAATTGGTCGGCGTGGTGAGCTCCCTGCGAGCCGCCCGCACGGCCGGCCTCACGCGGTCGCTCACGCGTATTCGCGAGGCCTTGTACGCCGCAGGTTCGGATCCGGTTGCCGCATGGCACGAGATGATCGAGGAGGTCCTCGAGCAACTCTCCTGCCGCTTGCTGCCCGTGTTGAATGACATGGAGCGCGGCGTCTACGTCATCGAGCTCGACGGCGGGCGCCGCATCGACCTGCCGTGCGACGCCGACGAGATGTTCTTCTCTGTGACCGCGCCAGCCGCTCGCGTGGGCGCCTCGTCGCGCTCCGACGCCTTCAATGCGGACACGGGCCCGCTTTCCGTCACGGAGGACCCCAAGCAGATCAGGCTGGCCCGTGTCGACCGCATCACGTGGATTGGCGAGTGGCTCGAGCGCCACGGTCTGCCGTGCCAGGGTGTGTTCATGGACAATGGTCCCAATTTGGAGGAGGCGGTGTTCGTCGAGGACGCGGGTCCCTTCTCCACGGTGCTTCCGCCGCGTCGCTTCCTCTTGCTGCGCGATGGCTCCCAAGAGCCCGTGGACGACATGGAATTCGATTACCTCACGCACGTCGCCCACGATTTCGAGCTCATCATGGAGGGCGCCCTGCAGCAGAAGAGCGAGCGCCGCATCGCGCAGACACTGCAGGCCGGTATGCGCAACGATCTCGGCTCCGTCCCCGGCATCACGACAGACTCGCTCTACTCGTCCGCCACGCGCCAGGCACTTGTGGGCGGCGATTTCTACACACTGATCCGCTTGCCCGATGACCGCGCCGTCATGATCTTGGGCGACGTGTCGGGCAAGGGCGTCGAGGCCGCCTCGATGTCGGCCCTCGTCAAGACGGCGCTCACCGCCTACGCGTGGGAGGGCGCGAGCCCCGCGCGCATGGCGCGTTCACTCAACCGCATGCTCATGAGCTTCTCGAGGGTGGAGACCTTCGTTACGGTGTTCATTGCAAAGATCGATTTGCGTCACGGCAGGGCGACCTATTGCTCGGCGGGTCATCCGCCCACCATGCTGCTGAGGCGGGATGCGTCCGGCGGCGTCGAGGCGGAGCTGTTGAGCGTTCAGTCGGGCGTTGTGGGGGCGTTTCCCTCCATGGTGTATGAGAACGGCGCGTTCGCCTTCAATCCCGGTGACATCTTGTTCATGTACACCGACGGCGCCATCGAGGCCCGTGATGCTTCGGGCGGTTTTTTCGGCGAGGCCCGCTTGCGAGAGACCCTGCTGCGCTCCGCTTCCGCCGGTATCGACGGCCTGTGCTCAAAGGTCCTGGCGGAACTCGATACGTTCACCGGTTCCGCGCTCGACGACGACATCGCTCTCGTCGCGCTTCGCATGGACGAGTCCTAGGGCCGTGTGCGAGGCCGTCCCGCGGTGGGGCGGCGTATCGGATGGGGAAGTTTGGGGAACCATAGCAGCATGAATGAATGGAACGACATAGCCGTCATCGCGCCCACGACCGACATCGACCTCGCGTCGGTGCCGCGCCTGAGCGAGCAGGTCGACGCCCTGATCGACAGCGGCGTGCGTCGCATCTTGGTGAACTGCCAGAACGTGACGTTCATCGATTCGACGGGTCTCGCCTTCCTGCTGTCGCGCGCCCGCGCCCTCTACGGGCGTGAGGGGCTCCTGTCGCTCGTGAACGCATCTCCCGATGTCGCGCGCTTTTTGCAGATCGCGCGCCTGATAGACATCCTGCATGTATCGACCGTCGAGCGTCCCGCAATCCCGGTCATAGCACCCGATGTGCCGCCGCTGTGGAGCAAGAGCTTCACCATCCAGCGGGGTGTCGAGCACCTCGCCGAATACCGCCATCGCGTGGCGGAGCTTTTGGGTACGCTTCCGCTCACGCGCGAGGAGTGCTTCGATGTGGCTCTTGCTGCGGGGGAGGCGCTTTCCAACGCGTACGACCATGCCTGCGGCGGCGAGGGCGGTTCCATGAGCGTCTATGCATATCCCGATCGCGTGATCATCGAGGTGCGAGACTGCGGCTGCGGCTATGAGATCGCAGACGGGGAGGAGCCCGCCGAGAGCCTCGAGCGCGGTCGCGGCATCAAGCTCATGCGCATGCTCGTGGACAGTGTGGAGGTGCGACGCCGTGCGGATGCCCCGGGCACGCAGGTCCGTCTGATCAAGCTGGTGGGATAGGGGAAATAGCCGCCCTATGCAAAACGGGCGCCCCATGGGACGCCCGTTGATACTGCGATGGAGGCGGCTCCCGGATTCGAACCGGGGGTAAAGGCTTTGCAGGCCTCTGCCTTACCACTTGGCCACTTCGCCGTATATGCGAAGGGCCGATTGAAATCGGCCCCGGCACATTCAATGGAGCGGACAACGGGGCTCGAACCCGCGACCCCAACCTTGGCAAGGTTGTGCTCTACCAACTGAGCCATGTCCGCTTGCGAAGAAGTACTATACGCAATCGACCGTTCAAGTGCAAGGCCCCATTTGAAAATAATGGAAACTGGTTTTCGGAGAGGCTTTTGTCGGACGGGGAGGGCCGTTAGTGGACGGTCGGATCTGGGCTCCGCATACGGCAACATGATGCGATGCGCTCTGCAAAGAGGCGGGAAATTGGCTGATTCTCGCGTTCTACCAGGGAAAACCAAACGATTTCAAAAATTTTGAAAAATGTTGTTGCATCTGAAATTCTGCTCGGCTATAGTTAATCCCGCGCTGAGGCGCACACCTGAGACGGGCGATTAGCTCAGGGGGAGAGCACTTCCCTGACACGGAAGGGGTCACAAGTTCAAATCTTGTATCGCCCACCACATGCGGACATGGCTCAGTTGGTAGAGCACAACCTTGCCAAGGTTGGGGTCGCGGGTTCGAGCCCCGTTGTCCGCTCCATTGAATGTGCCGGGGCCGATTTCAATCGGCCCTTCGCATATACGGCGAAGTGGCCAAGTGGTAAGGCAGAGGCCTGCAAAGCCTTTACCCCCGGTTCGAATCCGGGCTTCGCCTCCATAGCATTGCAAACGGGCGTCCTTCGGGGCGCCCGTTTTCTTATTGCGAGTCCATGTGGCCTCTTCGCGACCGGACCTCTGGCTCCGTTATCCGTGGGGGAGCTTGGTTGCGCGCCGCGCACAACATGTAGGCCGATCATGATTCGCCCAGTATGCCTCGAGGCGATCGCCCCGTGTCAAGCGGAGAAGTTATGGACACCCCGCCGGCCTTTTGCGTCGCTGTTTTTGCATCCGCGCAGGTTGGGCGCCTGCGCCTCGTTTTCGGCGTCCCGCAGGTTCGCAAATTTGAATGCGGGAAGAAGTCAGCACATTATCCCTGACCTGCTGAAACACAATATATAGTGTTGGTCTAAAAAAGTGATACCAGATATTGATGCAAAAATGGCCTATCATACTGTCCCAGGCAACTATGGCCTCGGTTTGTCCGCGCGCTGTCATATCGTGCGGAGCCGAGGTTTTCCCATCATTGTGGCATGTACGGGTTAGTAGAGCGATTCGCGGAGGAACGCCATGAAGATCATCAAGCGCAGCGGTTCTGAGGTCACCTTCGACATCCAGAAGATCATCGACGCCATCAAGGGCGCCAACAGCGAGGTCAAGGAGGCCGAGCGCCTCACCGATCGCCAGGTGGTCTACGCCGCGCAGAACGTCGCCGATCGCTGCGAGTCCGCCGGCCACACCGTCTCCGTCGAGGAGATCCAGGACATGGTCGAGGATGAGATCATGGCCCTCGACCGCTTCGAGGTCGCTCGCCGCTACATCATCTATCGCTACGTCCAGGGCCTCAAGCGCCAGAAGAACACCACGGACGATAAGATCTTGTCCCTTATCGAGTGCAACAACGAAGAGGTCAAGCAGGAGAACTCCAATAAGAACCCCACGGTCAACTCCGTGCAGCGCGACTATATGGCCGGTGAGGTCTCCAAGGACCTCACGCAGCGCGTGCTCCTGCCCGCCGAGATCGTCGAGGCCCACAACGAGGGCATCATTCATTTCCATGATTCCGACTATTTCGCCCAGCACATGCACAACTGCGACCTCGTGAATCTCGAGGACATGCTGCAGAACGGCACGGTCATCTCCGGTACGCTCATCGAGCGCCCGCACAGCTTCTCCACCGCCTGCAACATCGCCACGCAGATCATCGCCCAGGTCGCTTCGTGCCAGTACGGCGGCCAGTCTATCTCGCTCACGCATCTCGCCCCGTTCGTCGAGGTGAGCCGTCAGAAGATCCGCCGCCAGGTCGATGCCGAGCTCAAGGAGCTCGGGGTCGAGGCGCCCGGGGAGAAGGTCTCCGAGGTCGTGGAGACCCGCCTGCGCGACGAGATTCGCCGCGGCGTTCAGACCATCCAGTACCAGGTCGTCACCCTCATGACCACCAACGGCCAGGCGCCCTTCGTGACCGTGTTCATGTACCTCAATGAGGCCCGCAGCGAGGCCGAGAAGCGCGATCTTGCCATGATCATCGAGGAGACCCTGCGTCAGCGCTACGAAGGTGTGAAGAACGAGGCGGGCGTGTGGATCACCCCCGCGTTCCCCAAGCTCATCTACGTCCTCGAGGAGGACAACGTCTACGAGGGCTCCGAGTACTTCTACCTGACCCAGCTCGCGGCCAAGTGCACCGCCAAGCGCATGGTGCCCGATTACATCTCCGAGAAGAAGATGCGCGAGTTCAAGCTCTCCAAGGGTGAGACCGAGGGCAACGGCGATTGCTACACCTGCATGGGCTGCCGCAGCTTCCTCACGCCCGATCGCACGGGTAACGGCTATGACAATGTCGCCCGCGCCAAGAATTACGAGCCCGGCAAGCCCAAGTACTATGGTCGTTTCAACCAGGGCGTTGTGACCATCAACCTGCCTGATGTGGCTCTCTCCTCCCAGCGCGACATGGACAAGTTCTGGGAGATCTTCGATGAGCGCCTGGAGCTGTGCCATCGCGCCCTGCGCTGCCGCCATGAGCGCCTGTTGGGCACCCTGTCCGACGCCGCCCCGATTCTGTGGCAGTATGGCGCCCTTGCGCGCCTGGATAAGGGCGAGAAGATCGACAAGCTGCTCTTTGGCGGGTATTCCACCATCAGCCTGGGATATGCCGGCCTGTATGAGTGCGTGAAGTACATGACGGGCGCGAGCCACACCGATGAGCACGGCACGCCGTTCGCCATGGCGGTCATGCAGCGCATGAACGACAAGTGCAACGAGTGGAAGGCCGCCGAGGATATCGACTACTCCATCTACGGCACCCCGCTCGAGTCCACCACCTACAAGTTCTCCAAGTGCCTGCAGCGCCGCTTCGGCATCATCCCCGGCGTGACGGACAAGGGCTACATCACCAACAGCTACCACGTCCATGTGTCCGAGGAGATCGACGCGTTCGACAAGCTCAAGTTCGAGAGCCAGTTCCAGCGCCTGTCCCCGGGCGGCGCCATCTCCTACGTCGAGGTGCCCAACATGCAGGACAACCTCAAGGCCGTCATCCGCGTCATGCAGTACATCTACGACAACATCATGTACGCGGAGCTGAACACCAAGAGCGATTACTGCCAGGAGTGCGGCTTCGACGGTGAGATCAAGATCGTGGAGGATGACGGCAAGTTGGTGTGGGAGTGCCCGCATTGCGGCAACCGCAACCAGGAGACGCTGAACGTCGCCCGCCGTACGTGCGGCTATATCGGTACGCAGTTCTGGAATCAGGGCCGTACCGAGGAGATTCGCGATCGCGTGCTGCATCTGTAGGGGGCGATCCTGGCGGGCTGTCCGGGCGCATACCATCCGCTGCTCGGGCAGTCCTGCTCACGAAGAAGGCCCCACTGGGGCCTTCTGTTCGTGCGGAACTCGCGACGGATGGTGTGCGCCCGGACAGCCCCTGCTCTTGCCCTGCAGTTGCTATGGTTATGTGGGGCTGTGCTGCTGGGGCCTCGGGCTGACGCATGAGGGGCTCTTGAGGAGGAATCGGGCTCATGAACTACGCTGAGATCAAGCATTTCGATATCGCCAACGGCGAGGGGGTTCGTACGACGCTGTTCGTGTCCGGATGCCGCCGGGGGTGCAAGAACTGCTTCAACGAGGTGGCGTGGAACTTCGCCGCGGGCAAGCCGTTCGCGCGCGAGACCGAGGATGCCATCATCGAGAGCATGCGCCCGGCGTATGTCGATGGCCTGACCATTTTGGGCGGCGAGCCCATGGAGCCGGAAAATCAGGAAGGACTCGTCGCCTTCGTCGAGCGCGTGCGCGATGAGTTTCCGCGCGAGAGCGGCAAGACCATATGGTGCTTCACGGGGGATACTTGGGATGTGGAACTCGTGGATGGTGGTCGCCATCACACCGAGTTCACCGATCGCATCCTGAGGTGCGTGGATGTTTTGGTGGACGGCCCCTTCGTGCAGGACCTGCATGACATCACGCTTCGTTTCCGGGGATCTTCGAATCAGCGCCTCATCGACATGCCCGAGACGCTCGAGGCCGTCGCGGCGGGTATCGCCCCTGCAAAGGCCGTGCGCCTATGGGGCGATGAGCGCGTCTACGCCACGCACACGATGGATTAAGCGCGGTTGTCGACGCGTGGTACCATATCTTGCAGATTGAGTCGCGAGGCACCCTGAGGTGCGAGGAAGGCTGGTAGAGATGGTCGATCAGGACAAGGCGCGCGAAGCGGTGCGCATGCTGCTGGAAGCTATCGGCGAGGACCCGACCCGAGAGGGGCTGGTCGAGACGCCCGACCGCGTCGCCCGCATGTACGCCGACTTGTGTGCCGGCATGGACCAGCGCGCCTCCGAGCATCTGTCCAAGACCTTCTCCGTGTCCGAGGACGACCTTGTGATCGAGCGCGACATCACCTTCTACTCGCTGTGCGAGCATCACATGCTCCCGTTTTACGGCAAGGCCGCCATCGGCTACATTCCCAACGGTCGCGTTGCGGGACTTTCCAAGCTCGCCCGCACGGTCGAGGTCTTTGCCCGTCGTCTGCAGCTGCAGGAGCAGCTTACTGCCCAGGTCGCCGATGCGCTCATGGCCGAGCTCGACTGCAAGGGCGCCATCGTGTACATGGAGGCCGAGCATATGTGCATGACCATGCGCGGTGTCCAAAAACCGGGCACAAAAACCGCCACTCTCGCCCGCAGGGGCGTGTTCGCAGACGATCAAACGCTCGAGGCGCGGTTCTTCCGCATGCTCGGCCGCTGATCGCCGGGTGATTGACCTTGTTACCGCCCGCGCGCGGCCGGACGCACCTCGGTTGTCCGCACTCCGCCGCCCGCGAGCAATGTTGATGCGTGGGGAGCGTGTGCACCATGATTGAGAGCCATGTCGAGACTCTTCCACCCATCGAGGTGATCGATCAGGTGGGGTCGACTAACGCCGAGCTTAAGCGTCTCGGGCGTGGCGAAGCCCCGCATGGAACCGCGCTTCGGGCGAACGTCCAGACCGCCGGCCGTGGTCAGCGTTCGCACACGTGGGTGTCTCCCAAGGGCGGTCTTTACCTTTCTGTCCTTATCCGCCCCAACGTTCCCGGCGAGGCGCTGCCCGCCTTGCCCGTCACGTGCGCCCTGGGCGCTCTCGGCGCCCTGCGCGAGATGGGGTGTCCGCGCGTGAGGCTCAAATGGCCGAATGACATCGTCGTGGAGCATCGAAAGGTCGCGGGTATCTTGACCGAACTCGTTTCCGGCGGGGATGGGGTATTCGCGGTTTTCGGCATCGGTGTGAACATGGAGCCGCCTGCGATGCCCGATGATTTCGATGAGGCCGATGCGCTGTTGCCGGCGGGGCTTCGCGACGAGTTGTCTCCCACCGCCCAGATGCCTTCGCTCGACGAACTCGCCGAGCGTATTCGTCTCGGTATTTTGAATGCGGTGACGTGGTGGACCGAGGCCTATGGACGGGTCGGTGGGCGAGCGGCGCTGCCGAAGCTCGCGACGCGCGCCGTCGGTGTCGAGGTGGACCGTTGGGCCGAAGACCCGGTGCGCGGAGGGGCGGAGGGCCCCTTGGCCTCCCTGCTCGCCCCGTACAACGCCTCGCTCGCGTTTGTGGGCGAGAAGGTGCGCATGGTCGCCATAGACGGGGGCGAGGTCGCTCAGGGGACGTTTCTCGGCGTCGACGGTTACGGCCATGCCCTTGTGGCTCATGTGGACGGCTCTGTGGAGATGCATGACGCCGCAGATGTCTCCCTGCGCCCGGACTCCCTATGACGGTGCCGGTACGGCACCGATGGCGCAGCAGTTTGGCGCGCGATTGAAGCGTTTTTGCCTCCCGAGGTTGATATTCTTCGATAAGTGGGAATAATCAATACTGTTAATCATTTCAATTGACGCGCGCCGCGTGGCGTGCGGGTTGGGGGCTTATCGTGAATTACGAGGAGGCGGCTCGAAAGCTGATCGTGTACTCGGGCGGCCTTGCGAAGGGATCCCTGGGGACGGCCCGCGCCGCCTCCGTCGGCGAGGGACCGGTCCTGCAGTACCTTGTGGACAACAGGGAGCCCATGAACCCGTCCGTGTTGGCCGACACGCTGGGTTACACCCGCCCTCGCATGACGCGCATACTCGACGCTCTCGTTGCGAAGGGCCATGTGGAGCGCTCGAACGACCCGGACGACCGCCGCAAGGTGATCGTCATGGCCACGGAAGAGGGAAAGTGCCACGTCGAGAGCTCCTCAGGCAACGGCGTCGCCGCGGTCGCCAGCCAACTGAGCGCCCTCGGCGACCAAAACGTCATCGAGCTGCTCAACGTTTTAGAAAAGGCGTACAGCATCACATATGACCGGGAACCCGAGATCAACCGTTCGGGAAAGGGGTCTAAGCGCCGCAGGCGCAAGGATGCGGGGGAGTGAGCCCGGACGAGAGGCCTGCGGCCCGTGTATCGCCCGCGGACGGGCGAGCGGGGCGGAAAGGGTCTGCCCGTATTGCCCGCCTGGAGCGCGCGATGGGTTTTAACTGGCAGTTTAACGGGGCTCAAGCCCCGTTCCTCTTTTACGGCGCCGGTAGGTCCGAAGCCCGACGGCGACATCTCGATATTTTGATTGAATAATAGTTAATACCGTTAAACGAATCGTTCCTACCGTTCGCGGAATGATTGATGTCAAAAAATAGTTAATAGTAATAATTATTTACGAAATGAACAGGCAGGCTAATCGCCGTCGGAGGGAAGGAAAGGACATGCGGTATCTCGTTTTGGTAAGCCACGGCACGCTCGCCCAGGGCATGCACAGCGTCCTGAAGATGCTCGGGGGAGATTCCCCGGCCATCAAGGACTGCTGCCTTGAGGACGGCATGGGCGCGGATGCGTTCGTCGCGCGCTTCAAGGAGGTCATCGCCGAGATCGCGCCGGAAGACGAGGTCGTGCTGATGGGCGATATCCAGGGAGGCTCCCCGCTCACCAATGCGATGAACGAGCTCGCCGCCGCCGGCCTCCTCGGCTCCTCCGTCGTGTTCTCGGGCATGAACCTGCCCATGGCCATGACGGCCTTCATGGGCCTTGCCGCCGGCGATCTCGAGTCCCTGCGAGCGAACCTCATCTCCGAGGCGCGCCAGGGCATCACCGAGATCGTGCTGGCCGACGACGAAGACGAAGAAGACCTGTAGGCCGAATCGGCCATTCGGATTAGAAAGGGAAGCACCATGATTTCTTTTGTCCGCATCGACGACCGCATGATCCACGGGCAGACCTGCACCCGTTGGGCCGTCGAGTACCCCTGTGACGGCCTGATCGCCGTGAACGACGCCGCCGCCGGCAACGCGGTCCTGAAGAGCGCCTACAAGAGCGCCGCCCCGGACAAGAAGACGTTCGTCTGGACCATGGAGCACTTCAAGGAGAAGGCCCAGGCCGTGCTCGACAGCAAGACGCGCTACTTCCTCATCACCAAGAACCCGCTCGATATGCGCGAGATCCTGGTCGAGATGGGCTTCGTGCCCAGCGACGTCAAGACCGTCATCGTTGGTCCGTGCAATGACCGCCCCGAGACCGTGAAGCTCGGCAACAACCAGTCGATCACCCAGGAGGAGGCCCAGGCCTTCGAGGATATCCAGAACGCCGGCTACGAGGTGGACTTCCGCCTGCTTCCCGACAAGGGCATCGGCAAGTGGGACAAGTTCCGCGCTCAGTTCGGTTTCTAAACGCGCGCTTTAAGGCGGCCCGTCCCTGGCAGGGGGCTTGGGACGGGTATGCAGCTTGAATAATAAGCTGATATTGGAAAGGTGGTACGTATGACAATCCAAATTTGGCAGGCGGCGCTGCTCGGCATCTGCGCATGCCTCGCATCCATGCCGGGTCTGGGAGGCACCTCGTTCGGCAACTACACCCTCGGGCGCCCGCTCGTCGCCGGCCTGGTCGTCGGCCTCATCATGGGCAACGTCTCCCTCGGCATCATCGTGGGCACCGCGATCCAGGTCGTCTACATCGCCCTGGTGACCCCCGGCGGAACCGTCTCCGCCGACGTCCGCGCCGCATGCTACATCGGCATCCCGCTGGCGATGATGGCCATCCAGGCGCAGCCCGACCTCGCCGCCAACCCCTCCGGTGCCGAGGCCGCCGCTGTCGCGACCGCCCTGGGTGCCACCTGCGGCACTATCGGCGCTATCCTCTTCTACGGCACGGCTACCATCAACCTCGTGTGGCAGTCCTACGGCTGGAAGGCGCTCGAGAAAGGCGATACCCACAAGCTCTACCTGGTGGACATGGTCTTGCCCTGGATCTCCCACATCATCTGCTCGTTTGCCCCTACGTTCTTCATCCTCATGGCCGGCCAGAGCGCCATCGACTTCGTCATGACCAGCCTGCCCATGGACGGCCTCGCCATGAAGACGCTCTTTGCGGTCGGCTCGCTGCTTCCCTGCGTCGGTATCGCCATTCTGCTCAAGCAGGTCATCTCCAAGGCGACCGACTTCCTGACGTTCTTCTTCGGCTTCACGCTTGCCGCCGTCATGGGCTGTAACCTGATTGCCTGCTCCGTGATCGCGTGCTTCTTCGCACTGATCAACTTCCAAATGACCACCCTTAAGCAGAAGCTCGCCACGGTCGGCGCCGGCGCCGTTCTGACCGCCGCCGACGACGAGGATGAGGAGGACATCTAATGGCTGAGAACACCGCTGCCAAGACCGGCAAGAAGGTCTCCAAGAAGGCTTTGGCCAAGTCGTTCCGCAACTGGTACTACGGCAACCTGACCTGCTTCTCCCAGGAGCATATGCAGACGTTCGGTTACCTGGTCTCGATGCTTCCGATCGTGGAGGACCTCTACGAGAAGAAGGAGGAGCAGTCCCGCGCCCTCAACACCTACACCGCGTTCTTCAACACCGAGCCGCAGATCGGCGCCATGATCGTCGGTGTGTCCGTCGGCCTTGAGGAGGCCCGCGCTAACGGCGAGGCCATCGACGACGAGACCATCAACGGCATCCGCGCCGGCCTCATGGGCCCGCTGGCCGGCATCGGCGACTCCCTGATCGTTGGTACGCTCATCCCGATCCTGCTCGGCATCGCCATGGGTCTGTCCCAGGGCGGCTCTCCGCTCGGTGCGATCTTCTACATCGTGGTGTGGAACGTCCTGGCCTACTTCGGTATGCGCTTCGCCTACTATCGCGGTTACGATCTGGGTGGCGCCGCCGTCGAGGCCCTGGTCGGCCCCAACGCGACCGCCCTTCGCGAGTCCATCGTCATGATTGGCACCATGGTCATCGGTGCCGTGGCCGCCACGTGGGTCAACATCACCACCGCCATGACCCTGCCCGGCGGAGGTACCCTCCAGGGCACGCTCGACGGCATCTTCCCCAAGCTGCTGCCGCTCGGCTTTACCTTGCTGTGCTGGTGGCTCATGGCCAAGAAGAAGGTCAGCCCCATTGTGACGATGCTGATCTTGTTGGCCGTTGCATTCATCGGCGCTGCAGTGGGCTTCTTCGGCGCCGCCACCATCGCCGCGCCGGTCGCTTAGTCGCGCAGCACGGCACGACGCGCGTATGATTTGAGACGGGTCGCGGCATGTGCTCGCGGCCCGTCTTTTCATATGGGGGCGGGCCTCATGTTCAAAGGCTCGTCCTCTCGTTTGGTTCACGATTGTCCGAAAAGGTGAAGTCATGCCTCAGCCCATAGATACGCAACATTGGACCCGCGCCGACCTGATCAAGGAGGCCAAGATGCAGACCGATGCCATTCAACGTCTCAAAGTGTGGCTGCGCTTCGGCTATTCGCTCATGGCAGTTGGTGCGATCCTGCTCATCTGGAGCTCGTCTGCGAGCAATGGCACCGCGGCGGTTATGGGCGGTGCGTGTTTGGTTCTCGGAATCCCGGTCTCGGTCATCCTTAAGGTGGGGATTACGCGCGCGAAGGCGAACGTCGAGGGGATTCTCTCCCAGGCGGGCGTAGACATCAACGAGAAGTAGAAGCGAGGAAGGCCTTATGGAACAGAAGAACGCCGTTGCGTTCGATGCGGTATTTACCGACGTCGATGGGACGTTGCTCGATGCTGAGCACCGCGTGATCGCGGCTTCTCGCCCGGTGATTCAGAAGCTGACTCGCATGGGCGTGCCATTTGTGCTGGTATCGGCGCGCATGCCCGAGGGGTTGAGCACCATCCAGCATGAAATTGGCTTTGAGGGACCTCTGGTAAGTTACAGCGGTGCATATGTGCTGGACGCCCGGGGTCACGAGCTTTTAAGCAAGCCCATCGGTATCGACGAGGCGCGCGATCTCAAGGGCTTCCTCGACGCCGAGCTTCCCGACATCTGCTGCTCTGAGTACGGCTTTCACGTCTGGGCATGCGACGACGACACGGATCCGCGCATCATGAATGAGGAGCGGATAACCACACTCAAAGCGTTGCGCGCGCCGCTTGACGAAGCGTTCGACGAGAGGGGCGTGCATAAGTTCCTGTTGATGGGTGCGCCGGGGCAAATCGCCGAAGCCCAGCGAAAGATCGCCCGTGCATACCCTGGATTGACTGCTGTGCGCTCGTCCGAGACGCTGTGTGAAGTGATGCGCGGTGACGTTACCAAGAGTGAAGGGGTGCGGTTGCTGTGCGACAACCTGGGAGTCGACATCGGCAGGGCCGTCGCATTCGGCGATGGGTGCAACGATGTCGACATGCTTCGCGCAGTGCCCAACAGCTACGCCATGGCCAACGCGCCCAAGGAAGTGAAACGCTCGGCCGCGAGAGTGACGCAGCTCACCAACGATGAGAACGGGTTGGCGTTCGAGCTGTTGAGCTTGATGGAGTCTGCGTAGATCGACGCACTCTGGTGTGGGATGCGCCCTTGACGGCGCATATGGCAATTCGCCCCTGGCGCCGGTGGCAGGCATTGCGTCCTGTGGCTGGCGCCGGGGGCGAACGGTTATCGCAGCGGTTCTTTTGCATTGAACGAGCGATGATTTCACATGAAAATGCGGGCGCCCGCGAAGGAGATGCGGGCGCCCGCCGTAGGGAGACGCTATGTCGCGCGGTCTTTACGCCACGTCGATGGAGACGTTGACCTCTTGGACGGGGACGTCGTAGAACGGATCCTCGCGACGGCCCAGGAAGTCGCGTGCCTGCTCGGGGAACAGGGCGTAGGACAGCACGTCCTCCTCTGAGCGGGCGTACTGCGAGATCTCCTCGCGCAGGCGCGGCATCGCGGGTTCGATCAGGTCGGCCGGGCGGCAGGTGATGACCTCATCATCGCCGATGATCTGGCGGCGGATCTTCTCTGAGATGGTCACGGGCGGACGGCCGTATTGACCGCGCACGTAGTCCTTGATTTCGGCGGGGACGACTTTGTAGCGCTCGCCGGAGATGACGTTCATGAGGGCCTGGGAGCCCACCATCTGCGACAGCGGGGTCACGAGCGGCGGGTAGCCCAGGTCGGCGCGGACGCGCGGGACCTCGGCGAGCACCTCGGCGTACTTGTCCTCCACATGCATGTCCTTCAGGTTGGCGAGCAGGTTGGAGAGCATGCCGCCGGGGACCTTGTACAGCAGTGCCTTGGGCTCGACTGCCATGACCTTGGGGTTCAGCCCGCCCTCGTCCAAGAAGCGGTTGCGGATGGGCAGGAAGTGCGCGGCCACGGCCTCGAGCTTCTCGATGTCCAGGCCGGTCTTGCAGCCGAGGGCCTCAAGGGCGATCGCCATGGACTCGGTGGCGGGTTGGCTCGTGCCCTCCGCGAAGGGGGAGGAGCAGGTGTCGATGATGTCGGCACCTGCCTCGACGGCCTTGAGGTAGGTCATTTGGGCGATGCCGGCGGTGCCGTGCGTGTGCACCTGCAGGGGCAGGTCGCACGATGCCTTGATCTCGCTCACGAGCTCGAAGGCGACATCGGGGGTGAGGACGCCGGCCATGTCCTTGATGCAGATCGAGTCGGCGCCGGCGCGGGCCATCTCGTTGGCCAGGCTCACGAAGTAGCGCACGGTATGCACGTCGCTGGTGGTGTAGGAAATGGCGGCCTGGACCTCGCCGCCCGCCTCCTTGGCGGCGCGGATGGAGGTCTGGAGGTTGCGGGTGTCGTTCAGCGCATCGAAGATGCGGATGACGTCGATGCCGTTTTCCACGGATTTCTTTACCAGGGCCTCGACCACGTCGTCGGCGTAGTTGCGGTAGCCGAGCAGGTTCTGGCCGCGCAGCAGCATCTGCAACTTGGTGTTCTTGACGTGGGAGCGAATGGTGCGCAGGCGCTCCCACGGGTCCTCGTTGAGATAGCGCAGGCAGCTGTCGAACGTGGCACCGCCCCAGACCTCGAGGGACTCGAAGCCGCACTGGTCGAGCGTCTCGAGGATGGGGAGCATGTCCTCGATGGGCATGCGCGTGGCGATCTGACTTTGCTGGCCGTCGCGCAGGACGGTCTCCATGAAGCGGATCTTGCGGGTCATGCTAGGCCTCCTTCGACGGCGGGAAGAGTCGGGCGAGGGCGAGCGAGATCACGTAGATGACGAACATGACGATGAAGATGCCGCCCCAGCCCAAGATGAGGATCTGGATGGCGAGGGACAGGTCGGTGGAAAGTCCGAGCGATGCGATGAGATCGGTCATTGCCAGCACCCCTTTCTAGAGCAGAAGGCCGAGGACGAGACCGCCGGCGACGACCGAGGCGATCTGACCGGCCACGTTGGCGGCAGCGGCCTGCATGAGGATGAAGTTGCCGGGATCCTCCTCGGTGGCGAGCTTTTGCACCACGCGCGAGGCCATGGGGAAGGCGGAGATGCCCGCGGCACCCACCATGGGGTTGATCTTCTCCTTGCGGAACAGGTTCAGGAACTTGGCGAACATGACGCCGCCCACGGAGTCCATGATGAAGCCGATGAGGCCGAGGCCCATGATGATGAGCGTGTCGAACTGCAAAAACTCGCTGTACTCCATCTTCACGGAGACACACAGGCCCAAAAGGATGGAGATGAGGTTCACGAGTTCGTTTTGGGCGGAGGCGGAAAGCGAGTTGAGCACGCCGCACTCGCGCAGGAGGTTGCCGAACATGAGGAAACCCACGAGCGGCAGGGACACCGGGGCGATGAGACCGGCGACCACGCAGATGGTGACGGGGAAGAGGATCTTGGCCGTCTGCGAGACCTGACCGGGACGGTAGGTCATGCGGATGGCGCGCTCCTTCTTGGTGGTGCAGGCCTTGATGGCGATGGGCTGGATGATGGGCACGAGCGCCATGTAGGAGTACGCCGCGACCATGATTGCGCCCATGTACTTCGAACCGAGTGAGTTGGCAACGAAGATCGAGGTGGGGCCGTCTGCGGCGGCGATGATGCCCGCGGAGGCGGCGTCGGCGATGTCGAAGCCGAACACGCCCGTGGCCACGATGGTTACGAAGAAGATACCGAACTGCGCGGCCGCGCCGAACAACAACAGGAACGGGTTGGCGAGCAGCGGGCCAAAGTCGATCATGGCGCCGATGCCGATGAACAGCAGCAGCGGGAACAGCTCGGTCTCGATGCCGGCGTCGAACAGGATCTGGAACGGTCCGGGCTCGGTGCCGGTCATGAGGACGCCGGATGCGGGAATGTTCACCAGGATGGTGCCGAGTCCCATGGGCACGAGCAGCGTGGGCTCGTACTCCTTCTTGATGCCCAGGTACATGAGGACGCAGCCGATGAGGATCATCGCGATGCGCCCCGGCTCGGCGATAAGTGCCTGCACGCCGTCGAGTAGGATTTCCATAGTGCCTCGTTTCTGGATAAAAGCGCCGCCTCATCGGCGGCGCGTCGGAGTGGGTGCGCTTAGGCGAGGGTGAAGAGCGTGTCGCCCGGGTTCACCATGGCGCCCTTTTCGACGTTGATGGAAGCGATGGTGCCCGCCTGCTCGGCGACGACCTCGTTCTCCATCTTCATGGCCTCGAGGATCATGACGGGCTGATTGGCGGTGACGACGTCGCCGACCTTCACGTGGATATCGAGGATGGTGCCGGGCATGGGCGCGGTCTGGGCATGGGAGCCCGCCGCCACGGGAGCCGGAGCGGCGGCCGGCGCCGGGGCGGGCTCGGGTGC
>ERZ857955.321-NODE-321-length-61746-cov-4.421407_pt1 | contig 61746 bp, 47 predicted proteins | sample MGYA00519956_ERZ857955 | MGnify/ENA primary metagenome ERZ857955 (study PRJEB31778, sample SAMEA3449378) | human gut metagenome | biome: human gut; feature: human-associated habitat; material: faeces | place: United Kingdom | collected 2010/2012 ...
ATTTTCGGCGAGCCTGTTTATACCTACACCTATCGCGAGGCTGTGCTGGATGGTTATTTGATTGACCATGACGCACCGCATCAGCTGACAACTAAGCTAAGCGAGCAGGGAATTCAGCTCAAAAGGGGCGATACTGTTAAATATATCAACAAGCAGACCGGCGAGCTTGATACGGCTTATTTGGACGATGATGTTGATTTTGACGTCGACCAGTTCAACCGCCGTGTTATCGTGCCGGAATTCAACAGGGCAGTGCTGGCGGAGATTGCCAAAAATCTTTATCCCGACGCGCCGGAAACTTACGGCAAAACGCTGATTTACGCTGCTACCGATACGCATGCCGATATGATTGTGAGCATACTGCAGGAGCTTTATGCCAAGGATAAGCTTGACAGCGATGCGATTATGAAGATTACCGGCAGCGTGGCTAACGGTGACCAGAAAAAGATTCAGGAAAAAATCAAGCGCTTCAAGAATGAACGCTTCCCCAGCATTGTCGTAACGGTGGATTTGCTGACTACCGGCATCGATGTGCCTGAGATTACGACGCTGGTGTTTATGCGCTGCGTGAAATCGCGTATCCTGTTCGAGCAGATGCTGGGACGTGCGACGCGCCGCTGCGATAAAATCGGCAAGGATCATTTTGAGATTTATGACCCGGTGGGCGTATATGACAGCCTGCAGCCGGTGGTGACGATGCCTGCGGTTGCCAATCCGCAGATTTCCGTGCAGGATTTGCTGAAGCAGCTTAATGAAGCGGAGGCAGCGGAGGCGATTACCGATATTGCCAAGCAGGTGGCCTTAAAGCTGCGCCGCAAGCTGAATAAGCTGGACGAGCAGACGAAGAAGGAGTTTGTGCTGGCGACGGGCAAGGATGTGGCAGCCTTTGCCGGCGAGCTGCAGCAGGCGGATGCCGCCAAGGCTAAGGAGCTTTTGCTGCAGCATAAAGAGGCGCTGGAGCAGCTGGAAAAATACCGGGCCGGCGGCAATATGGGCGGGATGATTTACGACGGCAAGGATGAGCTTACAGGCCATACGCGCGGCTACGGTGCGCACAAGACCAAGCCCGGAGATTATCTGAACGATTTTGCGGCGTATTTAAAGAGCCACGCCAACGAAATTGCTGCCCTGCATATCATTTGCACTCGTCCGAAGGATTTGACGAAGGCGCAGCTGAAGGAGCTGCTGCTGACGCTCGATGCCAACGGCTTTACGGCGCTGTAGCTGAACGATGCCTATTTGGAATACACGAACAGCACGATGGTGGCAGGCATTATCAGCCTTATCAGGCGCTATATGCTGGGAACGGAGCTGGTGAGCAAAAACTCGCAGCTGAGCCGTGCCTTTGACAAGCTGAACAAAAACCACAAATTTACGCCTGCCCAGCAGAAGTGGCTGGATATTATCCGCAGCTATATGCAGCAGCAGGATATTTTGAGCGTGGAGGCCTTTAAGGAGGACAAACGATTGCAGCGCTTGGGCGGTTATGCGCGGGCACAAAAAATATTCGCCAACGATTTGGATAATATCGTGAGCGAATTCAACGGTTATTTATATGAAGATGGAGGCAAAACTGCGTGAATACACAGGAGATTGTAGCAAAGCTCTGGAATTTGTGTAACGTGCTGCGTGATGACGGCATTACCTATCATCAGTACGTTACGGAGCTGACATATATTTTATTTTTGAAAATGGCCAAGGAAACCGGCAGCGAGGAAAATATCCCGGAGGGCTATCGCTGGGATGATTTGCTGGCGCGCAAGGGATTGGAGCTGAAGAGCTTTTACAAGGAGCTGCTTGATTATTTGGGCGAGCGGTGCACGGGACGTATTCAGGAGATTTACAAGGGCGCGGCGACCAACATCGACGAGCCGAAGAATCTGGAAAAGATTATCAGGACAATTGACGAGCTGGACTGGTTCAGCGCGAAGGAGGAGGGCCTGGGTAATCTTTACGAGGGACTGCTGGAGAAAAACGCTAACGAAAAGAAGAGCGGCGCAGGACAGTACTTTACGCCGCGTGTGCTGATTGACGTAATGACGCGCCTGGTGGCACCAAAGGCCGGCGAGCGCTGTAACGATCCTGCCTGCGGCACCTTCGGCTTTATGATTGCTGCCAGCAATTTTGTGCGTGAGCAGACGAACGATTTCTTTGATTTGGATGAGGAAACGGCGGAGTTTGAATATACGCAGGCCTTCACCGGCTGCGAGCTGGTGCATGATACGCACCGCTTGGCGCTGATGAACGCCATGCTGCATGACATCCAGAGCAAAATTATTTTAGGTGATACGCTTTCCAACGTGGGCAAGGAGATGCAGGGCTATGACGTGGTGCTGACCAATCCGCCATTCGGTACGAAAAAAGGCGGCGAGCGCGCAACGCGCGACGACTTTACCTATCCCACGAGCAACAAGCAGCTGAACTTCCTGCAGCATATCTACCGCAGTTTGAAGGCTGACGGCAAGGCGCGTGCTGCCGTGGTACTGCCGGACAATGTGCTTTTTGCCGATGGTGACGGCGAAAGGATTCGTGTCGACTTGATGGATAAGTGCAATCTGCATACTATTCTGCGCTTGCCGACGGGTATTTTTTACGCGCAGGGTGTCAAGACCAATGTACTTTTCTTTACGCGCGAAAAAACGGATAAGGACAGCACCAAGGCCGTGTGGTTTTATGATTTGCGCACCAACATGCCGTCCTTCGGCAAGACGAACCCGCTGAAGGCGAGCGACTTTGCCGGTTTTGAGGCGGCCTACACGGCAGAGGACAGAAGCAAGGTGGCAGACGAGCGCTGGCAGTGCTTTACGCGTGAGGAAATCGCACAGAAGGGCAACAGCCTGGACCTTGGCCTGATTAAGGACGACAGCGTGCTGGATTACGAGGATTTGCCGGACCCGGCGGAAAGTGCGGCGGAGGCTGCGGAAAAGCTGGCGGAGGCTGTGGATTTGCTGCAGAGTGTGGCGCAGGAGCTGAGGAGCTTGCAAAGATAAAGGTAGAGATTGAAGGATGAAGGAAGAAAGGGAAGAGCCTCTCCTTGGGGAGACAAGGTGAATTGCCCGTAGGGCAAGAGAAGGCGCCCTGGGGCGGGTGGCATCGCGTAGCGATGACGGAGAGGGGTTCACTATAAGAAAGCATAAAGACAGCAGACCCCTCTCAGTCGCCCTGCGGGCGCCAGCTCCCCCCGAGGGGAGCCTTTCAGTACATCCTGAGCACAATCCAAAACTTGCAAAGATAAGGCTTCTGTGGTATACTAGACTAGAAAAGACAAAAAGTTTTAGAAAGCCACTTCTTACCCCGCAAAGTGTAGGAGTGGTTTTCTTTTATTGAACACAAATTCAAAACTTGCAAAGCTATGGATTCTGTGGTATATTAAATATAGAAAAAGACAACCGCCCACAAGGTGGGTTGCCGATAGGGTTAAGAAAAATCCGCTCCGCGCTCGTCAAAGTTTTGGGGCGGTTTTTCTATGTCCGTAACTTTTTTATTACTTTTTGTTCTTAAAAATGAACGTAAGTAATGCTACGATAAAAACGCCAAAGGACATTAAATCCTGAAAGCTGAAATATACCATAGACATCACCTCCATTCGTAGAGAATGAAGGCAATCCCACCCTGCAACATGGTTGTCAAAAACATTTTATCATAAATTATAAATTAAAGCAATAGAACGTTTGCTTATGAAGGAGAGCTGGCAATGCCAAAGAAAAAGACAGCATTGACAATAGAAGAACGCTTGCAGCAGGCGCTGGTGCTTGCGGAGGAACAGCCTTATGAGGTGCCGGAGAATTGGGTGTGGGTGAGGCTTGGAGCAGTTTGTGGTTTTGAAAGAGGTATAACTTTTCCTTCTTCCGCAAAACAAAATGAAAGGGATGATGAAAACATCCCATGCCTTAGAACTGCTAATGTTCAAGATGAATTAGAATTAAATGATCTAATATACGTTAACAAAAAATATTATAAAAATAATATTGATAAACTTATTAGAGAAAATGACATTATAATGTCTACTGCCAATTCGCGCGAACTTGTCGGAAAAACATCTTTTGTTTATAAGGTGGAATATCCGATGATTTTTGGTGGGTTTGTTATGGCGTTACGTGCTAATAAGTTATTGAGTAAGTTTTTATTCTACTACTTGCGTTTAGAGTTTTTGCTTGGTAGATTTAGAGGAGAGTCAACACAAACTACAAATATTGCTAATATTAGTAGTAGTGTACTTGGTGAGTATACTTTCCCTCTTCCTCCGCTCTCCGAACAGCAACGCATTGTTGAGCGCATCGAAGAGCTTTTTGCCAAGCTCGACGAAGCAAAGGAGCGACTGCAGGAGGTTGCCGACAGCTTTGCCGTGCGCAAGGCAGCAATTCTACACAAGGCGTTTACGGGCGAGCTGACACAGCAGTGGCGCTGTGAAAATGGCGTGAGCGATGAAAGTTGGGAAGAGAAAAAGTTTTCTGAAGTTGCTGTTATTAAATCTAATTTGGTTTCTCCGTTTGATTACTTAGATTATCCTCATATTGCACCAGATAGCATAGAAAAGTTTACTGGTAGACTTTTATCATATAGAACCATCAGAGAAGATAATGTGAAAAGTCCCAAGCATCTTTTTTATAAAGGACAGATATTATATTCTAAAATACGTCCGTACTTATCTAAAGCAATAATAGCTGATGTAGATGGATTATGCAGTGCTGATATGTATCCGATTGAAGCATTGTGTAATACAAAATATTTATTAAAGTATATGTTATCAACAGAATTTTTAGAGCAGTCTACGACTGCTGGCTCAAGAAGTCTGTTACCGAAGATTAACCAAAAGGAATTATCTAGTATATCTGTTCCTCTCCCCACCCTCCCCGAACAGCACGAAATCGTGCGCCTCATCGACGACCTGCTGGCGCGCGAGCGCGCAGCCCAGCAGGCAACGGAGCAGGCCTTGGTAAGCATCGACCTGATGAAGAAATCCATCCTCGCACGTGCCTTCCGCGGCGAGCTGGGCACGAACAAAGCGAGCGAAGCGAGCGCGCTGGAGCTTTTAAAGCAGGTGCTGGCGGAAAACTGAAGCTGAATAAAAATCAAGACCTTGGCAGCGGCAAAAGCTGATGCTAAGGTCTTTTTTAGCGTCTTGCAGCGAAACACTTGGATACCCCAATAGCTGCTCATGCAAAACTTAGGCATTCCGGCTTACAGTTAACCACAACCTTAGTCACGCCAGTCTGGGCATAAGCTAACCACAGATTTGTAAACACTACCGCGTATACCGTTCGGCAGAACTACGAAAAAATAGCTATTTCCAGCAAAGCGATTTAGCTTATTTAAAGCTTTTTGGTAAAACTTTTTCTCGAAAAAGTTTTTGCTTTGCCGCGCTTTCCAAAAAGCGCGAACCTTTCTTGCAACTTCTTTCAGTTATGAAAGAAGTTGATGTTACGAATTATGCCGATGATTTTGTTTGAAGATGGTCCGCAGCCTTTAGCAGCATAAACTTTAAATTTACTTCAAGCTTTTACTCTGCTATACTATAATTGTATAAGCGTTGAGGAGGTGCAGTCATGCCATTGGAATATTATTTTATGCTGGCGGGTCTTGTCCTGCTGCTGATAGAATTTGTTGTGCCGGGCTTCGGAATTTTCGGTGTCAGCGGCATGGTGTGCCTGACAGTCGGCGGCTTTTACGTTTTGGGCGGCAATGCCTGGGCGGCGCTGGTGCTTTTGGCAGTGTATCTGTTTTTGGTGCTGGTGATTACGCTGCTGTGCGTGTATCTGCCCAGAGAAAGCAAGTATAATCCCTTTGTGCTGTGGACGCGCCAAAAGAACAGCGAGGGCTATACCGGCGGCAAAAACTGGAGCATGCTGGTTGGCAAAAGAGGCACAGCCTTGACTACGCTGCGTCCTGCAGGTACGATTCTGGTGGACGGCAAGCGTCTTGATGTGAGCAGTCAGGGAGATTATATCGAAAAGTCTGCTCCCGTGATTATTGTGCGGGTAGAGGGCAGCAAAATTTTTGTAGAACAAACGAAGGAGTGACGTTATGGATTTATTATTCAGTATGATTTTCGGCAGTGGCTTTGCAGTAATCATTGCTATTGCCGGTATTGCTATTTTTCTTAACTTTGTGCCGTTGGGCCTGTGGATTTCGGCCATTGCTGCCGGCGTTAATGTAGGCATCTTCAACCTCATCGGTATGCGCCTGCGCCGTGTGCCCGCGTCGCAGATTGTGCTGCCTTTGATTAAGGCGAACAAGGCAGGTCTTGACGTAAACGTTAACCAGTTGGAGGCGCATTATCTGGCAGGCGGTAACGTGGACCGCGTTATTGATGCTTTGATTGCTGCCCACAGAGCGCAGATTGAGCTGAGCTTTGAGCGTGGCTGTGCTATCGACCTTGCGGGACGCAACGTGCTGGAGGCTGTGCAGATGAGCGTTAACCCCGAGGTTATCGAAACTCCGGTAGTAAGCGCTGTTGCCAAGGACGGCATTGAGCTGAAGGTAAAGGCACGCGTAACCGTGCGCGCCAACATTGACCGCCTGGTAGGCGGTGCCGGCGAAGCAACGATTATTGCGCGTGTCGGCGAAGGCATTGTAACAAACGTAGGCTCAAGCGCCGACCACAGCAAGGTACTGGAAAACCCCGACTATATTTCCAAAACGGTTTTGGATAAAGGCTTGGATGCAGGCACTGCTTTTGAAATTCTTTCCATTGATATTGCGGACGTAGATGTAGGCCGTAACATCGGCGCTGCGCTGATGACCGACCAGGCGGAGGCAGACAAGCGCATTGCTCAGGCACGCGCTGAGGAACGCCGTGCGATGGCTGTTGCTAAGGAGCAGGAAATGAAGGCCTATACGCAGGAAATGCAGGCGAAGGTTGTGGAAGCACAGGCTAAGGTGCCGACAGCGATGGCAGAAGCACTGGCCAACGGCCGCTTGGGCGTAATGGATTACTACCGCCTGAACAATATTCAGGCAGATACGCAGATGCGCCGCACGATTGCTGAGGTAAGCCCGGAGGGCGAGGAAAAGCCTGAGGGCGGCAAATAAGCGAGGTGCAGCTTATGGGCGGTTTGTTTGACCATAATTTAATCCCCCTGCTTTTTGTCCTCGTAATGCTGGTCAACGTATTTTTGGACAGGCGCACCCGCCGCCGTAGACAGCGGGAGCTGCCGCCAGAGCAGCCGCAGGAGCAGCAGCCGACGCAGGCAGAGCAGCAAACGCAGGCTAAGCCTAAAGATATTGCCGCCGAGTTTGAACGCCGTCTGAAAAAGACGACGGAGGAGGCGCAGGCGCGCAAGCGTCAAAGCAGCCAAGGCGTAGTGCATGACGGAACGCGTGTGCGCCGTGATGATGGCAGCAGAGTTCACCGCGACGGCGAAGCACTGCATGACCACACTGGCAGGGTTCACCGCGAAAACGAAGACCTCGTGCATGACAGGGGCAAGGTTTATTACGACCCCCGCGGTGATTACAGCTATGATGAAGCGAAGATGAACGCTGCTGCGGCAGCGTTTAATGCGCGCTACGCGCAGGCGCAGCCTGCGCCCAAAAAGCGCGTAAAGCTGAAGCATGCGGCGCTGGTCAACGGCATTATCATGGCAGAGGTATTAGGAAAACCGCGCGCTCTTAACCCCTACGAGGAGCGCTGATTTAAAGATTCCCGCACACAGTAAGGAGATGTTGGAGAATGCTGGAAAAGCTGGATTTGAGTAAAAAAGTGTCTAAGGAAGAATACAACAGGCAGATGGAAGTGCTGGGTGAACGCCTGGGAAAGGCGCAGCGCATGGCGCGCGACGCCAAAAGACCGATTATCATCGTGTTTGAGGGCTGGCGCGGTGCGCGACGCAGCGCGCTGATTAACGAAATGATGCAGCAGATGGATGCCCGCGGCTTTAATGTTTATTCCAGCGTGCGTTTGCGCGGTGTAATGCAGGAACAGCCATTTTTCGGCGCCTTCTGGAAGCGTTTGCCGGCGTTGGGACATATTGTCGTTTATCACCGTAGCTGGTATTATCTGAAAAACGCCAACGAGCTGGCGGATAAAGAGGATAACACCAAGTATCCTGCTGTTTCCTTTGAGCATATCAACAACTTTGAAAAAATGCTTACGGACGATAATTATCTTGTGCTCAAATTTTTCCTGCATCTGTCACCGGAGCAGCAAAAGAAAAATATCGCCAAGAATGCCAAAACACTGGGCAAGGCGTGGCGTGACCTGAATCCTGCGATTGATGAAAGCGAAGATTACGATAAATTTTTGCCGCATTACGAAAAAATGCTGGAGGCTACCGATACGGTAAACGCTCCTTGGCATCTGATTGCCGACGATGATCCGCGCAGCGCGCGTCTGGAGGTATTCGGCACGATTGCCGATGCTATCGAAAAGGCTGTGCAGATGCCTGTCGAGTCTGCTGCCGACAAGCGCACCGCAGCAACCTACGATGTGCTGAGCAAGATTGACGCCAACAAGGAGCTTACCAAGGAAGAATATAAGGAAAAGCTGGATAAGTACCAGAAAAAGCTGACACAGCTGCAGATTGAAATGTTCAAGGCGCAGATTCCGGTAGTTATCGGCTTTGAAGGCTGGGACGCTGCCGGCAAGGGCGGCGCTATCCGCAGACTGACGGCGGCACTGGACCCGTTGGGCTTCCATGTGCACCCGATTGCGGCGCCGAACGTGGTTGAAAAGCAGTTCCATTATCAGTGGCGCTTCTGGACCAAATTGCCGCAGCCGGGCAACATAGCGATTTTTGACCGCACCTGGTACGGACGTGTCATGGTAGAGCGCATCGAAGGCTTTGCCAAACCGCAGGAATGGCAGCGTGCCTACGATGAAATCAAGGATATGGAGGCGCAGTGGAGCGAGCACGGCATTGCCATCGCCAAATTCTGGCTGCAGATTGACAAGGATGAGCAGCTGCGACGCTTCAATGACCGTCAGGCTGACCCCAATAAGCAGTGGAAGATTACGGACGAGGATTGGCGTAACCGTGATAAATGGGATGCTTACGAAGCGGCAGTCAACGAAATGCTGGTGCGCACCGACACCTCGTATGCACCGTGGACCGTGGTTGAGGGCAACAATAAATATTATGCCCGCTTAAAGGTTTTGAAAACAGTTATCGATTTGTTTGAACGCAAATTGGCAGAAAAACAGCAGTAAAATACAAGAGATATCAGCGTAATCATGCGCTGATATTTTCTTAATACATTATAGATACTCGGAGAGGAAATGCTTTGTCCTGGATAATCAAAAACTACATTAAAGAAACAAGAGAAAATGAAACCGGCGCGCAGGTGTATCCGCCGGGCTTACGCCATCCGGTAGCGTTTATTTACCCCAACGTCTACCATCTGGGCATGTCGAACCTGGGAATGCACATTTTGTATCAGATGATTAACGAGCGCGGCGACAGTGCCTGCGAGCGCTTCTTTTTGCCGGATAAACGCTTGCAGCAGGAGCATATCAAAAGCAAAACACCGCTGCTGAGCTTGGAAAACCAGCGTCCGCTGGCAGATTTTGATGTTATCTTCGTCATGCTGTCCTTTGAAATGGATTATGATAATCTGCTGACGGTGCTGGATTTGGGCAATATCCGTCTGCGGGCGGTGGAGCGCAATCAGCGTGAGCCTTTGGTGATTATCGGCGGTCCCTGTGCCACCTTTAATCCCGAGCCGCTGGCTGCTGTGGCTGACGCCTTTGTTATCGGCGAGGGCGAGGAAACAGTGCAGCATGTGCTGGATACCGTCTACCGGGAGGAAAGCAAGCAAGAGCGTCTGGCGGCGCTGGCGCAGGTGCCGGGCGTTTATGTTCCCAGCCTTTATACGGCGCAGTATGATGATGAGGGCGAGTTTGCCGCCCTGCTGCCGCAGGAAGGTGCGCCTGCGAAGGTAGCGCGCCAGTGGGCGCGTGATATCGACGCGTATCCGCACACCTCTGCTATCGTGACGAGCGGAACGGAATTTGAGGATATGTTTATCGTCGAGGTTGCGCGTGGCTGCGGCCGTCACTGCCGCTTCTGCATGGCAGGCTACTGCTTCCGCAAGCCGCGTCCGCGTAAGCTGAAAAATATTTTGGCAGATATTGCCAAGCGTCCCGAGCGCACGAAAAAGGTGGGCCTGATGGGCGCTGCCGTTTCTGACCATCCGCAGATGGCGGAGCTGACGGAATACTTAGTAGAGCACAAGATACCGTTTTCCGTTGCCAGCATGCGCGCCGATATGCTCACGGAGCAGATTGCGCATGCACTGGCGCAGAGCGGACAGCGCACGATGACCGTAGCACCGGAGGCAGGTAGCGAGCGGATGCGCGCTGCGATTAACAAGGGCATTACGGAGGAGCACGTTTATAATTCTATCGAATTGGCGGCTGCTGCCGGAATGCGCAACATCAAGCTGTATTATATGATCGGTCTGCCGGGAGAAGAGGACGAGGATATCGTTGAAACGGTGGAGATGATTAAACGCGTGCGTGCCAAAATGGACGCGGTGGGCAACAAGGGCGAGCTGGTTATTTCGGTCAACGGCTTTGTGCCCAAGCCCTTTACGCCGTACCAGTGGGTGCCGCTGTGTAATGTGCGTACCCTGAAGAAGCGCTTTAAGATTTTGGGCGACGGTCTGAAGAAGGAAAAGCGCATCAAGCTGATTACCGAATCGCTGAAGGAAACCGTGGTGCAGTCCGTGCTGGCGCGCGGCAGCAGACGTATCGGCGAAGCGCTGCTGAAGGCGCATGTGGAAGGCCGCAGCCTGAAGCAGGTGCTGAAGGAAGAAGGCCTGGATGCCGAGGAGCTGGCGGAGCGCGAGCTGCAGGTAGGCCAGCCGCTGCCGTGGCAGCATCTTGATATGGGCGTGACGCAGGAATATCTTGCGGCCGAGCTGCAGCGCAGCGAAAGCGGCAAGTTTACGCCGATGTGCTTTGACGGCTGCCGTCGTTGCGGTGTCTGCCGGGAGTAAGGCGGGCGTGCGGCTTAGGCAGTGAAATGACTGTTGCTAATAAAAAATTAAGCATCCCTACACTTTTTGCAGTAAAAGTGTGGGGATGCTTTTGTTATTTTACGCTATAATGATGCTGAGAAACACAGCTTTTGCTGCTTCGGAAACGGTAACAACTCTTCCGTCTGCTCGCCGGTGCTCGCAGCCATCTCCCCTTACAGGGGAGATATAAAGCAATTGCAAAACTATAAGGTTGATAATTCTCTGTATATGTTCTGCGGGTAACCGAAAGACAGATACTTGTTATAAAAAATAAGCAGCCTATATCTGAAATTTGTTGATTGAAGGATTTCGTACCGCAATCAAGGGAGGGATATACAAAAGAAATTATTTTTGGGCATGACCTTGGGGATGGCTTGCCTGCAAAAATTTATCCCTGAAATGCAAAAAACCTGCTCTTTTCAGAGCAGGTCAGCTTGTAAGAATTAAGCCATAGCGTTGATTCTCTTTGCAAGTCTGGATTTTTTGCGAGCTGCAGCATTCTTATGGATAATGCCTTTGCGAGCTGCTTTATCGAGCAAACCGGAAGCAGTAGCCATAGTAGCTTGAGCGTCTTCTTTAGCGCCGGTTTTAGTCAGAGCTTCTACTTTGCGGGAAGCATTGCGGAGAGCTGCTTTAATCGGAGCGTTTTTAGCACGACGTTCTGCGTCGGTCTTTACACTGCGGATGGAAGATTTAATGTTCGGCAACGAATTTCACCTCCTGAATTTTCTTGTACTGCATTATTCTACCACGAATGCGAGCATTATGCAAGAGAAAATCACAAATATGCCTGCCTGTTCCTGTAAAAAATATTTTGCGGACGCTTGACCTGGAGCTGACTCCAAATGCTAAAATATAAGCAGAAAGCAGGAAAACAATCCTGGCAGGAGGTAAGCGGGATGAAAATAAACGAAGTAAGCAAAATGTATGACATTACAGCGGACACGCTGCGTTATTATGAGCGCATCGGCCTGATTCCGGCTGTGAAACGTAATGAAAGCGGTATTCGCGACTACACCGAAACGGACTGCAACTGGGTAAACTTTGCCAAATGTATGCGCGCAGCAGGCATTTCGGTAGAAAGCCTGATTGAATATGTGGCACTGTTTCAGCAGGGCGACAAAACAAGGGCGGCACGCAGGGAAATTTTAATCGAGGAGCGTGCCAAGCTGCTCGAGCGCATGGCGCAGATGCAGGAAACGCTCGATAAGCTGAATTATAAAATTGACAATTACTACAAGTGCGTTGAATTTGAGGACACTAAACTGAAATAAAACGCAGTACGAGGAGAGATAGCGCCGAGCTGTCTCTCTTTTTAGTTTACAGGCTTTGCCGGATAATGGTATAATAATTAGTACTAATAAAACAGGCTCAAGCCAATATTGGCCTGAAATAATACATTTTAATGAAGGAGCAGGAAGAGTAATTTATGATTGAACAAAATCACATTCGCAACTTTTCTATTATCGCCCATATAGATCATGGCAAGTCTACCCTGGCGGACAGATTGATTGAATATACAGGAACGCTGAGCAAGCGTGAGATGGAGGAGCAGATTCTCGATTCTATGGATTTGGAGCGTGAACGCGGCATCACCATCAAGGCGCAGGCTGTGCGCAGCATTTACAAGGCGCGCAACGGCGAGGAGTATATGCTGAACTTTATCGACACCCCGGGCCACGTAGACTTTACCTACGAGGTTTCGCGTGCATTGGCAGCGTGCGAGGGTGCACTGCTGGTTATCGACGCTACTCAGGGCATTGAAGCGCAGACATTGGCTAACGTGTATCTGGCGCTGGATAACGATCTGGAGATTATTCCGGTTATCAATAAGATTGATTTGCCGAGTGCGGACCCGGAGCATGTAAAAAGGGAAATCGAGGACGTTATCGGTATTGATGCTTCCGACGCAGTTTTGTGCAGTGCAAAAACAGGCATTGGCATCGAGGACGTGCTGGAAGCAATCGTAGCGCGCGTGCCGGCGCCGCAGGGCGATGCGGAAGCACCGCTGAAGGCATTGGTATTTGACTCCAAATTTGACGCTTACAAGGGCGTAGTTTTATATATACGCATTATGCAGGGCCGTCTGCGCAAGGGCATGAAGATTCGCATGATGGCAACCGGTGCGGAATTTGATGTTACCGAGGTTGGTTACTTCAAACCCGGCATTGTCAATGTTGATGAGCTGGAGGAGGGCCAGGTAGGCTTCTTTGCTGCCAGCATCAAAAATGTTAAGGATGCACGCGTAGGCGATACCGTAACCGATGCCGATAATCCTGCCGAAAAAGCGTTGCCCGGTTACCGCAAGGCTACACCGATGGTATACTGCGGTCTGTATCCGGTAGAGAATTCCGATTACGATAACCTGCGTGATGCTTTGGAAAAGCTGCAGCTGAACGATGCTTCTCTTGTATTTGAGCCAGAAACATCTACCGCGCTGGGCTTTGGCTTCCGCTGTGGCTTCTTGGGCCTGCTGCATATGGACGTTATCAAGGAGCGCCTGGAGCGTGAATATAATCTGAGCCTGATTACTACCGCACCTAACGTTATTTATGAGGTGTTCCGCACTAACGGCGACGTTGAAATGGTAGATAACCCGTCCCTTTTCCCGGACCCGACCGTTATCGACCATGTTGAGGAGCCTTTCGTTAATGCAACCATCATTGTGCCGAAGGATTATGTAGGCGCTGTTATGGAGCTGAGTCAGGAAAAACGCGGTGAATACGATAACATGACCTATCTTGATGATACCCGTGTAATGATTCACTACGCATTGCCGCTGAGTGAAATTATCTTTGACTATTTTGATCGTCTGAAATCCGCTACCCGCGGTTATGCTTCTTTGGACTACGAGCTGTCCGGCTACCGTTATTCCGATCTGGTAAAGGTAGATATCCTGCTGAACGGCGAGCCTGTCGATGCGCTTTCTGCGATTGTGCATAAGGAATTTGCTACCGTCCGCGGCCGTCAGCTGGTGGAAAAGCTGCGCAGCCTGATTCCGCGTCAGATGTTTGAAATTCCGGTACAGGCAGCAATCGGCAACAAGGTTATTGCCCGCGAAAACGTCCGCGCTATGCGTAAGGACGTATTGGCGAAGTGCTACGGCGGCGATATCAGCCGTAAGCGTAAGCTGCTGGAAAAACAGAAGGAAGGTAAAAAGCGCATGAAGCAGGTTGGCAGTGTGGAGCTGCCGCAGGAGGCATTCATGGCGATTCTGAAAATGGACTAAGGCTTAGCGCTTAGTCGATAGTGTCTGATAGATAGGAGCAATGCAATTATGATGATACAACTGCAAGGCTTGCTTTCGACAATCACATTTTTGGATGTTATAGATATTGTCGTCGTTGCCTATTTTCTTTACCGTTTGTTCCTGATGCTGAAAAATACCCGTGCCGCAACATTGGGCAAGGGCCTCATGGTGCTGATAGGCTTCACGCTTATCTGCCGTTGGCTGAACCTGCATGTTATCAGCTGGCTGCTGGAAAAGAGCATGACGGTGATTATGGTCGCCCTGCCTGTTGTCTTTCAGCCGGAGCTGCGCCGTGCTTTGGAGCAAATCGGCCGCGGCAAGCTGTTTCATAAGGGCAGTGAGTTGGACGAGCAGGAGCTGGAGGAAATGCTGGATTCCGTTGCTCATGCCACTAAGGTGATGAGCAAAAACAAGGTAGGTGCGCTGATGGTTTTTGAGCGCGCTACCGGGTTGGCAGAGCGTATCGAAACCGGTGTGCCTATTGACGGTCTGGTGAGTTCGGGACTGCTGCAGAACATTTTTGTTAAGGATACACCGCTGCATGACGGCGCTGTCGTTATCCGCGGCAACCGCGTTGTTGCTGCCTGCTGCCTGCTGCCGCTTACGGAAAACCGTAATCTGAGCCAGGAGCTTGGTACCCGCCATCGTGCCGCTATCGGTATGTCCGAGCAGTCCGATGCGATGATTCTTGTTGTCAGCGAGGAAACCGGTACGATTTCCATTGCCCGCAACGGCGAGCTGATGCGTTATCTGACGGTGGATGATGTGAAGGAAATTTTGCGCACGGCAATTTTCCGTCCGCATGCAGCAGTTAAGAATTCTTTGGTTGATAAAATCAAGAGCTTGTGGGGCGGTGAGAAAAAATGAGATTTTTGCAAAGGCTGGCGCGTAAGGAAAACCTGCTGGCACGAATTATCTGCCTGCTCATGGCCTGTGGCCTATGGGTATATGTAATGACTGACCAGAATCCGATTATCGAGCGTAATATCGAGGTGCGCCTGCAGCAGAGAAATCTGCCGCAAAATATGATGGTCTTTAATGCTCCCGATAAAATTCTGGTAAAGGTGCGCGGTTCGCGTGCCAAACTCAGTTCTGATAATCTGAGTGCCGAAATCAATGCTTCTATCAATTTAAAAAATATAACCGAAGGTCAGCAGAGCCTGCCGATTACGGTAACCTACTCCGGCGGCGAGATTGTATCCGTAACGCCTAAGGAGGTTTCCGTATATGTGGATACGGTAAGCGAGAAAAAGGTTCCCGTTACTACGCGTATCGTGGGCGCTGTGAATGGTGATATGACCATCGGCAGCAGTATAATTACTCCGGCGGAGGTTACTTTGCGCGGTGCAACGCATCGTATAGATAAGGTAAACCGTGTTGTTGCTCCTATTGATATCAGCAACCATACAGGCAGCTTCCAGGCGGAAAGCGAGCTGGTTGCCGTGAGTGACGACGGTTACGATATTCCTAATATGAGAATTATCCCTGAGCGTGTAATGGTGCAGGCCAATATGGTAAGTCAGATGCATTCGCTTGATATTCCGGTTAAGCTGGTTATGAGCGGTGATTTGCCTGCCGGTATTATTGTTACCAAAACAGAGATTGTGCCGACAAGCGTTCGCGTTACCGCACCGCCTTCCGTGCTGAAGGAGCTGAAGGATGTCAAGACCAAGCCGGTGGATGTAAGCAAGCTGACCGGCAGCACCGTTGTTGCGGCTGAGCTGGATTTGCCGGAAAAGGTTATTCCCGAAAGACGTACAGTACAGATTAAAATATCGGTAGAAAGGCAGAATTAATTTTAGATGAAGCTGAAAATTAACAATGTGCGTATCAGCCTGTGTCAGGAGCAGACGCTGGAGCAGGCGGTGTGCCGCAAATGTGGTATACCGCGCGATGCTTTGGGCAGTGTGCAGATAGTACGCAAGGCAGTGGATGCGCGCAAGAAAAATGATATCTGCCTCAACTACCATGTGCTGGCAGAGGTTGAAACAGGCGGCAGACAGGCGAAGCGCCTGCTGGCGGATCGCGACATCACGCAATATCAGGAGCAGCAGCAGCCGACGCTGGAGCTGGGCACACTGCCGCTGAGCGCACCGCCGGTGGTTATCGGTGCCGGTCCTGCGGGACTTTTGGCAGCACTGCAGCTGGCAGAGCATGGCTATAAGCCGTTGCTTTTGGAGCGTGGCAAGCCGGTGGAGCAGCGTGTGCAGGATGTGCAGCGCTTTTGGCAGACGGGAGAATTTAATCCCGCGTCCAACGTGCAGTTTGGCGAGGGCGGTGCAGGCACCTTTTCGGACGGCAAGCTGACCACGCGTGTGAATGATCCTATGATGGCCGAAATCCTGCAGCTCTTTGTGGATGCAGGCGCACCGGAAAATATTTTGTATGAGCATAAGCCGCACGTAGGCACGGATAAGCTGCGTGCGATGGTACAGGGACTCAGCCGCCGTATTGCGGAGCTGGGCGGCAGCGTGCGCTATGATGCGCATGTGGTTGATCTGGATATCAAAAATAATGCTGTGCAGGGGGTAATCCTTGACGGCGGCGAAAGGCTGGCGGCAGGAGCCGTGGTACTGGCCTGCGGTCACAGCGCGCGCGATACCTACACTATGCTGGCACGCAGGGGCGTTGGCATTGTGGCGAAGCCCTTTGCTATCGGTGTGCGCATCGAGCATCCGCAGGAGCTGATTGACAGGGCGCAGTACGGCAGCTTTGCGGGACATCATCTGCTGGGCGCAGCGGATTACGCGCTTGTTTACCACACGCAGGATAAAACACGCACAGCCTATTCGTTCTGCATGTGCCCTGGCGGTCAGGTAGTTGCCGCCGCTTCGGAGGCCGGTGGCGTGGTTGTCAACGGCATGAGCATGTTTAAGCGTGACAGCGGCATAGCCAACAGTGCGCTGGTAGTGAATGTGGACAGCCGGGATTTCGGCGAGGGTGCGCTGGCAGGTGTAGAATTCCAGCGCCGCTACGAGCAGCTTGCTTATGCGGCGGCAGGCAGCAGCTATTATGCGCCTGCGCAGAATCTGGACAGCTTTTTGAAGCGCAGTACGCCGTCCTTGGAATGCATGCTACAGCCAAGCTATCGTCCGGGACTGACGGCCTGCAGCTTAGATAAGGTGCTGCCTGCTTACGTTACGGATACTCTGCGCGAGGGCATTACGAGCTTCGGCCGCAAGCTGGCGGGTTACGCTGACGGCGGCGCGCTGCTGACGGGTGTGGAAACACGTACCTCGGCGCCGGTTCGCATAGAGCGCGACAGGCAGAGCTATGTATCGCTGACGCATGATTTGCTTTATCCCTGCGGCGAAGGCGCAGGCTATGCCGGCGGTATTATGAGCGCCGCGCTTGACGGCTATCATGTGGCGCGTGCGATTATGGAAAGATTCGCGCCGGTGAAGTAATTTAGGTTGGAGAGTAATACTGAGAATTAGGCTCCCCTTGGGGGGAGCTGGCGCCCGTAGGGCGACTGAGAGGGGATTTTGCAGCATTTACTTTTACGCATAGCGTTATGTTATGTGTTACCCCTCTCCGTCATCGCTATGCGATGACACCTCTCCCCAAGGAGAGGCTCTTAATTTGATTTTTTGGCTCAGCAATTCCCAACTCACATATAAACGCATTAACATTAGGGAGGTTATTAAAAAAAATGGCAAGATTATTTGGTACTGATGGTGTTCGCGGTGTGGCGAACGTAGAGCTTACTCCGGAGCTGGCCTTTAAGCTGGGCTATGCTGCCGCAAAATACTTTGGCCGCGAGGTTTCCTGCCCGAAAATTATTATCGGCAGAGATACACGCCGCAGCGGACAAATGTTGGAAAGTGCTTTGGCAGCAGGTATCTGCAGCGCCGGCGGCAATGCACATCTTCTGGGCGTTATGCCTACTCCGGCAGTTTCCTTTCTGACCAGTGAGGTTAAGGCTAACGCCGGTGTAGTAATTTCTGCTTCTCACAATCCGTTTGAAGACAACGGCATCAAATTCTTCTCTCAGACAGGTTACAAGCTGCCTGACGCAGTAGAGGACGAAATTGCAGCTATCGTTGCTGCACCGATTGATTACACTCAGGCAGTAAGCGGCAGCAGCGTAGGACAGATTATTCATGAAAAGGATTTGTCTGCACTGTATATTAAGCACATTCTGAGCACTGCTTATGCTAAGCTGAACGGTCTGAAGATTGTTATGGACTGCTCCAACGGTGCCAACAGCGAAATCGCACCGGTTATCCTACGCAGCCTCGGTGCTGAGGTTGTGGCAATTTTCAACGAGCCTAACGGTATCAACATCAACAACGGCTGCGGCTCCACTCATCTGGAGGCTTTGCAGAAGAAGGTTGTCGAGTTTGGCGCTCATGTAGGTATCGCCAATGATGGTGACGCCGACCGTTGCCTGGTAGTTGACGAAAACGGCGAGGCTATGGACGGCGACCAGATTATGCTGATTTGCGCTCTGGAGCTGATGAAGCGCAACAAGCTGCATGACAATATGCTGGTAACCACTGTTATGAGTAACGTCGGCCTGCATCAGGCTATGAAGGCTCATGGCGGCAAGACCGTCAAAACCGCTGTAGGTGACCGCTATGTACTGGAAGAAATGCTCAAGCACAATTATTCTATCGGCGGCGAGCAATCCGGTCATATCATTTTCTCCGAATTCGCTAAAACCGGCGACGGCATTCTGACTGCGGTACAGCTGTTGTGCGCAATGGTTCGCAACAACAAGCCTTTGTCCGAGATGGGCGCCGTAATGACTAAATTCCCACAGATTCTGCTGAATGTACGCGTGAAGAATAAAAACGGCTGGGAAGAAAAGACTGCTATTCAGGAAGTAATCAAAAAATATCAGGAGGAGCTGGGCGAAAACGGCCAGATTCTGGTACGTGCTTCCGGCACCGAGCCTTTGATTCGTATTATGGCCGAAGGACCGAAGCAGGAGCGTCTGGAGCAGATTGCCAACGCTATTGCCGACGTTGTAACTAAGGAGCTGGCATAAGCAGGCTTCCTTGCTGAATGAAGATTAAAAGCAGACCTTTACATCATTTTCGGATGCAATGGTCTGCTTTTCTGCATATTTTTCTAAAAACGCAAAAAAATAACCGCCCAGCTCCTACACTAGCGGTTATTTTTAACAGTTAATTTTGAAGGGAAACATGGGAAGTTTGAGTAAATCTTCTACTCATCAAAACTCTTCAGTACGGCGTAAATTATGCTACAAACTACGATAAGCCCGATACCTGCTAATGCGAGGAAAGGTGCCGCAGGGAGCAAGAAGGCCATACCGCCAATCATTATTAAAATTTTGTTGTCTGGCATAAGAAGCCACCTCACAGTTCTTCAACTCGTTATCTTACGGGATTTTCTCTCAAAGTTTTATGCAAGCATTCTGCCCCTTTACCGAAGCAATAATAGCTAAATCCTGCACTAACCACTCCTCCAATTCCCGGAACTACTTTATTAGGAATTTTACTCAAAGCATTTTTTGTTACTTTAATTCCAACTTGTTTGCAAACTCGTTGTAGCAAGGGATACCAAGCAGTTTTTGTCAAAGCTGCTCTCAAAATATCTTTCCCTACCTTGCCAGCAAGCGACCTAGATATTTCAGCAATAACTTTATTTGCACCACTGACTCCATACATTACACCAATGAACAACAAAATTATTTTTTGAGTTTTTTCGTCCATACTCCCTTCAATAGAAAGAATTTCCGGATAGCCATAAATGTAGGCTAATTTCTGAGATATTCTCAGGACATGAGCCAGATACTGTGCCAAATCAGCCGGGATTCCTACAAAACCGCCACTACCAGTAACAAAAGACAAAGCAGAAACTTTCTTCTGCTCGTAATCAATGCACTCTCTTGCAATTTCATACAAAACACTTTCATTTACTCCAGCTCTAATAGGGCTAGTCTGCACAATCCGTGCTACTATTTCACGATCAAATCTGCTAGAAAAATTTTTTTGAAGAAATTCTTCTCTCTCAATCTTTACGCCAGGCAACTCTACTGCCAATGCCAATACTTTGTCAAAATCAAAAGGAACAATATTACTCATTTGAAATCCTCCATTCCGCTTATAAATCTATCAAAAAGATAGAGCTTTTCTTTATTATATACTTCTGTACCCCCATCAAGCAAATGTCTTTTTTATCTTCACGAAATGTACAGTTACTTTTTAACACTGTTATTTTTTCTCACTTTATCTTTCCTTGCTTATATGTTACACTATAAGCAGCACTTTTCGGTTTCTTTGCAAGAAACTTTTTGGAGGTCCGCACCATGACGAACGACAAACGCGTAATAGAAAATTTAAGAGCACACTATCAGGAAATAATATCTAGCTATGTCATTACAGCCTATGCTACTTCTTGTCATGGTTCAGTCTGCGTCGGCATGTATGAGCCGCCATTGTTATCACTAAACGCCATTAAAAACATCGTCAAAAGCTTTTCCAACACTCCCTGCGACCTTTATCCTTCCATCATCAAATACTGCGAAGAAAAAGATATCGCAGAAAACAAACTCTATAAAAAAGCGCACGTTTCTAAAACTGTTTTTTCAAAAATCCGCAGCATGAAGGACACCGGCTACAAGCCTAGCAAAAGTACGATTCTCTGCTTATGCCTGGCTTTGGAACTGAATAACAAAGAGACAGAAGAAATGCTCAACATCGCAGGCTACTCTTTATCTGACGACATCATTGCCGACAAAATTGTCAGCTATTGCATAAGTAAGCGATATTACGACGTTTATGACATCGAAAACCTTATTCTGGAAAAAACAGGTGGAGTATATTTGTACTCCTGATAAAGCAAATACACAACAACAGCTATAACAAAAAAGAACGCCCAACTACTACCAAACAGTAATAGTTGGGCGTTTGTACGCTATGTGCCCTGCTTTTTTGAGCAGAGAAACTTTCACAACTTGTTCGTTGTATGTGTTCGCTTTTTGTGCTAAAATATTTTTATGGTGCTTCCATAACGGTAGGCGGTTGTCCCTCTGGCAGCAAGATTCTGTATTACTGCAAATCTAATGGCAAGAGGGGGTGAGACCAATGATGACTCTAGATAATCTTATCTCTGTTCTCGGCTTATGTCTGACTTCAGTAGCTCTAGGATTCGCTCTAGGTTATGCGCTAGGTCAAATTCACGTAAAAAAATAACCGCCCAGTCTGCAAAACAAGCGGTTATTTTTTATAACTAAATGTTCAAGGATAACCGTCTATCGGCGGCACCTTTTCTATTTCTATGATAGCACAAAGTAAAGTGTTTGACAACCATTCTGATTAAATTCACAAATCCCTCACGTCTTATACTATTACTCAAACTTCCCACATAAAAAAGCTGTTTTTAGCTGCTCAAACCCTTATCACATCTAGGACTTACGAATATAAAAAACAAAATTCAATTATCTAAGATGGGATTATATTATATGAAGCGCCTGCAGGCAAGCATTAGGCAAGAAAAGTTCAAGGAATGTTTTCTTGACCTGCCAGTCTTCATATTGTAAAATTAAATTAGTCTGAGGATGTGCCGCGTGGGACTGCCTGCCTGCGCGGCTCATTGTCTGTTTGCTCATAAATCAGCAGAGGCTTGTTTTTGCTGCTAAAAGCAGACAGTGAAGGATGTAAGCGCATGTACCGCTCAGGCGGTGGACGAGGAATGAGGTTATCGATCAGTCAGCGGATGCCTCACGGCCGGCTGCAGGCCGCAAACCATGTACAAAGCCCTCCGGTAACGGGGGAGAGAAAAGCACGGTGGCAGAAAGGGCAAAGAATATAATACAGGCTCGCAAGGGAGAAGGTATCAGATACGAGAAAACCTGACTAAGCAGATGATGCCTTATACCTTGCAGCGTAGAGGAGGATTACTACTTATGTGCGGAATTGTAGGTTATATCGGTAATCACGAAGCAGCCCCCTTTTTGCTTGACGGTATGAGCAAGCTGGAGTATCGCGGTTATGATTCTGCCGGCATTGCTGTTTATGAAAACAACAGCATTCGTGTAGAAAAATGTGTAGGCCGTCTGGATGCACTGCGCCAGAAATTGGCAGGCAATATGCCTGTGGGCAATGTAGGTATCGGTCACACACGCTGGGCAACACATGGCCGTCCGTCGGATCGCAATGCGCATCCCCATACGGACAGCAGCGGTAAGTTTGTCGTTGTCCATAACGGTATTATTGAAAATTATCTTGGCCTGAAGGAAGAACTGATTGCCAAGGGACATGAATTCCTGTCCGAAACGGATAGCGAGGTTGTAGCTCATCTGATGGCGGACCAATATGATGGTGATTTCGAAGAAACCGTCAAAAAGGTGCTGAAGCTTATCAAAGGCTCCTACAGTCTGGTATTTATGTGCGAATACGAGCCTGATAAAATTATCTGCACCAAAAAGGATAATCCGCTGATTATCGGCCTTGGCGAGGGTGAAAACTTTATTGCCTCCGATATTCCGGCTATTATCAATCATACGCGCCGTACCTTTATCATGAGCGACGGCGAAATCGCCACGGTAACGGCAGACGGTGTATGGGTGCAGGATATCAACGGCACTCCCATCAGCAAGAAGGTGTTTGAGGTCAACTGGAACGCGGAAGCAGCGGAAAAGGGCGGCTTTGAGCATTTCATGCTGAAGGAAATTTATGAACAGCCCAAGGCTTTGCGCGATACCATGACCAGTCGTCTGGATGCGGCAGCAAAAACCATCGGCTTTCCCGAGCTGAACTGGACAGCCGAGGAGCTGCGTGAAATCAATAAAATCTTTATCGTGGCCTGCGGTACCGCTTACCATGCAGGCATTGTCGGCAAATATTATCTGGAGCAGCTGGCACGTGTGCCGGTTGAGGTGGATATTGCCAGCGAGTTCCGTTACCGTGATCCGCTTGTTGACGGCAACAGCCTGACGATTGTTATCAGCCAGAGCGGTGAAACCAGCGATACGCTGGCAGCACTGCGCGAGGCTAAACGTCTTGGCTCCCGCACTCTGGCGGTTACCAACGTTGTCGGCAGCTCTATTGCGCGTGAGGCAGACCAGGTTGTTTATACCTATGCCGGTCCGGAAATTGCCGTAGCATCTACCAAGGCTTACACTACACAGCTTCTGGCAATGCTGATGCTGGCGATTTATGTAGGCCGTCTGCGCGGCAGCATGAGTGCCGAGCGTGAGCAGGAGCTGGTGCAGGGTCTGACCTTTGTACCAGAGCAGATTCATAAAATGCTGGAAAACGTGGACCAGATTAAGGTGTTTGCGCGTGAATACGGCAGCAGTGAGGATGCCTTCTTTCTGGGACGCAGCCTTGATTATGCCGTAGCGCTGGAGGGTGCGCTGAAGCTGAAGGAAATTTCCTACATTCATGCGGAGGCTTATGCGGCAGGCGAGCTGAAGCACGGCACCTTGGCGCTGATTGTTTCAGGTGTGCCGGTAATCGTACTTGCAACGCAGATGGATGTATATGATAAAACCGTCAGCAACCTGCAGGAGGTTAAGGCGCGCGAGGCTGTGGTTATTGCTATCGGCTTTGAGGGCGACACATCTCTGGAAAAATATGCGGACCATGTTATTTACATCCCGCGTACGGACAAATATCTGGCACCGCTGATGGCAGTGCTGCCCTTGCAGCTGCTGGCCTACTATGCGGCGCTGACTCGCGGCTGTGATGTTGATAAACCGCGTAATCTCGCCAAGAGCGTAACAGTTGAATAAAAAATAAATTGACGGCGTAACGGATGTAAAAATCTGTTGCGCCGTTTTTGTAATTACAGAGATACGCTGCTTATGTTATACTAATATTAATTTGGAGCGGAAGGGGAAATAAAGCAGATGGCTTATAGCGAGCTTTTTAAAAATTACAGTGATATCCGCAATTTTATGCGGCGTTTTTATGTGTACGGCTTTGCAAAGCGGCAGGATTTTACCGCCAAAAGCTCCAGAAGCTACGATGATAATCGCCGGCGTCTGGACAGCTGGCTGGAGGATTACATGAGCTTCAAGAGCGAAGCGGACGGCAGAGCCTACCGCATTTCCTTCGACAGCAGCAGTATCAGTCATAATCCTTTGTATAAAAGCTGGAAGGCCAAGAGCTTTACGTCCATGGATATAACGCTGCATTTTTATCTGCTGGATATTCTTGCCGACGGCAAGGCCTATTCGGCGGCAGAGCTGTTGGAGCTGCTGTGCAGCTGTTATTTCAACTGCTTTGACAATCAGCTGCGTCAGCCCGATGAATCAACGGTGCGCAACAAGCTGAATGAATATACTGCGCTGGGAATGCTGCGGCTGGTGAAGCAGGGACGGCGCAATCTTTACTGCCTGGCGCGTGATGAGGTGAACTGGCGCAGCTGGCAGCTTGCCTGCGCCTTCTTTTCCGAGGCGGCGCCTTTGGGAGAGGCAGGCTCTTATCTGCTGGATAAATTTGCCGAGGACTGCGAAGCGTTTGCTTTTAAGCATCACTTTATTCTTTATACTATGGACAGCAAGCTGATGTACGAGCTGCTGGAGGCAATGAACAGCAGGCAGTCCGTAACGCTTTACCGCTGTGACAAGGACGGCAGCAGCATACCGCAATATGTTTGTCCCTTGAAAATTTATTGCAGCACGAGGACCGGACGGCAGTATCTTTTGAGCTATAGCTATGCTGCACGGAAGCTGTTGTTCAACCGCTTGGACCATATCGAGAGCATTGAGGTTAAACGCGCAGAAGGACGTTATGAGGAATTTCTGCAGCTGGCCAAAGAGGCGGCACCGCATATCTGGGGCGCAGGCATGCTCAGAACAGACCGGTTGGAGGAAATCAGCTTTACGGTGGAGGCGGCAGCTGACGAGCAGTTTATTGTGCAGCGGTTGGAGCGCGAAAAGCGCTGCGGAACGGTGCGACAGCTGGATGCGGAGCATTATCGCTTCAGTGCTGCCGTCTATGATGCGCGTGAGCTTTTGCCGTGGATACGCACCTTTATCGGGCGTATTATTGCCTTTAGCTGCAGTAACGAGGAAATAGAGCGCATTTTTTATGATGATCTGGAGCAGACGGCAGCCTATTATCTGCAGGAGGTGCAAGCGGATGGCGAAAAATGACAGCTTTTTTAACGAAATATACGGCACCTATTTTAATGTTGTGAGCTCCATTTTGCGGCAGGCACAGGAAAAACAGCTGACGAAGGATAGCTTGGAGCTGTTGGTGCGGGAGCAGGCCTTTGCTGACAGCTGCCTGACCATTCCCAAGGCACTGCAGGACGGAAGCTGGCCGCTGCTGCAGAAGGATATGACTACGCCGCTGCGGCATGCACCGGCGATGCCGTTGACAACATTGCAGCGTCGCTGGCTGAAAAGCCTGCTGACGGATAAGCGGATACAGCTTTTTGATGTAGATTGCAGCGGGCTGGAGGATGTGGAGCCTCTGTTTTGCGAGGAGCAGTTTGTGTATTTTGATCGTTACAGTGACGGTGACGATTATGCTGACCCGCAGTACAAGAAGCATTTTCGTCTGCTGCTGCAGGCGATAACGGAAAAGCGCAGGGTGGAAATCAGCTTTATCAGCGGCAAAAACGAAAGCGTGCGGAAGGAATATCTGCCGCTGCAGCTGGAATATTCGGCGAAGGATGACAAGTTCCGCCTGAAGGCGGTGTGCGAGCGCCATCTGCATTACGTTAATGTGGGGCGTATCAAAAGCTGCAAAATACTGGAGCAGACGGAAGAAGAAGCCTGTATGCTGCTGGAGCCGGAGCGCTGTGCGGTTACAGTCCTGCTGACGGATGAACGCAATGCTCTGGAGCGGGCAATGCTGCATTTTTCGCATTTGGAAAAGGTAACGGAGCGACTGGATGAAAAGCATTACAGGCTGCAGCTGATGTATAACAAAAGTGACGAAACGGAAATGGTTATCCGTGTTTTATCCTTCGGACCGTTGCTGCGGGTGCAGGAGCCGGCAGGCTTTATTGAACTGCTGCGCCACAGGCTGCGTAAGCAGCTGGCGCTGCGGGCGAAGGAGTAAGAGCAAAAATATAATCTGCCGGAAGCTCATTTGATGCCGAAACCTTATTATAAATCACCGAACCTGTGGAATTTCTGCAGGTTCGGTGTATTTTTTTTTGCCTGCTTAACAGTAATTTTCTTTTACGCAGTCAACAAATGTGTTATAATTAACGATACATGTCATTTTTGTGAAGAAGTTGAAATTTTTATGTGTAGGTGATGAAATGGAAATGTTTTTGGTGGCTGTGGGCTTCTATGGCATCGGCGTATTAACCATGCTGCTTCCCCACGGCATGCAGCGTGCTGCACACTGGCTTGCTAACAGCGCTGCCCTTTTTGGCAGCGCTGTCTGCGCTTATGCGGCAGGCCTGCTGCTTTTCGGCGGCGTGAGCCCCGCACCCCTGACCTGGGGCTCGTATTCTTTAGGCTGCGATGGCTGGAGCGCAGTCTTTCTGCTTTTGACCGGTATCGCCGGTGTTGTTACCAGCCTGTACGCGCTCGGTTATGCGCGTAGCTATGAGGGCAGCCGTCTGCGTCTTTTGGGCGGCATGTGGTGCCTGTTCATCATGTCTATGGTACTGGTGTTGCTAGCAGGCGATGCCTTCAGCTTCCTGCTTTTCTGGGAGATTATGGCCGTAGCCTCCTTTATGCTGGTTAACCATGAATCCGAAAAGCGCGCTACCTGGAATGCTGCCTATCAGTATCTGGTTATGACCAGCGTCGGTACGGCGGCGATTATGATTGCCTTTTTGCTGACAGGCTCGGCCAGTGAGGGCTTCAGCTTTGCTGCTATGGCCAAGAATACGTTGGAGGGCAGCTGGCAGCATCTTGTTTTTGTCTGTGCCTTTGCCGGTTTTGCTTTGAAGGCCGGTCTGGTGCCGCTGCATGTGTGGCTGCCTAAGGCGCATCCGGCAGCACCCAGTCACGTTTCTGCGCTGATGAGCGGTGTTATGCTGAAGATTGCGCTTTACGGCTTCGGTCGTTTTATGTTCAGCTTTTTGCCTGCCTGGAATTACTGGTGGTGCGTTGCTGTACTGCTGGCAGGCGTAGTATCCGCATTTTTGGGCGTACTCTATGCGCAGATGGAAACGGATATTAAGCGCGTGCTTGCTTACTCCTCTGTGGAAAATATGGGCGTAATTTTTGCTGCCTTCGGCTGTGGTATGCTGATGAAGGCTTCCGGCAGCAGCTTTTATATGCTTGGCTTTGTGGCAGCGTTGGTGCATGCCTTTAACCACAGCATTATGAAGGTGCTGATGTTTATGTGTGCCGGCAGTATTATGCACGGCACCGGCAGCAAAAACCTGGAGCTGTTCGGCGGTCTCGCACGCAAAATGCCGTATACCGCTGTCTTTGCTTTCGTCGGTTCGCTGGCGCTCGCCGCTATTCCGCTGACGAACGGCTTTACCGGTGAATGGCTGGTGCTGCAGAGCTTTATCAGCCTGGGTACAAGCTGCGCCGGTCAGGATATCCGCCTGTGGACTGCGGTATCCTTTATTCTGCTGGGCTTTACCGGAGCACTGGCTCTCGGCTGCTTTGTACGCTTCTTCGGCATCACCTTCCTGGGCCGTGCTCGCAGTGAAATTGTGGAGCATGCGCACGAATCTGATAAATTTATGCTCGCTGCTATGGGCGTTGCAGCTGTTTTAGTTTTTGCTTGCGGTCTTTATCCGCTGCCGGTCGTTCGCGCCGCTCTGTTGGCGTTGGGCCTGCCTGTTGCTCTTGATGCCTTCGGTATGAATCTGGCGTGGGCCGGCGTTGGTACTGCTGTCTGCTACAAGCCGCTGCTGCTCTTGGCTTTGCTGCTGGTGCTGGGCGCATTGCTGTGGCTGGCTGTTAAGGACTACTTTGTTGTGGAGGATGTTACCTGGAACTGCGGTACCTATCCGACGCAGCGTCAGCAGTATTCCGCAACCGGCTTCAGTAAGCCTGTACGCCGCGCATTCGATTATCTGCTGAAGCCAAAACGTCAGGTAACCTACATGCGCAAGGAGCATGCTTACTTCGGACGTCAGCTTTCCTACAAGCTGGAAATTCCCGATATGATTACGGAAAAGCTTTATCAGCCGCTGCAGAAGCATTTTGTAAGTGTTTCCAATTTCCTGCGCCGTCTGCAGCAGGGCAGTGTGCGTTTATATGTTGCCTATGTTATGGTGGCAATGATGTTGGTACTGGTATGGGGGGCACTTTATAAATGATTTTAGAGAATGAATTGTTACAGCTGGCCCTCGGTATGGCGCAGGCAGTTTTGCTGCTTTTGTGCGCTCCGCTGGTTACCGGCATTGTTAAAAAGGTAAAGGCCTGGATGCAGAACCGTATCGGCAGCAGCATCTGGCAGGAATATTACGATATCCGCAAATGGTGGGGCAAGCCTACGATGCTTACTCCTTATACCAGTATCACCTTCCGTCTGGCACCCTGCGTATATTTTCTGACGACATTTGCGGCAGCTTGCATGCTGCCGGGCTTTTTAGGCGGTCAGGCCGGCTTTGGCGACGTTTTTGTATTTGTATATCTGCTGGCCTTGGGACGCTTCTTTATGGCAGTTTCCTCAATGGATGCAGCCACCGCCTTCGGCGGTATGGGCGGCAGCCGTGAGGTTTATGTGGCAGCCTTCGTTGAGCCTGTGGTGATGCTGGCCGTGCTTTCCAACGTACTGCACACCAACAGCACCTCGCTGGCAGGCATGAGTCTGCGTACGGATGAGGTTAACCTGACGGTAGCAGGCGTGCTGACCTGCATTGCCTTCTTCCTTGTGCTGCTTGCAGAAAACAGCCGTATCCCGGTTGATAACCCTGATACGCATCTGGAGCTGACGATGATCCATGAATGTATGACACTGGAATATTCCGGCCGCCTGCTGGCGCTCATCCATTGGGCAAGCCAGCTCAAGCTGCTGGTATTTCTGGTGCTCTTCGCTATGCTGTATCTGCCGCTGGATTTGCCGGTTGTATTTAAGGTGCTTATCGGTGCGGTGGCTGTAGGCGTAGTAGAAACCTTGAACAATAAGATGCGCCTTTTCAAGGTGCGTGTATATCTGGCCGCAGCAGGCCTGATGCTACTGTTGGCAGTAGTGGCACAGTAAGGAGGTAACGATGGAATATTTGGTTGTAAGTTTAATGTTTATCGTTTTCCTGCAGACGCGCTTTGTGGAGCTGCGCCGTGCAACTCTGTGCCTGGCGCTGCAGTCTGCCTTGATTGCTGCAGCCTGCCTCGTCGTAGGTATGAGCCATGGCAGCGGTCTGCATGCCTGGCTGCCCGGTGTGCTGACGATTGCCGTTAAGGTGCTCTTTATTCCTTACGCTATTTTACGCGTGGTAAATCAGCTGCGCGATGAGCGTGAAATTGTCAGCGATATCAATGTTAACTATTCCACTGCTTTTGCAGCCTGCAGTCTGGCGCTCGGCTACATGGTAATTGACGGTCTGCTGCCGCAGGCAGAGGGCCGCGATATTCTGGCGACTTCTATGTTTATGATTATGACAGGCCTCGCGCTTATTGTTATGCGCAGCCGTGCCATTATGCAGATGATCGGTCTGATTACTCTGGAAAACGGCATTTACCTGCTCGGCCTGATTATGACCGAAGGCTTGCCGCTGATTATCGAGCTGGGCATTTTCCTTGATGTGCTGATTGCTGTTGTTATTCTTGTTATTTTAACCTCGCGTCTGCGTCTGTCGTTTAAAACGACGGATACAAATGTGCTGGACAAGCTGAAAGGGTAGGGGATGTAATGTTAACATATATTTTGATACTGTTATGCCTGCCACCCTTGTGCGCGCTGCTGGCACTGGTTGCGGGCTTCGGCAATAATGTCCTGCATTGGCTGCACCGCCTGACGGCAACTGCGGTAGGTGTGTGCGTGGCGCTGATGGCAAAGTCCTTTAATCCTGCTGTGCCCTATGTAGACGATTATTTTTACATTGATGCGCTGAATATGTGGGTAATCATTATTATTACCACACTTTATCTGGCAGCAACCTGGACTGCGCGTAATTATCTTACGCGTGAGGAGCGCTGCGGCGTGCTCAAGGGCGAGCAGCTGCAGACCGGTCGTTACTTTGCGCTGATGCAGCTTTTCTGCTGGACGATGTTCATCGTACTGCTGGTAAAAAATCTGGGCCTAATGTGGGTTGCCATCGAAGCGACTACCTTAATCAGTGCGCTGCTCATTTCCTTTAAATTTACCCGCTCTGCTCTGGAAGCAACGTGGAAATATATCATGGTTTGTACCGTCGGAATTTGCTTGGCACTTTTGGGTACACTGGTGCTGTATTATGCGCAGCTTGATGCTTTGGGCGGCGAAAAGGCGCTCAGCTGGCTGTATCTGCATGAGCATGCCAACAGCCTGAACCCGGCGATGACCAAGCTGGCACTGCTGTTTATCGTTATTGGCTACGGTACCAAGGCAGGCATGGCACCGATGCATACCTGGCTGCCTGATGCCTATGCCGAGGCTCCGTCGCTGACCAGCGGTATGCTGAGCGGTGCGCTCTGCAGCTGTGCTATTTATGTATTGCTGCGTAATCTGGTTATCCTGCTGCCGACAGCAGGCGCTGCGATGATGAGCAGCATGCTGCTGTTCTTTGCTGTGCTGACTGTGGCGATTGCCGTGCCGTTCGTTGTTGTACAGCGCGACGTTAAGCGTATTCTGGCGTATTCCTCTATGGAAAACATCGGCATTATGGTTGCCGGTATCGGCGTCTTTTCCGCTTTTTCCCTGAAGGCTGTGATGCTGCATATGTACAGCCATGCGATGATTAAGTTTGTTCTGTTCTATATTGCCGGTACGATTATCCAGGAATATCAGACACGTAATATGATGCGTATTCACGGTATGATTAAGGATGTACCGCATACCGCAACCTTCTGGCTTACCGGTATGCTGGGTATTTTGGGCCTGCCGCCGATGGGACTTTTCTTCAGTAAGTTTTACATTATGGCGTCCATGTTCCGTGAGGGACATTGGGTAGCAGGCAGTCTGCTGATTATATTGCTGGCCGGCGTTTTAATCGGTATTTTGTACCACGGCATGCGTATGCTGTGCGATAAATCAAAGCGTCAGCCCTTGGGCGATTTGCTGGGAGCAACCGACGTGCCTGTGCTGGCAGCGCTGCTGCTTTTGACCTGCGTAGTGGGAGCAGGCTTTGAAAATATTCCCTGGCTCAACAATCTGCTGAACCAGGCTGTGCGGATTATAGGAGGCTGAGATAATGCTAGTTAAACCGGAAAATTTGCGTGGTGCTGCCAATATCTGCAGCGACAGCGGCAAGCGTCCGCTGGCTGCTATGTTCGGCGCAGACGAAACGCTGCAGGGCGGCGGTCTGGCCATCTACTGCCTGTTCTATAATGCTGCCAAACGCGATATCGATGTTTTGAAGGCTCCGTTTCCAGCGGACGGTCCGCTGGAATATCAGTCACTGACTACGCTGCTGCCGGCTGCTGCCTGGTATGAGCGCGAGCTGCATGATATGTTCGGCTTCGAGCCGCAGGGACATCCCGATATGCGTCCGCTGGTGCTGCATGAGAGCTTTCCCGAAGGCTTTCATCCGCTGCTGAAAAAATATCCCAAGGATTATGATGCACGCGGACATCGTGAATACGAAATGCTTACCTCGCAGGGCGAAGGCCTCTTTGAGGTTCCTGTAGGTCCTATCCACGCAGGCATCATCGAGCCCGGTCATTTCCGCTTCAGCCAGGCCGGTGAGGCTATGCTGCAGCTGGATGCCAAGCTGTTTTTTACCCACCGTGGTATTGAAAAGGCTGTCGAAGGCCTTACACCGATGGAAGCACTGCCGATTGTAGAACGCATTTGCGGTGCCTGCAGTGTGGCTAATACGCTGAGCTTCTGTCAGGCGGTAGAAAAATGCTCGGAGGCAGAGGTGCCTTACCGTGCGTGGTTAATCCGTACCTTGGCTGCGGAGATGGAGCGCTTGTATAACCATGTGGGCGATACTGGCAATATTTGCGCCGGTGTCGGCTTTTCGCCTGTAATCAGCATGGGCACGCGTCTGAAGGAGTATCTGATGCAGCTTAACGAAATGCTGGCAGGCAACCGCTTCCTGCGCGGTCTGATTATCCCCGGCGGTGTGCAGTACGATGTTACCGACGCTATGTTGGAGGAAATCGAAGAGGTTCTGCGTGAGGTAGAAGCTGTTTATGCCGATATGGTACATATCATGTGGGAGCAGGCGAACTTCGTCAACCGTATCCGTACCACCGGCAGAGTACGTCAGGAAACTGCCTTTGATCTGGCAATGGTAGGCGTGGGTGCGCGTGCCAGCGGCAGTACCCGTGACAGCCGTAAGGATATCGGCTACGGTATTTATGATGAGCTTGATTTTGAGGTTATTACGGAAACAGCGGGTGATGTCGAAGCACGTATTAAGGTGCGTATCGGTGAGGTTGCCCAGAGCCTGAAGCTGGTGCGTCAGCTTATCAGCAAGCTGCGCCGCAACGCGGAAACGCAGCTGGCGGTTGAGCTGGGCGAGCTGCAGCAGGAGGAAGGTCATTTTACCTGGGGCATCAGTGAATCTGCCCGCGGTGATAATCTGCACTGCCTGCTGCTGGACAAGGAAGGCCGCATAGATCGCCTGTTTGTGCGCAGTGCCTCCTATCCTAACTGGCCGGCGCTGACTGTGGCTGTACAGGGCGACATCATTCCGGACTTCCCGTTGATTAATAAAAGCTTTGAGTTATGCTATGCCTGCATAGACCGCTAAGGAGGTGGCAAGATGTTAAAAATGCTGGAGGCAATTCTTCACGGAAAGATTGCTACCGAAAATATTGATACTACGGGCCACAAGCGTCTGCGCGGTCAGCTGCAGTGCGACGGCAGCTGCGACGGCTGCGGTGCCTGTGCCGCTGCCTGTCCGGTAGGAGCTGTGAGCGTGGCTGACGGTAAAGCAAAAATAGATTACAGTAAATGCGTTTTCTGCGGCCGCTGTGTAGAGGCCTGCGCGCGTAAGGCGCTGGTGCACACGAACCATGATGCTTTGGCGCAGATTCTGGCTGACAGTGCCGTGGAGGTCAGCGAGGCTGTTACGGCGAAGCTGGGACGTTCGCTGCATGTGCGTCATCTTGACGCCGGCAGCTGCAATGCCTGCGATTTTGAGCTGGGTGCGATGAGCAATCCTGTTTATGATTTACATCGTTACGGTATCGCCTTCGTTGCTTCTCCGCGTCATGCGGATATGCTGATGGTGACCGGCGTTGTTACGCGCAATCTGGAGCAGGCGCTGCGTATGACCTATGACGCAATGCCTGAGCCGAAAATGGTGATGGCCTGCGGTGCCTGTGCCTGCGGCGGCGAAACCTATGGCAGCACTTATGCTGTTGTGGGACGTGCAGCTGACGTGGTGCCGGTTGATATTGCCGTGCCAGGATGCCCGCCGCGACCGGCTGCGATTATTGTGGCTTTGTGTGCTGCGGCAGACATGCTGAAGGAAAGAATGTAACCATGTTTTATAAAGGAATTAATCAGTATTTAATTACACTGATTAATTCCTTATTTAATTACACTGATTAATTCCTTTTTCTGCATTTTTATACTTGTACTCTGCTGTAATACGTGATAATATATAGAAAATCAGTTACGTTCGATAAACTGATATGGGGAAACCAAATGAGGGGGTTTGAAAAATGATTGTTTTTAGACCGGCAACTTTCAGCGATGTAGAACATATACACAAATTGCTGAATTATTATGCAAAGGAAGGCTTGATGCTGCCACGTGCGCGCAATGCGATTTACGAGAATCTGCGCGATTATATTTTAGCGGTGGAAAACAACCGTCTGTTGGGTTGCGGCGCGCTGCATTTCGTCTGGGACCGCTTTGCGGAAATCCGCTCGCTGGCGGTGGAACCGAGCCTGCAGAAAACAGGCATAGGCCGTCAGCTGGTGGAGCATTTGGAAAAGGAGGGCATTGAGCGCGGAGTGACGATGTTTTTCACTCTGACCTATCAGCCGGGATTTTTTGCCAAGTGTGATTATATTGAAACTGCGAAGGATAAGCTGCCACAGAAGGTATGGAAGGAATGTGTGTATTGTCCGCAGTATCCATACTGTAATGAGATTGCTTTCATCAAGACAACAGTTGATTATGAGCCGTCGCAAATCAAATTCTAAAATTTAAGGGCTGCCGTGCGCATTTGTCATCGGTGATGACGAGGCTGTGCTGAGGACAGCTCTTTTATTTTTGGTCGTTGAATGTTACAATAATCAAATAGAGTATAAAAACCGCACGGTGATTTTGCCGCTGCGGAGTCAGATAAAATTACGGAAAAGAGGTTGAATTTATGAAATTATATTCCTGGAATGTTAACGGTTTGCGTGCCTGCATGACGAAGGGCTTTGCCGAATTTTTGCAGGAGGCAGCACCGGATATTATTTGTCTGCAGGAAACGAAGATGCAGCGCGAGCAGGCGGATTTTGTATTCCCCGGCTACGAGGAGTATTGGAACAGTGCGGAGCGTAAGGGCTACAGCGGTACTGCTGTTTTTACGAAGGTTAAGCCTTTGACTGTTACCTATGGCCTGGGACAGGAGGAGCACGATAAGGAAGGGCGTGTGATTACGCTGGAGTTTGAGAGCTTTTATCTGGTGACGGTGTATACGCCTAATTCCAAGGATGGACTGGCGCGTCTTGATTACCGCATGGTGTGGGAGGATGTGTTCCGTGCTTATCTGCAGGAGCTGGATGCTAAGAAGCCTGTTGTTGTCTGCGGTGATTTGAATGTGGCGGCTGAGGAGATTGATTTGAAGAATCCTAAGACTAACCGCAAGAATGCAGGCTTTACGGATGAGGAACGTGCTAAGTTCCGTGAGCTGAAGGCTGCAGGTTTTACGGACAGCTTTCGTTATCTGCATCCGGAGGAGGTTAAGTACAGCTGGTGGAGCTACCGCTTTAAGGCGCGCGAGAAGAATGCGGGTTGGCGTATTGATTATTTTGTGGTGTCGGACAGAATTGCGGATAAGCTGCAGAGCGCGGAGATTCACAATGAGGTTTTCGGCAGCGACCATTGTCCGGTAAGTGTTGAGCTGGATGTGTAAGGGTTAGTTAGCAGCACGATTGTTATATCGTGTAATGAATAGCAATTTTAGTGAATGAGTGTCCGGAACCACAGAAGTGTCGCAACTGTTTGAGCGCTATGCTTAACTTGTATTGAAGTATCTGTTGGCTTCGCGCGAGTTTTGCGGCACTTCGTCTTGGTTCCACACGAAATTTACGTTAAGAAATTGCTCTGATTGGAACGATATAATAATCGCGCATTTAGTGTTTTACAGTTGGTGATGAACATGGATTTTAAAATTCAGGCTCCGTTTGAGCCAGCAGGCGACCAACCGCAGGCGATTGCCAAGCTGGCGGAGGGCGTGGAGCAGGGCCTGCGCACGCAGGTGCTGCTGGGCGCAACGGGTACGGGCAAGACGTATACGATTGCGCAGGTAATCAATAAGGTGCGCAAGCCGACGTTGGTGATTGCGCATAATAAGACGCTGGCGGCACAGCTGGCGAGTGAGCTGAAGGCGTTCTTCCCGGAGAATGCGGTGGAATATTTTGTTTCGTATTACGATTATTATCAGCCGGAGGCCTATATTCCCCAGTCAGATACTTATATTGAGAAGGATGCTTCGATTAACGACGAGATTGATAAGCTGCGCCATAGTGCGACCAGTGCTTTGTTTGAACGCAAGGATGTTATTATTGTAGCCAGTGTTTCCTGCATTTACGGCTTAGGTGCTCCGCAGGAGTATTATGATATGGTGCTGTCGCTGCGCTTGGGGCAGATTATCGACCGCCAGAAGATTTTGCATAAGCTGGTGGAGATTCAATATAATCGTAATGATATTGATTTCAAGCGCGGTACCTTCCGTGTGCGCGGTGATGTGATTGAGGTTATTCCCGCAGCCTACGGCGAGAAGGCTGTGCGCATTGAAATGTTCGATGACGAGGTTGACCGCATTGTGGAATTTGATGTGCTGACGGGCGAGATTCTGGCGCAGCGCAATCATGTGGCGATTTTCCCGGCGAGCCACTATGTAACGAGCCGCGAAAACCTTGAACGCGCTATGAATGATATCCGCGAGGAGTTGGACGAGCGTCTTGATGAGCTGAATAAGCATGGCAGGCTGTTGGAGGCACAGCGTCTGGAGCAGCGCACGAATTATGATTTAGAGATGATGCAGGAGATGGGCTACTGCTCCGGCATCGAAAACTATTCGCGCCATCTTGCGGGACGCAAGGCCGGTGAGCCGCCGTTTACGCTGGTAAATTATTTTCCCAAGGATTTTCTGCTGGTTGTGGATGAGTCGCACGTGACGCTGCCGCAGATTCGCGCTATGTATGCCGGTGACCGCTCGCGTAAGGAGATGTTGGTGGAGCATGGCTTCCGTCTGCCGTCGGCCTATGATAACAGACCGCTGACCTTTGATGAGTTTCAGGCGCAGATTAAGCAGGCGATTTATGTTTCTGCTACGCCGGCGAAGTATGAGCTGGAGCAGGCAGACAATGTAGTCGAGCAGATTATCCGCCCGACAGGCCTGTTGGACCCGCAGATTGAAATCCGCCCGATTAAGGGACAGATTGATGATTTGTTGGGCGAAATCAACAAGGTTGCCGCTGCTGGTGAGCGTGTGCTGGTGACTACGCTGACGAAGCGTATGGCGGAGGATTTAACAGAATATCTGAAGCAGGCAGGTGTGCGTGTGCGCTATCTGCATTCGGAAATCGCTACGATTGAGAGAGCGGAGATTATCGACAGCCTGCGTGCCGGTAAGTTTGATGTGCTGGTAGGCATCAACCTGCTGCGTGAAGGCCTTGATTTGCCGGAGGTATCGCTGATTGCGATTCTGGATGCCGATAAGGAAGGCTTTTTGCGCAGTGATACGGCGATGATTCAGACTATCGGACGCGCTGCGCGTAATGCTCACGGCCGCGTTATTATGTATGCCGACCGCATTACCGACAGCATGCAGCGCGCGATTGATGAAACCAACCGCCGCCGTGAAAAGCAGCAGGCGTACAACGAGGAGCACCACATTACGCCGAAAACGATTTATAAGGAGCAGCGCCAGCTGATTAAGCTGACGAAGGTGGCAGACAGCGAGGAGGCAACATCCTATGGCAGCAGCAAGAAGCTGAAGCAGAAATCAACTAAGGAGCTGAACACGCTGGCCCGCGAGCTGGAAAGGCGGATGCAGGAGGCGGCAAAGGCGCTGGATTTCGAGGCGGCAGCCGAGCTGCGTGACCAGCTGATTATTGTCAAGGGACAGCTGGGGCAGAAGCTGGTGCCGAAGAAAAAGAAAAAATAAACGCTGACACGGGAGTTTGACTTTTCCTGTTTGGCGTTATATAATATACAAGATATTTTTATTCAAATTCTGTGAAGCGGAGCAGTAATCTGCAGTATCTTTCAGAAAGTCGGCGGTTGATGCGAGTCGGCAGTTAGGGCAGATGAACTCACCGTGAAGAAGCCGCAAGGAAATGTGCGGACGTGATGCTGCGTTAAGGCTAATTGAGTGGCGGCTGTAGCCGCAATCAGGGTGGTACCGCGAATTTTTCGTCCCTGACCTTCTTTAAGGTCGGGGATTTTTTATTTTCGACCAACAATAATACCTGGGAGGTAATGAAATGATTCAAGAAAAGTATGCTCCCCATGATATTGAAGCTAAATGGCAAAAATACTGGGAAGAAAACAAAACCTTTAAAGTAGAGATGGATAAGGATAAACCTAAATCCTACATTCTGGAAATGTTCCCCTATCCGTCCGGCAACCTGCACATGGGCCACGTTCGTAACTATTCTATCGGTGACGTAATCGCACGTTTCCGCACCATGAAGGGCTTCAACGTTCTGCATCCGATGGGCTGGGACTCCTTTGGTATGCCTGCTGAAAACGCTGCTATCAAACACAACATTCCGCCTAAAAAATGGACTCTGGAAAACATCGCTAACATGACTCGCCAACTGAAGGCTCTCGGTCTGTCCTACGATTGGGACCGCGAGGTTACTACCTGTAAGGAAGATTATTACAAATGGACTCAATGGTTCTTTGAGCTGTTCTACAAACGCGGTCTGGCAGTTAAAAAGGAATCTGCTGTAAACTGGTGCGACACCTGTAACACCGTATTGGCTAACGAGCAGGTTATCGACGGCAAATGCTGGCGCTGCGACCATGAGGTTGTTAAAAAGGATCTGAGCCAATGGTTCTTCAAAATCACCGATTATGCTGATGAGCTGCTGAAGGATCTTGACCTGCTGCCGGGCTGGCCCGAGCGCGTAAAAACCATGCAGCACAACTGGATCGGCCGCAGCGAAGGCTTGGAATTCTCCTTTGAAATCCCGGCACTTAACGATACTGTTGCTGTTTACACCACCCGTCCGGATACTGCTTACGGCGTAACCTTCATGGCTCTGGCTGCCGAGCATCCGCTGATTAAAAAGATTTGCGAAAACAATCCGAAGGCTGACGAAATCAACGCTTTCTGCGAGCGTGTACGCAATCAGTCCGAAATTGAACGTACCTCCAGCGAATCAGAAAAAGAGGGCGTATTCACCGGCGTGTACTGCATCAACCCGTTCACCGGCCGCAAGGTAGAAATCTGGGTAACCAACTATGTACTGTATGATTACGGCACCGGCGCTGTAATGGGCGTTCCTACCGGTGACCAACGTGACTGGATGTTTGCAGACAAATACGGCATTGAAAAAATCGTTACCATCTGCCCGGTTGGCAAAGAGCTGAAGCTGGAAGAAATGACCTGCGCTTACGAAGAAAAAGAAGGCATGCTGGTTAACTCCGGCGAATTCACCGGCATGGAAATGCACAAGGCTATGAGCGCTATCATGGACAAGGCTGAAGCTGAAGGCTTCGGTAAACGCCGTGTAAACTATCGTCTGCGTGATTGGCTGATCAGCCGTCAGCGTTATTGGGGCGCTCCGATTCCTATCATCTATTGCCCGCATTGCGGCGAGGTTCTGGTTCCGGAAGACCAGCTGCCGGTTCGTCTGCCTGAGGACGTAAGCTTCACTGCCGGTGCTAAATCTCCGCTGGCAACCTCCGAAGAATTCGTTCACTGCAAATGCCCGAAATGCGGTGCTGACGCAACCCGTGAAACCGATACCATGGACACCTTCCTGTGCTCCTCCTGGTACTATCTGCGTTATACCGACGCACACAACGACAAGATGCCGTTTGACAAGGAACTCAATAACTATTGGGGTCCTGTAGACCAATATATCGGCGGTATTGAGCATGCTATTCTGCATCTGCTGTATTCCCGCTTCTTTGTAAAGGTTCTGCGTGACGCAGGCCTGGTTGATTATGATGAACCGTTCAGCAACCTGCTGACTCAGGGCATGGTAATCAAAGACGGTGCTAAGATGAGTAAATCTCTGGGCAACGTTGTTTCTCCGGAAGAAATTCTTTCCAAATATGGTGCAGATACTGCGCGTCTGTTCATCCTCTTCGCTGCTCCGCCTGAAAGAGAGCTGGAGTGGAGCGACCAGGGCGTTGAAGGCTCCTTCCGCTTCCTGAACCGTATCTGGCGTATCGTACAAGCATTTGAAGCTGTTCTGGCACAAAAGGTTACCGAATACGATCACAGCAACCTGAGCGAAGCAGACAAGGACCTGCGCCGTGTACTGCATAGCAGCATTAAGAAGGTTACCAACGATATCGAAACCCGCTTCAACTTCAACACTGCTATTTCCACTATGATGGAACTGGTTAACGCTCTCTATGCTTATAAAGAAGCTGCCAAAGAGCCAAATGCAGGTCTGATTTACGAAGCAATTTCCGACCTCATCAAGATGATGAGCCCGTTTGTTCCGCATATCACCGAAGAGCTGTGGCGTGGTGCTATCGATGCCAACAGCAGCGTACATGAACAAAGCTGGCCTGAGTGCGATGAAGAAGCCCTGAAGGTTGACAATGTAGAAATCGTTCTGCAGGTTAACGGCAAGGTTCGCGGTCGTCTGACTGTTCCGGCTGAAGCTACCAAAGAAGAGTTGGAGAAGATTGCTATGGCTGACGCTAACGTTCAGGCTCACATCGGCGATGCAACCGTACGTAAGGTTATCTGCGTACCCGGCCGTCTGGTAAACATCGTAGCCAAATAATTTTCCGACCAGTAACTAACCACTAGTAACTACCGCAGTTACAGCTGTCCTGCAGCAGGCAGTTCCCGCAGACTGTAGCGCGGACAAAAAAATAAGCAGTGCATGTCAGCAATGACATTATTTAGTAGTACTAAATAACGCTTACATTTTCAGAGTCTCTGAGAATAACGTAATTGTTATTCTTGGGGGCTCTTTTTGTTTTTTTGTGACAACCCTCAGTCATCGCCTGCGGCGATGCCAGCTCTCTTGACGCTAAGACCCGGTTTGTCGAAGCACAACCCTCAGTCAAAATCACTGCGTGATTTTGCCAGCTCCCTTTCAGGGAGCATATAGAGGTTGGTCATAATTGCGAACTGTAATTTTAAATCTAGCCTGTTATATCTCCCCTGAAAGGGGAGGTGGTTGCGAGCTTTAGCGAGCAGACGGAAGGGTTGAGCATCGAAGTCATACGCAATATTTTCCCCAACATTCTAAGGAGGTATTCCCATGCAAGCAAAATCTAAAAAACTAATCTTCATCGCTGTTCTCCTCGCAGGCTGCATCATCACCAGCCTTATAAGCACCAACGACAAAGCAAAAGCGTTGCCTGGCGGTAGTAGCCTGCTTCAGTCTGCGCAAGGTGCTGTCACATCCAAAGCAGTGCAAGCAAAAACAGTGCGCGTGCAGGTGAGCGGCGCTGTGCTGGAGCCGGGAATTTATGATGTGCCTGCCAACTGCAGAGTGGAAGAGGTAATTGCTGCTGCAGGCGGTCTGACGGAAAATGCCGACAGTGAACGCGTGAATCTGGTGCGTAAGGTGCGCGATGGGATGCAGATACGAGTACCGGTGCAGAAGGCTGCACGGACAGGCAGAACACAGAGAAAAAACGCTCAGGCAACTGCCGGTTATAGTGCAAGTAGCACGAAGAAGGTTGGTAGTACCAGAGCAGGCACAGAAAAAAATAACTCTGCAGTGCAGAGCGTGCGCATCAACAGCGCAAGCGCCGGTGAGCTGCAGCAGCTGCCGGGCATAGGTCCTGCGCTGGCGCAGCGTATTATAGAAACAAGAAACAGCGGGCGTTTTACCAGCGCGGATGATTTGCTGCGTGTGCCGGGAATCGGCAAGGCTAAGCTGGCGAAGCTGCGTGATTATGTGGAGGTGGACTAGTGCAGCAGAAAATACGTTATCTACGCTTATTTTTACCGGTCATGCTGCTTTGTATCTTATCCTTTCGCCTGCTAACCATGCCGCCGTCCGCCGAGCAGCAGCTTGCTGCCTGCTTAGGGCGGCAGCTGGTTGTGCAGGGCGCGGTGGAACCTTTGAGCGTGCGCAGACTGGATGGCTTCAGTAGTGCGGTTCTGCGTTGCGAAAAAGTATATAGCGATACAGAGCTTGCTTACAGCGGTCGTTTGCGCGTGAGCGTGAAGGGCGAGCTGCCGCAGGCAGGCTGTGTGGTACTCAAGGGGACGCTGGAGCAGCTGGACAGCCTGCGTAACCCCGGAGGCTTTGACGCTGCAAGCTATAACAGAGTGCAGGAGCTGGGCGGACGTTTGCGCAAGGCGCAGCTGCTAAAGATAGAACCGCAGGTTTTGTGGTGGCAGCGTTTTGCTTTGTGGAACAAAAAGCTGAGCGAACGCATAGAGGCAGCAGCCGGCGCTGAATATGGGGCGCTGCTGAGCGGCATGGTGCTTGGCGGCAGCAGCAGGCTGGATGAAGAAACACGCGAGCTGTTTACGGATAACGGGCTGGCACATCTTCTTTCTGTTTCGGGCACGCATATTGTGCTGCTGACAGGTCTGCTGCTTGCTTTGCTGCAGTGGGTGCCGCTGCCCTGGCGTAAGGTTATTGTTATCATTTTGCTGGCTGCCTATGCTTTGCTCTGCGGCTTGCGTCCTCCGGTGCTGCGAGCACTGGCTATGAGCAGCGTTCTGCTGCTTGGCGGCAGCGGCGCGGAGCGCGGGCGCTTGCTGTGTCTGGTGGCGGCACTGCTGTTGTGCCTGCAGCCGTTATGGCTGGCCGATATCGGTTTTCAGTTATCGTTCGGGGCGGCGGCCGGTCTTTTGTGGCTGCTGCCTGCATGCCAAAGGCTGCTGCCACAGGATTTGCCTGCGCCGATAGGCGAAGCGGCAGCAGTTTCGCTGGCAGCACAGCTGGCTGTACTGCCGCTGGAGGTTTATTATTTTCACCAAATTTCGCTGATTGCCCTGGTAAGCAATATCGTGCTGGTGCCGGTGTTGGAAATTGCCGCGCAGATGGCACTCGTGGGCGCACTGCTGCCCGTGTGCGGTGATTATCTGTTGCAGCTTGCTGCTTGGCTTGCGGCGCAGGTGCTGACGCAGGCGCGTTTTTTTGCCGAACTGCCGTACAGCACTGTAGTTATCGGCAAGCTGCCTGCTTATTGCTTTGTAATCTATTATGTAGCGCTACTTGTGTGGGCAGATTTCCCCTGGCTGCAATTTTGGAGTAATAGGGAGCGGCGCTGTATCCTGCTTTTGCATGCCTTGCTGCTTGCCGGGACGCTTGCTTATCAGCAGTATTGCACGCTGCCGCTGGCCTGCTATTTTCTGGATGTGGGACAGGGTGACTGTGCTGTTATCGTCACGCCGTCGCAGCGGGTGGCAATTATCGATACCGGCGGCTTGAAAAATATATCGACTGCTACGCGCGTAATTACTCCGTTTTTGCGCTATCTTGGCAAGCGTGAGGCGGATGTTCTGCTTTTAAGCCATTATGATTTTGACCATGTGGGTGCTGCGGCGGATTTGCTGCGGCAGCTGCGGGTGAAAAAGCTGCTCCTGCCCAATGAAGCACTTACAAAGGAAAGCAAAAGGGTACGGCAGGAAATTTTGGCACAGGCCGGCAGGACGCAGGCGCATGTTGTGCAGAGCGGTGAACGCTATACGTTGGATGATAATGCAGAGCTTGTTTTGGTTGATGTGCCGCAGCAGGCTGTGCCGGGAAACGAAGCCAGCACGCTGGCGGCGCTGCAGAGCGCGCATGGCAGCGTGCTGTTTACAGGCGACATGGGGGAAGAACGCGAGCGAGGACTGCAGTTGCAGCAGTACACTGTGCTGAAGGCAGGACATCACGGTTCGCATTACAGCAGCAGTATGGAATTTCTGGAGCAGGTGCGCCCGAGGCTGACGGTGATTTCCTGCGGACGCGGCAACCGCTACGGCCATCCGCATCAGGAAACGCTGGAGCGTTTGCAGGCAATAGGCAGCAATGTTGTCAGAACGGATGAGCTGGGGTGCATTAAAGTTGTTTTTGACGCAGAGGGAATAAAATGCTATGGCTATGCTGATTTACAGTGAAGCTGTTGTCAAAATATAACTCATAAGTTATAATTAAAGGAGAGAAATTAAGGAGTGAGGAAAGTGAAGAATAGTGCAGTAGGCTATGAATGGCAGGATGTCAGAAAGAATATCTTTACACCGGAAGAAATCTCCGCAAGTGATTTGCGCGTTGCCTTAATAGGTGAACTGATTAAAGCACGTCAGGATAAGGGAATAACCCAAAAGCAATTGGAGCTTTTGAGCGGAGTAAAGCAGCCTGTAATTGCCAGAATGGAAAACGGTACATCTATTCCTAAAATCAGTACAATCTTAAAAATACTTGCACCTTTAGGCAAGACCTTAGCTATTGTACCGTTAGAAAAATAATAAGAGGGAATACAGATGGATATTAAACCGGAAAACCTGATTTCACTATTACAACAGCATAAGCCGCTGCCGCAGGCGCAGGTACTGCTTTTGTGCGGCGAGGAGGATTACTACCGCAACAGCATTATTGCCGCGCTGCCGGAATATGTTTTTGGTGATACACCGGAGGCTGACCGCGAAATAACGGTTTTTGACAAGGACACCAATTTATCCGGATTGCAGGCAGCCGTCAACAGCTATCCATTCTTCTGCGGCAAATCGCTGATTTTCCTGAAGGACGAAAAGCTGTGGGCAGCAAAGCCTGCCAAAGCAAACAGCGCCGCTGATGCGCAGGATGATACCGATTCGAAAAAAATGGAGCAGCTGGCGGCGATTGTCAGCGACGTACCGGATTATTGCCTGCTTGTAATCAGCAGTAAGAAAATGGATAAGCGGACCAAGCTTTATAAGCAGCTCAAATCAAGCGCGCTGATTTGTCCGTGTGAGCGCATTAAGGAAAGAGAACTGGATGACTGGCTGTATGCGCAGGCAGCAGCTTACGGCGCACATTTTACCAGAGATGCGCTGGCGGCTATCAGCGAATATATCGAGCCGGTAAAGGAAGAAATTCCCTTGGATTTGCTGCAGCAGGAAATTGGCAAGCTGGCGATTTATGCCGCAGGACGCAGAGAATGGACGGAAGAGGATGTGCTGAATGTTTTTGCACTGCTGCCAAACGCTTCATCTTTTGCGCTGACCAATTATATTATGGCAGGCAAGCTGAAGCAGTGCCTGGAGCTGTTGGCGAGCGAACGCAAGCACGGAACCTATATTCTGCCGCTCAGCGCAACAGTAGCATTCAAGCTGCGTCAGGTGCTGCGTTATCTGGAGCTGAAGCGCAGAGGCTACGACCAGAAGGGCATTATGGATGAGCTGGGGATGCGCAGCCCATATGCCTACAGATTTTTGGAGCGCGACAGCAGGCGCTTTGATGAAAAGCGTCTTACGGAAGCTTTGCTGGGACTATCTGATATGAATATCAAACTGCGTCAGGGCGGACGTGGCTACGAAAAGCTGGAGGAAATTCTTGTCCGCCTGCTTGCATGATATCTTATCCTCAGAAATTAAAGCTGGACAAAAGCACTTAATATCTGCTATAATAGTAAGACAGTCAACGAGGACTTTTTTGAGTAAGGAAGTAGTGTGTCCATGCTTAAAAAGGTCCTTTTTCGTTTATCTTGCAGAAAATATGTAGGGAGCATTTTTCTGCAGCATGATAATTAGGGAGTATTGAGAAAGGAGGCAGCCTTATGGCTGCACTGATCATGAACAACAAAGATTTACTGTATGTAATTAAACCTGAAGAACAAAACGAAAGCACTCTGCGTGAGCTTCTGACTCTGCATCCGGAGATTCAGTTTGTATCTCTGATGGGTGTGGATTTTGCCGGTAATGATACCGACGAAAAAATCCCGATGAAGATTTTCCTCGAGGATATCGATGGCTTTTTGGCAGGCAGCGCAGCACAGACTGACGGTTCTTCAGTTGTACTGACCGGTATCGCTACTCTGAACGATGCCCGCGTTGATATGAAGGTTGATAAAACCGTTAACTGGTTTGTTGATTATAACTATGAGCATTTTGACGCAGAAAGCGGCCGCATGATCGGTACTCTGCGCATTCCCTGCTATCTGATTCACAACGGCAATCATGTTGATTCCCGTTCTATTTTGAATGATACTCTGGCTTATGTAGAAAAAGAAATCATGGATTTGTTTGCTAAGCATCCGGTAATTGCCGGTCTGGAGCATGTAAATCCTGCTGAGATTGAAAAGTTGCTCTTCACCAGTGCCACCGAGCTGGAATTTTGGGTAAAAACTCCGCGTGAGGACGCACCGCTGGAGGCTCTGAGCTCTTCTCAGGTAATGCAGGAGCAATACTGGCAGCGTACCCGCGGCAACGTGCGTACTGCATTGGAGCAGACGATTCAGACTTTGGAGCTGTACGGCCTGGAGCCTGAAATGGGCCATAAGGAATGTGGCGGCGTTAAAGGTCAGATTGATGCCGCAGGCCATATGACTCACGTTATGGAGCAGCTGGAGGTTGACTGGAAGTTCAGCAGCGGCGTTCAGACTGCGGATAACGAGCTTTTGGCACGTATCATCGTTAAAGAAGTTTTCCGCATGAACGGCTTGGAGGTTTCCTTCCAGGCTAAACCGATTCCCGGTGTTGCAGGCAGCGGTGAGCATACACATGTAGGCATTGCCGCAAAAATGAAAAACGGCAAAATCGTTAACCTGTTCTCGCCGAAGGATATGCATGAGGACTTCCTGTCCGCTATCGGCTACGGCGCTCTCATGGGCCTTTTGAAAAACTACGAGGTAACCAATCCGTTTATCTCCTGCACCATTGACTCTCTGAACCGTCTGAAACCCGGCTTCGAGGCTCCTGTCTGCATCGTTACCAGCCTTGGCCTGAGCCCGGATAATCCGTCACGTAACAGAACCATTCTTGCAGGCCTGATCCGCGATCTGGACAACGATAAAGCTACCCGTATCGAAATGCGTTCTCCGAACCCGTACACCAATACCTACATCGCCATTGCAGCCTTCTACCTGTCCTGCCTCGACGGTATCAAGGCTTGCGTAGAATCCGGCAAGGACCTGAAGGCTCTGGAAAAAGAAATTTCCAAGAAGGCCGGCGAAGAGGGCTTCTATCTGGATACCGACCGTCAATACCGCACTGAGGAAGACGTGTTTGAAGATTTCACTGCGGAAGAACGCAGCAAGCTGTTCGGCGAACCGCCTGCTACCGTTTGGGAAAATCTCTGCGCCTTTGAAAAATATCCGGAAAAAGTTGCAGTGCTCACTCAAGGCAATATCCTGAAAAAGGAATATATCGACTCCTTCATGCAGGGTGCGCTGATTCGTTGGAAAACTGAGCTTTTGACTCGTCTGATTCCGGAAAATTATCAGGCTGTTATCGATATGAAACGCTTGCACAACCAGGAAACCTGCACCGACTGCGACCTGGCAATGTGGCGTAAGATTCAGAACCTGCGTGCTAAGCTGGCTAAGGATTCCTTCGAAGAGAAGAGCATCTTCACTGCTATCCGCAGAGCTGTTGCCGAAGGCGACTACGATACTGTTTCCAAGCTTAAAGTTGAGATGGGAGCAACTATGGAAGAGCTCAAGACTCTGTATCACGATTACAAGCAAAATATTATCGATTAATTTATATGCTTCTTGCATGGCTGCTGTACTCAAAGTGCGGCAGCCATTTTGTTTCGCGCTTATACCAAAGTGCGATTATTGAAAAAATTATCCCTAAAACTTTCCTTTCAGCTTATTTTTTTGCATGAAACTGTTGAGTTAAGCGCTGTTTTGTGGTAAAATATCAAAGATATATTGACAGTAATATTTTCTGCTGTCCGAAGAAAGGCGATGATAGCTGTGGAGCAGGTCAAGGATGTTCCTGCCTATATTCGCCAGATGTACACAGATAATAATTTTATGACTCAATTCGGTGTGCATATTGGTGAGATAAAGTGTGGCAGTGCTGAAGTCAGCATTGACGTTGATCCGGCGAAGCATTTTAATCATCGTGACATTTGTCACGGCGGAGTGATGTTGGCCTTGGCAGACTCCGTTCTGGGTGTTACCGGTGCAAGCGTGGGCGCTGTAGTGGCAACTCTTAATTTCAGCATGAATTTTATCAAAGGTGTCCATGAGCCGACTACCTTAACGGTACGAAGCCATATCAAGCATTCCGGACATTCTACGATGGTTATCGAGGCTGAAATGACTGACAGCAAAAAGAATTTAATTGGGACGATTTTAACAACAATGTTTGTCGTCGACAGATTTAAAGAAATACCCGCCAAATGGTGAGCTTGCCTGAGTTGATTTGGAAGGGAAATGACGCGGAAGACCGCTTGATATCAAGGAGGATATGATGGATTTTGCATTAAACGAGGAACAATTAGAATTACAGGAAATGGTAAGGGAGTTTGTTGAAAAAGAAATTACTCCTTATGCTGCTGAAATGGATGCAGAAAACCATATGCGTGACGGCCTGATTGACAAGGCTAACGAAATGGGCTTACTGAACGTTATTGTTCCGGAAGAATTAGATGGCCCCGGCCTGGACAGCATTTCTGTTGCTACTATTTATGAAGAGCTGGGCAAAGGCTGCGCAGGTGTTGCAACCTCTTTGGCTGCTAACAGCCTGGCAACTGTACCTGTTCTGCTGGCAGGCACCGACGAACAAAAGAAAATGTATTGCGATATCCTGAACAACGGCGGTCTGGCTGCTTTCGCACTGACCGAGCCCGGTGCAGGCAGTGATGCAGGCGGCGTTTCTACCCGTGCTGTACACAACAAGGAAGAGGGTACCTACACTCTGAACGGTACCAAAATGTTCATCACCAACGGTGGTCTGGCAGAAATTTTCCTGGTATTCGCTAACACCCGTAAAACCGGCGGTATCCGTGGTTTGACTGCTTTCATCGTTCCGAAAGACACCCCTGGCTTCTCCGTTGGCAAGAAAGAAAACAAAATGGGCATCCGTCCTTCCAATACTACCGAGCTGGTTCTGCAAGACGTTGTTATTCCTGAGTCCTATCGCGTAGGCCGCGAAGGCGAAGGCTTCCGTATTGCTATGAACACCTTAGACAGCGCTCGTCCGTTCGTTGGCGCTGTTTCCGTAGGTATCGCTCAGGCTGCTCTGGATTGCGCTGTTAAATATGCTAAAGAGCGCCGTCAGTTCGGCCAACCGATTGCTTCCTTCCAAATGGTTCAAGGCATGCTGGCTGACATGGCTATGAAGGTTGAAACCGCTCGCCTCATGGTTCAAAAGGCTTGCTGGATGCGTGACCAGGGCATGGAATTCTCCAAAGAAGCTGCTATGGCTAAATGCTATGCTGCTGATACCGCTATGCAGGTAACTACCGACGCTGTTCAGGTAATGGGCGGCTACGGCTACACTAAAGAGTATCCTGTAGAGAAGATGATGCGTGACGCTAAAATCATGCAAATCTACGAAGGCACCAACCAAATCCAACGTCTGGTTATTGCTAACAAGCTGTTATACTAATAGCTATCATAACGAAGATAAATTTATTGAGAGCTGCTGCACTTTTGTGCGGCAGCTCTTTGTTGTTTTTATTCGTGACAATGGTTTACACGTATGCTAAAATATAAGGATAAAGAGCTTTTAAAGCATAATAAAAAGCAGAATCTTTGCCACAAATCATTTTGCTGAGAATTGGGGGGCAAATACATTGTTAGCTGATAATTTAAAGCAGGTTCAGGAGCAGATAGCGTCTGCTTTGGACAAGCGTAAAAATAAAGACCTGCTCACAGGAGATAAGGTAACGCTGGTGGCGGTGACGAAAAATCATCCACCCGAAATTATTACAGATATCGAAGCCTTGGGCATTGCCAACGTAGGCGAAAACCGCGTGCAGGAGGCTAAGCATAAGCAGGAGGCCTTGGGCAAACACGGCTACTGGCATCTTATCGGTCATTTGCAGACGAATAAGGCGCGCCAGGCTGTTGCCTTGTTTGATCTTATCGAATCGGTTGACAGTGAGCATTTGCTGGCTGCGGTTGATAAGGAGGCAGAACGCATCGGTAAGGTGCAGGATATCCTTTTGCAGCTGAATATTGCCCATGAGGAGCAAAAGTCCGGCTTAGACAAGGAAGACTATCTGGCGCTGGTGCCTAAGCTGCCCGAATACAAGCATGTGCGTCTGCGCGGGCTGATGGTTATTGCCCAGAAATGCGAAGATATCGAGCAGACAAGACCTGTATTTGCTGCAGGCTACCGTGCGTTCGCCCGCTTAAAGCAGCAGTATCCGCAGGCAGATATTCTGTCTATGGGTATGAGCAACGATTACACAGTTGCGATTGAAGAGGGCGCTAATATTGTGCGTGTAGGCACAGCTCTGTTCGGACAGCGTGATTATAGTCTGAAATTTTAAGACATAGATAAGGTTGGTGACGTAATGAATATTATTGATAAAATCATGAATGCATTAAGTCTTTATGACGAGGAAGCAATCATCGAGGAAGAAGTGGAGCAAAAGCCTGCCAAGACCGAGCAGGAGCCCGCTAAGCCCAAGAAGCGTTTCTTCGGCAGCAAGGAGCCTGCTGCAGCAGCACCGGCAGAGGAGCCTAAGCGTGAACGCAAATCCATTTTGAACTTTAAGGGTTCGGCAGCAAAGCCGGAGCCGGTTAAAAATGAAAAAATGGGCAGCAAAACCATTAACCTGCCTATTGCCGACAAGCTTATGACAGTTGTACTGCTGGAGCCTGTAGATTTCAATGATTCTCCTAAGATTGCCGATTATCTGCGTGATAATCAGGCTGTAGTTGTTAATTACGATAAGACAGATAATGTTGTTGCCAAGCGTATGACTGACTTTATCAGCGGTACTGTTTATGCTATCGGCGGCAGCATGAAAAAGCTGGGCCGCAATATTGTTATCTGCGCCCCGAAAAACGTAGATATAGATGCGGGCGAAAGAGCACGAGCTTGACGAGAGGGGAAATAATCCATGGGACAAATAGCAGTAAAGAAGATTGCATTTATCGGCGGCGGCGCTATGGCCAAAGCTATTATCAAGGGAATTATCGGCGGCGGTCTGATTGCGCCGGAAATGATTACCGTAGGCGAGCCGACTGAGGCACATGCGCGCAGTCTGCATGAAGCCTTTGGCGTAAATGTTACTACGGATAATAAAGAGGCGGTAAAGGATGCTGATCTGGTAATTTTTGCCGTTAAGCCTCAGGTTGCACCGGTGGCACTGGTGCCTGAGCTGATGACTGCGATGAAAAAGGATGCCTGGGTGCTTTCTATCATGGGCAGTGTTACGCTTGCGCAGCTGCATGCCTATGCTCCGGGGTTCCCGGTAGTCCGCACGATGCCGAACACTCCGTTGGCAGCAGGCGCCGGCATGACTGCCATCTGCTGCGATGAGGCGGTAACCGAGCCGATGAAGCAGACTGCGGCAGCAATTTTCAGCAGCTGCGGCGAAATAGAATTTGTAGATGAAAAAGCATTGCAGGCGATTACGGCAATTTCCGGCTGTGGACCGGGATATTGCTTTGTGATTATTGATGCACTGGCTGACGCAGGCGTGCGTGCCGGTCTGCCGCGGGCACTGGCTATTAAGCTGGCAGCGCAGACAATGGCAGGCAGCGGCAAGCTGTGCGTAGAAAGCGGCCTGCATCCGGCACAGCTGCGCGACCAGGTAACAAGCCCCGGCGGCACGACTATTGCCGGTATCCATGCTTTGGAAAACCATGGCGTGCGCGGTGCTTTTTATGATGCGGTACAGGCAGTGCTGCAAAGAGATAAGGAATTACAGGGGAAATAATTTATGGCAGACAGAGAAAAAATTCTGCGTTACTTTAAAGCCGGCGGTGATGAACAGTTGGCGGCCAAGCTGCTGGATTTGGCCGAGGGCGCCAATAAATCACGCAAGTTCCGTGTGAGCGAGTTTCTTGATCCTCATGCCTATAACGTTGCGGAAATCATTGCGGCAAACTATGAAAATGTGCGTCTGGAAAGCGACGGCGGCTTCAGTAATGCCGAAAGGGTGAAGGCTGCCTTTGTTGCTGATGATTTTTACGGTCAGCCGGATTTCGGCATGGCCTATTTTCTGGCGGCCTGGGATAAGCGCTATTATGATTTGTCGCACCGCGATATTCTGGGTGCGTTTATGGGCACGGGCTGCAAGCGCGAGGCCTTGGGCGATATAGTTTTTGTGCCCGAGGGAGCGCAGTTCGTGGTAGAAAAATCACTGGTAAATTATCTTACCGGTAATCTGACGCAGATCGGTTCTGCGCCGGTAACGCTTACGGAAATTCCCCGCGAGGAATTGCTGCAGAAGGAAGAAAAGGTTAAGCTGATTAACGCGACAGTCGCTGATTTGCGCCTTGATGCCGTGGCAGCGGCAGGCTATGGCGTAAGCCGCAGCCGTATGGCGGATGAAATCAAAAGCCTGAATGTCAAGGTAAACTGGAAAGAAGCCAAGAAGGCAGCACAGCCGGTGAACGAGGGCGATGTAATTTCCTTCCGCGGCCGTGGACGAGTAGAGATTGAGGAAATCCGCGGCACTACTAAAAAAGGACGCATCAGCGTAACGCTGAAGCGTTATATCTAGGAGGATAAACCATGCTTAATCCGGAGGATTTAAAGAAAAAAACTTTTACCAAGGGTTTTCGTGGCTATGAGGTAGAAGAGGTAGACAAGTTTCTTGCCAAGCTGATTAAGGAATACGAATACCTTTATCTGGATAACCTGGAGCAGAAGGAAACTATCGAACGCGTCAGCTCCAAGCTGGAATATTATCAGCAGATGGAGGCTACCATGCAGAGTACATTGGCTGTAGCGCAGGAAACTGCTGACGAGGTGAAGAACGCTAGCGAAAAGAAGGCGGCGCTGCTGGAGAAGGAAACGGCAGTGAAGTGCGAGCAGCAGCTGAGCGAAGCGAAGGCTGCGGCGCAGAAGCTGCATGACGATACAATGGCGCATGCCGAGGATTTGTATAATCAGACAAAGAACAAAACCGACAACATGCTGCAGGCAGCGATGGCCGAATGCAACAAGCTGCGCGAAGAGGCTAAGGCTTATGCCGAAAAGCTGCGCAGCACTGCCGAGGTAGATGCCGATAAACTGCGCATTACTACCGAGGATGTCTGCAAAAAGCGCGCCAACAGTGCTGCCAGCGAGGCTAACAAGCTGCTGGAGGATGCTCGCAGCGAAGCCGGCAGAATGATGCTGGATGCAAATACTAAATATCGTAAACTGGTGGGAGATGCAGAGGAACGCAGCCGTAAAATTATTTTTGAGGCTGATGCTAAGGCTGCTATGGCCGAACAGGCTTATAACGAGCAGGTGAAAAAGGCGGCGCTGCATCGAAAAAATATGCTGCATCTGTTGGAAACGCAGGTTGAGCTGCTCAAAAACTATGCCAGTCATAACGAAGAATAGTCGGAGGCTGAATGATGATTATCTTAGTGAGGCATGGTGAAGCAACGCATCATACGCAAAGATTGACCGGCGGCTGGACGGATTCGCAGCTGACCGAAAAGGGAAGGGCGCAGATAAAGGCTGCTGCGGTAAAGCTGGCGAAGGATTTTGCCGGACGTAATTGCAAGCTGCGGATTCTGGCAAGTGATTTGCAGCGCGCTTCCGCATCGGCGCAGATTATTGCCGATGAGCTTGGCTTTAAGGGCGAAATAGAGCATTGCCGTTTCCTGAGGGAAAAGAATAACGGTATTGCTGCCGGCATGACCGAGGAAGAGGCCAAGAAGCATTTTTGCAAGCCTGCTTCCGAGCAGGAGCTGGATCACCGTAACTATCCCGGCGGTGAAACGCGCAATGAGTTCTATCGCCGTAATGTACACGGCTTGTGGCATTGTGCGGATGTCGATAAGGAAAATCTGCTGATTGTTGCGCATAAGGGAACGATTCAGAATATAATTTTCCGTTGGCTGGGAATGGATATGCAGCAGGTGGCGGCATTTAACTTTTCGGTTGATGTGCAGCCTGCCAGCGTAACTGTTCTGGGGATTAACAAATGGCATGAGCATGCTGTTTTCCGCTTGAATGACGTTAGTCATCTGACGCAGGGAAAGGGCTTTGGCGTGTTTGAGTTTAAGTACGAGAAGTGAATAAGGCTGTGAATGACCGCTTGGGTGCTTGGGGAAAGTGCTTAAGCGGTTGTTTTTGTGTTCTCACTCTATTACTCGTCTTTTCGCGATGAAATTTATTACACCTGAAAAAATAAATTTTAAAATTTTTTCTTAAACAGTGTAATAATTTTGCTTCGTTTTTCCCGAGTATAAGAGTGAATCTTCTTTTTCGTTCTTTCTTTTGTTGGTTTTCTTTCTCGCTTTTTCTTCTGCGTTGATAAAAGCTACTAGCGTAAGCTAGTAATAACCTTGTTCTAAATAGTACTACCTGAAGCATAGACGTAAACTACGGTAGCAGCAGAGCATGAAAATTCCTATATGTTGCTAAACGCAAAAAAGCTCCCTCAGGCGAGGGAGCATAATAATTAACCTGCAAGCTGTTTTTTGAGAATACTTAAAGCACGCATTTTATGTGTATAACATGTCTGTGCGTTAAGCCCGGTACTGCCGGTAAAGGTTTTTATATCCTTGTCATGCAGATACAGCTCACGTATTACAGTCTGCTGCTTGTCAGACAGCTTGCTGACAGCAGCATTTATACTTAGTCTGGAATCTGCTTCCGCAATATAATCGTGCTTATCGGCAATCGTATCTGCAAAGGCTTCGTCGGCATCCAGAGCATCACAATCAAGCAGGCAGCCTTTTTGATGCAGCCTGTCTAAAAGACGGTAATGCAGATGCTTTTGAATCAATCCGGGCAACAGACGGTAATTATTGCCTTTGTAGGAATGAATAAATTCCAGAAAGATTTCCCAGGCGATATTGACGGCATCTTCTCCCAGTGCATTAAACACGCTCTGACGATGTGCCTCCTTGTTGATTAAGGGAGTGAAGTCTGCGCACAGCTTGTCAATGGCAGGCTGTTCAAAGCGTTGTGCTGCCATGAGCAGGTTTTTCAGCTGCGTAGGCGTATGATTGAATTTGTCTTTCGGCGGTATTTTTATATTGTCCAGTTCCTTTCTGAGGCGGTCGCAATGCCGCATATGGCAGAATTCTGTGCTGTACTGCATCAAGTCTTGATATGGCTATTGTATCACAGAAAATTGAAAAGATTCATAAATGTATCAGATATGCTACATATACGTTTTCACTGCTTGTTTTGTAATACGCTGTTAGCAAAATAGTGATATTTTGAGGTGACAGTATGCTAAAAAGACGCAGAACTTTTCAGGCGCAGGAGATTGGGGAGCTTGATTTTTCCGAGGAGCTTTTGGAGCTGGGAGTGCTGATAGGCTCGTACCGCACGGCTCGGGGCATTAAACAGGAGGATATGGCGAAGCTGTTGGGGATGTCACGTATTACGCTGAGCAGGATTGAAAACAATTGGCTGCCTTTGACTATGGAGAATTTTTTTAAGATGTCTGCTATTTTTGAGGTGCGACCGGAGTATTTGCTGCAGGAGTTGGCGCGGGTGACGCAAAGGAAGTGGAGCAGGAAGGGGGAGGATTGAGGAAAAGTTGCATTGTTAGAACAAGATTAGCAAGAATTAACTGAAAATGCGTGACGCTTTAATTTTTTTGTGCTAAAATTAAATAATGGACATTCAACTCCCCCCGGGGACATTTTTCGGGTGGTAGTTAAAATAAACTTTCCAACCTCCGGGGCTGGGGAAATTTGATGCAAAATTTCTCAGCCTTGGAGGTTTTTTATGTGCGAAGAAAAACAAGCGTCTGCTGATGTGCAGGAAACAGCTTTAGCAGAATTAGACAAAAATATATTGCTTATCCTGCTTAAAGACCGCAGCACAGGAAAGAACATCCTTTGGGCGACAGATGATTACAAAGATCTTGGCATTGGCTTTGCAGCGGATGATGAAATTACCTTACCGGCGATTACCGGTGCTCATGGCAATTTAATTAAACCGCGTGCCCTTAAAAGCAAGGAAGAGCAGGGAGCGCGCACCCGCAATATGGCAGAAGTGTTCACCCCTTTATGGATTTGCAACAAGCAGAATAATCTTGCGGATAATGCCTGGTTTGGACGTGAAAACGTCTTTAATACCGAAAACGGGACTGATTGGCAGGCAACTGAGGGCAAAATTGCTTTTCCCGGTGAAGATGGCTGGAGAGCTTATATTGGCAGTAAGCGTTTGGAAATTACCTGCGGTGAAGCGCCGTATCTTGCCAGCCGTTACGATACCATGACGGGCGAAATAGTGCCTTTGGCAAAACGTATTGGCTTGCTGGACAGAAAGCTGCGTGTTATTAACGAGCGTACCCGCAACCTTAAGGACAGGGAAAGAGCCAAAAAACGTTGGCTGGAGCTGGCAACATTGGCGGTGCGTAGTACTTATGGCTTTGAATGGGCTGGCGACAACATTTTGCTGGCAAGGGAAAATTTGCTCTTTACGGTTGCCGATTATTACGCTGCTAAGTTTGGCGATGCTTTGGACATGGAAATGCTGGAGCATTTTGCGGAAACAATTTCGTGGAATATTTGGCAGATGGATGGCTTGAAGGCAGTTGTTCCCAATAGCTGCCATGACTATAAAAAAGAACGGCAGGCGGTAACGCCTAATCTGTTTGCGGCAAAGGACTTCAGCGCACGCACCTTAAAGCGTAGCGTGAGCCCCTGCGATGTAGATGAGGATGAGCGACAAAAGTGCCAAGGCTGTTTGAAGGATAACATTGATTTGCATAACGGTATTTATTGCAAGCTTAAAAATTGGTCTACAGGCAAGGTTTTGCTGTTTAAGGATATGCTGGACGGTGAAGGGAGCGAGGGTGTTATGAGTAAGGATTTTAAGTTTGATGTGGTGATTGGTAATCCGCCGTATCAAGTTAGTGATGGCGGTAGTAAAGCTAGCGCAAAGCCTGTTTATCATCTTTTTGTAGAGTCCATAAAAAAAATCAATCCGTCTTATATGTCAATTATTACTCCGACAAGATGGTTTGCTGGTGGTAAAGGTTTAGATGAATTTAGAAATAATATGCTAAATGATAAGCATATAAGAGAATTACACGATTGGTTGACTCCTGAGTATTTGTTTCCAAATACTAATATAAGAGGCGGCGTTTGTTACTTTTTGTGGGATAGAGAATATGATAATCAAACAAATTTAACAACAGTGATTACCCATGATGGTAATAATCATATATGTAATTGCAAGCGCGAGCTGAAAGTTGAAGGTATCGATATTTTTATTAGGTACGCTCAAGCTTTAACGATTTTGAAAAAAGTAAAAAAATATAACGAAGAAACAATGGATAAATGGTTATCTCCGCGTAAACCATTTGGAATTGAGAGTTCTTTTTCTAAAAGTAGTGATTTTACTACTAATAAAGATGCAAAACATGATGTTTTGTGTTTTGCAAAAGGCATGAAAAAAGGATATATAAAAAGGGAACTGGTTTTAGCACATAAGGAGTGGATTGATTCATGGAAAGTATATGCTCCTAGAGCTAACAATATTGGTACAGAGCTTAATGATGATAATTTGAATGCATTTGTTGGAGAACAAGGTTCTGTTTGTACTGAGGCTTATCTTGCGATAGGAATAAACAAGTTAGATAGCATAAATAGTGCTTATAATTTAGCCAAGTACTTAAAAACGAAATTTGCTAGGTTTATGCATTGCTTAGCAAAAGCAAGTCAAGATGCTACTTCTAAAACTTATTGTTTTATTCCTGTACAAGACTTCTCTAATCCTTGGACAGATGAAATGCTGTACAAAAAGTATAATTTGACCGACGATGAAATAGCATTTATTGATAGCATGATTAAACCAATGGAATAGAGGTGTAGTAAAATGCAAATCAACATCAATCCCTACGCAAACATAGTCCCCAAAATCTACGCCTACACCACTCCCGAAATCGTTCGTCACAACGGTTGGACGAAGATAGGATACACCGAGCAGCCTTCCGTCAAAAAGCGTATCGAACAGCAGACAAAAACAGCGGACGTGCGCTTTAACATCGAATGGCAGCAGGAAGCACGTTATACGGATGGAAGCGGCGAATATTTTACAGACCACAATTTCCATGACTACTTGGAACGCTTTGAAGACATCAAGCGTGAACCTAACACCGAATGGTTCAACATCGATGGTCCTACGTCCCAACAAATGCTGTGGAAGTTTGCTGCCCGCAGTTATGCGCACGTACAGGCTAAGAATAAGCTTACTTACATCCTGCGCCGCGAACAGCAGCAGGCAGTAGACGCAACATATGCCTACTACCAAAAATGCCTGCAGAGCGGCGAAAGGGAAAAAGCAGAATTCCTGTGGAACGCTAAACCTCGCTTTGGCAAAACACTGACAAGCTATGACTTTATGCGTAAAATGGACGCACGCATGGTGCTCATCGTCACCAATCGTCCGGCAATCGCCAATTCCTGGTTCGATGATTTTGAAAAATTCATCGCCTGGCAAACGGATTACCGCTTCGTCAGCACCACCGATTCCCTCAAAGAAAGAGCAACGCTTACACGAGATCAATTTTTGGATGAGCAAAGGAAGGTTTTAGATAAGAATCAGGAATTGCGCATGGTAGCTTTTTTGAGCTTGCAGGATTTAAAAGGCTCTGTTTACTTTGGCGGTACTATAGACAAACTAAGATGGGTGGCCGAAAATAACTGGGATTTGCTCATCATCGACGAAGCGCATGAGGGTGTAGATACTCACAAAACAGATAAAGCCTTTGACAAAATCAACCGCAAATTTACGCTGCACCTTTCGGGAACACCGTTCAAAGCAGTAGCCAAGGGCAAGTTTGCACAGGAGCAAATTTTTAACTGGACCTTCAGTGACGAGCAGGAAGCAAAGGATAACTGGGATGAAGAAACACTTAATCCCTATGCCTGCATGCCGCGCATGAACATGTACACCTACCAGATGTCGCAGATTGCCATTGACAAGGTAAATCGTGGTATTGACCTTTCTGACGATGATAAAACAGAATTTGCCTTTGATTTAAACGAATTCTTCAAGACCAACGAGCGTGGTCAGTTTATCCATAAAAACGAAGTAAAAAAATTCCTTGACGCCTTAGTTGAGCAGGAAAAATTCCCCTTCTCTACACCGGAGCTGCGCAAGGAACTGGCGCACACCTTCTGGCTTTTGGAACGTGTTGACAGTGCCAAAGCATTGGCCAAAATGCTCAAAGAGCACCCTGTGTTTGAAAAATACGAAATAGTGCTGGCAGCAGGCGATGGCAGACTTGAAGAAGACGACGCAACCAAAAGCAAGCGCAGCTTTGACAAGGTGCGTGAAGCTATCAAAAACCATGACAAAACTATCACCTTAAGCGTAGGCCAGCTTACAACAGGCGTCACCATCCCCGAATGGACAGCAGTTTTCATGCTCAGCAACATGAAAAGCCCTGCGGAATATATTCAGGCTGCCTTCAGAGCGCAGAACCCCTTTAAATTTGAAAAGGACGGCAAGCTCTACCAAAAGGAGAACGCCTACATCTTTGATTTTGCACCTGAGCGCACCTTGATGATCTTTGACGAATTTGCCAACAGCCTTTATTCCAGAACAACAGGAGGCAACGGTACAAAGAGAGAGCGCGAAGAAAACATCAAGCGCCTGCTGAACTTCTTTGCCGTTTTTGCCGAAGACCAGGACGGAAAAATGGAGCAGGTGGACGCAGCCAAGGTGTTGACCATTCCGCTGAAAATCAAAACCGAAGAAGTAATCCGCCGTGGTTTTATGAGTAATATGCTCTTTAGCAACATTGGTGTTGTCTTTAACGCACCAAAAGAAGTAGTCGAAATCCTGAATAAAATGGAACCTGTCAAAGAGCAGGGAAGCCGCAAAGAAAAACTGGACCATGAAGAACTGCAGGAAGTTCCGGTTGACGAAAACGGTAATATTGAAATACCGCAGGAAACTGTAGTCAACCAAACCAATGCCATATTCGGTGAAAAAATTTATGAAGTAGTGCCTGTAAAACCTTTGGAGCCGTATAAGGAAGTTGGCGATGACACTAAACCGGAAGAAGCAATGGCGGTAAGCTTGGCGCAGAAAATTGCCGAAACTTTGCATGATGGTATCTATGGTGAACAAGCGCAAAGCGATTATGGCCTGACCAAGGCAGAAAGCAAGCGCATAGAAGAAAAGGTACAAAAGCAAGCGGAAGAAGCATTGAAGCGTGTAGCTGAAGAATTTACTGATAAAAAGAAGGTTTTGGAAGCTGATTTGCAGCATGAGCTTGCCAAAGCAACGACCGAAGCTGAAAAAATTCAGGTACAGGCAGAACATGCAGAAAAGGTGCAGCAGGCTACGCAGGAGTTTAACGAAACCATGGAAAAGCGCACACAGGAAGTAATAGTCGAAAGTGCGCAAAAGGTTGTCAAGGAGCAGGAAACCAAAAAAGAAGAAAAGAAAATGCGTAGCTTTGAAGGCGACATCAGGGACAGACTGCGTGGCTTTGCACGTACAATACCAAGCTTTATCATGGCCTATGGCGATGATAAGCTCGTCCTGAAAAACTTTGAAACCTATCCTGAAGAAAAAGTTTTTAAAGATGTAACCAGTGTTACCGTTGATGAATTCAAAATGCTGCGCGATGGCTTTGAATATACCGATGAAGAAACTGGCGAAAAGAAAAAATTCCCCGGCGGCGTTTTTGCTGAAGATGTTTTTGACAGCTCTGTGCAGGAATTCTTAAACAAAAAGCGAGAGTTAGCAGATTACTTTGCCGAAACCAGCGAAGAGGATATCTTTGACTATATCCCACCACAAAAAACAAACCAAATCTTTACGCCCAAAAAGGTTGTGCAGATGATGGTAGACCAGCTGGTGGAAACAGAACCGCATATCTTTGAATCTCCTGATAAAACCTTTGTTGACTTTTACATGAAATCAGGCCTGTATATTACGGAGATAGTCAAACGCTTGTATCGCAACAAGGTGTTGAAGTCCATTATTCCGGATGATAAAGAACGCGTTAAGCACATTCTGGAATGTCAGGTGTTTGGCTTTGCACCAACGCAGATTATCTATGATATCACGATGTCCTATATCTTTGGCTTTGATGAAGGGGCAAAGAACATCAGCCGTCGTAACTTCTTCTGCGAGGATACGCTGCCTTATGCAGAAAGAGGCGAGCTACAAAAGCTGGTTAACGAAAAACTGGCGGACAGAATAAAATAGCGCACTTGTAAAAGTAAATAAGCAATTAAACACTAAAGGCGTTCTACCCAACTGCGGTAGAACGCCTTATTTCTCAAACACGATTAAAGAATTTTCACACTATTCTTGACATTATCGCAATTATCTGATAATATAAACCCATAAGATTTTGCACACCTGCCCAGAGCAGGCCGGTGCAGCGTCACGAACGCCTTATGTATTATTGAGCAGTACATAAGGCGTTTTTTGTTAAGAAGGGAGCTGAACGAATGGTAAATCTGAGAGAGGATACCAGAGAATCCATTGCCAAGTTAACTTTAATGGATGATATTTTTATGAACAAGGTCTTCGAAAATGATACGGAGCGTACAGCGTTGTTGTTGCGAATTATCTTAAATAATGATAAGATAAAGGTAATAAAAGCAGTAACGCAGCAGAAGCTGAAAAACCTGTCAGGACATGACCTGCATCTGGACATTCTGGCGCAGGAAGAAAACGGCAGGCTTTTCAATGTAGAAGTACAGAACCGCAGTAGTGGCGCTGCAGCACGCAGAGCACGCTATCATCTGAGTCTGCTGGATGCTCACAGCCTGCCAAAGGGTGAAGTATACCAAAAGCTGCCGGATAATTATGTTATCTTTATCACGCATTATGATGTGCTGAAGGGCGGGTTGCCGATATATCACATCAGTAGAAAAATAGAAGAAAACAATGCAGCTTTTGCTGATGGTTCGCACATCATTTATGTAAATAATAAAATTAAGGATAATACACCCCTCGGACGTCTGATGCATGATTTCAGCTGCAGTAATCCAGACGATATGTATTATCCGGGATTAGCAGAAAAGGCAAGATATTTTAAGGAAACAGAAAAGGGGTTGACGAATATGGGTGATGTATTTGAAAAATTACTTGCAAAGAGAGAAAAAGAAGCTGCCATGAAAGCAGCAGAAAAAGCTGCTAAAGAAGCACAAGCAAACAAAGTCGAGCTTGCCAAAGGACTTTTGGCTGACGGCATGAGCATCGAATTCACCGTGCGCCACTCC
>ERZ857955.356-NODE-356-length-56831-cov-57.747059_pt1 | contig 56831 bp, 42 predicted proteins | sample MGYA00519956_ERZ857955 | MGnify/ENA primary metagenome ERZ857955 (study PRJEB31778, sample SAMEA3449378) | human gut metagenome | biome: human gut; feature: human-associated habitat; material: faeces | place: United Kingdom | collected 2010/2012 ...
ATACTATATATCTGATTATACTAAAAGGGTTGAAACGGATAATTGCGGAAGAACCACTCCAAATGGACAGCAGTCCGTCCATAGCGTACCACAATAAAATGTTTGATTGAAGGCATTTATCATGCGAGAATTCACAACAATATGTTTAAACAAAAATCTATGATTTTTTAGCAGCCACATGTACTATTATTAACAATATAGGCATAATCCCTAATATAGCAGGAAAATCACCTGATAAAAAATAGTAAATTGTCAAACCAAATGATATAATCCATAACACAACTGCTAATAAAATCCACCATTTTCTTTTCATTGCCCTTTTCCTCCAAATATAAATATTGTTTTTTATATAATATCACATATATAATCTATTACAATCTTCTTTTCTTAAGTTTACGCATTTTTCTTCTTAAGTTTACGCATTTTCCTTCTTAAGTTTACGTATTTATTTCATAGGTATGCTTTATTAGTTCTCAGGTAACAGCTTTAACCACGGGGATCATTTTTCCTACGAGATTACACGCCATATGATCCTGATGTTTTTCAAAACTGTCTTCATATAGCATTGAATAGTCTTGTGATCGAGCTAAAAGTGTAATACCAGCCAGAATATAAATATGGATCAATGAACAGACTGAATTCAGGTTATTTATCTTATCATCTCCATTATTCTGTAAGTGATTGTGCATAATTTCGCATCAAAGATATCTGTGTATCTCTTACACCGTAGTTTGATACAATACATCACCAGTTAAATATCGAATTAATTATCAAGCATTATACTACATAAAATACACTCTCTATTTTATAGTTAATTCCTTAAAACCTCTGTTTTTCAAAATTTCATTTAACTCCTGATCATGGGAAATCACTAAACAAGTTCTATTCTTTGTTTCATTGAAAAGCATTTCTAAAATTTTATACTTTAACCCCTTTTCCATATTTGCGGTAGCCTCATCCAAAATCATGAAATTTTTTTGCGAACACAGTGCACGACAAAATCCTATAAGTTGTTTTTGACCTGCTGATAAATTAGAAATATCATTCTTGATTATTGTATGATACCCATGATTTAACGATTGAAAGTAATTATGTAAGTGATATTTTTTTTGCAAATAAAATAAAAACTCCTTTTTTCTTTTATTACCATCATATATAATATTCTCCATTACACTACCATAAAAGAAATAGCATGGTTGCGAAACAATTGCCACATTATTCCTCAAATTATTCAAATTAATATGATGTAAATTTTTCTCATTGATTATAATTTCCCCCTCATAGTTATCATAGAATCCTAACATTAATTTAATTATAGTACTTTTTCCCACTCCATTTTTCCCAGTAATTAAAATTTTATCACCTCGTCGTATATCATAGGAAAAATTTTTAATTACATTCTTATTGCCATAAGAAAATGACACATTATTAAATCTAATACTTTCAATTCCTCTTTTTTCTAAGAATAACTGTTTATTATCATTCTCTTCATCTAGACCCAAAAATTCGTATATTCTGATGGCACTAGATTGGATTGGTGTCACCAAAACTATAATACTAGAAAAAGCCTGTATACTTCCAACAATTTTAGTAGCATATCCTCCAAATGCTGTATAAGTACCTATTGTAATTTTCCCATCAATAATCATAAATCCTGATACCAACAATAAAATCAACTGCAATATTGTACTTATAAACTGTGTATTTTGTGAATAACAGATTAATGATTTTCCCTGTTTGATAGTCGCCAAAAAGTATTTGTTTAATATACTTTTAATGGCTTTTCCATGCTTTTTATATAGATTTAATAATTTTACATCTATTACTGAGCTCACTATTTGTAATATCTTTCCTGATGTATTAGCAGTTACTTCAAGCATACGCCGGGTAAGTCTTGAGATATTTTTACTTGAAAAAATCACTAAAATTACATATACTGGCAAAAAAGCAGCAATCAAAAAAAATAGTTTTTTATTGATTGTAAAAGAAATAATAACTGCTCCAAAAAATTCTAAAATTGCTGAAAATAATGACACTGTTGATGAGGAAAATAATGTCATAATAGAATTACATTCGGACGTTCTTGAAATAACATATCCCATATCATGCTTATCATAATACGCTACGGTTAATCTTAATGCTTTTTTTAGCATATTCCCTCTAATATCATTTACTATTTGAGCTCCTAATTTAAGCAACGCATTTTGCAAATACAAATTTGACAAATATTTCCCCAAATAAATGCCTAACAAAATTATTACTGCGATAAACAAGTCTTTTTTTTGAGAAGTCGATAATATAATATCAATCACTTTTCCATTAAAATATGGAATAATAGTCGATAAACCTACTGTTATTATCGTAATAAATGCTAATAATAATATAAATTTTACATGCCTTTTTATATAGGGTTTAAGAATCTTTATTAATTCTCTCATAAAATTAAAATTAGGTATAAACTTAAATTTCATTTTCGATATTTTACATCGTATTAAGTTTTTCCTTTTCCTTTCTCTAGCTTTATCGACTGTTTATAAAACTCAATATTTTAAGAAAGCACATTTGTTTATTATACCAAAAGTACAGTTGCTCAAACTATTATTCATTATCGTTTCCGCTACAAATATTACAATAGTATTTTTTATATAAATTTCCTGTTTTAAACGCCTCTATTGCTCTACAATCAAAACATGCATATCGCATTGAACACTGTCCACATTTTTCTATTTGATCAACTGCCAAGTACCAATACTTTTCCTGTTTCTTTTCAATAAGAACTTGCGACAGGCTTTCTTCAAATATATTCGAAATAATATTCTCCCTCATCATTGGACATACACCAATATCTCCATTTAAAAACACTGTAAATTTCCCGAATAAACAAGGATGCTTATCTAAATTGTGGAAAAATTGCTTGTCATCAATTCGCATATCCTCGTTAAATGGATCGCAAACTAACAGCTTATTGAACTCTTTATCTTTTGTTTCTTGATATATATATTTATATAAGATCTTAGTTGGTTTATAAGGTTCATAAAAATTTCGCATTTCCTCTTTAAGCCGGTAGTTTTTTTCTGTCAAAGCAAGATACAAAATAAATTTCGCATCATTATCGCGCAAAATTTGTAGCACATGCATAAAATTATTTAGATTATTTCTATTATTATCAATTTGATTTAGCATTTCTTGTTGAATAGCAACACTTTGAATAACGTAATAGATATTCTTATTTTCAACAATGAATTTTTCATCAAGCAAAAATGCATTTGTATATAAATATATCTCCTTATATTCCAGATACTCAGCATATTTTAAAATTTCTTTTACAAGTTCTTTCTGAAGTAATGGTTCTCCACCTAATAAAGACAAACTTATGCATCCCAATTTTTTAGCATCAAACAATATTTTTTTATATTGGTCAATAGAAACTAATTTTTTATCACTATATTTTCTACAACCTGTAACTCTATTATATGAAACCTCATCACAAAATGAACAATCCATATTACAGATATTTTCAATTTGTAAAAAAAGTGAATATATTCTATTTTTTTGAAACATCATATTTTTCATGTTTCTAGAACAACCGTATCGTATTTTGTCTACACATATGTTATGCTCATAGTAGTCCCCTAATTCCAGTTTTACGAGCTTGTCCAATTCCGTTCTGTCTACACCAGTTTCTTCTATTTGAGTATTTTGTTCCAAACTTATTATCTGATCACATAGCTCTTTTGACACAGTATATACTTTTCCTGATTTTAGATCATATATACACCCCTTAGAATTTGATGGCACAATATAAGCATAGCTATTCAATTTAAAATACATCTTACTTCTCCCTATTCTTTACTAAAACCACACTAATTATCCTTTTTATCTGTTCCTTAAGTTCGCCGTACTTGTTAACTCCAAAGACAATCCGTAATTTTTGACATCCATTTAATTTATATGATCTTCATATATCTGAAATATTAACATCCTCTTATTACTTCTGTTAACCGCTCATATTTTTCTTCCAAAATACCTTGATCAGCACTACAAAAGCCAATAATATCTGGGTTATGCTCTAAAACAGAATAGTAACTGCTTAATTGTGCTTCGATATTTTTTCTTCTATTTTTACAAATTTTTTTAATATTAAAACCATGATCTTCTGCACACCGAGCAAAACAAATCCCACAAATTGTAGTATACGGACATCCTGCACAATTTTTTTCAACTTCCACTTGCCACTCGTGAACTATATCGCATATCTTTTTTATATCTAATCCCTCAGAAACCGAACCAATGGAATAATTATAATTAATCCGTTCGCAAATATGAAAATTTCCTTCACAATCCACAAAGATTTTCCCACCTGGTATACAAGAATTTAAAAAATACGGTGATAAGAGATTTCCTTCTGGTGATATATATCTATTGTTAAGAACCCTAAACAATACGCCAAAAATTCTATCCATAAAATATGTTTGTGCTCTATCCCCCGAATGATTGATCAATGTTGTTATGTATTCTTTATACAAATCGTTCATGGTATCATTCCGTTTAGGTTTCTCTCCATAATCAATTGGCATTATAGAGTTTACCCTTCCATTAAAACCTCTTAAATCATTCTGATTTTTTACAAAAAATTCATTTAATTTTATCATGTCTGTTGTATCTTCATAACAGGTGAGTATAAGCACTGGCATTGTCGTCACTTTATTTTGTCGCTCGATTTCCTCTTTTAAACTTAAAATATTCGAATAAACAACTTCAAAGCTTCCCTTTTCATTTGGAAAAACTCGATTTTTATCATTTATGTCTTTTGGTCCATCTAAACTAATAGATATCATAAAATTGTGTTCTACAAAAAAATTAATTTTTTCTTTTGTCAATAATGTTCCATTAGTGGTAAATGCAAAAATGACTTTTGTGTCTAAAGTACGTACATATTTTACAATTTCCTTAATCATTTCATATTCCAAAAGTACTTCTCCACCATAGAATGAAATAATAGGTTGTTGATCTGGAGTATATTCTTTAGAATCCGATACTATCTGCATAAAATAATCAATTGCCTTTTTTGCACATTCTAATGTCATCTTCTTAGGTGAATGGTGTCTCATATATTCGTAATTTCCAGAAAATATGCAATATTTACACCGCAAATTGCAATCTTCCGTAATACCTAAAATTAATTGAGGATACGGATATTCTAAAATAGCATGTTTAATCTCACTTTCTGATAAATACATAGAAGTAGGTTTACTAAAAAGATTCCATTTATCAATTATATTTTTTATATTTGTATTTGCTACTTCTCGAATCTTATTACGATCCAGCTCTACCGTATTTTCAACTATTGATGCAATTTCTTTATTAATAGGAAGTACCATATTTGATGTTCCATCGTAAAGATAAATATTTCCACTTTCGGTTGTAAATGTTCCTATATACTTCATATTTCCTCCAATATATATCATGCATTTTACAAAAGGGGAGAGAACATGTCTCTCCCCTGTGAAGTTCTAACCTTCAACCCATGTACAAGCTCCCACTGACCCAGTTGTCGCAGATACGTTAACAACAGTTGCTCCTACTGCATCAGCAATAGGAACTACCGTATCCAAAGCACACGCTCCTAAACATCCGGCTCCACATCCACCGCCACAAAGAATACCACAGATTGTTCCTTTTCTTTCCTCCATACTCGTTACCTCCTATTAATTTTTATTGATTCTGATGCATCTTAATCTAATAGGATACTACCATATCATATTGTGTTTAAATGGTATAAGTAATAAATACTACTATTCATGTAATTATTGCAGACAATTTTATGAATATTAGAATATTCGAGATAACAGAGCAAGATTCGCCCAAGTAACTCAAAACCCACTTTGTGGATTTTGGTTACGGGCAATCTTGATGGGGATTCCGTTTCCCCATTCCCTCGGTTTCTTACACAGCAAGCTGTGTTTTTCGGCTTCTATATAGAATATAGTCGCAGCGTGATGGTTTCCATCACGAGAAAGGATAAAACATGGCAAGACCAAAAAAGCAAAAGGAACTGAAACGAAATCATCACATCATGCTCCGTCTTAATGATACGGAATATGATATTGTCACAGAAAATGCCCAAACAGCTAATCTGCCTGTAGCGGAATATGCACGTAAGCAAGTGATGAACCAGCGTATTACGATGAAATATGAAGTAGTGGCTGATGTGCCGGAACTGAAAAAACTGATTTCTGAATTTGGAAAGATAGGCAGTAACCTGAACCAGATTGCAAAATATTTTAATCAGGGTGGAATCCATTCACAGGAAATGAGGGCAGCAATTAACCAGTGTATTACCGAACTTTATGAGATGAAATATAAAGTGACCAAAATGGCAGGAGTTTTTCATGGCGATACTGAAACACATAGCAAGTAAAAATGCCGATTACGGAGAGGCACAGCGGTATTTGATTTTTCAATATGATGAATCCACAAAGAAACCGCTGCTTGATGAGAACGGACATCTGCAGCCTCGTGAAGAATATTATCTGGACGGAATCAACTGTGATCCCTTTACCTTTGATACGGAATGTATGGAACTAAATGCAGCTTACCATAAAAACCAAAATTATAATGAAATTAAATCGCACCATTATATTCTCAGCTTTGATCCGAATGACAAGGATGAGCATGGATTAACAGGAGAACGTGCCCAACAGTTAGGTCTGGAATATGCAAAAAAGAATTTTCCCGGACATCAGGCTCTCGTCTGCACACATACAGACGGACACAATGGAAGTGGCAATATTCATGTACATATTGTAATCAACAGCCTGCGGAAATTTGATGTAGAACGTCAGGACTTTATGGAACGTCCCTGTGATTCCCTTGCAGGGAACAAACATCATCTAACAAAAAAATATCTGATTCATCTCAAGCAGGAAGTGATGGATATGTGCCGCCGGGAAAATCTGAATCAGGTGGATTTGCTGACTCCTGCCGAAAGGAAAATTACTGAAAAAGAATATTGGGCAAACCGCAGAGGGCAGGAAAAACTTGATACGAAAAATCAACGTATGATTGCCGATGGCGTCACTCCCCGTAATACTAAATTCCAGACACAGAAACAATTTTTACGGGACTCCATTGATAGTGCCGTTTCATCAGCGCATACTCTGGAAGAATTTCAAAAGATTCTTTCTGAAAAGTATGGGATACTTATAAAAGAAAGCAGAGGACGATTCAGTTATCTCCATCCGGAACGTACTAAACCGATTACCGGAAGAAATCTGGGAACCCATTATGAAAAGAATTATCTTCTGCAGGTAATAGGAAATAATGTAAAATGTCACGATGAAGAGGTTGTAACTCCCGTTCCGAAAGCCGCCATACCTGCACCGGAAATGTATGCTGCTCAAAATAGTTCCATTCCACATGAAACTGCGTTTGCCATTCTTTTTATAAAATCAGATTTACATTTGGTTACGGATTTGCAAAACTGTGTAAAAGCTCAGCAGAATGCCGCCTACGCCAGAAAAGTAAAACTGTCCAATCTGAAAGAAATGGCAAAAACGGTAGCCTATGTTCAGGAACATGGTTACGATTCTCTCGATGCTCTGGAAACTTCCTTTTCATCTGTAAAAGAGCATACAGACACTTTCCGAAAAAATCTAAAATCAACGGAAAGAGACTTACGGGAAATCAACGAACAGCTTCACTACACAGGACAGTACCTTGCGAATAAAGCTATCTATACTAAATTTTGTCAGAGTAAAAATAAGGGTGTTTTCCGTAAAGAGCATTCCGCTGAAATTGCACTTTATGAAACTGCCCGGAAATTCCTGAAGGAGAAATCCGGCAATATAAAACTCCCTTCTATGAAATTGCTGAAAGAAAAGAAAGAAGAATTGTTAAAACAGAAAAAGTCAGCCCAAGAGCAGTATCAATATTATCGAGATTATCAAAAAGAATTGAATACGGTTCGTTCTAATATAAATTCTATTCTAGGAAAAGAATATCCTCACCAAAAAACTCATACAAAAGAACAGACTCTCACGTAATATTGGAATTATACAATGCTTTCAGATACCTTGTTTCAAATGAGTTGCTCTTGATAATTCAGGTATAATATGGTATGTTGATTGAAAGAAATATGAGAAAAGGATAGAATTACATGAATATTGATCTGAATAAAGTACAAAGATTTTTAGACTGGCTCAAAACACAGCTCTATTTAGATACGTTGGTTGTAAACGCAAGCAGACGAGTTGTAAAACGTGGACAAGTATATCGTTGCAATTTCGGTATGGGGATCGGAAGTGAAATGCAAAAAGAACGACCTGCTGTTATTGTACAAAATAGCATCGGAAATTTAAAATCTGGGAATACTATCGTGATTCCCATTACACATGATACAAGCACTTTACCTTGTGTTGCTGTCATTACCACACAATATGAAGCAGATGGTACAACTACCAAACTGGACGGACAGGCAAATGCCTCAAATATCATGTGTGTAAGTAAATCCCGTTTGGGTACATATATCTGTGATTTACCTGCCAGTGATATGAAGAAAGTTGACGAAGCTCTTGCAAAAACAATGGGGCTGATTGGTTACTATGCAGACTTAAATAAAAAGCTTTCTGATAAACTTACATATATTTCCAAAATTAAAGCAGAACGAAATACTGCACAAGATACATTAAAAGAAATTTATTCTGTTTTGGGTCTTGAAGAAACAGGCGATACAACCGAATTACTGGATTATTTAAAAAACCATATTGACACAAAACAATAAATCATGTACTATATAAGTACAAAGAAATCCCTTTCCGGTGTGTTGGGGACATTACCAAATTTTCAAAGGAAAGGGACTCAGGGTGAGTTCCTTTTTGCTACATATTTTATTTTTAATTAACATATGATAAGAACACAAAGTAGCTTTGGATCGGATATCCAAAGTTTTACCGGAGAAGGGAATCCGTTGAACGGTTTTCCCTTCTCTGTTTTTATAAAACGTTACAACCTTTATTTCCGTCTGCGCTCCATATCTTCCGCCACTGCCATCTGCGGTACTTCCTTTCCGCTTCGTTTTGCAATCTCTGCCTGTTTTTGGTGCAGCTTTACCAATACCGATGTCCTGGTCTTTTTCGGAGGCATATTGTTCCGTCTGCCGTCAATCATATTGTAGTTTTGTTCTTCACTGATTTCCGAACTGCGGAGATATTCCCCATTTTCCATATACTTCTGCCAGTTTTCAAGCGGCGGCTTTTCCTCTGGCTTCTGCACAGGCTTTGGCGGGTGCAGATACTCTCTGATCTGCTGCTTTGCGTTCTCATCAAAGCCGTTCCGGTTATCCTCCGCCACAATTTTCCCTTCTGCATCCAGTATCACATAGGCAGCATTCCTGCCGTATTCCATATGTTCCATAAGAAAAAATTCCCTGCCGTCTATAATCAGGGTGTCCAGCACCAGCCAGCTTCCTGCTTTGCCTTCAATATGAAAATTCGTAGTTTCAAAGGTAAGCAGCGCCCCGGATGAGCCAATGCGGATAAAACCTGCAATGACGGTAAAACCTTCTTTTTCTACATAGTAAGCGGTAATCTCGCCCTCTCGGTTCAAAACCAGCACATCACTGACACTGAGGGAATGACCGTCGAAGCTTTTCGGTATTTTCTTTTGCAGGCGTTCTCTTATGTTTTCGGGAGTATCCTGCCGCTGCATTTTGCCAAGATACACCTCCCTGTAATATTCGTACCGCACCTGAATCCCGCTTTGCTGCAGTTTTTCATAAGACCGGAAACGCATCTGTCTCGTCTCCGGCCCGTTTTTTAACTGATATACCGCAAACTGGTTTATATCCATTCCTTATCCTCCAAAAGTTCTGTCAAATACGGGGTTAAATCCATTTTGGAAAATTCCTCCTCTGTCAGATGTTCCATCTTCTCCAATGTCCCCTTTACAAGAGCAGTCATCTCTGTATCATGCTTCAAAAACGGAAGTATCTTTTTCATCTCTTCCTTCGTCTGTTCGCAAGTATCCTCCTGACAAATCGCCATAAGAAGGCATTCATCCTGTTCAAATTTTTTCATCATAATTCCGGTTCTCCTTTTCTGCGTCCCTGTGTTTTCTGTTCTGTCTGTCCTGTCTCCTGCGCTTTCAGCTTCGCCTGCCGTTCCCTGAGCGCCTGTAAGACAGACTGTTTCTTCCCTTTACCCTTGGCTGTCTGTATGTCCGCTTTCGGTGCTTTTTCAGCCGTTTTCTCCAGCTCCAAAGGCTTTTCTTTTTCCGGTTCCGTCAGTTCCTTCTCTTTCCATTTATCTAAAATTTTCTCCATATCCACGATAGCCTGCTGTACCAGCGGACTGTCCCGGTAATGCGGGATTTCATTAATAAATTCCGTCTGCATTTTTCCCGCCGTCATCAGTTCATATGTCCCGTCATAGATACTGCCGTCCTCCAGACGGAAACCAATCCCTTTGATCCCGTTCATCCGGTCTGCCGGGATGGTCTGGTACAGTTCTGCCGCTTCCTGAAGGCTCAAATCTTCATGATATTCTCCAAGAATGTGAAACTCTGTACACTCTGCCACATAAAAGCTGATTTTGGGTTCCGGTTCTTTTCCATCAGAAGCAGATAAGGAATGTCTCGCTTCTTCTATCTCTTCCTGTGCCGCTTTTTCTGTTTTCTCCTGCAGTTCTTCACAGTCTATACGTGTACAGTCCTCCAGCGCATAACCCTCTTCTGCAAGAAGATCCCCCGCAGCTTCCTCGATTGTCATATCATCGCTGTCCTCATAAATGCCGCCGTCTATCTCCCGGTAATCCATACCATAAAATGTATAATCATAACCGCCTTCTGTATCCTGGATAAACAAAAATCGGTCTTCCGCCTGATATGCAAGTTCTGTCTCCTGACCAGAAAGATTCCATATATCATTTTGTCCCATTTCCTGTTCATGGTTCATCTCCTGCCCTGCTTTACGGAACAAATTTACAAATCCATCCAATACTGCCGGATGGCTGTTTACAATATAATCTGCATTCAAGTCTGTTCCCCTGCTGACATTCTCCGGTATTTGAATCGTTTCTGCCCATGCTTTATTGTCTCTGGAATATCTGCCGTCATAAGAATGCTTCTGTATCGTGTTTGCAAGCACAAAGGAAATTCTCTCTGCACCATATGCCTCCAATACCTTTTCTGCAGTTTCCTGTGCAAGATGCATCCCATCAAAATTTTCCTTAATTGCTTCTTCAATGGCATTTTTACAGTCTAAATTCAGCTTTCTGGAATCCAGATAATCATCCGCAGCGCCATGTTCCATCGCATAGGATAATGTGTGAGGATAAACGGGCGGATAATTTTTCTCCAAAGATGTACCCTGTTCGCTCTCCGGGTGTTCCGGTTCCCACGTCATCCCTTTTTCCGCAAGATACTCCTGAATTGCTTCCATTGCACCCTTATCAAAACCATTCTCCAATTCCTGCGCCACCAGTTCGCCGTCTGCATTGACAATGACAGCCGCAACCGAATCACCATATTCATTGTTTTTCATAAGATAAAATATCTCATCCTTGATTTCCCGTACATCAGCGGTATGCCAAAGACCGTCATGCTGCTCAATCTCAATTCCGGAAGTATCCAGTGTTACAGCGGAATCTTCTCTTTTATGGTTCATTTTTACTTCATGCTGACGCTGCAGGATAAAGTCCGGTAATTCTGCAAATCCCATACTGTCCACATAATATGCCTTTGCACTGCCCCCGTTTGTCAAAACAACTACATCACTGACAGAAAGTGAATGTCCCTCATATCCTGCCGGATGGTTGATATTAAACCGTTCATACAGTCCCTCTAGAGTTTCTCCTTCTGACAGCTTTCCTCCATAGACCAGACGGTAATCTTCTGCATTTATTTTTAAATTATGGGCAGTCACAAAATCCATTCCCATAAAACGGTAATCTCTTCCTTTTTCAGAATCACCAAGCTGATAAATGGCATACCGCTCTTCCTTACCGGACAGATATAGATTTTCATTTGCCCGTCCGATGGCATTTTCCATTTTTTCCTGTTCTATGTTCAGGTCTATGGCATTCATTTTTTCCTGATACTCCGCAAGTGTCACCATCTCGCCTGTGAAATTCAGTTCATCTCCAAGCCGGAAATATCCCTGTTCTGGGAGGGAAAGCGGAACTGCTGTGAGAATGGTTGCGGCATGATTGACCATTACCTGTTTTTCTATGGTAAGCGGATAACCGGGATCATAATCTGCCCCTCGTAGTTCATAGCGGTGCAATCCCTCCGGGACAGCTTCCCCGGCTACACGTTCATTTATAAAAAGTGCCGGGACATCAAACAATTCTACTTCCTGATACTTTTGTTCCTTTTCCGGCATTCCGCTTTCTTCTCTGACTGCTTCCCTCCTGTGGTACTTCTCCCACACTGCCTTTTCTATCCCGAAAAGACCGTCATGCGTATCAAGTTCTCCTTCATCATCCAGCATTGCCTCCGTATCATCCGGATACAGGGCGAATATCTCAAAACCTTCCTGAAACAATTCATGTGCCCTCTCCCTTTCAACCGGAAGCATTCCCTCATTCTGATAGCCATAACGATGCAGTTCCGTCATTCCCACCATGCCATCAGGGAGAAACTCGATTTCTTTTTGTATATCCCGGCAGATTTCTGTGGCGGAACGAAGATCTGGAATCGCCTTTGCCTCCGCCAGTTTTCGGATAAGTTTCTCCGTTTCCTCTGCATTGTCAAACTTATACGCATAATTGACCAGCAGATTTCTCTCTTCGCCGCTAAAAAGTGTCCGTTCCTGTTCTACCCTGTCTATCAGTATTTCTGCCTGCTTCATGGCAGACAGTGACAGTTCCGGTTGTTCCCGCATAAGCCGCTGTATCACTTCTGTCATGCTGTCAATAAAAGAACCTGCCGTTTTCCGTATCGTATCCATCGAGGTACGCAGCTCTTTCATATCCATGCTGCTGCTCCATCCGGCAATGTAAGGAAAAGAATAATCCGAAGTATCCAAACCAAAATACTGGCAGACTGTATAGGCAACACTTTCCGCTTCTACTTCCTTTGTCATCTGGTTCTTTTTCTCTCCCTGTTCTTCCATAAAATCCCGGTCATGCAGCATCGCATGGGTAACCTCATGGATGCCTGTTTTCATTGTCTGACTCTCGCTCATACCGTTTTGGATAACAATTTCTTTCTCCGTATTACTGTAATATCCCTTTGCCCCACTGCTGATTTCATCGAAACGTACAGGCACAGGAGACACTTCCTGCACCGCTTTCATAAAAACTTTAAAGTTTTCGACACTCCCCATCAGTTCCGGCGTCTCCAGTTCCGGAAGCGGCTCTCCATCCGTCTGTGAGATGTCAAAGACACTGGCCACACGAAACCGTGGAATCACAATTTCCACCTCTTCTGTTTCCGGCTGTCCGTCAAACCGCAGCACAGGTTCCTGTGTTTCCGGATCAATCTTTTCCACTTCCTGCTTCTCCCGGATAGGTGCAGGTGCGATAATCTGGATTGCCTTCTCCCCTCGCCGCACCTGCCGCTTGAACTTCTTCTGCCATGCCTGATACCCGGCTACCAGTGTGGCGTCTGGTTTCTGCATGGCAATCAAAAGTGTATTGTTAAAACTATAATTATGGAATTGGGACATGGTTCGGAGATATTCTGTATACATTTCTGATGTAAACAGTTCTTTCACTCCCTGTTCCAGCTGTTCTGTGATTTCTTTCATCTGCAGTTCCCTTTTTTCTGCCATAAATCTCCTTTCCAAAAATCCCGTCTCCGATTTGATTTTTCGGGACGGGATTCTCTGCTCTTTATTTTGATTTTCTTTATAACTGTTGTTCTTTTTTCTTTGCGGTATGTTTCCAATTCTTCGCCTCATGGGAAAGCCGTTCTTGTGCCTGCTTCAGCTTTCCAAGCACTGACGGTTTCTGTACACTGTCTGCGGTATGGGAAAGCTCTGATACCCTCCCTGCCATCGTGACTGCACATCTCGGACTATCTGCCACCGCCGCTATATCTTCCCCCATGCCAAGTGCTTCGGATGTTCCTTTTTCATCCATGTTCAGCAGGGAATTTAATTCTGCCAGACGTTCCATTTTTTCTGTCAGTTCCGCCTCTTTCGGAAATGGCTTTTCCACCTCCTCCTGTGCTGTGGCAAGCTGACTTAACAGATTCTCCATTTTCTGTTCTGCTTCTGTCAGACGTTTTTCTATCCCGGTCAGGGCATTACTAATACGCTGCAGGTTGCCCAGAACATCCTTTCCAATCTCAATCTGATAACTGCACTGCCGTTTTATTGTCAGTTTATAGGTCTGGTAAAAGCTGTCATAAGATGCATTTAAGGAAAAGCCATGAAATTCCCCAATCTGCCCATTGCTTTTTACTGCTTTTAACCCGGCACAGGCAGCAAGGATTGCGGTTCCTGCCTCCTTCCTGTCTGTGTACGTCTTTCCTCCAATCATCATTGAAAAATTGTCTTTTTCCTTCTCTTCCAGAATCGGCTTTACTGCCTCCCTGTCCGCCCGAAGCCCTGCAATCTGCTCTTTTTGTGCGGCAATCTGTACCGGATAATTTTTAGCAATGTCTGTCTCCAGACGGTATTTCTGGCTGGTATGGTTCGCTTTCATCAGTTTTAATTTACTGACCTGAATATCCAAATCCATTTTTTCACGGATATACGGATTTCCTGTTGCAAGTGCCTTAATTTCCGCATAAGAAAGCGCCGCATCATCCACATCCTCACAGGCACGCACAGGGGATTTGCTTGTCATGATCTGGCTGATAAATTTCTGCTTGTTCTCCAAAATCTGCCACATATAAGCATCAAATGTATTTTCCGTAACATAACGGAATATCTTTACCTTCTCATTCTGGTTACCCTGACGAAGGATACGTCCCTCCTGCTGTTCCAGATCCGAAGGTTTCCAGGGGCAGTCTAAATGATGCAGGGCAATAAGCCTGTCCTGTATATTCGTCCCTGCTCCTAATTTCGGCGTGGAACCAAGCAGGATACGCACCTGTCCGGCACGTACCTTTGCAAACAATTCCGCTTTTTTTGCTTCTGTGCCCGCTTCATGGATAAATGCAATTTCCTCCCTCGGTATTCCTTTTTCCACCAGTTTTTCACGAATGTCATCATATACATTGAATGTCCCGTCATTCTTCGGCGTGGACAAATCGCAAAAGATAAGCTGCGTTGATTTCTTTTCTGCCGTTTCTTCCCATATGTCATATGCATTTTTTGCGCAACGGTTTACCTTGCTGTCCGCTTCATCCGGCAGCATGTCGTTTAACAGCCGCTGGTCTAACGCACACTTTCTTCCATCATTGGTAATTTTCAGCATGTTATCCACTGTTGGCTCTACCAAACCGCTTCTAACCGCCTCTGCCCTGTCGGCAAATGCACTGACCATATCCTGCTGTATCTCGCTGGGTTTTAGCACCTCATTGATATATTCCGCTTCTGGTACAGGCAGATTCAGCATATCCGCAGTCTGGATATCTGCACTTTCTTTAAAAAGAGAAATCAATTCCGGAAGATTAAAAAACCGGGCAAACCGTGTTTTCGCACGATAGCCCGTCCCTTCCGGCGAAAGTTCAATCGCCGTAACCGTCTCCCCAAAAGCCGCCGCCCAGGAATCAAAATGTCCGAGGCCCATTTTCTGGATTGTATCATATTGTAAATACCGCATGATGGTGTAGAGTTCAACCATACTATTGGACACTGGGGTCCCCGTTGCAAAGGTAACTCCTTTTCCTCCGGTCAGTTCATCTAAATACTGGCATTTCATAAACATATCGGAGCTTTTCTGTGCGTCCGTCTGGGCGATTCCGGCAATGTTCCTCATTTTTGTGTAGAGGAACAAATTTTTATAATTATGGCTCTCATCCACAAAGAGCCTGTCTACGCCAAGCTGTTCAAAGGTCACCACATCGTCTTTCCTCGTCTGGTCATTTAATTTATCCAGTCTTGTCTGCAGGGATTTTCTTGTCTTTTCCATCTGCTTGACTGTATAACGGGTTCCCTCCTGCCCTTCTGCATCCTCAATCGCCATAGTAATATCACGAATCTGTTTCTCAATCGCTGCCGCCTGACGTTCTACAGAAAGAGGAATACGTTCAAACTGGCTGTGCCCGATGATAATGGCATCATAATCCCCGGTAGCAATCCGGGAACAGAATTTCTTTCGGTTGGCAGGTTCAAAATCCTTCTTTGTGGCAACAAGGACGTTTGCCCCCGGATAGAGCCGCAAAAAATCACTGCCCCACTGTTCTGTCAGATGGTTCGGCACCACATATAAATTTTTCTGGGATAATCCAAGCCTTCTGCTTTCCATACCTGCCGCAATCATCTGGAAAGTTTTTCCTGCACCGACACAATGGGCAAGCAGTGTATTATTTCCATATAAGATGTGGGCAACCGCATTTTTCTGATGCGGCATCAGCGTGATTTCCGGTGTCATACCCGTAAACTGAATATGGCTTCCATCGTATTCACGTGGACGGCTGCTATTGAATAATTCATTATACTTTTTGCATAATGCCTCTCTTCGGTCTATGTCACGGAAAATCCACTCTTTAAAGGCTTCCTTTATCATCTCCTGTTTCTGTTGTGCCAGCATGGTTTCCTTTTTATTCAAAACCCTGTGTTCCCCGTCCGCATCCTCAATGGTATCGTAGATTTTCGTATCACGCAGGTTTAAGGCATCCTCTAAGAGACGGTACGCATTTGCTCTCTGGGTTCCATAAGTAGACTGCACAAGGGCATTACCCCTGTTGTCCATATTTTTCCCGGTAATGTTCCACTGCCCATTAACGGCTGCATACCGGACATCAATCTTGCTTCCCAGATAATAGCCCGGTGTATGAAAGGTTTCCCCCATAAACTGTGTTATATACTCTGTATCAACCCAGGTTGCCCCCAGGCGGACTTCAATCTCCGAAGCATCCAGGTCTTTCGGCTGTACTTTTTTAAGATACTGCACATTGCCTTCATACTCCGGATGGTTTTCGGCAAATCTCTCTGCAATCCCCAGCTTTTCACGTACATTTCCGGACAAATATTCATCCGAGGTTTCCCACTTGTCTGTCAGTGGATTCCGGAAAATTGCGCCTGCCAGTTCTTCCGTGATTTGTTCCTCTGTTTTTCCCGATAATTCTGCCATAAACGGCAAATCCACTTTTGCACGTTCCCCGATGGATACGGCAAGGGCTTCACTGGCGGTATCCACACTGGTCACTGGTTCTGCCCTGCGGATGGTACGCTTGCTGAAAATATCTGCTTTACGCTTCAGCTTTCCTTCCTCATCCAGATATTCCAGAGATGCCAGCAGACAATAGCTGCTGTCCTGCGAAAATGCCCTGCGGTTTGCCGTACTGCTGATCAACCCATACCGGGAAGAAAAACGGTCATACTGCTGATTCAATTTTTTCTGCAGAAGAGCTATCTCTTCATCACTGCCATCCTCCATCTGACACTGGATAAGTTCCTGTGTCACATTTCTCAGCTCAATCATCCCAAGTACACGTTCCGCTGTCAAAGCTGGCAGTTCCACCGGATTCATCTTTGAGTTTTCCCGGTAATATACTTTCCCGTCTACATTTGTAAAACTGAAATTCCTTACCGCCGGGTCTGCCGGAATGGAACGGTCTGTTTCTGTCAGTTCAAAATCGTCCAGTGTATTCTCCGTAATCTCTCCCTGTATATGGCTTATCGCCTCTTTTAACTGTACCGCAAGTTCCATCCCTTCAATGGGTTTTACTGTCACTTCCTGTTTTCCGTACTGTGTACTTTCTACAGAAAGTTCCCCTAACACCATTTCCGGATGACGGACAAAGTAGGCATTCATCCTATATCCTTCCGGTGTTGTATCAAGCTGTACCCATTCCGGCTGTTCCAAAGATGCACAATCTCTTTTCTGGAGAAACAAAATATCTGACACCACATCTGTCCCTGCATTCTTTCGGAAAGCATTATCCGGCAGACGGATGGCTCCAAGTAAGTCAGCACGATTGGCAATATACTGACGGACAGCCGGGTTCTGCTTATCCAGTGTGCCGCTGGAAGTGACCACTGCCACAACACCGCCCGGACGAACAAGGTCAAGGGATTTTGCAATGAAATAATCGTGTATCATAAAATTGTGGCGGTCGTACTTTCGGTCAGCTACTTTATAGCTTCCAAATGGCACATTGCCAATCACACAGTCAAAGAAGCTGTCTGGGTACTGCGCCGTTTCAAATCCCTGCACAGAAATATTATTTTTCTGGTAAAGCTGTTTTGCTATCCTCCCTGAAATGCTGTCCAGTTCCACCCCATACATTTTCAAATCTTCCATGCTCTTTGGTACAAGTCCCATGAAATTTCCAACACCACAGGATGGTTCCAGTACGTTTCCTGATTCCAGCCCCATATTGGAAAGTGCTTCATACATGGCATGGATCACAACCGGAGATGTATAAAAAGCATTTAAGGTAGAAGCCCTCGCCGCCCGGTATTCTTCTGGAGACAGTTCTGAATATAATTCCGTAAATTCCCCTGCCCACTGATTGTTTCCTTCCTCAAACGCCTGTGAAAGTCCGCCCCATCCTACATAACGGGATAAAATTTCCTGTTCCTGCGGAGTTGCCAGACGGTTTTCAAGTTCCAGTTCATGCAGTAACTTCACCGCTTCCATATTGGCACGAAATTTCTGCTTCGGTCCGCCTTCCCCCAAGTGTTCATCCGTAATACGGAAATTAATCAGTTCCGGTCTGATGGTTTCCTGTGCTGTGTCCGCATGTTCCACTGCTTCCGCCTTTTGCTGTTTTGTCGGCTCCTGAAATGGGATTTCCTCTGCTTTTTCTGTCCCTTCTACTGTCTCCGGTACAACTTTCTCCTGCTCTGCTTCTTTCTCTAATGGCTCTTTTTTTTCTTCTTTATCCTGTATATCAGATTCCATCCAATCAAACAAAGACAACTGCTTTCCATTTTCCACCGCTGTTTCCTGCACACGTTCCGGGAAGATGGTATACGTCCCCTCCACATATCCATGTAAGTCCACAAGGAACTGTACCTTTGCTTCATAGCCTTCAAAATCCAGTGGTAAGGATGCAAGGGCGGCATCCATCTTTTCCACTAATTCTGCTGCTGTTTCCGTATCTTCCAGTGCTGCAGCCAGTTCAATTCTTGCGTCATCATGGAAAAAATCATCTGTAAACGGACGTTCTGTTTCTTTTGGCAGACGGGCATAAAAACTAAGGATACGGTTTACCATCTGTTCCCGTTCGTATCCCGGCATTCTGGAATAATCTGCAGCTTTTAGAAATTTATCATTTTCAATCAGATACGTTACCCTCTTCGCTACCTGCGGCCATTTCAATAGTACCTGCGTATCCGGGTTTCCAAAACTTCCCCTCGCCAGCTTTAATCCTTTTCCGTTATAGTCCGCATGAGAATCATCCGCACCGTCAAGTGCATGACTGCATCCGCCTGTCCCGTACCGTTCCTTTAAAAAATCTGCCATTTCCTTTTCCGTTTTATTCTGGAGATAAAAAGCATAGGTACTCAACCTTCCATCTGAATAGGAACCGCCACGGGCAAGAAACGAATCTATCTCATCCTGTGTAATAAACAGCGGATGTTCCTCCCATGCAAATCCGTCTCTTGCGCCAAATGGCACTGCCTCTTTTGCAAATTTTTTAAACTGTGCCGATACCTTATCCGGACGGTAGAAATGAAAACGCATGATGTCTTTGTCCTCCGCATAGGCCAATGCTGCGCCCTCCAGGCGCTCGTTTATTTCCGACAGATATTCCGGCTGTGCCAGCAGTTCACTGAGGTTTTTTACCGTATCCGGGAATCCATGATGAAAAATCTCTGTGTCACCAAACACAATCTCTGCTACGCCTTCCGCCATATCGTGTTTCATGTATGCCAATACTGTCGCATGTTCTTCCAAAGCATTCAAACGTGCCGCATCCAGCACCACCTGGGGAGCGTATTCCCCCTGACGCAAAAGCTGGTGGATACGCCCGCTTACCTCTTCCCATGAAAGAAATACCTTATCCAAAATCCTGTCCGTTACCGTATGCCCCACTGCAACCTGCATTCCCAGCTCATCAAACCAGACGGAATACTCTGTACCGTCAATGACAAGTCCCTTTCCGCCTGTTCCATATTCCCGGCGTACAAATTCTGTATATTCCTCCGGTGTCTGCTCAATCATAAAATTATAGATGATACGAAGCTGGCTTCCTTCCCGGTTGCCGCCCACACGCAGCACTTCATCCACCACATCCGGGGATATGGAAATCTCCCCGGCATATAATGCAGCCATACGTTCCTCAATCTCCCGTATCTGTTCCTTTGCAGTCGGAAGTGCAGGCAAAGAAAAAGCAGAGGCTTCTATCTCCTCTGCTTCACTCAAATCCTGTTCTGTTGTTTCTTCACTTAACTGTATACCAATTCCGTCAAGATGCTCTCCTCCGCCATCGCTGTCAGGCTGTTCATATGGGCTGTCCATGCCATCGGATCGCTCTCCTTCTCCGGAGCCGGATAACGTTCCAGCAGCCCTTTCATCAGTACTTCCATTCTCTCCTGCGCTGCCTTCTCGGTCTGTGCCAGATGATTCTCCAGTTTCCCGGTCAGCATCATACTCTGATACCAGTTCTTCCGATGTTCCTTCAGAAATGTCTTCCGAAGCATCCCGTATTTCCCGATTGCCACTGTCTCCTCTTTGATTATCAGGTTCGGAAACAGATAATCTCCCTTTCTGTGATAGGTCAGTTCCATGTTCTATCTCTCCTTTGCTCTTACTTTTGCGAATTAACGTGTTAAATTCATTATAGCCGATGTAGTTTTGATCTGCAACCGTTTTTTCCTGTTCTTCCATTTGGATTTTTCGTATGGTTTTCCCAATATCCATAAGTATAGGCTCCACAAGCTGACTGACTGCATTTCCAAGAAATGATAAAACCGAAAGTCGGTTAAAATCCGTAATCCCGAAAAAATGTTCCTCCTCCAGATATTCCATTGGGTCAATACCACATCGGCGTGATAAAATATAAAAAGCACTGTTTGAATACAGTTCCCGGAACATGACACGGATACTGTCCTCGTCCAGTCCATACAGGAAACTGTCCTCAATCTCATACTGCAGCCCCTCCATCGCTTCCTCCAGATTCTCCTCTGCCATATAAGAAGCTACTGCCATCAGTGCATTGGAAAGGCTTTCCGTATCTCCCCCTTCAAGCCCATAGGCATCTGCCAGATGGTCTAGCACCGCCTCCTCCTGTTCTTTCTGGAGCTGCCACAAATTCGGTGTCCTTCCGCCTTTTACCATGTGTGTGTCTGAAACATCAAATACATAACGAAGCTGCCGTCTCGGTCCTGTGTCATCTATCAGGGCGATTCCTTTCGCCCCACGATTTACCCATCGACCCATCCTCTGATTCCATGCTTCCAGTGACACACAGGCGGTTGCATCCGGACGCTGGGCATGGATCAGAAGTGTATCCGAGAACGGATAGCGGTACAGCTTTGCCGCCGTATCCAGATACTTCATCCAATCCTTCGGTGAACTGCTCACATCCTTTGCCGTGTATTCCGCCAGTCCCCTTATCTCCTGCAATCTTGCCATGATAATCCACCTCTTTCTTTTCTATTCCATTTCCATGCTTACACTTTTCCTTTGTATTTTCTGCCTCTTTTTTTAGGAAACTCCATCTGGAAAGCCACCCTTCCCTCACTGGTATCCAACAATAAATCCGCAGAAAATAATTTTCCTGTTTTACGGGAATAAAAATCATCTGCATGGGTACGCCCACCTGTCAAAAGCTCCACTGCCATCTTTTTGTCAAGCTGTTTTCTCATACCGGAAAGATAATGGTTTTCTTTCCACAAGGCAAAGGAACACTCCCGGCTGGAACAGTAAAAATTCTGTTTTCCCTCATATACCGGGCTGCCGCAAAGCGGGCAGATGCCAATCTGTTCCCTCGGATGGAATCGCTGCAGTTCTTCCTCCGGTATTTCTTTACATCCCTCCATGACAGTTTTTACAAGTTCTGTAACCCCTTCCAGAAACTCTTTGCCATCAAGCTGCCCTCTTTCTATCAAAAGCAGGCGGTTCTCCCATTCTGCTGTCATGGCGGCAGATTTCAGATACGTTGGAATCACTGCCGTCAATGCTTTTCCATCCACTGTTGGAAGTATCTGTTTTCCTTTGCGGAGGGCATAACCGGAAGACACCAGCTTTTCGATAACAGCAGCTCTTGTGGCAGGTGTGCCAAGCCCTTTTTTCTCTGTTTCTGCATCAAACTCTTTGTTTCCTGCAGTCTCCATTGCCATTAACAGAGTATCTTCCGTAAATGCTTTCGGAGGTGATGTAAAATGTCTGTCTGCCTCCGCCTGTATACGGGAAAACTCCATCCCCTCCTGTAGATTCTCTTCCAATAATTCCTCTTTATTTGTATCCGTTTCTTCCTCTCCTGATTTTTTCAGGGATGCCCTAAACCCGGTGGCAATTTTCCAAAATCCAGGTTCTGTCATACGCTTTCCTTTTGCCATAAATTCATGTCCCGCACACTGTACCGTAATCTGTGTTTCTTCATATGTACATTCTTTGGAAACTGCCTGAGCAAGACGCTGTCCGATCATACAATATAGGTTCCTCTGTTTTTCCGTAAGCTGTGAGAATCCTTTTTTGACCGATTCCTTTGTAGGAAGCAGTGCATGGTGGTCAGAAACCTTGTCATTATTGATAATTCTGCCTACATCGTATCCCATATTCCCCTCTAAAAAGGGCAGTATCTCCGGCAGCACCTCCAAGAGTTCCATCGTTGACTGTTCCATATCTTCCGTAATATACTGGCTGTCTGTACGGGGATAAGTTACCAGCTTGTCCTCATAAAGTTCCTGAAGCTCCTGTAATGTTTCCTGTGCTGTGTACCCAAAGAATCGGTTTGCCTCCCTCTGTAATGTCGTAAGGTCATAGAGTTTCGGCGGCATCGTTTTCTTCTGCTTCTTTTCTACCTTTACAATTACCGCCTTTTCTCCCTGACAGCTCTCTGCCAGTCTCCTTGCTTCTGTCTCTTCCTTAAAATTTTCAGATACCGCAGTAAATCCATCTCCTGTAAGCGTAACTTTGTAAAAAGGTTCTTTTACAAAAGTATCTATTTTTTCCTGCCGTTCCACCAGCATGGCAAGCGTTGGCGTCTGGACTCTTCCGATCACCAGACGTTTATAATATTTCGTTGTAAAGGCTCTGGTTGCATTCATGCCGATAAGCCAGTCCGCCTTTGCCCTGCACACAGCAGCTTCACAGAGATTCCCATACTCCCTGCCGTCCTTTAAATGAGCAAATCCGTCACGAACTGCACCATCCTCCATCGAACTGATCCACAGTCTTTTTACGGGAAGCCTGCTTCCGGACAAGTCATAAACACGCTTAAAAATCAGTTCCCCTTCCCTTCCGGCATCACAGGCATTCACCACATACTCTAAATCCGGACGGTTCAGCAGTTTTTTCAATACCTCAAATTGTTTTTTCTTATCCCTTGCCACCGCAAGCTGCCAATGTTCCGGTAAAATAGGAAGCTGTGAAAACTCCCATTTCTCATAGCGGCTGTCATATACCTCCGGGGACACGTATTCCGCCAGATGTCCGAGACACCAGCTAACGATACAGTCTGCACCTGACAGATAACCATCCTGTCTTTTTCCTGCTCCCAATACTTTCGCCAATGTCTGAGATACACTGGGTTTCTCTCCAATCACTAAATACATTCCATTCTCCTTTCCAAAAAAGGACAGCCGTTTTCTTTTCGGCTGCCCTTTTCCTATCCATCCTTAACTTTGTTTTTTATTCTTCTGTGTCATCCTCGTCCATGTGGTTTTCAGAATCTTCGTTGATGTAATCTCCTTCATAAAATTCCAAATCCTCATCTCCGGCATCCTCTTCCTCTTTTTTAGGCTTTACAACCTTAAAATAATAAACACCACCGCATCCTGCTACGGCAAGCAGCGCAATGGCAAGCAACGCCCCGGTATTAGTCTCTTTACTTTCTTTTTCCGGCTCCTTTTCCGTTTCCTCAACTGCAGGTTTTGTCTCCGGCTGTGGTGTAATGACTGTTGGCTGTTCTGTTTCCTGTTTCTTTGTTTCCGTAACAAACTCTGCCAGATCATCCTCATCAATCATGGAAAGCATATATACGTTTTCTTTGTTACTGGAACGGTCCAACACAAGAAAAAACGTATTGCCGTTCTTTGTCTGTACCGTAAGGAACTCTTTTGTGCTGTCCCCTGATTTATCATCTGCCAGACTTCCGTTCCCCGGAACAGAAAAAGGTGTTTCCTCTGTCTTCGGCGGTTCTTCCTCCTGTACTGGCGTCTCTGTTGGCGCAGGTGCTTCCACCGCCTGCTGAGCCGCTTCATCCGTAAAGGCAAAGGCAGTCGTGGCAGGCAAGACCATCCCTGCCGCCACTGTAAACGCTGCCAGCCACTTTTTAATTTTCATTCTCACGATGTTCATCCTCCTTTTCTTCTGCCCTATGTCCCGGCAGTTTTCTTTCTTCTGCAATATCCTTCCAATCCTCTTCTTTTTTTGTATCCGGCACAGTAGTTTCTTCCGTCAGATACGGAAAAACAGCCGTTCCATTCTGGATTTTGTCCAATACTACCAGAAGTTCCCGGCTGTTTAATTTCATGGAACGGATACTTTTAATAATCTCCGCATCCTCCAACTGCTTTTTTCGGATATTCAGTTCCCTTAAATGTTCCTGCCACTCGGTAATTCTTTCCTCTGTTTTCTGGATTTCATCCAGAACCTTTTTTAATTTCATATTCACTTTCTTAACCTCCTACTGGATTCTTCCAAACGCCATGAAATGTTCCTGCCAATATGCAGAACTGATATTCGCATACTGGATGGGATTGCCGCAGTGGATCATCATGTTGTCTCCTACATAGATTCCCACATGACTGGCTCCCGGCGTATTGTAAGTACCCTGAAAGAAAATCAGATCTCCCGGTTTTGCTTCGGACGGCGATACATATGCACAGCAGGAACGAAGCCCGTCTGCCGTCTGCCTTCCTACATTCCAGCCGTTTCCGCAGTTATTGATTACCCAACTGACAAATCCGGAACAGTCAAAACTGGTACTGGGCGAAGCGCCGCCCCACACATACGGGTATCCCAGATATTTTTCTGCTTCATGGATCATGTTTGCAAATTTTTCATCTGACAATGCCTCTGCCGGAATTTCATAGCCAAAACCACCGGAACCTCCGCCACTGGGCAGCGTATTTACATCAAACAGATAATCACGGTTCCCATATGTCAGATTGTAATAATCATACCGCTGTTCTTCCTCGTCATTCATTCTGTTTCTGAGCACAGTATCCAGATTATGGTTTGTCAGCACTGTTTCCAGCCTGTTTACCTCTCTGGTACTGGTCACTTCCACTTCCTGACTTCCATTGTCATCTGCTATGTATGCTTCCCATGTCTGATGTCCGTGTGCAGAAGCGGCTGCATGGTCTCCATAATAAACATCGAACTGCACCCCGTACTGGTCAAAAGCGCCTGTATCTTCTACAACATACTCCACACCATTCATCACAATCTTCGTGCCCAGAGGTACAAAAGGATTGGAAGCGTCTACCGCAATCGTGTGGTTTGCCTGCGGCATGGCTCCGCTGGCTGTCGATCCGCCGGACCAGACGCCGCAGCAGATCGGACAGTTGCAATATCCACTGGTTACTACCTGTCCCAGTGATTCCCCAACCCGTACCGTCTGTGTTTCTGTCACTGTTTCACGCACACTCTCCGTATGTATGCTGTACTGTTCCCGGAAGATTTCTTCAATCTCCGAAGCCACCTGTGCATATGTAAAATCCCCGTATTTAACTGTCAGGTAGGAGATAAGGTGGTATGGATTATGGCTGATTTCGTCTACCTGATAGCGGTATTCCTCATATTCTGGATGTGTGGCTTCCATGCTGTTAATCTGATTATTCAATGCCGCTTCAAGCTGTGCATAAGCATTTTCTGCCGCATAAATATCTTCATCCTCGCTGGCATAGGTGGTAGAAATAATTGTGGTACTGCCGCCCTGAATGCTGGCGCTGCAGCTGCTGAGTGAGGCTGCCATCACTGCGAACAACAATACGCAGACACCTATACCTGCGAAAATTGCCCGGTTCCTGCAAAGAATCTCCTGCAGTACCTTCTTTGCTTTGACCGCAATGGTTTCTGTAACCCGGATGGTATCCTCCGTTGCTTTTTTCCCTTCCTTCGCCGCAGCATAAGCCTGTTTGTAACGCCTTTTCTGCCAGAAGCGTAAAATAGCATTCTTCTTTGACTGTTCCACCTCGGCAGCGTGTTTCCCCACTTCTTTTCCGCTTTTTTTCATCGCCTCAAACTGCAGGCGGCCCGCTTCCGCTGTTTTTTCTGCCTGCCGTTCCGTGTGCAGGGATTCCTGCAGTCTGCGGCTTGACCGGGAAACGGCATATCGGACAGTCTTTTCTCCCAACAGTTCCGCTTTATGTGCCCCTTCCACTGCCGCATTTTCCTGTTCTGCTTCGTGACTCTTCCCATGAACATAAGCAGATGCAGCAACAGTACCTGCTGAAACAGCCTTCTTTGCCATCCCAATTCCGGCTCCCTGTATCATCCCGCTGCTTTCATCCCCAAAAGAAAGTCTTCCTGCCTGTTTCTTCTGTTCTTTATGGAGCTGTTCCCGCTTTATCTTTCCCTTGATTTCCTCACGGAACCCTTCCATCGACTGCTCCGCTGTTTCCTGGTTCTTACGAAAACAGGAAGATTCTTTTTCTTTCTGAGCCGTCTGTTTTTCTTCTGCCGTTTTTTCTGCCCTTTCTCTTCGGACATAGGACTGCACCTGCTGTTTTTTTCGGCTATGGCTTGTCCATGCAGCAGCTTCTGCATATTCCCTCGCCCCGGACGGATGCCCCCTGATACTTTCCACACGGGAAGAATAATCAGACAAACGTTCCCCTGTATTGCTGTCTGCTTCCTCTATTTCTTCCTGCCATCTGGCACTCTCCGATTCCGGTATCCGCATTTTTCTGGAAGCCGCCCGTTTTTTTCCACTTTCCTCCATGTCCTGCCCGACTGTTTCCGCAGCTTCTGTTCTGCCTGCTTTTTCCGAATACAGCTTCTTTTTCGCAGACTTCGTATCTTCCGCCCTTTCTCCCCGCTTTGAAAAATCTTCCATATCCTCTGCCTGTGTTGCGCAGAAAAAATCATCTGTTTCCCGGTTACTTACCCGGATGGATTTTCTGCTGTGCAGATTTTCCTCCTTCAGTCCATCCCGGCTCATTTTCTTTACGGTTTTGTCTCTTGCCCTGTACTCATGCTCCTGCATGATTTCTCATCTCCTTACATATATGGCTGTGCATACTCTTCCCATTTTTCCAGTGTCGCATCTGCCATTTTCGGAATGGAGGCAGCAAATTTCCATGCCTCCGGCGGCAGGGGATTTCCATGAAGCATCAGAAGATGCAGCATAGAACTCTGCATGTCCACCAGTGCCGCAAGATAAATCAAATCCTCCGGCATATGGGAAAAGACCTCTTCTCCATTGCTGTCTTTTCCATTCTCCAAAAGCATTTGCAATTCTTTTGGTATATCTTCTCTTTTTACTTTTACGGTGTGAACCATTATTTTGTTATCTCCTTTTCTGCTATTTTCTTTGCCACTACAACCAGCCTTCCGTTTTCCTGCGAATATTCACAAGTGGAAAGTGTCAGCAGCTTCTCTCCATAATCTGCCGTAATCCCGGTATCATAAAATGACCGTTCCTTTACAGCTTCTATAAATGTTTCATATGACTTTCTGTTTTCCGCTTTCGTGAACGTATAATAGGCAAAATCACTTCCCGTATAAACCGGAGTGGAAAAGACTGCAAACACCTGATATTTTTCTTCCCCCTGCAGCGTATTGAAAAAAATAAAAGGATGCTCTTTAAAGAACTTCCTCTCACGATACCCTTCCAATGCGGCAAACATCTTTCCGCTGTTCATGTGGTGTCCATAGATGATCAGATTGTCGCAATCTTTCAGGGAACAGTTTTCTGAAAGAAACAAGCTTCCATTTGCAGAGTATTCTCTGAAAAAATCCCGTTTCAGATAATAATTCACTTCTTCCGGATGGTACATAACGGGGTAGTCAATAAGCGTATCCGGTATCGTCAGCCAGCCGATACAATCCTTGTTTTTTTCATGAAGGGCAAGAAGCCCCTCATGGATGAGGTTCTGCTCTTCTTCATCCTGTCGGGGCTTCTCTTTTGTTTCTTCTTTTTGGTTTTCATAAATTTCTTTTAACTGTTCCTGTAAAATATCCGCTTTTTCTTCCTGTTTTGCATAGTCTGCGAGGAAGTGTCCGCTGATTCCCAATAATGCCAGTGACAGAAAACAAAGCAGATAGGCTGCCCATTTTCTCATACGCATCCTTCTCCGATTTTTTTGTCTCCTGACACCTTTTTTATCCGTTCTTCCGCCAGCCTGCAGTATTCCTCGTTCAATTCAATCCCGATATACTGTCGGTTTAACCCTTTTGCCACAGCCCCGGTTGTCCCGCTTCCCATAAACGGATCAAGGACAATCCCCTGTTTTGGGCATCCCGCAAGGATACAGGTTTCCGCCAAACGTGGCGGAAATGCTGCAAAATGTGCCCCTTTATATGGAACGGTATTGATATTCCACACATCCCGCTTATTCCTTAAAGGGTTGATTTCTGTTTTTCCATACCTGCAGGGATTGTTGATCTGCTGTCTGGACATCTGCCCCGGTATGCCGTCCGCATATTTTGTGTTTTCCTTTCTCCCATAGCGGTAACGGATGGCGGTACTTAAAGCAATCGGCTCGGCAACGGCAAGATTGTCGTAAAAATATTTCCCGGACTTTGTAAGCAGGAAGATATGTTCATAACATCGGCTCGGTCGGTCTTTTGCACTCTCCGGCATGGGATTATCCTTCTGCCAGATAATATCACTGCGAAGAAACCAGCCCTCTTTTCTCAGGGTAAGTGCCAGCAGCCACGGAAGTCCCATCAATTCTTTTGACTTGCAGCCGGACAACCCATGATAGGATTTCCGGCTGTAGCAGTCTGCTATATTAAGCCAGAACGTACCATCTGACCGCAGGACTCTTTTTAATTCACAAAACACAGAAACCAAATGTCCGATATATTCCTCCGGTGCGCCTTCCCTGCCAATCTGGTTTTCCTTTCCATAATCCCGTAAAGCATAATACGGCGGAGAAGTCACACAACAATGGATACTTTCATCCGGCAGACTTTTAGCACCTCCAGACAGTCCCCATTGATAATCGTATCCGTTTTTAACATTCTGCTTTTCCCGCCTTTTCTCCTGTTCCTTCCAAATCCGAAGGTTTGGTTGTCATCAAAGCATACAGACGCAGGGATTTATCAAACTTATCCTTAAACGGGATAATGGTACTGCCATAAAAAATCAATCCCTCTCCCTCGCCGCTGTTGGTCACATAGGAAAGCTGGTGGGGCGAAATGTTCAACTGCTTCGCCAAAATCTGCCTGTCCCCTGCCGCCTGGTTGAGCATATAGATGAAGTCCGAGTTTTCAAATATGTTTTCGATTTCCCGGCTGGCAAGCAAATCCTTGATATTCTGCGTGATTCCTGTCGGGATACCGCCCCATTTACGGAAACGCTTCCAAATCTCCACGGAATAAGCCGCCGTCTGTTCCTCCTTCAGAAGCAGATGGAACTCATCAATATAGTATCTGGTAGATTTATGCAGCGCCCGGTTGACCGTCACACGGTTCCACACCTGATCCTGCACGATCAGCATCCCAAGCTTTTTAAGCTGTTTTCCCAAATCCTTAATATCAAAACAGACAATCCGGTTATTCAGTTCCACGTTGGTACGGTGGTTGAACACCTTTAAGGAACCGTTGACATAGATTTCCAATGCTGTCGCAATCCTCTGTGCCTGAACCTCTTTCTGTTCCCGCAGGCATTGGTACAAATCTCCCAATACAGGCATATTCTCCGGCACAGGGTTTTCAAAATATTTCTGGTATACAATCGGCAAGCATCGGTCAATGACAGACTTTTCTTCTGCTTCAATACCATTTCTGGAACCCATAATCAGCTCACACAAGGACAGAATGAAATCACTCTTAAAGCCCAGCGGGTTATCATCATCAGAATAATCCAGGTTGATGTCCATTGGATTGATGTAATCGTGACTGGTAGGCGAGATATGGATAACCTGCCCTCCAAGTGCGTTGACAAGGGGATAGTATTCTCCTTCCGGATCTCCGATAATAATGTCATCCTGCGTGACAAAAAAAGCATTGGTAATTTCCCTTTTGGCAGAAAAAGATTTTCCGGAACCGGGCGTACCAAGAATCAGTCCGTTAGGATTTTTCAGTTTCTTCCTGTCCACCATGATCATGTTGTTGGAAAGGGCGTTCAAACCGTAATACAAAGATTCTCCCGCCATGAACAATTCCTGTGTGGTAAATGGCACAAAAATAGCAGTGGATGTAGTTGTCAGCGCTCTCTTAATCGGAATCAGATTCAATCCCAACGGAACACTGCTCATCAATCCCTGCTCCTGCATATAGTCCAATCTTCTTAATGAACAATTATATTTCTGTGCAATCCCTCCTGTCTGGAACACCGCATTATCAAGTTCCTGCTTTGTCTTTGCCGTATTTAAAAACAATACCGTCACAAGGAACATCCTTTCATTTCTGGACTGCAAATCTTCCAAAAGACGCTTCGCTTCCCCGCCATACGTGTTCAAATCTGACGGAATGATGTCCATATCGTACCCTGAACGTACTGCTTTTTTCTGTTCTTCTATCTTCATGCGGTTAATATCCGTCACTTTACTTTTTACCAGCTTAATCGCTTTCATCTGATCCAGAGACTGGATATGAAGATTTACAATCAGATTTCTGTCCATATCCAAAAACTCTGCCAGCATCTTATCTGTCAGCTCCGGTGCAAGTATCTGTAAATAAGATGCTGCACCGATGGTATTTCCCATCTGAAAGGTCTTTCCGTCCCGGAACACAAAACTGGTAGGTGCAATAAAGTCTTTTGTCCCCATTCCGCTTCGCAGTACCCTGTCATAAGAGAACTGGAACGGCACTTTTTCTTCCGGGTTAAAGGTTTCATAGAGAATCTGAAGCCGTTCCTCCCCGGACAGCGGATAAGCCGACACTCCGAGAACCTTGAAGTTATTTAAAATATCCGCTTCGATACGTTCCAGCTTCGGCTTTGCTTCCCGGATGTTCTCCGCCTTAATTCCAAATGTAATGTATTTCGTCCGTACCAGGCCATTATTTCCTTTTGCCAGCTGATTTTTTAACATCTGTGCATACTCCATACGCACATCGTCAAATGCGTCATTCTGCGGTCTGATCTGAATAGCGGATTCAAATTCTTTCATACTGCTGTGATGGTTGATAAAGGACACCTGAAAATGGATACTGCTGTCAAAATAATTGAGGAAGTCACACCAGTTTTCAAAAATGGCATTCTTATCTTCGTTCTGTGCCAACTGGTAGTTAATGTCATAAAATCGGATGGTTTTGGAATAATATTTCTCCTGTACCCGGCAGATACCGTCCTTTGCCATTTCCCGGTATGGTATGGATTTCTGTGCCGAAAGACGCTTCTCCTTTTCCTTTTTCAATTCTGCTTTTGAAGGTTTCTTCTCCACAATCTTCTGTGATCCGACTGTATTTCGTCCCTTTCTTTTTCTCCCCGGTTTCTCGGATGCCGCAGAATAATTTACCGTTTTATGCTTTTTCTTTTTTTCCTTTTTTAAAGCGGCTCTTTCTTCTTTTGCTGCCAGCTTTGCTTCTTTTTTAGCTGCCTTTTTCTCTGCTTTTTCCTGCTCTCTGCGCAGCTTCTCATTCATTTTTTCTGCTTTTTTCATAGCCCTTTTTTCACGCCTGGTAAGTTTTCTGGGTGGTTTTCTCCTGCCCCTTCTGCGTTCCAGAGCTTCATAACCGGACACCACAGGCTGTCCCCTTACAAGGCCTGCCATTTTTTCTGTATCATAGGCTTCTGCCTCTCCATAATCCGGATATTCCTCGTCCGCATCATCCAGCCAGCCTCTTTCATAGGCTTCCTGCCTTTTGATATGAGACTGGTACGCCTGTCTATCATTTCCTTTTCTTTTTCTCTGCATGTCCGCTTCCTCCTCTCTTTCTTTTCTCAGTCGTTACTGTTTCCTGTATTTCGTACAGATTCTCAATCTCATACCTGCGGATGGCAGGATACCGCAGTTTTACATGAATGACATTTAAGAGAATCTTTTCCAAAGGCAGGCCGTCCTTTTCATACATGGCAAACATAAATGCCGGAAGCATAAGAATGACCATACCTGTTGCCGCATTGCTTGTTCCAATCCATTCCCTTGTCAGAAAATAAAATGGAAGCCCCACAGCCGCCGCAATCACCAGACAGATAAGCTGCCGTTTCGTGAGGTTTAAAACAACCTTATTTTTTACCTTTGTCAAATCTTTGGGTACTGATACAAATGCCACGATTACCATCTCCTTTCCCTGCATTTTCTAAAATCCGGGACGATGCAGAACCTTCAACTTCATTTCCCCACACATCCCATCCGGATGTTTTCTGCCTTGCAAACAGTTCAATTCTCGGCAGTTCTCCAAATAATTCCACAATCCTCTTCCGGACTTCATCCGGCTTTTTACTGTGCTGTTCCAATGGGCTTATGATAAGCTGAGAGATACTTTTCGATATCCGCTTTGGATGTCCCTTAATCCCAAGCAGACAGATTTCCACATTGGAACGTGTCCAATAGCCCATCCCGAAAAAGAATCCTTTTCCGGATTTATTCTGTTTTACCCATGCAAACCCAAGTGTCTTATAGGTAAATCCCCATGCTTCAAAAAGTTTCATTGCATCCTGAAGCTGCGGAAATGTTACCCATAAAAACAAAGCACAGTCCTTTGCTGCAAGTTCTGCAACAGGAAGTCTGCATATTTCCTGAATACTCATAGTTGGATAGTGGTTTTCTGCCGCCCCCTGTCCCCGGTTCATGTCATATCTCCAGGGCGGATCAGCATAAATAATGTTATATTTTTTCTCCATTGTTTCCTTAGTGTGCATTGAAAATAGAGCGTGACAGGTTTCCGGTTTTCATCAGACTAAAGCAGAGAATGACCGTATATGCCGCCACTCCAAACAATGCTGAATGCATATTGTCTGAAATCTGGATAGTGGATACAAGCACCGCATAAATGCCTACACACACCATCATAAAAAATCCCTGAAATCCGAGTGCCAGAAGCCCCCGGAAATAATTTGTTCCTACCTGCCCCCATTCCCGGTTGGACATGGTTGCAAACGGAATCGGTGCAATCGAAGTATAGAGGTAAATTTCTATCATCCTTCCAAACAGGATGACGGTAATCAGTACAGACATCACCTTCATGCACAGGCTGACCACCATCGTCTCCAGTGCCAGTGTGACCAATTCCCCTATTTCCATAGACTCCATTGCCGTATTCATGGCTTCAATCATGGAATCTACGTTAATAGCTGTTTGCGAATTGATAGAGCCGCCTGCGGCATTTACTACATGCTGTCCCACATCAAAGACTGCCATCGCAATCGTGAAGGTATTGCTGACAAGATAAACTGCCACCCACATCTTGAAAAAATACTTGAAAAACATCCAAGTATCTATCTCGTGCATATTATTTTTCTCTGTCAGCATGGTAATCAGTTCATAACACAGGACAAATGTAATAATCACGCCTGCAATCGGCACAATGACCGAATTGGAAAGATTCTGTATCAGACTGAAAATACTTCCATTCCAGCCTTGCGGGGTTTGTCCGACCTGCGCAGCGATTTCTCCTGTCTTTTCATTGACATCGGTAAACATGGTTGTCAGGTTGGACGTGACCATCCCCGTCAAAAGCTCCCTCATCCATTCCTCGATTGCTTCAAAAATGCCATCGAACATGGGTGGTTCTCCTTTCCTCTATGCTTAAAACAGTCCTCCCAGAAGCGGGATAAGCTGTGTTCCGATTAACACAACCCCTCCTCCGGCCATAAGCTGCTTAATTCCCTGTGATTTTGCACCTGGGTTATCATTTCCGTATCCTTCCAGAAGATTGATAACTCCCCATACGGCAAGTCCGGCACCGATTGCCACCACAAGGGTCTGTAAAATATTAATTGCTGAAGCAAAAAACGCCATATAATCACTTGAAAGTCCAATATAGAAAACAGGATTTTCTCTATTTGTCCCGTTTTTGCACATTAAAAAACCGCCGTTTCTTCCGGCGGTCAGCTCTTTCCATATTGGTTTCTTCTCCTTTCCAATTTTTTTGTTTTAATTTTTGTATTTGTGCAATGAGCCTGTATTCCATATTTCCGGTTCAGCACGAATAGGTGGGTAAACATATCTGCCACCTGTTTCTATGTAAAACTGCATTTTCCCCTTTCCGGACTTTGCGACACGGTGTCGCAAAGTTCCTTAATTTACTGTTTTTTCTGTTTCATGTTCTTCTGCTTCATTTCCATCCACCTCATATAAGTCAAATTCTTCCTGTCTCCTGATTTTAAGCTGATGCTTCATATATGCTTCCACATCAAAAGCATTCTTCTCGTCATAATCGGACAACTCCCGGTATCGCTTATGCTTCGTAATGTCAAACTTGTCACTCAAAAACGGACGCACCCCTCTAAGCTGCAAAATACATTTATTTCCATCCATAACCGATAGTTCATCCCGGCTCATCAATTCCTTCCCTGTTTTTTGATAATTAAGCCCATAGGAACGGCTTTGTCCACGTGTGTCAGATGTGTTATAAAGGTCAATGGTTTCCTTTCCAAGTGTCTCTGATATTTCCTTTAAAGTTGTACTTTCCTTTCCTCCCAGAAACAGCATCGTGTCGCAATTCCCGCTGATTGTTTCGGCTGCATCCTTATAAATCGTCTTTAACTGGCTCTGGGACTGCAAGATAATGGAAGCAGATATTTCCCTGCTTCGGATGGTTGCAATCAGCTTGTCAAATTTCGGAATCTGTCCGAATAGCGATAGGTAAGCCTCTAGTGTTACCACCTCGGGCTTTTCCCCCGCTCCACACCGTGCGTGATAGTTTCCCATCACACGGCGTTCCACCGACTAAATTTACTTTTTAGTGCCTATATAGTCATCGAATTGTATTGGTTCTAGCTTCCTATGTTCTCGGAGCTTATTGATTTTATCTTGCATTTCTTTGGTCAATGGTAGGTTTTTAAGTATCTTGCTTATTTTATTACTGTTTTCAGCTCCTACCAAATCCGATACCTCTTTTGAAAGAAAAATTAAATTCCTGTAGGTATCGTTACGCTCTCCTTTACAAGGTTTAATGTGTTCACACACCATATCCGCAACAGTTAGGGCATTATGCGTAACCGCACATTTTCCCTTTTGTGCTATATACCTTGAAAGAGCGTTATCTGCCATCTCCAATGTAGGATAGAGATGAGCATTTTCCATCATATATTTCATTACCTCAAAACTGATACAGTTTTCAGCATCTGAATATTTCCTCACATATTTGTTAACCTCACGCCTTTTGTACTTTGGGTATTCATATGCTACATATCCGATAGGAACAATCATACGACCATTTATCCATCGGAACTGTTTTGACTTTCCGTATTTCTCCAAGATATACTTGCTCGTAATCTCGCCTTGTTTTTCTATCGGGAAGCACCGTCTGTTATGGTTCATTCCGTTACTTTTTCCTGTAACCTTAAAGGCTATTTCAGCAAAGTCTGCCGATACAAGTGTTGCCATACAATAATAATTGTGCATTCCCATTACCATAGCATTGTAAAGGTTGATGTTCTTATCCAGTTCACTTTGCTTGCTCGGATTTTTAATGTCTTTCCAAACAGAGCTTAATTTACTGATAACTTTTGCTTTACTCTTATCTGCCATATGTGAGCGTATAATCCACTTATTACCCTTTGGTACTACCTTGAATTTAATTCCAAGAAAAGTTGTGTAATTCTTTCTTAGGTTGGTTATTCCCGATTTCTCGTCGCTCGTCTGCAAGTGCAGATTTTCTTCCAACCATAACTTTGTAGCATACATTACCTTGGTAGCTGTCACATAATCCCTACAAAATATCTTAAAATCATCCGCATATCTTACGATATACATTTCTTTCAGTTCGGTTTTTGCTCTCAGCTTGTTCCATTTCTGCGTTCTGTCTACTGTGAGTACGTTTCCCTCTTTATCAACCTTGGCAAACTCATAACCTGTACTTCCCTCTTTGATTTTGAACATTTCCCATTGATTAGCTACCCACCAATCCAGTTCATTAAGCACGACATTCGCTAACAGCGGAGAAAGAATGCCACCTTGCGGTGTTCCTGTTTCTGGTGTAATAACTATGTCATTAAACAGAATATCCGCTTTCAGCATTTGCTTGATTATCATAATCAGCTTTCTGTCCTGTATTCCCAATCCCCATAACTGGCGGATAAGTTTTGAGTGGTCAATGTTATCAAAGAAGCCTGTGATGTCTACATCTACAACAAAGTGTAGATTTTGTAGCTGTGCCATTTTATAACACTGTGCTATTGCATTCTGTGTTGACCTGTACGGTCTGAAACCATTGTTTCTTTCGTGAAACTTAGCTTCACAGATTGGCTCTAACACCTGTAAAACACACTGTTGTATAAGTCTGTCCCAAATACTCGGAATTCCAAGAGGTCTTGTCTTTCCATTATCTTTTGGGATTTCTACTCGTCTGACTTTCTTTGGCTGATAATAGTTCAACTTATTTCTGATGGTTTTTATGACCATTTCGATAGGCAACTCCTGTATTTCTACAATCGTTTTCCCATCTGTGCCAGGAGTTTTACTCCCGTTGTTTTTGCAGATATTTCGATATGCAAGTATGATATTTTGTTCGGAAATTATCATAGGCATAAGCCTGTCAAATACCCTCCCATTCAGACTATCTTCATAAAGCTGATAGCCCATTTCTTTCGCATCATACCTTTCTGCATTTCGCTCTGCTTTATTTACAATTCGCTTTGCCATAGTAACCAACTCCTTAACGGAGAATGATTTTTTCTTAGTCGCACCACGACAGCTATGAAAATCTCCTTTTTGGTGATTACTATATAGACATGAAAGAAAATTTAGTATCGGCTTGTGGCTATCCCTCCACCGCTTATTATCACGGCTTCATTGGTACTGTGCCACTACTCTCACAACCACAAATGCACTTATTATAGAAAAGGTTCTTTCAGCCTTTTCATTTTCGATACAACTACGGTACTTTGTCGCTGATACAGTCAGCTCCCGTATTGGTTGCTTTCCACGTTCCACATAACTTAGGATTGTTACCACTTAGGTCATTCCTTTAGCCCTGCAAGTATTATCTTCAAGAGTTTTTTCTTAAGATACCTGTGTCCTGTAAACACAGAGGGTATTTCATACTAACAACTCTTACTTTACCCCACTTGCATACCCACTGGTACACTGGCATTTCTACCAGCCATTCGTTTAGAGCCGTACATTCGGAATTTTGTCAGACCGCCTATTTGGTCATTCTAACCATATGGCAACCCCGCCCGCACTGTCACACACAACACCTACCTCTAGGCATCTTTCCTCAGCTCCATAATGCAATGTTTCTATTCTTTCACAGGTGGACTCTGGTCACTTTTGAACCAATGAATTACTAAGAAAATTTCACTATCTCTCTGTTAGGATGTGCTTCGCACGACTTCCTCGAGCTTATAACCTTAGTCGTCTGTATCCGACCAACGCTATTCGGAGTATTAGCGAATTCCCTTCAGGGCGTTACCCCCTTCATTTGAAATTTCAGTTATGCAGTTCTCTAAAACCACATTTATTAAATTATTTGTGACTTTAGGCTACGCTTTTGTCGGTTATTCCTACCGTTTTCGGCGTAGAACGTGTCGTCACTATTCGCAAATTCGTCTAAAAGCAAACGTACATGGTAGGGTAATCTTCCTCCATGCACATCATCCGCCCTGTCACATAACAGGTTAAAAAGCTGCGTGTACATAATCGCAACAATAAAATTGAAGGTATCATCCGTATCAGAGATAATGACAAACATTGCCGTCCTCTGGTCTCCAAGCATATCCAGTTCCATCTCATCATAAGAAGTCAGTTCCCGAAGTTCCGCAATATCAAATGGCGCAAGTCTCGCACCACAGGAAATCAGGATACTTTTTGCTGTCTTACCAGAGACGAAAAGTCAAGGACTTTTTAATCACTTTTACAAAGAAGTTACATTTTGCGGACTTCATCACGAAGCATACGCTTGATTTTGTCCTCCATCGTCTCCTTAGCGGTCTCGCTGAAATGGACACGGACGATATAGGTGGTCTTTCCAATTTTTCTTCTGATTGTCGGACAGTCATTGGGTTTTGGTGTATTTACGGTATTAGTCATTCAAAATCCTCCTGTAAATGAAAAATGCCCGGTGACTGTTCATCATCGGGCGGCGTCAATATAAGGGAAGAAGGCAAGGCGGCAACTTTAAGGTATCTATAAAAACCTTGCCGTCTTTGCCACGCTTGCCTTCTTCCAGTGTTACTCTCGGAGATGGCAAATCCATGAAGCACCGTTTTTCTCGGTCACAAGCCTGTCTCCAATACGGCTTTTAGCTGTCCTCATCGTGCGTGAAGATATGCCCCTGTCATTAACTGCCTTTTCCAGCTCTGCACTTGGCATTTTTCTTCCGTCTGCCAGCAGTTCCAGTATCAGTGCTTCTGCCTGTGCGGTCTTGCTCTCGGTCTTTGCGGTGTCCGTTCCGGCAAGAAGCTCATCGGCGGTAATGTCATAAGCCCCTATCCATGAAAAGCCTTTCTCGTCTCCCAGAGAAAAGGCAAGGGACTGTCCCGGTGGGGCAAGGGAGCTTTTCTCATGGATCAGCACCCTTGTTGTGGGACTGTCTTTCAGCTTGCCGATAAAGAGCAGGCTACGGACTGCCGCTGTGATGTCAATGGAGCCTAAGCCCCTGTAAGTGCTTTGTGTTCCGGCTGCTTTGTTCAGGTGCCCAATCAGCACGATTGCACAGCCTGTGTCCTGTGCAATATCTCCCAGACTGCGGAAAATGGGACGAACTTCATTGGCTCGGTTCATGTCCACATCAGCCCCCAGAAACGCCTGTACAGGGTCAATGATAACCAGTCTTGTATGATTTTCCCGGATTGCCTTTTCAATCCTTTCATCGGCAAGGGTCAGCGGCGTGTCCCTGTCATCAATGACAAGCACTTTTTCAAGGTCTGCGTCTGCTTCCATCAGTCGGGGCTTGACCGTATCACCCAGACCGTCCTCGGCAGTCTGGTAAATGATATTGAACGGTTCAAGGGTTTCCATTCCGGGAAGTGGCTTTCGGTTGGTGCAAGCCGCCGCCAGTCGCATGGCGAAATAGGTCTTGCCCTCGCCGGGGTTGCCCTGGATAATCGTCAGCTTGCCAAACGGGATATAGGGAAACCATAGCCATTCCACGCTTGTCAGCTCCACATCTGCCATACGAAGCATGGGAACTGGCTGGACAACTGGAACTTCTTTCAGCGTGATTGTCTCAGCAATGAATTTCCTGTTTGGAATGTCCGTTTGCTGTCTTAACACATCGTTCCAGTCTTTCCTTGCCGGGACAAGACGGATAACAGAAAGTCCATCGGGAATGTTCTGTGCCAGTCGAAGGCTCGCTTCATTTCCGGCAGTGTCACTGTCCAGACAGAAGAACACTTGGCAGATGTCCTTGCGTTCAGAAAGAAAATGGTCAAGAGCTTTGCCCGAAACACCTCCCAAAGCAAGGTAGCTCCTTGTCTGCCAGTCTTTCGGATAAAGGCAGATAAAGGACAAAAGGTCTATCGGTGCTTCAAAAACAAAAAGCTGGCTGCCGTTTCCTTCATAGCGGAACGGATAGGACTTATCAGATCCGGCAATATCCTGTCTGAACGGCTCGTCTGTCCCTCTCACATGAGCATATCGGGGTATGCCGTTTTGGTCTCTGCCTACAAACACAACATTATGCCGCTTTGCGTCCTCGTAAATATCCCCGGAAAGAAGAAAAGCCTCAACAAGCGTTTTGTTGAGACCTCGGCTTTCGCAAAGATATTGAATTGCTCTGTCGGCTGTTCTGTTGTGCAAGGGCAAGTGAAACGCTGTGGGCGGTGCGGTGCTGGCTTCGCTCTGTCCCTCGGCGCTTTCGCCGGTTAAGAGCTGGACTGCTTCGGGAAAGGACTTGCCGTAAAACTCCATGACAAAATCAATGGGATAGCCGCCCTTGCTCTGGCTGTGGCGAAACCATTTGTTTCCCCGAATAGTCAGACTGTCATGCTCCTTCCAGCGGTATTCTCGTCCGCTTTTGATTAGTGTCTCTCCCTGTGTACGGAGAAAATCTTCCAGACTGACGGCATTTGCCCGGTCAATCTGTGCCTGTGTGTACTGCATGAGTGTCCTCCTTTACTTCTTGAAAATCAAACATCGTCTGCAAATGCCATGCTCACGCTCGTCCAGCGTGTAGGGGCATTCCTCGCATTCTTCGGCATACTGCCTTGTGGTAACGGGCAGATACCCTAAATCCTGCAACATTTCAATCTGCTGGTCTGTAAGGGTCGCTTCAAATTCAAGGCATTTCCGGCTGTGTTCGTCCAGCTCGATGAGATCGGAAAACGGTCTCCCGTCTTTCAATGGGTCTCCGCTTAAAATCCGTTTTGCAGTTCTGCGAATGGGGTTGTATTCCTTTTTCCAATCATATTTTTTCATAAAGATATATCCTCCTTTTTGTGTCGTGTCTGGGGTTGATTTTGGAGCATTTGTTCCTCTGTACGCACCATAAAACGAGCGGCAGTATCTACACATGACTTTACCTTCCAGAGTCGCTGTAAGTCCTCCCGGACGCTCTTAAACTGCTCATAAGTGGCTGTGTGTGTCTGCACCAGTGCGTCATATTCTTCAGACAATTTTTTCATATTCACTTTTCCATCTGGGAACTCGGCAGTCAGCCTGCGTCTGGCAGCATAAAACTGTTTCAGCTCTGCTTCATGCTCTGCCTTGTATGCAGCTCTTGGCTTGTCAAATTTGATTTTCCGCAAGCCCTCATAAACCGGTTTTAACCGCTGAAAAGTATTGCTGTCATCGGACAGGCTGCGTATGGCTTTCATGCGGGCATTCTCGGCGTCCATTGTGGTTTTCAAGTTGTCAGTTTTAGTGCGGTGGCTCTCCACCCGGCTTTCCAAATCTTCAAGGGTGTAAATACCATTCTCCCGAAGATAATTGAAAGTCTCGTTCATCTCCTTTAGGTTGCTGATTTTGCCTTTCTGGGAGTACGCTCCGGCACTCCGCTTGGAGTAATAGGCTCTCAAAAGGAAAACAAGGTCTGGGGTCTGCGGCTTGGCAAGTTCGGCTTTTATCTCTTTGATCCAGTCAGACAGGAGAGCGATTTTCTTTCTGATGTCTCGGATAACGGCATTGGTGGCTTTGATCCAGCGGTTGAACTCTCCCTTTTCGGTGCGTATGCCTTTCTTCTCCATTGCCCGAACGGCTGCACCCTCATGGACGGTGGGGAGCAAGTCCACGCCCTGACGCAGATAGCTGCGGTGGTCGATACGGACATCAAGCCCTTTTTCTTCAAACTTGGCGTTGCACACATCAGCCCACGCCTTACGCCAGTGTTCCAGCGTTTCGGGACTGCCCCAGTCGGTAGTGGGAACAGCGTCAAATAGGAACTTGCCGTTCTGGTCTCGGATACGGTTTCCGTCCTCGTCCAGCCGGTACACTCGGTGCTGCTTAAAGCCCCATGTCCCGTCCGGGTTCATGGGGCGCATGGGGCAGAGGAAATGAAAATGAGGGTTGGGTAATCCACCGTCCTCGGTCTCTTTCTCATGGAATGCCACATCAACGGTCATGCCCCGGCTCACAAAGTTGTCCAACAAAAACTGCCTTGCCAGAGCGATATTTTCCTCAATGGTAAACTCGTTCTGCAAGGCAATTTCAAAGCTGTATGCAAGCTGAGCTTTCTTTCCCCGTTCCACCAGTTCAACGGCATTCCACAAGGTCTGGCGGTCTGCAAATTCTGGGGGAGCGTGGGACGGTAAGAGAATGTCGGAACAGATCACACCGCCCTTTCTGGTGTAGTCGCTGTACTCACCGTAATACTCGCTATACAGTCTTTCGCCGGAGCGGTAAGCGGCAGAAGCGATAGCCGACTGTCCCTCACTGCGTTTCATCTGGTCTACTGTGAAATGGAACAATGCCATTGTCCGTTTCCTCCTCTCTGTGAAGATTTCTCTCATGGGCTACCGCCGCTTCTCTGAGTGCCTGTTTAACCTCCGGCATAGTGAAGATGTGTTCCATCAGCCCTGTCATTTCAGTGCGTGACAGGGTTTTGACCACTGGGGCAAGGCTCTCCACTGTACCGCCCAGATTGCAAAGGCGGTGGGTGCGTTTCTTTCGTTCGCCCTGTTCCAGAAACTTCTTTCGGTTCTCAAGGCGGTTGAGCTTGTGCTGCTCCTGTGCAAGCCTTGTTTCAGCTCGCTCTTTTTCAGCCCGCAGCTGTTCAAGGGTTTTCGGTTTTTCCATTCTGTTTGACCTCCTTTTTTGAAAATAGGTATAAAAAAAGACCGCCGACTTTTTCACATGACGATGTGTGTCAACGGTCTATTTTTCGATATGAAGTTTTTCAAACTTGCTGACGGCGGACGGTTCTTAAAACCGTCTGCGGACGGCAAGTACATAGGGGATAACCGCATAAGCGGTGCAAGGGGGTGTAGCCACCTTGACGGAACGAAGTGACGAAACATTCTCTGTCATGCAGCCTTTTTCTGCTGACAGAGAATGAAGCTCCGCAGGACGCACGATACTCCCGACAGGAGAGTATAGAAGTGCGCCCTTTAGTTCCTAAAGGGAATTTTATATTCTTATGCTATTGTATGCCAATGCTTGACTTTCTATTTTAGCAAAAGAAGCAGGAAAAACTCCCTGCTTCTTTTATCTAATTTAGTTGTTTATAAACTCTTGAATTATTGAGACTAAATTACCATTCACTCTATACAATAAACCATTCTTTGAAACGCATGACAAATTTTTTACATAAAGTTCTTTTGTATTCCTATCAGAAAGGAAAAAGATTATTTTATACTCATATCCAGTTGAAAAACCGCTAATTCCAGATACATGTGTTTCAAGCGAATTCAACTTTTGTATAAGTTGGTCTCTCTGAGAGTTATCCAACTCAACAATCTCACCTGTAGAGCCATTTTGAATCTCAATTTTTATTGCGTTCGATTCAAAGGGAGATTTTAAAATCCAAAAAGCAAATAGAACAACTATGAATATAAGCAGAACAAGTAAACTTATCAAGACCAATTTCCTGTTTTTTTTCATGTCTGATTCCTCTTGCATTTTGAATTAAGGGATTACTCTACAAATTTCGAATAAGGTATGTCCTAAAGAGCCAATATAAGTAGTATCTACATAGCGAGCAGAAGTACCCCAATTATCATTAACTCTAAGATAAAGCTTATCACTACTTCCTGACTTTTTATAGATATTATAACCATAATAAGTTACTGTATGATTTCCATACGATCCACTGGTAAAGCTAATTGCCCCTGGTCTATTTCCATCAACCTCTCCTTTAAGAGTATTGTTAATGGACTCTACACCATTGAAAAAGAAATCGTTATTTGCTGTTCCAGAGTATCCATAATATTTCCAAATATCTTTTGCCAAATTATCAATTTGTGTTGGATTAGTGCCACTTGGTGTATAATAACCATTATCTGTTGCTATGGTTTTAATTCTACCGAACAGAGTGTTTAAATCTGATGGAATCTTTGAATAACCCTGTGATCTATGATAATTAAAAATAGCAGTTAAAGTTGTTAAACTACAATGGTTTTCGGCTTCAAAGTTTGCCATATCCAAAAGTTTAAAACCAGAAATCGATTTACTTGTCTTCAAAGACCATCCAGTTCCATAATTATCATTTACATGCTGGTAAGGATTTGTAATTTGTCCATAGTTATTATCGGAAGTAAATAGCGACGGAGTATTACGAATTTTCTCCAAAAATGGCATATTTTCATTCGTATTATCAACCGAAAAAACGGAATTATCAGAATGATAAGCCGCAGTACCCCCGTTAATAGGTTGCAAATCTACAAATAAAGGTTTTCCTGAATACGAAAACTCTTTAATCAGAACATCTGCAACTGTTGTTCCTAAAACGATATAACCATTATTTTTTCCATTAGCGGACAAGTTAACGATGTAACTACTTCCATAAAAGCCAGAATCAGTAGTTACGCTATCTATGACAGTACTTTCACTCCATCCGTTATTACCATTTTCATAAATATCATTTGCAATAAACCAACGAGCTAATTCAACAGCTTCATTTTCGGATATAGAAGAAGTAGTGGAATCAGCAGCTAATGCAGTTGTAGATAAGGAAAATGTCATTGCCAATACGAGAATGAGAGATAATATTTTTTTCATTATAAAGACCTCCTTCTATTAATTGATTAAAAAATAAACAGCAAATCTCTATATCCATCGGAATCACCACTTTCGTAATTTAGAGCGCACATTCTTTGTACATATTGATTATATCATATTTACTTTAATAAATTCAAGTTGGCAAAATAGACAAATTATACTGTTTCGGTTTAGCAACACAAAACACATATCAATCATAATATTTGGGATGAGATAATCTTCTTGTTTAGTATAGGGTAGTTTCATGTGGTCTTAGCTCCTTTCTGTGGCTCTCTCTGCGGTAAACTGCTCACCGGGATAAATACGCCCTTTGCGATATCCTCGGTGCGGATAGCGTCTTTTCTGGCTTCGATTTCAGCCTTTTTCTTGGCTTTGGTGCGTTCCTCATATTCTTTCTGCTTGCCGTTAGCTTTACGCTTCAAATAGTTCTGATGAAGCCTGTCCTTGCGCTCCTCTTTCTTACGGATTTCCTCTAATTCCTCTGATGTCAGCTCCACTTCTCCAAATGCCGGAGGAACAAAACGCCCAACAAAATTGAAATAAATCTCAACCTCCTGTGTTGTGTCTCGGCTGCCTTTGCGGTCACGCTCATGGACAAGGATTTTCTCAACAAATTCATTGAGCATGGTAACGGTCAACGTGTCAAAATTCTCGTATTTATCAATCAGAGCGATAAATCGGTCAGCGTCCTTTTCATGCTTTTCATAGCCCTTAACCGCCTTTTCCAGAGTAGAAATTTCAGCGGTCAGCTCACTTTGCTCCTTTGCATATTGAGCGTCCAGCATTTCATATCGGCTGTCCGGCAGTCTCCCCAAAGCATTGTCCTCATAAATCTTACAGAGCAGCACTTCCAGCTCAGAAACTCTCTGCTTGGCGGTGGCAAGGCGTGTCCGTTGTTTTCTGACTTCTGTGGTCTGCTGGCTGGACTGTGCTTTCTGTACCACCCGGACAAACTCGGCTCGGTCATGCTTGGCATATTCGGCAATGGCTTTGAGCATATCAGAGATAAGGGAGAGTACCACATCCTCATTGATACGGTGCTGTGTGGTGCAGAGCTTTCCGACTGGGACTTTGCTGTATTGGGAACAAGTATATTGAGAAATACGCTTGCCGTTGTTAGTACGGTGGACATACATCTTGCCACCGCAGTCGGCACAATAAAGCAAGCCAGTGAGGGGAGCAGCTTCGCCCCAGCCGTTAGGGTAGCGTCTGACATTTCCTCGGATTTTCTGCACAAGGTCAAAAGTTGGCTGGTCGATGATTGGCTCATGGGTATTTTCAAAAATCGTCCATTCGTCCTCCGGCACATAATGGCTTTTCTTGTCCTTAAAATGCTTGCGTGTTTTGAAATTGACTGTATGCCCCAGATACTCACGCTTTTTGAGGATTTCTACAACGGAAGAAGCTCCCCAGCCGTACACATCTTTGAAAGTCTTGTTTTTGTTCACACCCTCTCCAAACTGTGCAAGGTAAGCAGATGGTATCAAGATTTTTTCCTCTGACAGCTTCTTTGCAATCTGATACGGTCCAAAACCGTCAATCGTCATGGCAAAGATACGCTTTACCACCTCGGCTGCTTCTGGATCAACTAACCACTGAGTTCTGTTTTCATTCCAGAGGTAGCCGTAAATGACTGTACCTGTGAGGTGCTTGCCGGACTTGCCTTTGGACTGGAAAGTGGAACGGATTTTGCGGCTGGTATCTCTGGCATAATACTCATTCATAATATTGCGGAACGGGGTAAAATCATCGTCCCCTCTGGCACTGTCCACACCGTCATTGATGGCAATTAAGCGGACACCACGCTGACGCAGTATCTCCATAATCTGACCGACTTTCAGATAGTCACGCCCCAGTCGGCTCATGTCCTTGATACAAAGGTATTCCACATTTCCAGCTTCCACTTCTTTCATCATTGCCAGAAATCCGGGACGGTCAAAGCAAGTACCACTGATACCGTCATCAGTAAAATGGACTGTGTTAGAAAAGCCCTGATGGTCAGCATATTCTTCAAGCAGCTTCTTCTGGTTCGATATGCTGTTGCTCTCGCCTTGCTGGTCATCGTCTCGGCTCAATCGCTCATAAAGAGCAGTGATTTTTTCGTTTCTTCTCATGGCTTACGCTCCTTTCTTCGATTTTAGGTTGTGTGTTCTAAGAGACTTCCCAACCGCTTGATTAAGAAGTCTTTTAGAGCATACAACACCTGCCGCCAGTTTGTATTTTTTGTACTGCCTCACAGCAAAGTGTTCCGGGTTTTCTGCCTCCAGTTCCTCAAACAACTCGTCCACCGCATTTTTAAATTCCTCATCATCCTCCCTTGCCTCAGAAGCATTGATAAATTCAAGCAGTGTAGCAAAATTCTGTTCATCCTCCGGTGCTTCATAATAGATGTACCCAATCAGGGCACAATACAGAAGCCTTTCGGCCTTTACCCAAAAATCTTCGGAAGATTTTTCTCCTTCGCCTTTGGTATTGGCAATGATGGTATTAACCAGTTTTAAAATATCTTTCTCGCTGCGTATGTATCGGAAAGGGTTATAGTGCATACTTTTTTTGAAATTTATGGTATTTAATACCTTAATCCGGTACGGTTCATAAATGATTTTTCCCTGTTTATCCCTGACTGGCTTGCCGTTTTTCATCTTCGGTGTACCACGGCGGAGCATTTTCCCGCACTCCACCAGAATCGTCCCCTTCGGATCAGTTACAACATAGGAAACATTGGATGGCATCTGCATCAGGTTCGGTTTTACATAGAATCTTGTTTTACCGGAGCCGGAACCGCCGATAATGATTACATTTTTGTTTCTTGCATATTTAGGCTGTTTCGGGCGGCTGTTCATGGTAAGCCGTTCCGTCTGTGTCAAAAGGATATTATTTTCAAACACCGGATCAATAAAAGGTGCGATGTCTTTCTGGTTTCCCCATCGGGCAGAACCGTATTCCTCTCCCTGCCGGAATTTCTTTGCATTTTTCCCTTTCAGGTACACCATTGCCTTAATTACTACAGCGGTAATCATCCCAACTGCCATATCAAAGATATGGAAACTGAGAATTGGATTTGAGAACGCCATCTGGAAATTCAAAAACAGCACCCCCAGACGTTCTATTGCGGATTCCCCAACACAGAACCGATACAGCCATGCCAGCTTATCTGCCAGGTAAAAAACAATTACATAGGGAATATTCATCATAAACAGGCGTTTCTTATCCACCGCAGGCATCTGTCCTGCAATGTCCTGTCCTATTTTTTTCAAAACTGTCATAACTTCTGACTCCGGCTTCTTTTTCTGCTTCCTGCTCAATGTTCCTGCCCCCGATTCTTCTGTTTCGTCTTTTCCCTCTGCCTGTGCTTTGCCACACGTTCCATTGCCAAAGACAGTTTCTTCCGGACAGATACTTTTTTGCTTTTCTTTAACTGCCATCCGGTATATTCCTTAAAAGCGGCAGTCATAGAATCCACTTCCTTCGCCTTGAAAAAGACATAATACTTCGGAGGTTCTGCCGACCTGTCTTTCTTTAGGCAATAGTCTATATCATATTTTCTGGCATATTTTTCAAAAGACCGTATATTCCCGTCCGTAACCTCAATATTAGAAAGCTCCTGATTGTGTGCTTTCAGTTTTTCCATGCTCTGTTTCCCATGATATACGGCTTCTTTTTTTTGCCCCTGTCCAGAAATTTTTTGCCGCTTTTGGGACTGTTCCATCTCCCTGAGCAGCTTTTGCAGCGATGCTTTTAAAATCTGTGCAGAAATTTTTCCTCCCCGTATACACAAAGACACCACCTTTTCATTTACTTCATCCTGCAAGACAATCACCTTCCTTCTCCCTGACTGCTTTCTTCTGTCTCATTTCCAGCAGAATCTTCTGCAAGCAGTACCCGATGCAAGGAGAATATCTTCCATAAGGGCATCCCTCACAGCCCCAAGTCTCCTCTTTCTCTTCAAAAGGTTCCTCCAGCAAAAGCAGATAATAGCATTCTTCTTTGGAACATCCATTCTTCCGGCTATTCCAAAAATAACAGTAAGAGCAGTCCTTTGGCTTATCCTCTGCATATTTCTGATTATCCGCTTTCTTCTGCATCCTGTTTTGCTCTCCTGTCCAATTCTTCCAATCTCCTGTCCTCCTCTGCCCCTACACGAATACAGCAATATAGGCTAACTGCTATGACCACTGCAGCTCCGCCGATAATAATTCCAATCATCTCCATACACCTCTTTCGTCCATCAACAAAAAAACAGGGTGTTTCCAAAATGACCAGCACTTCGGAAACGCCCAATATTTCTTTTTTATTTTTTCTTTTTTAACAGGAACAGTGAAACCCCTGTTCCGCACAATGCAAGACCAGCAAGAAGCAGCCACAGCCGTATATTGCTATTATCACCTGTTTTCGGTGTGTCTGTCGGCTTTGAAGGTTCCTGCGGTGTCTGCGGCGTTTCCGAAGGTTTCTTTTCATCCTTCATGGATACCTTCTGAATCTCTCCGGTATCTTTTACAGAAAACTCCACATCCTCCGCTATCAGATATCCTTCCGGTGCTGTTTCCTCCCGCAGTATATAATCTCCAATCGGAAGTTTTTCCATATAATGCGGCTTGTCTGTAGAAGTCCAGCTTTCCACCGCATTTCCATCTTTATCAAGCACCGTCAGTTTTGCCCCCGGCAATTCTTTCCCCGAAATATCCGTTTTGGAAATCTCAATCTTTGTCACATCGTCTTTCATTTCCACTTTCTGAACTTCTGCAGTATTTTCAACAGTGAACGTAATACTTTCCGCTGTCACATAACCATCTGCCGGAAGTGTTTCTGTCAGAGTATATTCTTTGCCGACTTCCAGTTCTTTGATAATGTGCGGCTCCGTACCGGATGTCCACTCATCTACCACAGTTCCGTCCTGATCGGTTACTTCCAGTTTTGCACCCGGTAACTCTTCTCCTGTGGTAAGGTCAGATTTTGTGATTTCAAAGATAGTTGCCTCATTTTCAAAGGTGTGCTCAAAAGTAACTTCCGGCACATCCGCTCCAGCATACTCGAAAGTAAATTCTTTTACTTCTTCTGTCGTAACAAAGCCTGCAGGTGCTTTTACTTCCTTCACATAGAAGCTGCCACCTACCGGAAGATCTGCAGTAAAGAAGATTTTTCCATCCTTGTCAGTCGCTTTCTGTTCCATAATGGTATCTGCTTTTACAAGCACATCACCGTCAGTATTCTTAATATCTTCTTTGACACAAAGGGCAAATACGCCGCCCTCCAGCACACGGTCAGAATCTTTCTCTTTTTTGGTTACGATCACTTTTGCTTTCTGACGGCTGTTCTGCCATTCAGAATCAAAAGTTACCACCGGAGTATCCTGATCACGATAAGTCAGATCAATGTCTCTCGGCTCTCCGTCCAACACAAAACCATCGGCTGTTTCTTTTTCTACCACATAGTATTTTCCAAGCGGCAGGTCATCGGTTCTTGCAATGCCAAGTTCATCGGTTTTGATGGTTGCTACCAGTTCATCCTTTTTGTAATAATCATCACTTTCTCCGTCAGCGGCTTTAATATCTTCTCTGGCATAAATTTCAAAGGTAACGTCTTTCAAAGAGCCTGTCACATAACCCCAGATGGAATCCATTGCTCCTGCAACCATGTCATTCCAGGTCACTTCACTGAGAAATTCACCTTTTTTGTTGATGATGATACGTCCAATCGGAACGTCATCCTTCATTTCCACTTTCTGAATTTCTGCAGTATCCGTGATCGTAAATTCCTCTTCTTCTGCTTTTAAGTATCCATATGGCGCAAATTCTTCACGCATGATATAGGTTTCCCCGACATGCAGACGTTTGATGATATGCGGTTCCCCTTTTACGGAAGTCCATTTATCAATTTCATTTCCATCTTTATCAAGAACCGTTAGAGTTGCACCATCCAGTTCCACGCCTGTGGTAAGGTCAGATTTTCTAAACTCAACCGTTGTCGGCTGATTCTTAAAGATTTCTTTCAGGCGGACAACTTCTACATCCTGACCCTGATAAGAAACAGTCACTTCGATAATCTCATCAGAAGAAACAAATCCGTCCGGTGCCTGTAATTCTTTGATATAGTAGCTTCCAAATGGTAAATTCTGTTCAAAAATTGCTGTTCCATCTTCGCCTGTGACGGCTGTACAAAGCTGCTCATCTGCTTTCACAATCACTTTTCCCCCAGCTTTGATGTCTTCTTTTGCATATAAACCAAACTCTGCTCCGGCGATGGTGCTGCCATTTTCCGCATCCTGTTTTTCCACGGAAATTTCCACTTTCTGACGCTCATTGATGAACTCTACGCTTTCCACCACGGCAGGAGTATCCTGATTCACATAGACAAACTGCACATTCTGCTCTGCTTTGTTATGTACAAAACCCTCCGGTGCTGTTCTTTCTACAACCCTGTAATTTCCAAGTGGAAGATTTTTGATTGTGGCACTTCCTGTTTCATCTGTTGTAAGCTCTGCCACCAAAGTATCTTTGGCATACTCTAAAATACGGTTTCCGGCATCGTCTTTCTGGAAATCTGCAGTATAAATATCTTCTGCAGCGTAGATTGCAAAGACTGCTCCGGCAAGGTTTTCCATCTCATATTTGAAGTCCTTTCCGTAGTCTTTCAGAACTTCACCTTTTTTCACTACTGTAAGTTCCCCTTTTACCGGATGATTTTCATAAACCACTTCGATAATGGCATCTCCTGAAACCGGTTCAATCTGATACAGAGTATCGCTATCTACTTTAATTTCCGCATAATTCTTGTTGATGGTATATCCACCGGGCGCTGTCACTTCTTCAATACGATAATGACCGATTTTCAAATTCTGTGGAAGGATTAAATATCCATCAGCATCGGTAAAATAAGATTTATGTACAATAGTAGTCGGATAGGTCGTTACCTGTTCTACATATTTCTCATTATCCATATCGTAAATCTTAAATTCTGTTCCGGCAGACAGCACTGTTTTCTTTGTTTCATCGTCCTGTTTTGTGATTTTCAATTTGGCAGAAAACTCATCATCCAAAAGCACACGCCATACCTGCGGCTCTGTCGGCTTATGCTCTGTGATTCTTACAATAAAATCATCCACTGGTTTATAATTATGCGGTGTCGTTGTCTCTCTTACCACATAAGTTCCATATGGAAGTGGAATAGATACTGCATAGCCTTTTTTATCGGTAAAGATTTCAGTTGCCCCATTTTCTCCAAGTACCACCGGAACAGCGGAATCAAAGTCATAAGTTCCATCTTCTTTCACAGTTAAAGAAGATACCAGATAAGCAGTAAATCCTGCGCCTTCAAGAAGTGCTGCATCGGTATTCCCGTTATTTGCAGCCTTAATAATCTGGAACGGCTGCTTCTTGACCTGCTCTAAGGATGTACAGCTTCGTTCCACCACAGCCACTAAATCCCCTTCATAATCACAGACAAGATCATATTCATTTTTATCTGTCAGATAACCTGTCGGCGGTGTAATTTCTTTCACAAAATATTTACCGAGATACAGGTTTTCTGCAACTGCTTCCCCTTTTTCATTGGTTGTCAGTGATGCCACCTTATCCCCGGCTTTATAAATCACACCTGTTGCCCCATCCGGATGTACGATATCTTCACGTGCATACAAACCATATACTGCTTTTTCCAATGTGGCATCGCCCTGCGGTTCTGCTTTGTTTGTTTCTGCATCTTTTTTCTTCAGGAAAATCTTTGCTGTCACACGTTCATTTACAAATGTATGGGAGAAAGAAACGTCAGCTTCGCTGTCATTGGTATATGAAAATTTAAAAGAATATATATCTTCTTTATTTCTCTGATACCCGGACGGAGCCTGTTCTTCTTTTACATAGTAAGAATTTCCAATCGGAAGATCCGCTGTAAATATCGCTGTCCCATCCTCACCTGTGACTGCCTTTTCAATCAGAGAACCTTTCTTCACAACCACAATGCCGTCTGCGTTTACAATATCATTTCCGGCATACAAACCGAAAATACCGCCATCCAAAGGTTTTTCTGTATCCTTATCTTTCTTTACCACGGATACTTTTGCTTTCTGTCTGTCATTGATAAAAGTAGTCTCTGAAAATACCGCTTCTGCATTCTGCCCTGCATAAGATAACGTCACTGTCTTTTCTTCTTTTGCGTTATAAAAGTTTTCTGGTGCCTGCATTTCCTTCACAATATAAGTTCCGAGATGGAGATTTTTTAATACTGCCGCACCGTTATCTCCCGTTACCAGATGCTCTTTTACCAGCTTGCCTTTCTTATATACCTGTGCCCCATAAGCGGTCATTATATCCTCTCCTGCATATACAGAATAAACAGCACCTTTTTGTCGGCGTTTCTCATAGCGGAACACAATGCCTTTCTCGCTTAAATCTGCACCCGTCAATACCTGTCCCTCTTTATATACAGTGAGCTCTCCAAGCTGTTCTTTATCCGGAACAGTTACAGAAGTAGACTGATTTGCTACAAGTTTCACATTATATGCGGATGTATTGATACGATACCCGGTTGGTGCCGTAATCTCTTTTAAATATACCGTATCTTGTGTTTTCACAATTTCCACAGAGGCCGTACCGTTCTTATCTGTCTTTGGCATCTCCTTGATAAGCTGTGTACAGTTTTTATCTTTATAAATGCCGAACACTGCACCGGACAGTTTCGCATCCTCTTTTTCAGAATCTACTTTTACAACCTGAACTTTTGCAAGTTCCAGCCATGTAACCTGAAAAGAAGCCGTAGTTTCTTCCTCTATTCCCTCTCCAAAAACCAGTGCCAGATTTTGCGTATCGGAACCTGTGGTAATTTTATAAGCAGAATAATCCTTTGTTATGCTTCCTTTCATCTTTGCAGACCAGTTTTGTCCCACATCTTCCGTCTGGGTCAACGGCGCTGAAAGAAAAAACGTTGTACCTCCTTTTACTACAACATCTGCCCCTGCATTGCTGACTTTTCCTGTGGATACGTTATGAAACTTTACGCCCTTTGGCAGTTTCATGGTAATGGACTGTCTGCGGTCTGCCTGAAACGTTACTTCTTTTGTTCTCTGGATATTTCCATCTACATAAGCAGTTACTTTGTCATCTGAAAATGCCATAGCCGCATCCGGGATTTCCGGCTGGCTGACCGCATAACTATATAATTCTTTTGCCAATGCGATTCCGGTATCATTCGCCCCATAAAAAGCATCTTCACTTCCCTCTGCATAGGATGCCGCAAGATGTGTCACGACAAATCTTTTTCCGGCTGAAAAATCGGGATATTTCTTATCAAAAAAACAATCCTCTCCGCTTGCATTTGTCCCATAATAACACACTTTGGACAATTCTTTGCCGTCTCCCAGTTTTGTAATTTCATATACTCCGCTGCCCGGTCCCGGCTTTGACGGCTGGATGCAGTATGCGGTTGCCGTCACGCTTCCAAACTTTACGGTAAATGGACAAGTCAGGTAGGAACCCAGACCATAGTCTGCATAATAATACCAGCCGCCGGAACTTACCTCTACCTGTGATGAACGCAGCATTTTAGGATTGTATGCAGTAAAAGTAACCGTTTCTCCTTCCTCCAATGCCAAAAGGTCCACATTCCCTGCAATCATATGGTTTTTAAACTGTTCCATAACATCCAAAAGTTTCAGGCCACTTTCCTCATCATAAGTGTCCTGCCCTTTTAATGCTTCTAATGCCTGATCCAGCTCTGTTTCCGAAAGTTTTTTCTCATGCGAGTCCGTCTCGCCTTCCTCTGCATCCTCTCCCCCGGTCTGATCATTTCCGTCAGAATCCTGTGCATTTTTCTCTTTATGGATTTCCGCTGACGGCTCTCTTACCACAATATTTCTTTGCACATGATAAGACGGATGACCACTGACAGGCTCTACAAAATACACTGCATGATACGTATCTGCTTTATTTCCATCAAATGCCTGTCCATTCTGGTTCTTTGCCTCGTGGTACGTGACCTTTACTTTTTCCGGATGAATCTTCATTCCTGAGAAATCACTTTTCACGTCAAAACCTGTTCCTGCTTCTACTTCATAATCTTCCGCCGTCACAATCTCATCTTCAGCAAGGGCATCCTTTACTTTTTCCATATTAGGATATTCTGCTTCGTAAGCCGCTGGCTCCGCTTCTGCCGCATAAGTGGTAACTGGCTGCACAATAGAAGAAATGATTGTCAATGCCGTGAGAAATCCCGATACGATTCTCTTTGATTTCCCTTTCATTCGCTAAGTACCTCTCTTTCTTTGTTTTTTGCCATTCTAATACTGTCCTGTTTCAAAAATTTTTCCTAAGTTCCCATATCTCTTTACCTCCCTAGTTTTTTACTTGCACTGCCCATAACAGTACATGAATACAGGGAAATCCCTTAAGCGGAACTTCCCTGCATGGTATCTACTGTTATACAGCCCGTAACCGGACTGTTTTTTTATTGAGCGTTTTTCCTGTTCTCATCCTGAACCCGTTCCCTGCTCCGGTTTTCTTTCCGCAGCGTTTTCTCCGAAAGGGCGGGCAGAATGCCCACTCCATGCCGGGTATCTATTCAGGCAGGCTATGAAATTATCAAGGTACATAAAAAGGTATTTTTGAAATAAGAAAATACCCTCTCACTAATCGCAGGCTGGAGAGGGTAAAAATTGACCGTTTATAGAAATTTTTTGTTATATGGATTTCAAAGAATTGTCAGTGTGTTTTCTGTCACAACAAACACCATCATTATTAAAGAGAATTGTTAAAACAACACTAGCGTATTTGATACAAAAAACGGGAGAGAACTGCATAAAAAACAATTCTCTCCCGTAATCATTATTCACATTAATTTTTAATTAGCCCAATCAAGATATGTAGAATCAACCAATATACCTCTACTTTCCTTAAATGTGTCTACCAATATACATTCTTTAGTATTCAGTCTCTTTTTTACATTCATTATATGAATATAACGTATTAAGATAATTATGGTATTTTATAGAATCAGTTTCTATTTCACCAACATCTATTCCATGAAGAATCGTAATATACATTTCAAGCATGGCACAATTACTATATAGTCTATCCGTATCATTATCATACACAACACAAAGAAAAGGTTCTAATGCATATCTGCTATGAAAATACAAATAGAAACTATGGCTTATTTCATTGTCTTTAACTATATAAATATCTGACACATTTAAATTTTTAATTGGTAAAGTTTCCAACGTGGCACGTGTTATAGCGTCCATCTTTTGTATAGATACTTTTTGATATAAAACAAATTTTTTCATAAGAATTTCAAGAACATCTCTTGTTTTCTTATATGGTTTTACAATGCTGTTATTATATTCTCGTTTTAAGTCATTTATAAACGATTCTGTCTCTGGATTTATTAAAACTTTTTTACACATCAACCCATCCACCTATTTCATTAAATTTAATCCAATAATCTTCGTTGTAAAAATAGCATCGGAGATTATTTGTTGAAATATATACACTTTCTTCAGTGTCAGGAATCACGCAAGTACCTATTGAACGATATCCTTGTGTTGCAGATAATCCATCAATAAGAAAACCTTTACTATAATATTGTGAATCACCTACAATATATAGGTTATCAGCCCTTAACGCTTGAACCGCATTAGAACCTTGCCAACGAATATAAATCGTATATAAGGTAGGAATTCCACCAGTTCTTCCACTCAGGACACATGTTACCGTTGTAAAGCCACTACGAAGTTGCCCTGAATAGTTACCGTTTTCATCCAAAAACAGACGTCCATCAAATGTCGTAGAAGGTCCATCGAGAGACATTATATCAGCATTCGTATTTGTCTCTATGTCGGAAGCAAATACTGTTTCAAAATTTATCGACAACAACAAACAACAAGCCAAAAATATGCTCATTACTTTTCTAATTTTTTTCATATCCATCTTTATATGGTTTTTATTAAATCTGAACATTATCGCTACCTCCAATCGTAGAATTATCAGTTGTTATTCTTTACATTAAGCATACGTATATTTATCTTTTTCAAAGAAAATAACCTACTGAACAAATTTTAATGTATCAAAGTCAATCTCTGGTACCGTAACTGCTCTTCCTGCACTTTTGGCAGCACTTAAATAGATATAGTCATTCACGATCCATCCCGGACAACCGATTGAGCTGTCAGACACCTGCCACCAAATATAGTTTTCATTCAAAGAATAATTATCATTTAACAAAACCCAATCTTTTCTAGTGTACTGTATTGTTGACATTTAACTAAATATTTATAGCTATTATAGCCGCT